>Ga0335074_10015969_pt1 | contig 10565 bp, 8 predicted proteins | sample Lox_Sample_23_FD_206715 | JGI IMG/M metagenome (GOLD analysis project Ga0335074, IMG submission 206715) | Soil microbial communities from Loxahatchee National Wildlife Refuge, Florida, United States - Lox_Sample_2.3 | ecosystem: Environmental > Terrestrial > Soil > Wetlands | place: USA: Florida...
TCGGCGCGTTCTGCGACACCGCGCGGCGGCTGGCCCTGGCCCACGCCGGATCCTGGTGGGCTGACCTCACCTACTGGCAGCCTGCCCAGGTCTCGTCGTTCGGCCATTACCTGCTGTCCTTCGGTCATGAGGCCAGCCGGCACCTGGACCGGATCCGGCAGGCCTGGGCCCGCTGCGCCCTCGTGCCTGTGGCAGTCGGCGGGGTGGCCGGCACGACCGTGCCGCTGTCCCGCGAGGCGACGCTGCGCCGCCTCGGACTCGAGGGGCCCGCCACCACCTCGCGGGACGCGATGTGGTCGGTGGACGGACTGATCGACATCATGCACGCGGCCCGGCAGGCCGTACTGACTGTCAGCCGACTCGCGGAGGATTTCCTCCTGTTCGCCAGCACGCCGTTCGGTTACGTCCGGCTGCACGACTCGCACTGCCGGGCGTCGGTCTACCTGCCGCAAAAACGCAACCCGTACGCGCTGACGGTCGTCCGGGGAGGGTACGCGGTCGTCGCCGGCCGTTCTGACGGGGTGGCGGCGGCCATGGGTACCGGATCGGCGCAGACCGACAACTGGATCTACAGCTACGGCGAGACTCTCGCCACCCTCGGCCTCGCACGGCAGCTGGTGCAGCTCATGGCCGAGGTCCTCGGGAAGGCCACGTTCGACACCGCCCGCATGGCCGCGCTGGCCCTGGACGGCTTCACCGAAGCGGCCGACCTGGCCGAACGCCTGGTCACCGAGGAGCACATCGATTACCGGACGGCCCACTCCCGGGTCGCCCGGCTGGCCGCAGAGGCCGAGCGGCGGGGCGGCACCCGGCTGGCCGACGGCACCGACCCCCGCACACTCGTGCTCGCCCGGACCGGAGAAGGCAGCGCCGCGCCGGCCGTCGTCCGCGCATCCGCGCGCCGGCTGCGAATCCTGCTGGCCCGGCACCGGGCCTGGCGGCGGGGGGCTCAGGCCCGGGCCGACACGGCCATCGACCAGCTAGTCGGACAAGCACGGGCCGCATCGGCGGTCCAGCCAGCACCGCACATCACACCGATACCGGAGGCTTTCCCATGACCGTGCTGCGGACACCCGACGACCGTTTCGACGACCTCCCCGAGTTCGGCCTCGAGCCGCACTACGTCACGGTGCACGACCCCGGCCTCGGCGAGCTGCGGATGCACTACATCGCTGAGGGGGAACCGGGCGGGACCACCGTGGTGATCCTGCATGGCGAGCCGGCCTGGTCGTTCATGTTCCGGCGGACCATCCCGGTGCTGGCCGCGGCCGGGCTGCGGGTCGTCGTCCCGGACCTGATCGGCTTCGGCCGGTCGGACAAGCCCAGCCGGCCGGAGGACTACAGCTATGAGTCACACGTCCGATGGCTCACCGAGTTCGTCGCCACACTCGGGCTGGCGGACGCCGTCCTGCTGGGGCACGACTGGGGCGGCCTGCTCGGGCTGCGGCTGGTGACCGGGCAGCCCGGGCTGGCCCGGGCCTACGTGGCCTGCAACCACGGCTACCCCACCGGCGACATGCCTCCGAACGACGCGCTGCGCCAGTGGCAGGAATTCGCGGCGAGCACGCCCGAGTTCGACGTCTCGGCGATCGTCGCACGGGCGTGCACGACCAGCCTGCCGGCCGAGGTGCTGCGTGCCTACGACGCCCCCTATCCGGGCGAGGAGTACAAGACGGGTGCGCGGGTGTTCCCCGCGCTGATCCCGGTCCGCCCGGATGACCCGTCGGCGGAGGCAGTACGGGCGTCGCGGGCCGCGCTGGCCGCGTCGCCGATGCCGTTCCTCACCGTCTACGGCGAGCAGGACCCGATCGGGGGCGCGGCCGACGCCATGTTCCACTCGCTGGTGCCTGGCGCGTCCGGGCAGCCGCACGTCCGGCTGGCCAACGCCGGGCACAATATGCCCGAGGACGCCGGCGAGACCCTGGGCGCGATCGTCGCCGACTTCGTCAAGTCCGTCGGCTGACCGCGTCGGCCCAGGCCAGGGCCAGCGTGGCCGCGCTGGCCACCGCGGTCCCCGGGTCCCGTAGCCGCTCCAGGCCATCGGCGTCCGGAGCGGCGGCGGGCAGGACGTCGGCGAGGTGGGCGGCCTGCCCGGCCTCGATGGCCAGGGCGGCCCGGCGGACTGCGGCATAGGCGGCGGGCAGTCCCAGGGACGGCTCCAGCAGCCGGACGGCCTGCTCGCTCAGGGCCATGCCGCCGCGGCCGACGGCATTGGCCTGCATCCGGCCGCCATACACCTCCAGGCTGTCCAGCAGCTCGACGGCCAGAGCCGATGCGCGGGTAACGGCGCAGCACAGGTCGGGCAGCGCCACCCATTCCGCCTTCCACGCGCGCCCGTCCCGCTCATGCTCGGTGACCACGCCCTCCAGGAGGACGGTGGCGTGCGAGCGGAGCAGTCGACCGAGCGTCACCAGCTGCTCGCTGCGTTCCGGATTCCGCTTCTGCGGCATCGTCACGCTGCCGATCTGCGCCTCGGTAGCGGCCTCGCCGAGTTCGCCGATCTCCGGGCGCTGGAGCTGGTAGATCTCGTTGCCGATCTTGGCCAGGGTCGCGCCGAGCAGGGCCGCGACGAGGCCGAACTCGGCCACGCAGTCGCGGGCCGACGCCCACGGCAGTACCGGGACGGCCAGGCCGATCCGGTCGGCGAACGCGCGCTGCAGGGCGGGGGCGCTGGCCCCCCAGTAGGCCAGCGACCCCACCGAGCCGCCCAGCTGGGCCGTCTCCCAGCGCGGCCGGCCCTGCTGAAGCCGCTGCAGGCCGCGGGCCAGCTCCTCGCCCCACTGCGCCTGCTTGAACCCGAAGGTGATCGGGGCACCCGGCTGGCCGTGGGTGCGGCCGAGCATGACCATGTCCCGGTGCGCCTCCGCGCCCTGGCGCAGGATCTCAAGCAGTCGGTGCAGGTCGCCTTCAAGGCGCTCGGCGGTCAGCTTGATGCTTAGCGCGGTCCAGGTGTCGGATATGTCCTGCACGGTGGTGGCCAGGCCTACGTACCGGGAGTGCGGGTCACCCACCAGGTCGCGGATGGCCGCCAGCAGCCCCGCAGTCGAGTGCCCGGTAGCGTGGCTTCGCTCGGCGACCGCATACAGGTCCAGTCCGTCTTGCGCGCACGCCTGCTCGATGTGGTCGGCGGCAGCCCGCGGTATCGCGCCGATGTCGGCCTGGGCTTGCGCCGCTGCGGCCAGGATGCCGAGCCAGCAGGCGATCCGGCGGGACTCGGTGAACCATGACCGGACCGGTTCTACGGCCCAGTTCGGGCCGTAGATCAGCGAGTCCCGAATGTGCGAGCTATCAGGCAACATCGTCCTCTCGGCTGGTAACGACGTGCGCCAGCGCCGTGCGCACCTCGTCGAGCCGGGCGCCCCACGGGACCACAGCCACCATGCCCGCAGTTCTGATGCCTCGCTCGGTCAGGCAGCACTTGGTCAGGCGGCGAGTGCCCGCGAGAGCCGTCGTCCCAGAACGCTCCGGGCAGAAGCTCACCAACTCGGGCTGGTGCCGGTAAAGCTGCTCGAAGATCTGTTCGGAGCGGCGGCAACCGATCAGCGTCCAGTCAGGGCGGTAGGCGGGCCCTCGGTCCAGGAACTGAAGGTCCGCTCCAGCGGAGGCCTCGCCGGCGCCCTGGCAGGGCAGCAGGCACCGGCCAGCCGGCGCCGACCTCATCAGCTGCGGGATGGAGATGAGCCGCTCGATGAGCCTGACCGGCGGCAGATCCTCATCGAAGGCCAGGGCCTGCCGGGCCATGTCGGCCAGCTTGGCCGGATGAGGGGGGACGACCTCGTCAATAAGCACCGTGACCGGCCGCGGCTCCCAGATGAAATTGACATGCCGGTACTTTCCCGTAACCACATAGGCCAGCACGCCTGGCTGACGGTGCCGTACGGCCACTTCGGCCATCGCGGTCGCGTTCCCCACGTCGGTGTACGGGCTGTCCAGCATGACCAGCTCGCCGGGCCCGGCCAGCACGCGTGCCTGACGGACCGGTCCGAACAGCTCATCGCCATCACGTCGGCCCACCGCGATCAGGGCGCCCTGGCTCCCGTGGCGGACGACGATGAACTCAGTGCGACGGTAGACCTTGCGCCCAATGATCCAGCTCATCAGCGCCCGCTCGGTCAGCGCGAAGCCGACCTCCTGAACCGACAGGCCTCGGTACGGCCGGGACATCAGGTTGGGCTCCGGGACGGTGATCATCGTTCGGCCGCATTCAGGTAGCAGGGCGCGAACGTGTCGGCCCGCAGCCCGAGCCGGAGGGTCTCGACCGACATGGCGTCCTCGACGCGGATATTGCCCAGGTTGGCACCAGGGCCTATCCGGCGGATCAGCCAGGCCTGCTGGCTCTTCTTGGGAGCCTCGAAGATAACCCGGTCAGGCCCGATTTGGTCCAAGATGGCGTCCAGCAGGCCGATCCGTATTGAACCGTCTGGATGGTACAGGCCGGCCGTTCCTGACTCGCGCCCCTCGGCAATCGCCCAGGTTGCCCCCGCCGCCAGGTCCGACGCCATCTCCCGGGTCCAGGCGCCCGGGTCGGCCACCGCACGCTCGTCTTTGCTGCCTGTCTCGGCCAGGACGATGAACCGCCCGGCCAGCGCCGCGATGATGTCGTTCTTCTGCTCGACACTGAGCAAGCCGAGCCCGTTGGACACCTCGACGGCGCCGATGCCGTGCCCAGCGGCCCACGCGACAAACTCCGCGAGCTTGTGCTGATGGGCGGCAATTTCCAACAGCGTGCCGCCCGCCGACAGGATGACCGCGTGCCGTCGGCACAGCTCGGCGCGCCGGCGGAGCTGTGGATCGGTGTAGCCCAGCCCCCAGCCCAGCTTCACGATGTCGATGAATGGCCCCGCGCTGGCCAGGTACGCCTCCAGCAGATCAGGCGGCATGGCGACGTCGAGCGCATGGGTGACGCCGCCCCGGCGGGGCTTGCCCTCGCGCGGCGGCGTGGCAAGGAAGTCGGCGGCGGGCGGGTTCACCGGGCCGGCCTCTTCCTGAGCTGCCGGGCGGCCAGGCACAGACGGACGGCCAGCTCCAAGTCGAATCGGCTGGTCTGATCCTCCAGCCGGGGTCCGAGCAGCTCGCGGATAACCCTGATCCGGTACTTCACCGTCGAGGGATGCAGGTGCAGCAGCATTCCGGCTTCGCGTGGGCTGCCGCTGGTCTGCAGGTACGCATGGAGCGTCTCGATGAGCTGGCCGCCGAACCGTCCGTCGTCGAGCAGGTCGCCCAGGACACGCTCGACAAACGGGACGAGCTCACGACCCGGGGTGGCCCCGAGGATCTCGGCCAGCGGCCCCAGGTCATCGAGCAAGGCCACGCTGGGCAGGTCGAAGTACTGGGAGCCGCCCTGCTGAAGCTTCGCGATGTCCCGCGTCAGCCGATACTGGAGACGGAAATCGTCGATGTCAGACACCAGCGCTCCGACGGCCACCGTGAGAGGCCAGCCAGCCTCGACGGCACCGAGCACCGCGGTCCAGGACTTCCGCTGCCCGGCCAGACGACCGCTGATGCCGGGATAGACCCCGAGCAGCCAGCCGTCCGAGAGGACCAGGCACAGGTCGGCCAGTTCCTGTGTCCGTGCGGCAGCCCTGATGACCAGGTCCCTCAGCTGGGCCCCCGCGTGCCCGGCGATCGGGTGCGAGGTACCGATCACCACCAGCCGGCGCGGGGTTTCCCTGGGCACGCCGAGGTCCCGCCGGAACAGCCGCTCGGCGTCACGGCCCGCCAGGCAACCCAGGATTATCAGCTGGCTCTCCAGGGTCCCTCGCCGTCGTTCGGAGTCGATTGCCTTGACCAGGGCAAGCCCGAGTTCGCCGAGCAACTCCTCGGTGAGCTCGGGGGCTGGCCACCCGGACTTGAGCCTGATCGCGCCGTGCAGGCCCGCATTGTCGCGCAAGACGATGTCCCAGGCCGGTCCATCCGGCTGGGCGGCACTCAGAGCCGACCCGGCGCTGGAGGCGATAACCATGCCGTGACGGTCGACCACCGTGACTGACGCCTGGGTGAGCGCGACCGCGGCGGCCGCGAAAGACGCGGCGTCGGCATTGGCCACCGCCCGTATGAGTTGCGAGACCGGCGGACCGTCCGGGCCCGGGCCAGCGCGCTCTTGCCCCAGCGGCCCCCTCTGCGGGCCGGTCACCAGCGAGCCTCCCGCCGACCGGCCTGCCGAGGCCGGCAAGCCGTCCGGCACGATGAGATGCCAGCCGCTGGCTTGTGAGGCGCCGGCCGGGATCTCGCGGGTCCGGCGCTCGTGGAGCGAGGCTGTCTCAGCGAGTACATCGATGGACACGTGCGTTCTCGCCTCCCACGATCGAAGCTGACTGCCGATGGCCTGTCACCGACACGCTAGGTCGGCGCGGCGCGCACCAACCGTCCGTGGATGACACATCGCGGTAACACCGCCGGCGGATCCGGTGCCGCGGCGATCACGCCCGGCATCCTTGGCCCGGGAAGGTTGGAGCAGGTTCGCGGAGCTCGGTGAGCTGCTCGTGGAGCTGACTTGCAGTCTCGCCTCCTTCGGCCGGGACACCTATGCCGTGGGGAAGCAGATGCCGCCGTGCATTTCTGGCGAGGCTAAGCGCTTCACCGGCGGCCCTGCGGCGAGCCGCCTGACGACGTTAGGGCGCTGGCCACGGTCCCGGTGCTCGTCAGGGCGCCGTACGGCCGCCGTCGACAGCGAAGATCGCGCCGTGGACGAAGCTGGCCTCATCGGAAGCCAGATAGGTGATCACCGCAGCGATCTCGTCCGGTGAGGTCGGCCGACCGGCGGGAGCCAGCGCCGCGAACTCGTCGATCGGCAGCTCGGCTGTCCCCTTCTCGCCCACCAGCACGAACGGCACCTTAACGTTGATCGCGAACACGACGTCGATGTCGTCCTCGGCCGTGGACACGGTGGGGGCGGATGTTCCTCGTCGTAATTTCTTCAGGCGCCGGCTTCCGCCGTGCCAGTCCTCCTGGATGCCGGTCTGGCCAGGGCTGACGCCGAAGCTGCGCAGCTGGGGTCGTTCTCGAAGGCTGCGCTTGAGCTCGGCGAAGCCGGGGAAGGAAGCCAGCCCGACAACGTGGTCCCACAGACGGATCGCGTCCTGGTCACTGGGCAGCCGGCTGATGACCGGCCCGAAGAACGCGGTCCCGTCGGGCGGCCCGAAGTGGATGATCGGTGTGCCGACGTCCTTGCCGGTCAGCGCGAGTGCCTCGTCGGTTTCGACCCGCAGCTCGGCGTCCCAGCTGGCGTCATCGAGGGCGTCGGCGAGTTCGGCGGGCAACCGGGCCTGCTCCAGCAGGGGCTCGATGAACTCGCGGCTGCCCCGCTCTTCCGGTCCTAGTGCGGGCGCGGCGGCGGAATCGAATGCCCGGTCGCCGATCGCCTCGTACAGGGGCCCGACCGCCTTGCGGCCGTGCTCGGCGCGGGCCCGGGCAGCCACCCGCAGCAGCCGCAGCCCGGCGGTGTGACCGGCCTCGTAGCCGGCCGGGAAGTGGCTGCCGTAATCCACGTCGGCGTTGAGCATGCGCAGCGAGATGAACCGCCACTCCACGGTGTAGTCGCGCTGCGCGGCGACCTTCCGGACCCATTTGCTCGTCATCCATGCGAACGGGCACAGCGGATCGAAGTAGAAGTTGATGTCCGCGGCCATCGTGCCTCACTCCCCAAGCCGGAAACTAAACCGGACATAACGTGAGCGTCACCGGGCCCGCCGTTCTTACCTCCAGACATCCAGCAGGCAGCCGCGCGATGACGCAGCCGGTAAACGGTGAGGTCCGGCGCGTTATGACATGGTTCCGGTGACGGCTGCGAGCAGGCCGTCGAAGTCCTCGCCGCACGGGCCGCAGGCCCGCAGGTGCGCGGCGACACCCGGGAAACGCCGTCCGGCCGCCTCAGCACCGTACGCGATGACCACGTCGACGTAGATGTCCAGGACTTCTGTCGCCCGCTCACACCCGACATCCCGCGGATCAGTCCGCAGGAACTCGCCGAAGGCCTGCCACCCGCTCACGGCACCCCTCCGTCCGGATCCAGATAGCCGTGAGCGACCAGATACGCGCGGATCTTCCCCCGTGCATCGAACATGATCTTATAGAGCGCGTTCCGCGTCGAACCCAACTCAGCGACCAGCGCGTCCAGCGGCACCCCGTCGACGACAATGGCGACGAACACGCGGCGCTGCCGCTCGGTCAGCACCTCAGTGACCGCCCGGCGCAACGCGGCGGCCAGTTCCCGTGACTCGGCGAGCTCAGCGGGACCGGCACCGAACCGGTCCGGGATCCGGTCCCATGCATCCTCACCCATCGGTACCGGAGGATTACGCCAGTAGTGGCGGCCGAGCTTGACCGACACCTCCAGCATGACGAACTTGTACGCCCACGTCGTGAACCGGCTCTCCCCGCGGAACCGGTCCAGCTTGCCGGTGATCGCCACCAGCGCGTCGTCCGCCGCCTGATGGGCCAGGTCATCCTGCTCCCGGCCCTCGACAAAGGACGACATGCCACGCCGCCGCAGTTCCGCGCGGGCCGCCCGGAGCAGCAGCACGTGCAATCGGGCCAGCGCCCGTTCCCGCTCCGCCGGAACAGCCAGGCACCGCAGCCACTCACGCGACTCCTCATCAAGAGGCCCACGACTTCTCACGCCCGCCGTGACCGCGCACTCCGCCGAAGACATGGCCCGAGTCTAAAAGGGCCCCCGCAACGACCGCACCCCGGGATAAGACGGCGCGGGGGTCATCAGAAGACGCGGACGCGTCATACTGGTTCGGGTGAGGCCTGGGAACGGCAAGGCGGACCCGGACAGGCAGAGCGAGAACCCTGGTCCGCTCGGAACAATGTTCATGATTGAGAACGAGCCGTAGTGCCACGGGCCCCTAACCTTCCGCCCGCCGTTACCCCGTGTCGCGACGCACCTGCTCGGTTGCGCCCGATGCTGTCATGACCTAGTGACGCGCCGGATAAAGCTGGATTGGCTGTCGAGGTAGTCGTCGAGGTTAGGGCTGGGCCAACTGCGAGTTTGCTGGCCTGCTCAGCTACGCCGGCCACTACCTCGCGGTAGATTTCCTTCCCCGCTCGCCGTCCGGCGCGGTGTCACGAACCGGCCTGCGTCGCGGCCCGCCCGAGCGGCTCGCCAGGCTCCGCGGAGGACTCGGCTGTCCGCCTCGGCGGCGCGGGTACGAGCAGGCTGATCCGGTCGCCGGGGTGCAGGATTAGGGAGGGCCTGGCCTCCCGGTGGCTGTGGTCGCGCAGCACCGCGACCGGCATGCTTCCCGGCGGCCAGGCGACGGTATCCAGCCGGGAGCCGGCGGCAGGCGAGCCGCCGCTGACGGTAATCTCGATCAGCTCGTAGCCAGGCAGCGGAGCCGACGGCTGGCCAGCCTGCTCCACGTCCGCAGTGGCGTCCTCGGTCCGGGCGTCGCTGATCTGCTGCGCGATGGCCCGCAGCACGCTCGTATTCGTGACCCAGCCCTCCACCCTATGTCCGTCCGCTGATAGCACCGGGAGGCCGTCGCGGCCGTACACCTCGAGCTGGCGCAGGGTCTGGGCCAGCGACTCGGCGGCGAACACCGCCTGCGGGTCGAGGCGGTGCGTGACCGGCCCGGCCAGCACCGCCCAGTCCGGCGCCGCCTCGTCGCTGGCGGGCGGAACCTGCAGCGGGGACCCGAACCGGCGCATTGCGCTGGACACCTTCATGTCCTGCAGGGCGCGCCACGGGGCGGTCCGGTCGATGTCTGTGCCGCGGCGCAGCAGCTTGGTGGTGTAGATGGTGCCGTAGCTCAGGGCCCGGGACACGGTCGAGGCCAGTGCCACGGCCAGCATCACGGGCAGCGTGAGGGCGAAGTTCCCGGTCATCTCCACCACGCTGGCCAGTGAGGTGAGCGGGGCGCGGGCGGCGGCGGTGAACACCGCGCCCATCGCGACCACGGCGTACAGGGCGGGCTGGCCTGCGCCCGCGCCGAACAGGTGATGAACGATGTCTCCGAACGCGTAGCCGGAGGTAGCGCCGATGAACAGGGACGGGGCGAAGATCCCGCCCGACCCGCCAATGCCCAAGGTCAGGCTGGTCGCCAAGATCTTCGCCGCGGCCAGCAACAGGAGGAACCACAGCACGTACTCGCCGGCCACGGTCTTGTACATGACCGGGTAGCCCACGCCGTACATCTGCGGCACGGCTAGCAACAGCAGGCCGAGGGCGATCCCGCCGACGGCGGGCCTGGCCCACTCCGGCCGGCCCGCCCACACCCGGTCGCACTGGTCCTCGACCAGGTACACGACCTTGCTGAAGGCCAGCCCGATCAGCCCGGCGACGACCCCGAGCGCCGCGACCAGCAGGTAGGTGCGCGCGTGGCGCAGGTCGATGCCCGGCGGGAAGCCGGACAGGAACGGAGCGGAACCGAGGAACTCGCGGCCGATCACGTCGGCCACCATGGCCGACAGCATGACGGTGAACAGCGCGTCGATGGAGAACTCCCGCAAGATGATCTCCACGCCGAAGAACACCCCGGTGATCGGCGCGTTGAACGTCGCGGCGATGCCGCCGGCCGCGCCGCAGGCGACCAGGATCCGCAGCCGGGCCTCCGGCATCTTCA
>Ga0335074_10015970_pt1 | contig 10565 bp, 6 predicted proteins | sample Lox_Sample_23_FD_206715 | JGI IMG/M metagenome (GOLD analysis project Ga0335074, IMG submission 206715) | Soil microbial communities from Loxahatchee National Wildlife Refuge, Florida, United States - Lox_Sample_2.3 | ecosystem: Environmental > Terrestrial > Soil > Wetlands | place: USA: Florida...
ATGACGTTCCACTCGCTCTACCGGCTCGAGCGTCGGGGACTTCTGAGCTGCCCGATCGTCGGCGTGGCCGTGAACGATTGGTCGACGGAGGACCTGCGCGACCACGCCCGCGCGGCGATCGAGGGCTGTGGAGAGAGCATCGACGATGCGGTCTTCGACCGCTTCGCCGCAAGACTTTCCTACGTGAGCGGAGACTTCGGCGACGCCGCCACCTATGAACGGGTGGCCGGCGCGGTCGGCGACGCGCGGTGTCCCGTCTTCTATCTGGAGATCCCGCCGTTCCTGTTCGGGACGGTGATCAAGGGGCTCACCGACGCGGGCCTGACCAAGACCGGTCGCGTGGTCGTCGAGAAGCCGTTCGGACACGACCTCGAATCCGCACGAGCGCTCGCCGAAGACATCCACCAGTACATCTACGAGTCCCAGCTCTACCGGATCGACCACTTCCTCGGGAAGATGGGCCTGGGCGAGATCCTGTACCTGCGCTTCGCCAACGCGGTGTTCGAGCCGGTCTGGAACCGCAATTACGTCTCGAGCGTCCAGATCACGATGGCCGAGAGCTTCGGGGTCGAGGACCGAGGTCACTTCTACGATCCGGTGGGAGCGTTGCGCGACGTGGTCGTCAACCACCTCATGCAGGTGGTAGCGGCGGCCGCCATGGAGGTTCCCTCCTCGGGCGACTCGGGCGTGCTCAAGGAGGCGCTCGTCTCCGTCTACCGCGCCATGCCCGCCGCCGACCCGGCTCATTACGTGCGCGGCCAGCACGACGGTTACCGGACGATTGAAGGCGTCGCCGCCGACTCGACCACCGAGACCTACGCCGCGCTGAGGCTGGAGATCGACAGCTGGCGCTGGTCGGGCGTCCCATTCTTCATCCGGACCGGGAAGTGCCTGCCCGTAACCCAGACCGAGCTTCGCGTGGTGTTCCGCCACCCGCCCAAGCTTGGCTTCGCCGGCTGGACCCGCATGCCCGAGCCGAGCCAGCTCGTGGTCAAGCTCGATCCGTCAACCGGGATCCGTCTCGCTGTCGACGCTCAACGGCACGAGGCGGTCGAGCCCGAGCAGATCCATCTCGACATGGAGTTCGCCCAAGAGGGCGGCGAGGGTCCGACGCCGTACGAGGTTCTCCTGCACGCCGCGCTGATCGGCGACAGCAAGCGCTTCACCCGTCAGGATGGCGTCGAGGAATGCTGGCGGGTGATGGAGCCCCTGCTCGAGCATCCGCCCCCGGTCCACCCATACGCGAAGGGATCCTGGGGGCCCAAGCAGGCCGAGCAAGTGCTCGCCGGTCACGGTGGCTGGCACGACCCATGGGTGGCGTCATGAGCTCGACCAAGGTCAAACGGAGCGCGCAGCGCGATGGCCATCCGGCCGCGGAGACGAAGACCACCACCGCGACCGCTCCTCAGAGCGCCGCGGCACCGTCGCCGTTCACGCCGATCGCCGAATACGCCTTCCTGTCCGACTGCCACACCGGCGCGTTGGTGGCGCCGGACGGGACGATCGACTGGCTGTGCGTTCCCCGATTCGATTCGCCGAGCGTGTTCGGTTCGCTCCTGGATCGCGGCGCCGGCGCTTTCCGCCTCGGGCCGTTCGGGATCAACGTGCCGAGCGGCCGCAGCTACGAGCCCGGGACCAACACGCTGGTAACCGCATGGAAGACGCCTTCCGGATGGGCGATAGTGCACGAGGCCCTCGCCATGGGGCCTCGTCGCGGCGAGGACACGATCACCCCCCACACCCGGCCGCCCACCGACGAGGACGCCGACCACGTGCTCGTCCGCACGGTCAAGTGCATCGCCGGGAGCGTCGAGATCGAGCTCGTCTGCGAGCCTGGATTCGACTACGGCCGGGTTGCGGCCGACTGGTCGCTGACGCCCGATCGCCATGGCGCGCAGGCAACCGGCGCCGGCCAGACGATCCGAATGCGGACCGACATGCTGCTCGGCATCGAGGCCAATCACGTTCGGGCCCGGCATGTCCTCCACGAGGGAGAGGAGCTGTTCTGCGCGCTTTCGTGGGACGACGACGCGCAGGTGCCGGGCACGGTCGAGGACGCCAACGGACAGCTCGCTGCCACGACACGCTTCTGGCGCGACTGGCTGGCCAGGGCGCGCATCCCGGACCACGAGTTCCGTCCCCTCATCCAGCGCTCGGCGCTTGCCATCAAGGGCCTGACCTACATGCCGACGGGCGCGACCGTCGCCGCTTTGACCACCTCGCTGCCCGAGACGCCGGGCGGAGAGCGCAACTGGGACTACCGCTACACCTGGGTGCGCGACGCAACTTTCACGCTTCAGGCGTTGCACTACCTCGACCTCGACTGGGAGGCCAACGAGTTCATGCAGTTCATCGCCGACCTCGAGCGAAACGACGACGGCGGCCTGCAGATCATGTATGGAATCGACGGCCGCCGAGACCTGACCGAAGAGTTCCGCGATGACCTCAGCGGCTACGCCGGCGCGCGCCCCGTGCGGATCGGCAACGGCGCCTTCGATCAGCGTCAGAACGATGTGTTCGGGGCCGCACTGGACTCGGTTCTGCTCCACACTCGCCGCAGCCAACGTCTCCCCCGCCGGCTCTGGCCGCTGATCCAGGCTCAGGCGGCGTGCGCCAAAGCAGTGTGGCGCAACCCAGACCAGGGGATCTGGGAAGCGCGGGGCAAGCCCCAGCATTACGTGTCGTCGAAGCTGATGTGCTGGGTCGCGATGGACCGGGCAGCCAAGCTCGCGGCGATCCGGGGCGAAGACTCGCTGGCCGCGCAGTGGGGCGAGGTCGCCACCGAGATCAAGGCCGACATCCTGCAGCACGGGGTCGACAAGCGCGGTGTGCTCGTCCAGCACTACGGGACGGAGTCGCTGGATGCCTCGACGCTGCTGGCCGCGATCTTCGGGTTTCTCCCAGCCGACGACGAGCGCCTGCGCGCCAGCGTTCTGGCGATTGCCGACGAGCTCACCGAGAACGGGTTCGTGCTCCGCTACCGGACCGACGAGACCGATGACGGTCTCTCGGGCAAGGAGGGGACGTTCGTGATCTGTTCATTCTGGCTCGTGTCCGCGCTCGCGGTCATCGGCGAGATCCAACGAGCCCGCGATCTCATGACCCGACTGACGAAGGTCGCCTCTCCTCTCGGTTTGTACGCGGAGGAGTTCGACGTCGGGACCGGCCGACACCTTGGCAACTTCCCGCAGGCGTTCTCGCACCTGGCCTTGGTCGAGGCGGCAGGGCGAATCATCCTGAGTGAACGACTCGAGGAGCTGGCTGGATGACCCATTACGACGTGATCGTCATTGGCAGCGGCGCCGGCGGTGGAACCCTGGTGCGAGCGCTGGCCCCATCCGGGAAGCGGATCCTGCTGCTCGAGCGCGGTGACTGGCTGCGCCGCGAGCCGCAGAACTGGCAGGCCCAGGACGTGTTCGTGGACGGCCGCTACGTCTCTCCCGACAGCTGGTACCACGCGAACGGCGAGCCGTTCGCGCCGCAGATCCATTACTTCGTCGGCGGCGCGACCAAGCTGTACGGCGCTGCCCTGTATCGCCTGCGCCGTGAGGACTTCGGCGAGCTCCGCCACCACGATGGCATCTCGCCGGCCTGGCCGATCCCCTACGAGGACATGGAGCCTTACTACACGCAGGCCGAGCAGCTCTACCAGGTGCACGGCGCCCGCGGGGAAGACCCGACCGAGCCCCCGTCCAGCGGGCCATATCCACATCCACCGGTCTCGCACGAGCCCCGGATCCAGCAACTCTCGGATGACCTCGCGAAAACGGGTCTTCATCCCTTCCACGCTCCCTGCGGGGTCCTGCTCGACGAAGCAAACATGCCGTTCAGCACGTGCGTGCGATGCGACAACTGCGACGGGTTTCCATGCCTCGTGCACGCAAAATCCGACGCCGAGACGATCGCGGTGCGTCCCGCACTCGAGCATCCAAACGTCACTCTCCTCACAAACGCCCAAGCCGTCCGCCTCGAGTGCAACCAGGCGGGCACGGTGGTGACAGGAGTGGTTGTCGAGCACGACGGCGAACGTGAGACGTTCGCAGGAGACGTTCTCGTCGTCTCCTGCGGGGCGGCGAACAGCGCGAAGCTGCTCCTCGCCTCGGCGTGTGACACCCATCCGCACGGACTGGCCAACGGCTCGGATCAGGTCGGGCGCAACTACATGTTCCACAACAGCCAGGCGGTGCTGGCACTGTCCGAGGAAGAGAACCCAACCGTGTTCCAGAAGACGCTCGGGGTCAACGACTTCTACTTCTCGGGTGGCGCGGACTTCGGCTTTCCTCTCGGCAACATCCAGATGGTCGGCAAGTCCCAGGCGCCCATGTTCCGCGGCGAAAAGCCGGGCGAAACGCGGTTCGCGCCCACCTGGACACTCGAGAAGATCGCGAAGCACGCCGTCGACTTCTGGCTGTCCACCGAGGATCTTCCGCTCCCGGAGAACCGAGTCACGCTGGCGCGGGATGGAAACGTCACGATCAACTACGCGACGAGCAACGAGGAGCCCAAGGAGCGCCTGTACCACCAGCTGAAGGACATGCTGGGAAATCTGGGCATGCACCACGGCCACCTCCTGCCTCACCACGCCTACCTCAAGAACGAGATCCCCATCGCTGGTTGCGCCCACCAGGCGGGCACCTGCCGGTTCGGAACCGATCCCGACAGCTCGGTCCTGAACACCGACTGCCGGGCTCACGAGCTCGACAACCTCTACGTGGTCGATACGAGCTTCTTCCCGAGCATCGGGGCCGTCAACCCGGCGCTCACCGCGATGGCCAACGCACTGCGCGTCGGCGACCACCTGCTCGAGCGGTTGGGCGCGGCGCAGACCCAGCGGGAGCCGGCTCATGTCGCATAACGGGACGAATCCCGCGCGGCGCCGCGTCGTGATCGTCGGCGGCGGATTCGGCGGCTTCGAAGTCGCCCGCCGCCTGAAGAAGGCCGACGTCAATGTGATCGTGGTCGACCGCAGGAATCACCACCTGTTCCAGCCGCTGATCTATCAGGTCGCCGCCGGGGCGCTCTCATCCGGGGAGGTCGCAGCCCCCGTGCGGTGGATGCTGAGGGATCAACCCAACGCCAGCGTACTGATGGCGACCGTGACCGACATCGATGTCGACAAGCGCCAGGTGGTGCTCGACCGTGGCGAACGTCTCGAATACGACAGTCTGATCATGGCCTGCGGCGGAGCCACGTCGTATTTCGGCCACGACGAATGGCGGGGAGTCACGTGCGGACTGAAGACGCTCGAGGATGCCGTCGACCTGCGCAAGCGGATCTTCGGGGCGTTCGAGGAGGCCGAGCGCGCCGTGGAGCCCAAGACCCGGGAGGAGTGGCTGACGTTCGTCGTCGTCGGGGGCGGCCCCACCGGGGTGGAGGTCTCCGGGCAGCTCGCGATTCTCGCCCGGCACGCGATGCGACGAGACTTCCGCAGTTGCGACCCAGGGGCCGCACGGGTGATCCTGCTTGACGCGGGCGACCGCGTTGTCTCGGCGTTCAGCGAGCGGACGTCGGCGAAGGCGGCCGAGGAGCTCGCCGCTCTCGGAGTGAAGGTGCGCGAGCACGCGCTGGTCACCGATATCGACGCGAGAGGAGTCACGGTCAAGGTCGGCGAGGAGACCGAGCATATACCGAGCCGCACGGTGGTCTGGGCGGCTGGCGTGCGCGCGGCGGAAGTGGCAGAGACCCTGGCGCGCGCCACCGGCGCGAGCACCGATCGTGCCGGGCGGATCGAAGTGAATCCAGACCTCACGGTGCCGCGTCATCCCGAGATCTTCGTCATCGGCGATGCCGCCCTTCTCGCCGGTCCGGACGGCAAGCCAGTGCCGGGACTGGCCACGGTGGCGATTCAGGAGGCCCGGCACGTCGCGCGCGCGATCCGCGAGGGCGCGCCCCGCGCCTCGACGCCGTTCAAGTACTTCGACAAGGGTGCGCTGGCCGTCGTCGGTCGCGGCAAGGCGGTCTGTGAAGTGCGCGGACATCGCATCTACGGACTACCCGCGTTCCTGATGTACGCGGGCGTTCACCTGTTCTACCTGGGCGGCGTCGGAGGCAGGCGAGTGACGGTGACGATCACCACGATCGGCACGTTCTTCGGCGCGCGGGAAAGCCGCGTAATCGAGGGGGAGCTGGCCAGCGTGGAGCGCCCGGTGTCCGAAGCCCCGGCGAGCCCTTGACAACAGAAACCCGCCTGCGATGGCCAACGACCTAGCCCGCTGGCAGTTCGCCACCACAAGCGTCTACCACTTCTTCTTCGTCCCGGTCACCATCGGACTGGCGTTCCTGGTCGCGGTTCTCCAGACCACCTGGTACCGCACGGGTGACCCGGAGTACAAGCGCATGACGCGCTTCTTCGGGACGTTGCTATTGATCAACGTCGCGATCGGCGTGGTGACCGGACTCGTCCAGGAGTTCGAGTTCGGGATGAACTGGTCGACCTATTCGCGCTACGTCGGCGGTGTGTTCGGGGCGCCGCTGGCGATGGAGGGCCTGGCGGCGTTCTTCCTCGAGTCGACCTTCCTCGGCCTATGGCTGTTCGGCTGGGACCGGCTCCCCAAGCGCGTGCACCTGGCGTGCATCTGGGCGGTCTCGATCGGCTCGATGCTCTCGGCCATGTTCATCCTGATGGCCAACTCCTGGATGCAGCACCCGGTCGGCTACAAGATCGACAAGGCCGGCAACGCGGTCCTGACCAACATCTGGGCGCTGTTCGTCAACCCGACGTTCGTATGGGGATACGCGCACGTGATCCTCGCCTCGCTGGTCACCGGCTGCCTGGTCATGCTCGCGGTATCGGCCTGGTATCTGCGCACGCGAACGCACGTCGAGCCGTTCGCGCGGACCGCCAAGGTGGCGCTGATCGTGCTCATCCCGACGATCGTGATCCAGCTGTCGGTGGGCAACCAGCTGGGCGAGATCGAGAACCGCTACCAGCCGATGAAGATCGCGGCCGCCGAGGCCCAGTGGACGAGCTGCAAGCCGTGCTCCTTCTCCGCGGGCCAGATTGGGGGCGGCGCCAACGACAAGACGCCGACCCAGATCATCGCCATCCCACACCTCCTGTCCGTCTTGGCGACCGGTACCTGGGGTGGCGGCGTGACCGGCCTCAACCAGCTGCAGGCCGAGTACCAGTCCAAGTACGGGCCGGGCAACTACGTCCCCGACGTGTTCATCCAGTACTGGTCGATGCGCGTGATGGCCTACCTGGCCGCCGCGGTCCTGCTGCTCGCGCTGTGGGGAGGCTGGCTGATCTACCGCGGCAGGTTGCACAGCGCGCGCATATTCCTGTGGCTGTCGATATGGGCGGTCGTCACGCCGTTCCTGATGAACACGGCCGGGTGGTTGCTCACCGAGAGTGGGCGGCAGCCCTGGATCGTCCAGGGCCTGCAGAAAACCGTCAACGCCAATTCGCCCTCGGTCAGCCCGACCGACATCTGGATCAGCTTGTCCGCGTTCGTCCTGGCCTACATCGTGCTCGCCGCCGCCGACCTCGGCCTGATGCTGCACTACTCGCGCCGGGGCCTGGCCGACGCCTACGCCGAGGCCGCCGAGGCCGACGAAAAACCTGCCGGCGCCGTTCCCGCTCTCACTTACTGACCCATGCACCTGCACACGATCTGGTTCGTCATCGTCGTCGTTTTCTGGATCGGCTTCTTCGTGCTCGAGGGGTTCGACTTCGGCGTCGGCGCGCTGCACAGGGTGATCGGGCGCTCGGAGACCGAGCGGCGCGTCGCGATCAACACGATCGGACCGTGGTGGGACGGCAACGAGGTGTGGCTGATCGTCGCCGGCGCCGCCATGTTCGCGGCGTTTCCCGGCTGGTACGCGACGCTGTTCTCGGCGCTGTACCTCGCGCTGGTGCTCGTGCTCCTCGCGCTGTTCGCGCGGGGCGTGTCGTTCGAGTACCGCGGCAAGCGCGAAAGCGCGCGGTGGCGGAGCGGCTGGTCGTGGGCCCTCACGATCGGAAGCATCCTCATACCGCTGTTGATCGGCGTCGGACTCGGCGATCTCCTGCAAGGTCTTCCGATCAATCGGAACCACAATTTCACGGGGAGTTTTTTCGACCTGCTGACGGGTTATGGGCTGATGACCGGCGTGAACCTGCTGACGCTGTGCCTGCTTCATGGCGCCACATTCATGGCGCTGCGAACCACCGACGGGATCCGCGACCGAGCCCGCGCCGCGGCCGGCCGAATCGGAGCGGTGGCGATCGTCGTCAACCTCGCCTGGGCGGTCTGGACGCTGGTCGTGATCGGCGGCGGCACGGTCCCGCAGCCGACCCAGATCTTTGGGCTGATCGCGGTGATCTTCGCGCAGCGCCTGTCCAGCTCTGGCACCGACGGCTGGGCCTTCATCGCCTCCGCCTTTGCCATCGCCGCGAGCATCGGGCAGCTCTTCATCGCCTTGTATCCGAACGTGATGGTCTCGAGCACCAACCATGCCTACAACCTGACCGTCAACAACGCGGCCTCCGGCCATTACGCGCTGGTCGTGATGACGGTCGTGGCGGTGCTGCTCCTCCCGGTCGTCCTGCTCTATCAGGGCTGGTCCTTCCACGTGTTCCGCCAGCGCCTCACCACGCCGCCCACGTCGTCTCAGTAGAAGGCACGTTGCGCGCGCTCGACCCAAGACTGGTTCGCCGGTGCAAGGCGGCCCGGCCGCTGCTCATGCTCGACTCCGCGCTCGGGATCGGCACGGCCATCGCGGTGCTGGCCCAAGCGAGCCTCCTGGCGCGGATCGTCGCCCGGGGATTCGACGGCGCCCGGCTGAGCACACTCAAGCTGGATTTCACGCTGCTCCTCATCGCGTTCGTGATCCGCGGCGGGCTGACCTGGGGGATGGAGATCGCCGGCCGCCGGGCGGCGTGGAGCGTGCTGTCAGAACTTCGCGTCGCGCTTATCGACAAACGGCTGCGCACGCAACCAATCGCGGCCGACAACACCGGCGGCGCCGAGCTCGCCGCCGTCGCCGTGCAAGGAGTCGAGGGACTTGAGGGTTACTTTGCCCGCTACCTCCCCCAGGCCGTGCTTGCCACCGTCGTCCCGGTCCTCGTCGTCGTATGGGTGGCGGTAGTTGACCTGACGTCCGGCCTGATCATGCTGCTCACCCTGCCGCTCGTGCCGGTCTTCATGTGGCTGATCGGAACGTACACCGAGGAGCGCACGCGCGAACGCTGGCAGGCGCTGCGAGACCTATCGATTCACTTTCTCGACGTCGTGCGCGGACTGCCCACCCTCCGCGCCCTCGGCCGTGGGCGATCCGAAGCCGAGCGCATCGGCGCGGTAAGTGAGCGATACCGGCGCACCACGATGGAAACGCTGCGAGTCAGCTTTCTGTCCGGGTCCGTGCTCGAGCTCGCCGCGACGCTGGGCGTCGCCCTGATCGCGGTCGACGCGGGACTGCGCATGGTCGGCGGCAGCCTCGGGTTGCAGGCGGGCCTGACCGTGCTCATCCTCGCCCCTGAGCTGTACCTGCCGTTCCGGCGCCTCGGGGCCGAGTACCACGCGAGCGCGGACGGGCTCGCGGTGGCCGAGCGGATGTTCGCGTTGCTCGATTCCCCACCCGCGATCGCCGGCGGCGGCCTGCACGTGGCGCCAAGCCCGGCTCGCGCCGCGATCCGCCTCGAACGCGTGTCGTTCGCGTATCCAGCCCGCGCGACGCCGGTGCTCGACCAGCTCGAGCTCGAGCTGTGCCCGGGGGAGACGGTGGCACTGATCGGCGAGAGCGGCGCCGGCAAGAGCACCGTCGCCGCACTGCTCCTGTGCCTGCTCGAGCCAACGGCCGGCCGCATCTGCGCCGGCCACAGCGACCTGTCGCTATGCGACAGGCCCGCCTGGAGGCGACAGCTGGCGTGGGTGCCTCAGCATCCGACGCTGTTTCGGGGCACGGTCGACGACAACATCCGGGTCGGTGGTCAGGACGCGACCGAGCGGCAGGTGCGCGGCGCGGCCGCGCTCGCGGGCGCCGATGAGTTCATCCGCTCCCTGCCGGATGGTTACGACACGCTGGTCGGCGACGGCGGGAGGCCGCTCTCGCCGGGTGAACGGCGGCGGATCGGCCTGGCGCGGGCGTTCCTCCGCGACGCGCCATTCGTCATCCTCGATGAACCAACCGCCGATCTGGATCCGTTCAGTGTCTCGATCGTCTCGAGCGCGGTGCGCCGGCTGCGGGAAGGGCGCACGATGCTCCTGATCGCCCACCGGCCCGAACTGGTTCAGCACGCCGACCGTATCGTTCGCCTGGCGCATGGAGTTGCCGTGCCCGAGGCGGTGCGGCGGGCGGCATGAGCGGCCCCGCCGACAGCCTGCTCGCGCTGGCGAAGGCGCCCCGGACCCGGCTCGCCCTGGCCTCGAGCCTCGGCGCGCTGACGGTGGTGTTCGGCGTGGGGCTGATGGCCAGCGCCGGCTACCTGATCTCGCGTGCGGCGCAGCGCCCCGCCGTCCTGTCGCTGATGGTCACGATCGTCGCGGTTCAGTTTTTCGGCCTGGGCCGTCCCGTGGCTCGGTATCTGGAGCGGATCACCTCACACGATCTCGCCCTGCGGGTACTTGGTGGCGTCCGGAGGCGCG
>Ga0335074_10015971_pt1 | contig 10565 bp, 8 predicted proteins | sample Lox_Sample_23_FD_206715 | JGI IMG/M metagenome (GOLD analysis project Ga0335074, IMG submission 206715) | Soil microbial communities from Loxahatchee National Wildlife Refuge, Florida, United States - Lox_Sample_2.3 | ecosystem: Environmental > Terrestrial > Soil > Wetlands | place: USA: Florida...
GAAGGACTCGATCCTGTCCGGCCCGGCGGGCGGCATCGTCGGCATGGCCCGGACATCGGAGGCCGCGGGCTTCGACCGGGTCATCGGCTTCGACATGGGTGGTACGTCCACGGACGTGTCCCACTATGCCGGCGAGTACGACCGGCAGTACGAAACCGAGGTCGGCGGGGTCCGCATCCGCGCCCCGATGCTGAGCATCCGCTCGGTCGCGGCCGGGGGTGGGTCGGTGCTGCACTTCGACAGCGGGCGCTACCAAGTCGGGCCTGACTCGGCGGGCGCGAACCCCGGGCCCGCCTGCTACCGGCGTGGCGGCCCGCTCACGGTCACCGACGCGAACGTCATGCTCGGGCGCATCCAGCCCGAGGACTTCCCGCACGTGTTCGGGCCAGGCGGTGACCAGCCGCTCGACGCCCGCGCCACGGCGGAGCGCTTCGCGGAGATGGCGGCGGGCATCGGTGACGGGCGGAGCCCGGAGGAAGTGGCCGCGGGCTTCCTGGAGATCGCTGTTGCCAACATGGCGAACGCGATCAAGAAGATCTCGCTGCAGCGCGGCTACGACGTCACCGAGTACGCGCTGGCGACGTTCGGCGGGGCTGGTGGCCAGCACGCCTGCGCGGTCGCCGACGCCCTGGGAATGACCCGGATCCTGATCCATCCCATGGCCGGGGTGCTGTCGGCCTACGGGATGGGGCTCGCGGACGTGATCGCGATGCGCGAGTCGGCCATGGAGATACCGCTGAGCGATGCCGTCCTGCCTGACCTGCGGCACACGCTGGACCGGCTGGAAGCCGACGCGCGCGGGGAACTGGCCGGCCAGGGCGTCCCGGCCGTGCGGATCACCGTCGTGCACCGGGTTCACCTGCGGTACGACGGGACGGACACCGCGCTGCTCGTTCCGGCTGGGCCGGCAGAGGTGATGCGCAAGGCGTTCGAGGAGGCCTACCAGCAGCGCTTCTCGTTCCTGATGCCCGACAAGCCGATCACGGTCGAGGCCGTCTCGGTTGAGGTGGTCGGCGCATCCGAGGCCACAGAGCAGCTGGCCGGCGCGAAAGAACCGGGTGAAGCAGTCGCGGCCAGCCGGCCGGGCGCCGCGCGGATGTTCACCGCGGGCGGCTGGACAGCGGCGGAGCTGTACCGGAGGGACGACCTGACGGCGGGCCAGGTAGTCACCGGCCCGTCGATCATCGTCGAGGCGAACGCCACCACGGTCGTCGATCCCGGATGGCAAGCCGCCCTGAACGACCTGGGGCATCTGGTGCTGACCCGAGCCAACCCGGCGGCCCGGCCTGGTTTTCAGGGCCGGGCTGCCGGGCTCGCGGGGGGTCCCGGGGGGTCGTCCCCCCGGACCAGCACGCCTGCGGTGCGCGCCGCTGGATCAGCGCGGGAGCAGGGGACGGCGGCCCAGCCTGATCCGGTCAGGCTGGAGATCTTCAGCAACCTGTTCATGTCCATCGCCGAGCAGATGGGCTACCGGCTGCAGAGCACAGCCCACTCAGTCAACATCAAGGAGCGGCTCGACTTCTCGTGCGCCATCTTCGACCCTGACGGCGGCCTGATCGCCAACGCTCCGCACATCCCGGTGCACCTCGGCTCGATGGGGGAGAGCGTCAGAGAGATCATCGCCGACCGGGTCGGCCGACTGAAGCCCGGCCAGTCCTACGTCCTCAACGACCCCTATCACGGCGGGACGCACCTGCCCGACGTCACCGTGATCACGCCGGTGTTCGCACCGTCGGGCGGCGAGATCCTGTTCTACGTGGCCTCACGCGGGCACCACGCCGAGATCGGCGGCATCACGCCCGGCTCCATGCCCGCGTTCAGCACCCGCATCGAGGAAGAGGGAGTCCTCATCAGGAACTGGCTGCTGGTCGAGCACGGGGAGCTGCGCGAGAAGGAGACCACCGCGTTGCTGCGCGGCGCCGCGAATCCCTCCCGCAACCCGGCGGCCAACATCGCCGACCTTCGGGCGCAGGTCGCCGCGAACGCCACCGGCGTTAGGGAACTGCTGGCTCTGGTCGGTCACTACGGCCTCGACGTCGTCAGTGCCTACATGGGCCACGTGCAGGACAACGCCGAGGAGTCGGTGCGCCAGGTCATCTCGGTGCTGCAGGACGGCAGCTGCAGCTACGGGCTCGACAACGGCGCCGTGATCAGGGTCGCGATCCGGGTGGACCGGCAGCGCCGGAGCGCTCAGATCGACTTCACCGGGACATCGGAGCAGCTTGAGAGCAACTTCAACGCACCGTCCTCGGTGGCCAAGGCCGCGGTGCTGTACGTCTTCCGCACGCTGGTCGGCGGCGACATCCCGCTGAACTCCGGGTGCCTGAAGCCGCTGCAGGTGATCATCCCGCCCGGCACCATGCTGTCGCCGGAGTACCCGGCGGCGGTCGTGGCCGGCAACGTCGAGACCTCGCAGGCGATCACTGGTGCGCTGTACGCCGCACTCGGGGTCATGGCCGAGGGGTCGGGCACGATGAACAACCTCACGTTCGGCAATGAGTGGCATCAGTACTACGAGACCGTCGCCAGCGGCTCCGGTGCCGGGGACGGCTTCGCCGGAGCCGACGTGGTGCAGACCCACATGACCAACTCCCGGCTCACCGATCCCGAGGTGCTCGAGTGGCGGTACCCAGTCAGGCTGGAGAGCTACGAGATCCGGCGAGGCAGCGGCGGCCGGGGACGCTGGCCCGGCGGCAACGGCGGGCGGCGGCGCATCCGGTTCCTGCAGCCGGTGACGGTAACCCTGCTGAGCGGCCACCGGCGGGTTCCGGCCTACGGGATGGCCGGCGGCGAGGCCGGCGCGCTCGGGCGGCAGTGGATCGAGCACCCGGACGGCACGGTCACCAGCATGGCCGGCAGTGATTCCGCGCCAGCCGCGGCCGGTGACGTCTTCGTCATCGAGACCCCGGGCGGCGGAGGCTACGGCCCGCCCGCAACCTGACCGATCAGCGCGGTCATCATGTCGACCCAGACCGGCACCAGGGCCTGGTCGTCGACGACGGCGGTGGTCATCCCCAGCAGCCACAGGATGCGGGACGACACCAGGGCGCCGAGCCCGGCAGCGGCAATCACGTCGGCCTGCTCGGCTGACATCTGGCCGGACTGCTGCCGTATCCAGGCAGCGAACTCTACATAGGTAGCGGCGATGAGCTGGTCGGCAGCCGGCCGGACGAGGTCGTGACGCGGCTGTGCACCAGCCGGGTCATCACGATGGACCTGGCCACTGGCCAGCGCTGGGCCGAGGCGCTCACCGCGCCCAGCGAACTACGCGACCAGTGGGGCCAGGTGATCGCCCGGTTCGCGCTCGGCAGCCTGCGCCGCCTGCACATGGTCAACGCGGACGCGCATCCGGGCAACTATCTCTTCCACGAGGACGGCTCGGTCACGTTCCTCGACTTCGGCTGCGTGAAGCGGTACACCGCTGCGCAGGTCGCGACGCTGGAAGCGGCGGCGCAGGCCGCGGTCATCGGTGACGCCAGCCGGCTGAGCCGCGTCCTGGCCGAGAGCGGGTTCACTGACAAGGCGGACCCGCCCGAGCCTGAACTGCTGCTGGACTGGCTGCGGGAAGCGCTGGCCCCGGTCATCGCGCCGCAGCCGTTCATCTTCACACCGCAGTTCGCCGCCGCGCTCGCCCGGACCGACCTGTCGCGCTCCGGCCGTCACTCCGACGTCATCAGCAAGCTCACGGTCCCGCCGGACTTCCTGTCGATTGCCCGCGTCAACCTGGAGGTCACGGCGATCCTCGGCGCGCTGCGGGCCACTGGCGACTGGGATGCCATCCGCCGCGAGCCCCTGGAAGACCAGTGACTGCCAGCCGGCCGGCTCCCCGGCAGAACCTGCGCCCGGCCGCGGACCTCACCGTCGTCGGGCTTGCTTTCACCATCGCCGTGAGCGGCGCGGACATTTTTCTCGATGTCGCCCACGACTGGCCCGGCAGTTTCGCCGGGGTATGGCTGATCTTCACCCTGGGCACCGGCGTCCCTTTCCTCTTCTGGTTCTCGAGTGCCCGCGCTAACACGGCCACCTACGGGCCTGGCCGTATCCGCCGCTACCGGGACTGGACGCTCGCCGGATGGGTCTGTCTTGTGGCCGGGCTCTGGGTGCCCTACGTGATCAGCGCGGAGATCCTGCGCGCCAGCGCCCGGCCGACTGCGGGCACCGCCGACGGACCCCCTCCGGCGAGCTACATGGTCGCCGGCGTGCGGGTGTGGTGGACTCTTTGGCTCGGCTCCTGGCTCGCCTGGTGGTGCTTCGTCGTTGATTACGCAATCGATTCCTCGTCCCACCTCGGTGCCACGACGTCTCAGCAGTTGCTCGGCGCTGTCTTCGACCTGCTCAGCATCGGCGCTGCTGGGTGCGCGATCGCGGTTATCACGATCATCACGCGGCTTCAGGCCAGCAGGGCGACCGAGCAGGCGTTCTTGCCTGACACCATCGCGGACCGACGAGAAGCGCGGGTGCTCTTGCTCACCGGCGTTCCCTTGGTGCCTGCGGTACTCGTGATCCTCTTCGGCATTGCGACGAGCGGGTTTCTGCTGCCCCCGGCCGCTCTCCTGCCAACACCATCAGAGGTCGTCGGCACCTGGTGGGCCAGTGATGGAGGGACGCTGGTGTTCTATCCGGACGGCTCGTTTTCCGCCAGCAGGCTGACGGTTGACCCGCTGACCGGCACCACGGTTTCCGCACTGTGGTCGGGTTCGGGCGACTGGGCGATCTCGGCCGGGGCCTGCGACGGAAGTGCTCCGGGCGTGTGCCTCTCGACCGACCCCCCGGTCTCGTCCGAGGACGGCTGGACCGAGGGTTCACCGGCGTCACTCACGATGGTCCTCCCCGCTTCGTACCCCGGCCAGACATACGACACTGGGTATAACTATCAGTTCTCGAAGCTGCGGTGACAGCCGCCTCACCCAGCGACAGCGGTGCGCCTGCGTCATGGTGGTCCCGCTCGCGCTGATCTGCGGCCCGCTGCGGGAGATCCCTGCGTTCTGGACACTGGTTGACATATCGTTCGGCGTAGTCGGCATTGTTCCGCTGGCCCTCGCTTACCGCCATATCCTGCTGCTTGAGCGCCAGCAGCTTTCCGGGCCGGAACCTGGAGGGATCCGTTGAGGAAAGACCTAGCGCCGCTCGGCTACACCACGAACATCTGGCTCGCCCTGGTCATCGGCGTAAGCGTGCTGGGAGCGGCGTTCGTCCTCACCGGAGGCCCGGACGTGCCTGTGACCTACGCCTTAGTCGGCTTTCTGTGGGTCGTCGCCACCGGCCCTACGGCGATCTGCTTCCTGCGGTGGCTCTGCTACGCCCGCAGGAATGCCGCCAGCTACGGGCCCGGCGGAGTTGGCGCGTTCCGGCAGTGGACGGTCGGCGGCTGGCTCTGCCCGCTCGCCAACCTGTGGATTCCGTACCGGGTGCTGGCCGACGTCCTGCGGGCCACGGCGCAGTGTGAGCCGGACACGCCGGCCGTCCTCGCGGCACCGCCCGGGCGCCCGGCCGGGACCCGCGTGCTGCGTGTCTGGTGTGCCGCATGGCACGGCATGTGGCTGGGGCTGCTGACCGCTGCCTTCGACTCCAGCGACGCTCAGGTGGCGTGGCTGGCTGAACTCGCGTTCCTGGCGCTGAGCATCGTTGCGGCCGCATGCATGATCGGCATCGTCACGACGGTTACCCGCGGTCAGGCGCGGCGGGAGGCTGACCCGTATATCGAGCCTGCGAGCGTCCCCCGGGCGGCACCGGCCTGGTTCTGGGTTACCGCAGTTCCGGCATTCGTGATCTTCGTAGCGATTGGGCACCGTCTGCCACTTGGCCACCTGACCGCGTTCAGGGATCTGTTTGTGCCCTGACGCCATGATGGCGGGGTTGCGGCCTGGGGGATACTTCTGGCATGGGCGAACGCAATGTCCTGGGCGGCGAGCTCGAGCCGTGTGGGACGGACCCGGTTACCGGGTTCTACCGGGACGGATGCTGCAATACCGGCGCGGATGACCTCGGCAGCCATACGATCTGTGCCGTGGTGACCGCCGAGTTCCTTGAACATCAGCGCCGGATCGGGAACGACCTGTCGACCCCGAGACCGGAGTACCTGTTCCCCGGGCTGGTGCCAGGTGATCGCTGGTGCGTGACGGCAGCTAACTGGCTGCGGGCTCACGGCGACGGCGCCGCCGCGTTCGTGGTGCTGGCATCGACGCATGAGCGGGCGCTGGACATCGTTCCGCTCGACGTCCTCAGGCAGCACGCGATAGATGTTCCCGCCAGCCCCGGTTCACTGGAAGATTTGTCGTTATCGCGGCCTGCTAACGTGTCCCGGTCTGGATGCTATTGCGACACTGCGGAGCACTGAAAAAGATGCGCCCATGACTGGTGAGATCTCCCCGGCCGGGGACACCCCTGGCGAGCGTTCCACGCCCGAGCTGCGTGCCTCGCATCAGGACCGGGACCGGGTCGTCGAGATCCTGCGGGTCGCGGCCGGCGACGGGCGGCTGACTTCCGATGAGCTCGATGAGCGGCTGGAGGTGGCGCTGAACGCCCGCACCTACCGCGAGCTTGCGGCGCTGACCGCCGACCTGCCTGCGGCTGGGACCGGGCGCGACGGTGCCGCGGCGCAGCCCAAGGACATGGTCAAGATCGACTGCAAGGGTGCCAGCACACAGCGGATCGGCGGCTGGGTGGTTCCGCGGGAGATGGAGATCAGCGCGGTCGGCGGGACGGTCAGGCTCGACTTCACCGAGGCGGTGATCACCGAGCCGCTGCTGCGGATCAGCGCCCGGGTGCACGGCGGCAACCTGGTCCTCGTGACCAAGCCCGGCATCGAGGTGGACACCGAGGACGTCGCGCTGGTCGGCGGCGGCGTCAAGATCCGGCCGGTTGGCGGGTGGAATCACCCGGTGCAGCTGAGGGTCGAGGTGTCGGGCACCGCCCATGGCGGCCATGTGGTGGCGCGGCCGCCCCGCCGCTCGTTCGGGCAGTGGCTGCTGCGCAGGCCCCGGCCCTACCAGCAGTCGATGAGGTCGCTGCGGTCCTGAGATGGGCCGCTGACGAAGGAGGCGGCAATGACGTCGCGTGTCGAGTCAGTCCAGGTGCCGAGCGGGTCGTTCGACCTGACCGTGTGGCTGCCCGCTGCCGGGACGGGACCTGGCCTGCTGCTGATCCAGGAGATCTACGGAGTCAGCGACTACATCCGGGCGGTCGCCGAGGATCTGGCTGCGCTCGGCTACGTGGTCGGGGCCCCTGACCTTTTCTGGCGGCTGGAGCCCGGCTACCAGGCCAACCACGACGAGGCCGGGCTGAAGCGGTCGCTGGAGATCGGGTCGCGGTTCGACGCCGAGCAGGGCGTTGCCGATGCCGCGGCTGCGCTGAACCACCTGGCCGCGCTGCCCGAGGTCGACGGCGGCGCCGGGGTCATCGGGTTCTGCCTGGGCGGCACGATCGCGTACTTCCTGGCCGCGCAGGCCGAGCCCGGCTCGCTGGCCGCCGTGGTCTCGTTCTACGGCTCGGGTGTGCCTGAGCACACCGAAGCCCTGGCCCTGATCAGCGCGCCTGTGCAGTTCCACTTCGGCGGCAGCGACCCCTACATCCCTCGTGACCAGGTCGCCAGCGTTGAGGAAGCAGTCGCAGGCAAGCCCGGCGCGCAGATTCACGTCGAGGAGGACGCGGGCCATGCCTTCCACAACCGGAAGGCGCCGATGTTCCACGTACCCGACGCCGCGGCCCGGGCGTGGCAGCGCACTGAGGAGTTCCTGCAGCGTCACCTCCCCACCAAGCAGCCAGCTCCCCCCGCACCCTGACCCGCCCGGCGCCCCACCGTTGAGCCCGGGCCGAGCCGGCGGGTGCCCCCGTGTGAGCCGGATTCCGGCCATCGGCCGCCTCCCTCGTTGCGGAGACTTTCCCGCTGATATGGCCGGCAACACTCCGCCTTACGCCGGCAGCACGTGATGAACGGGTTTTGGTGAGGCTATATTCAGCTGCCGCGCTAGCCGGAAAGCAGGCCAGCATCCGCGCCCGGATAACAGCCTCACCGAAACCCGTTTTGCGGCGTGAGCAGAACCCCCCCTGCTCCTGAGCTGTCACCGCCTGGCAGCACCCGGGTCGGCTGGCAGTGCGCCGTTAGCTGCTTTATACCTGGTGGCGGGGTTGGGATTGCGTGAACTGGGCGATCTTTCCGTGCTGATGACCCTGTTCGCGAGACCGCTTCGAGGGCGGTTCGGTTGCCTGGCTACCTTGCTGACCCGCCCGGCGTTACCGGGCTTCACCCCGCACACACTGTGCACGTGTCGGCGGGCCTCATTGTCCTGATTGCCCTGATCGTGATCGTGGCGATCGTCCTGCTCCTGGCGATTCCCGTGTGGTGGGGCTCCGGTTTCGACAGCTTCAGCAAAGGGATGAGCAAGGCCAGGCGCCCGGTCTTCATGGCCGGTTTTGGTGTACTGATCGTTGGGCTGGCCACAGGAGTCCGGATCATCGAGATCTTCGGCGGCGCCCTGATGGCCGCCGTTGTGCTCGGCGTGATCGCGCAGAACTACTTAACTCGCGCAAGGCCAGGCGTCAGCTGACCGTGTTCTCCAGCGGCTCGCCGCGGCGCAGCCGCTCCACATTGGCCGCAAAACGCTGTGCGGTAGCGCGGTAGGCGGGGGTGGTGACGCGGCATTACCGGTCTGATCGCCGGGAACATTGGCTACCTGGATCTGGCGGGCCGCAGCCGCCTCTAGATTAACTCCTTCGATCCCGGCCCCGAACTGCTGGATCAGCGCTGGCCGCACCGCATCCATGACTGCGCCGTCAAGGCACATGTGAGGCTGCTCGCGGCTCAGGCGGACGCTCGGCCGGAGCCTAGCAGTGGGATGGGGGAGGCACGTCGAGCGCCGGGTTCTGGTCGAAGAACCCGGCCGGCTTCAGCATGAACCCGGCCCGCTCGACCGGCATGACCGGCCAGTCTTCTGGCCGGGTGATGTGGTGGCTGGCGAGGGTGTACCAGAGGACCACGTCGGTGTTCTCGATCGGGCGGTCGGCCTTGGTCCACGCGGGGAGCCCCGCGCCGCCTGGATGCTGGTTCGGGTAATCGCCAGCCGGGAACCGTTCATCAGAATTGAACGGGGTGACCCACAGGTGCCGGGTCGCGAACTCGGCGCAGTGGGTCACCCGCGCGTCTGGCTGGCTGAACGCCAGCACGCCGGAGCCGGGGACGAGTTTGTAACCCGGCTCGCGCCCGAGCGCCGTGCGCGCATCCGGGTTGCTGACCAGCCAGTACCGGCCACGCAACGGGTCGGCGAGGCGCTGGGCCTCCGACTCCCGGACCAGCGGCCGCCGCACTGGCCGGAAGGCGTTGCCGAGCGGGTTGCCCGGGCCAGCGGGAACTGCCTCGGTGTCGACCTCGTAGACCGTGTTGTTCAGCCCGTCCACGGCCATGTCCAGCCGGAGGCTGAAGAAGTGCTGGTGGTGGGCTGCGAGGGTCTGCGGCGCGACCACGGTGCCGAAATCGCTGGTCTCACCCGGGGCAAGAGCGCTGGTCACGACGATGCCAGTTAGCTTCACCTCGAACTCGATGCTGCCGTCCTGATAGAAGTACCAGTAGAAGGCGTAGTCGTAGTTGTCGGCTGTGATGATGAACGAGATGACCAGGCGGCGGCTGCGGCGGGTCTCGGTGCGGCCCGACCCGGCGTCGAAATGCTTCCACAGCAGCCCAGCGTCTTCCTCGTGCAGGCAGATGGCCTGCCTGATCGTGTACGGCTCGCCGTGCCCGTCGGCGAGGTCGACGTCGAGGTAGCGGATCTCGCCCAGGCAGTCACAGCCGAGTTCGAGTGAGTTGGTCAGCATCCCGAGGCCGAACTCGCCGATATCAAAGGCGGCGCGCCAGCCGTGGAACGGCCGCGGATCGGCGTAGGGAACGAACAACTCGGCCACTGAGGCGCGCCAGATGACCGGCCGGACCCGGCCCTGATCTTCGTAGCCGACGGTGTGCAGGATCAGGCCCTCGCGGGCGTTGAAACCAAGGCGGAGCCGCCAGCGCTGCCAGCGGACCTCCCAGCCACGGACGTCAAAACTCCGACCCTCAGGCTGAACGATCGCCAACGGCTTGACGTCGTCGCGAAGCGGCCCGACCTGGTCGCCTGTATACGCGCCGGATCCCGGTGGCAGCGGCACCACGCCCACGTCCTCGACCCGCAGGATGACCATGTCGTCCAGGTCCACGATCGCGTGGAGCCCGTCGATCGGTTTGGCGTAGGGGTTGTCGCCTGACCGCTCACAGTAGAACAGCAGCGTCCACACCACCCGGCGGTCGGCCTCGTCGGGGGCCGCGTTGGTCCCGATTCCCCACGGCTCGACGTGGACCTTCCCCGGGTCGGTGATGCCGCGCCGTTCCAGGCCTGCCCGAATCCGCGGATCCGCCCTGGTCACGGCCACGCACTCGGCTGTTTCCCGCGGAATCAGCGATGCCTGGGCACCGGGGATGGCCCGCCAGGATGTGACCGCCGCGGACGAGAGCGACACGACCGCCTCGCAGGTCGTGTGCTGGCGCGGATCCCGCAGCACGATGAAGGCTTCCCGGGGGCTGGCTGCGGGCTGGTGGTCTG
>Ga0335074_10015972_pt1 | contig 10565 bp, 10 predicted proteins | sample Lox_Sample_23_FD_206715 | JGI IMG/M metagenome (GOLD analysis project Ga0335074, IMG submission 206715) | Soil microbial communities from Loxahatchee National Wildlife Refuge, Florida, United States - Lox_Sample_2.3 | ecosystem: Environmental > Terrestrial > Soil > Wetlands | place: USA...
GGCTGCCGATCCGCGAGTTACCGGTCGCTGCCCTCCAGGAGCACCCGGGCGACGAGCCGGGGATCGTCGGTCATCGGCACGTGCCCGCAGCCGGGCAGCGGCACGAAGCGCGCGTGCGGCAGCCGCTGCATCGCCACCCGGGCCTGGCTGGGCCGCAGCATCCGGTCCCGGCTGCCCCAGCCGATGGTCACCGGGACGCTGGCCGGGATGGTATCCGTAAAGGTCTCACGGTCGGCGACGATCGCGAAGACCGCGTCTCTGGCCCGCAGGAAGGCCAGCGCGTCGGCCGTCGCGTGTTCGGGAGTGATGTTCGACGGCCGGGCGACGAACGCGGCCTGGGTGAGGCCGCAGGTGAGCGGAATGCGCGCCAGCGCGAGGACCAGCGGGCGGCCGACCGTGGCCGACCGCTCGGCGAACCTGAAGGCCGCCCTCGCGTAGCCGTACTCCCACCGGTTCGCCCAGAAGCCGGCCGGTGACAGGGTGGTGACGGTCGCGGCCCGGCCGCGCGCCCCGGCCGCCAGCGCGAGCGCCCCGCCGAGGGAGTTGCCCGCGACGTGCGGGCGGTCCAGGCCGAGCGCGTCGAAGAAGGTGATGATCTCATCGGCGATGGCGCGGATCGCCGGCCGGCCCTCGGTCCGCAGCGGCGGCGACTCGCCGTGGCCGGGCAGGTCCACCATGATGACGGTGCGGTGCGGCGTCAGCAGATCGAGGACCGGCTGCCACGCCTGCCTCCGGTGCCCCACGCCGTGCAGCAGCACCAGCGCCGGCCCGGTTCCGTGCCGTTCGCAGGCCAGGCCCGGTGCGGGCGCGATGCCTGCTGAACTGGCGGTGTGGCCCACAGGTGCGAATCTATTGGCGGTGGGGGCCACACCGCCAGTAGGCGCCGGGCGGGGCGCGGCGAGCGCTCGCGGCCTAGACGCCCTCGCGGTACGCGATGGCGGCGGCTTCCGTACGGCTGGCAGCGCCCAGCTTGGCCAGGATGTTGGAGACGTGCACGCTGGCGGTCTTCGGGGTGATGAACAGCTCGGTGCCGATCTCCCGGTTCGACAGGCCGCGGGCCAGCAGCTCGAGCACCTCGCGCTCGCGGTCGGTCAGGGCGGCGACCGGCCCGGCGCCGCCGCGCGTGCTCCTGGCGGGACCCACGTCGAGGCGGGCGCGGCGGGCCAGGTCGTCGAGCGCGGCGGCGAGCGGGGCGGCGCGCAGCCGGGCGGCGGTCTCGGCCGCTGAGCGCCACACCGCGGCGGCGTCCTCGCGGCGGCCGGCCGCCGCGAGCGACTCGGCGAGCCGCCACTGGGCCCGCGCGGTCTCGTACACGTACCCGGGGCCGAACGCGTCGAGCACCGCCTCCCAGGCGGCGGGCGAGTTGCAGCCGCGGGCCCGGTCGTATTCGGCCAGGCAGCGGGCCAGGCAGCCGCGGCCCTCGGGGCCGAGCATCGCCTTGGGCCTGGCCGGGTACCTGGCGCCCTCGCGGGCCAGGCCGACCAGGGCTTCGGCGGCGGCGACCTCCGCCGCCGCGCCGTCGAGGTCGCCCGCGGCCCGCATCGCGCAGGCCCGGTCGGCGTGCGCGGCGATCGCGATGGCCGCCACCCGCAGCACCGACGGGCTGTGCGACGGCCACGAGTCGGCGCTGATCGCGGCCTGCGCGTGCGCCACCGCGAGCTCGGTGTCGCCGCGCCACAGCGCCTGTTCGGCGAGCAGCCCGCGGCCGATGTAGCCGACCGTGAGGTCGTCCCAGAACGGCTCAAGCCAGGTCTGCCGCTCGGCGGCGGTCGCGCTGTCCCTGGCCACGTCGATGAACAGGGCCATCGCCGAGAGCACCGCCTCCGGCTCGCTGGTGACCCGGACGGGGAAGCCATCGGCGAGCTCCTGCGCGTGGTCCCACTCGCCGAGGGCGTAGTGCGCCTGGAAGTGCAGATGCTGCAGGTCCATGCCGTACGGCGCCAGCCCGAGGCCCTCCGCCTCCGAGCGCAGCACGCCCGCGTGCGCCACCCGGGCCGCGTCGTGCAGCTCGCCGCGGATCAGGTGCTCGTGCGCCAGGTTGAACGCGGCCCGCAGCTCCACGCCGAGCACCCGGGCCGCGGCGGCCTGCTCGAACGCCGCGGTGAACATGCCGATCGCCTCGTCGGTGCTGCCCGCCCTGTTGCTGAGCTGGCCGATCGTGACCAGCGCGTCCGCTTCGACGGATCGCGCGCCCGCCTCCCCCGCGACCTCGCGGGCCCGCCGCGCCCAGTCCCGCGCCTCGCCGTCGTCGCGAGCCACCATCAGCGCCATCGCGTACGTCGCCATCGCCCGCGCCAGGTACCAGGTCGGCGGGTCGTGCGGCGTCTCGTGCACCGTGTCCCTGGCGACCGTGAGCGCCTCAGCGAACCAGTCCCTGTTCTCGCTCTGCAGCAGGTAGTACGCCAGCCGCTCCCCGACGCGGCTGAGCAGGCTGGGGTCGTCGTCGATGACGGCACGGGGCAGCACGGTCTCGCCGGTGAGCAAAGTGCGGATCCGCCGCAGCAGGTGCACCGCGCGCGGCACGTCGCCACTCGCCGCCGCGGCGAGCGCGGACCGCAGGCCCAGCTTGCCGCGGCTCATCTCGGCCAGTAGCTCCGCGTCGGGCACCCGGTCCCAGAGCGCGAGCGCCTGGTCGTAGTGCTGGTGCGCCTCGGCAGGCGCGCCGATCCGGTGCGCCTCCTCCCCGGCGCGGATCGACGCGGTGAACGCGCCGGGCACGTCGTGGCTGGCCAGGCTGTGGTGCGCGAGCTCGGCCGCCGCGCCTGGCACGCCGGCCAGCAGCGCGGCGAGCCGCGCGTGCAGCCGGGTCCGCTCCCCGGGCAGCAGGTCGTTGTAGACCGCTTCGCGCAGCAGCGCGTGCCTGAAGGCGTAGCCGTCCGCGCCGTCAGGGACGAGCAGCTGGTGCGCGACCGCCTCGCGCACCGCCTCGTCGTAGCGGCCCTCGGGCAGCGCGGCCGCGGCCCGGACCAGGTCGTCGGACGCGCGCCGGCCGGCCACCGCCGCCGCGCGCAGCACCAGCTGGGCGGCGTCGGACACCAGCTCCACCCGGGACATGAGCAACGCGGCGAGCCCGGACGGCAGGGCGCCCGACGGTCCTGACGCCGTGGTGGCGGCCAGCAGTTCCTCGGCGTAGTACGCGTTGCCCTCGGCCCGCTCGACGATGTGGTTCAGCGCGGCGGCCGGGAGAAGGCCGCGCCCGTTCCGAAGGGAGGAAAGATGCTCAGCCAGCGCGGACGGGGGCAGCGGGCCGAGCTCCACCTGCACCACCGACGGCAGTCGTTGCAGGTCAGCAAGCACCGGCCGGAGCGGGTGGCGGCGGTACAGGTCGTCGGTGCGGTAGGTGCCGATCGTGGCGACACGCTCGCGGTGCAGCATGCGGAGCAGGAACGTGACCAGGTCGCGGGTGGTGGCGTCCGCCCAGTGCAGGTCCTCGAGGACCAGCAGCACCGGGGCCTCGTCCGACAGCTCAGCGAGCAGGCCGAGCATCGCGCCGAACATCTGCTGTTTGGTCAGCCCGGACCAGTCGGACTCCCGGTCGTAGCCGCCGTCGCCGTCGGGCAGCAGCATGGCCAGCACCGGGCGCGTCTTGACCGCCGCCTCGAGGTCGGGTTTGGCGGTGCGCAGCGCGTCGGCGAACGGCAGGTACGGCACGCTGTCGCCGATCTCCGCGCACTGTCCGGTGAGCACGGTGAAGCCCCGGCTCGCGGCCCGGGCCGCCACCTCGGCGACCAGGCGCGACTTACCGACCCCCGCGTCGCCGCCGACCAGGGCGGCGACCGCATGGCCCGCCGCCGCCTCGTCCAGCAGGCTGGCCAGCCTGCTGAGCTCGGCGGCGCGGCCGACTAGTGTCGCCATGCCTCTATTATCCGTGGTGCGCCGACATTCTTCCGAATCAATTAACCTCGCAGGTATGGAGAAGGTGAGCCGGACAGAAGGGCAGTGGCGCGAGCAGCTCACGCCCGAGGAGTTCCGGGTGCTGCGGCAGGCGGGGACCGAGGCGCCGTTCACCGGTGAGTACACCGATACCGAGACGACCGGGGTCTACCGGTGCCGGGCGTGCGGGGCGGAGCTGTTCCGTTCCGACGCCAAGTTCGCGTCGCATTGCGGGTGGCCGTCGTTCTACCAGCCGACGTCGTCCGACGCCGTCACGCTGATCGAGGACAGGTCGCACGGGATGATCCGGGTCGAGGCGCGGTGCGCGCGGTGCGACTCGCACCTCGGGCACGTGTTCAGCGGCGAGGGGTACCGGACGCCGACCGACGAGCGGTGGTGCATCAACTCGATCTCGATGACCCTCGAGCCGGTCGGGCCTGCGGAGTCTTAACCGCGATCTCGGGCGCCGCCCCGGCGCCCGCGGCTCGCGACGGGCCGCACAGCGCCGGGATGACCGCGGCCAGCGCCACGCCGCCAGCGACGAGGAGCGCGGCCCTGATCCCGTGCATGAACAGCGCGGGCGAGGCGTAGCCGCCGTTGGCGGTGAAGACCGCCGCGAGGACCGCGACCCCGAACAGGCCGCCGGCCTCCCGCAGCGTGTTGTTCGCGCCGGCCGCCACCCCCGAGTCGGCGAGCGGCACGGAGCCGACCGCGGCATTCGCCAGCGTCGGGAAGACAAACGAGATGCCGATGCCGGCCACGATGAACGGAAGGACGAGCGCGGTGTAGCCGACGCCGGCCCGCACGGTCAGCGCGAGCCAGAGGTAGCCGCCGCCCATCAGCAGCAGGCCGGCGGTCATGACCGGACGGGTGCCGGCGCGGTCGGACACGACGCCGCCGAGCGGCGCGAAGATCATCGGCATCGTGGTGAATACCAGCATCCGGATTCCGGACGCCAGCGGCGAGTAACCCATGCCGACCTGAAGCATCTGCGCGATCCAGAACACCGAGCCGATGAGCGCGAACGAGAACGGGAAGGCGGCCGCGCCGGCGGCGGTGAACGCGCGCCTGCGGAAGTACTCGACCGGCATCATCGGCATCGGGGCCCGGCGCTCCCAGAACACGAACGCCGCGACCAGGACCGCGCCCGCGAGCAGCGCGCCGGTTACCTCCGCGCTAGCCCACCCGGCCGACGGCGCCCGGACCGGCGCCCAGACGAGAGCGAACAGGCCGCCGATGATCAGCGGCAGGCCTATGAGGTCCAGCCTGGACCGCGGGCCCCTGCTCTCGGTCAGCAGGACCGCCGAGGCCACCGCGGACACCACGCCGACGGGCACGTTAATCCAGAAGATCCACTGCCAGTCGATGCCCTGGATGATCGCGCCGCCGAGCAGCGGCGCCGTGGCGACCCCGAGGCCGGTGATGCCGCCCCAGATCCCGATCGCGGTGCCCCGCTTCTCCGCCGGGAACGCCTCGCTGATCAGGGTCAGCGAAACAGGCAGCACGATGGCCGCGCCCGCGCCTTGCACGGTCCGCGCCGCGATCAGCGCGCCCGCGCTGCTCGCGGTCGCGCACGCGATCGATGCCGCGGTGAACGTCGCGAGGCCGATGACGTAGAGCCTCCGGCGCCCGAACCGGTCGCCGAGGGCGGCGCCGGTGAGCATCAGGGCGGCGAACGCGAGGTTGTAGGCGTTGATCGTCCACTCCAGGTCGGACAGGCTCGCGCCCAGGTGGGCGCGGAGCGACGGCAGGGCCGTCGAGACGACCACGACGTCGAGGGAGGTGACGAAAGCGCCGACCGACGCCAGGATCAGCGTCGCGGCGATCCGCGGCCGGGCGGCCGCGCCGGGACGTTCTGTCGTGTCTAGCAAGGCCATGTCTCCGTTTCGGTCGCGCCGACATTCAGCTAATTGGCTGAACATTGGCGGTTCCAGTAATATTTCGTCACATGGCTGAACGTTCTGCGGATGCCGGCGTCGCGGATGCCGCGGCGGACGTCCTCGACCTGACTTACGCCGCGCTGGCCAGCCCGACCAGGCGGGCGATCCTCGGGCTGCTGAGGGACGACCAGGCGCGGGTCACCGACATCGCCCGGGCGTTTCCCGCGTCGCTGGCGACGGTCTCCAAGCACATCCAGGTCCTCGAGCGGGCCGGGCTGGTCCGCCGCGAGGTGCGCGGCCGCGACCACTACCTGCGCGCCGACCCGGCCAACCTGGACGCGGCGGAGGAGTGGATCGCCGAGTACACCAGCTTCTGGGAGCGCAGTGCGGACGCCCTCGCCCGGCACGTCGAAGGGGATGGCTCATGACCGACGTTGTGCGCGTGACCAGGACCCTGCGCGCCCCGGTGACCGAGGTGTTCGACGCCTGGACCGACGCGAGCCGGCTGAAGCAGTGGCTGAACCCCGGCGCGGGCACGCTGGCCGAGGCGGAGACCGACCCGGTGGCCGGCGGCGCGTTCCGGTTCGTCAAGCTCACCGCCGACGGGGTGGACGAGGTCACAGGCCGGTACCTGGTGGTCGACCCGCCGCACCGGCTGGTCTTCACGTGGCAGTCCGGCGTGAGCACCGGCGGCCGCGAGAGTCAGGTGACGGTAACTCTCCGCGGTGAGGGCGAGACGACCGAGATGACGATCCTGCACGAGCGGCTGCCCGCCGCGCAGTACCGCGACGGCGCCAGCCGGGCCTGGACGGCGATCGCCGCCAGGCTGCCCGCGTACCTTACTGGTCGCCGCCTGGCTGGTAGCGACGGTTGCGCTTGACCTGGGCGCGACGGCGCTTGGTTTCCAGGCGGCGCTCGCGGGCCCTGCGGGTCGGCCTGGTCGCGACGCGCGGCGGCGGGGGCGCGGCGACCGCCTCCCGCAGCAGCGACGCCAGCCGGGCGCGGGCCGCCTCCCTGTTCATCAGCTGACTGCGCTCGTTTTCCGCCGCGACGGTGACCACGCCGTCGGTGAGCCGGCTCGCGAGCCGCTCGAGGGCGCGGCTCCGCTCGTGTTCAGGGAGAGCCGGCGAGCGCAGCACGTCGAACGACAGCTCGACGCGGCTGTCGGCGGTGTTGACGGACTGGCCGCCGGGACCCGACGAGCGGGAGAACCGCTCGTGCAGTTCTCCGGCCGGGATCACCAGCCAGCTGTTCACGCGAAGGTCACCGGGCATGACCTCTAGCATGGCCGGCGCGGCCACGTATCCCGAATCGTGACCTGGCGGCGCAACCGGCCAGCCGCGGGCCGCCGTCCAAGGGGCATGCGAAAGACGCGCACCGCCGCTGCCGCGGCGCCCCGCCGCCGCCTGCTGCTGCTCGCGGCACTCCCGGCGGGACTGGCACTGATCTCGATGGCCGCGCTGGCCGGCTGCTCCGGCGGCAGCGCCTCCTCGTCCGCCGCGTCCGCTCCGGGCGCCCCCAATGCCCACGCGGCCGCCGGCGGCGACGTCGGCTCGCCGGCCATTGCCGCCGAGCCTGCCAATTCCGCCGCGGCGGCCAGCAGCAAGAGCGCGGCCGGCACCGGCGCCGGGGCCGGGCAGGACGGTTCGGCCGCCCGGCTCGCGCCAGCCGGCCAGCAGCTCATCTACACCGCGCAGCTCACCGTCCGCGCTCGCGACGTCGATAACGCGGTCTCCCAGGCGACGTCCATCGCGACGGCCGCCGGCGGCTACGTTTCTTCGGAGAACGCCAGCAGCGACCCGTCACAGCCCAGCCAGTCCCTGGCGACCGTCACGCTGAAGATCCCGGTGGTGGTCTACTCGACCACGCTCAGCGAGCTGTCGGGGAACGTGCTCGGCACGCGGCTTTCCCTCACCCAGCAGACGCAGGACGTGACCCAGCAGGTCGCGGACGTCAGCAGCCGGGTCGCTTCCGACGAGGCGGCGATCACCCAGCTGCGCGCGCTGCTGTCTCGCGCCGGGAGCGTCGGTGACCTGCTCAGCGTGCAGAACCAGATCGACTCCGAGGAGTCCGACCTGGAGGCCATGCTGTCGCAGCAGAGCGCGCTGGACCACGAGACGGCGTACGCCACGGTCGCGCTGACGATCGTCGGCCCGAAGGCCGCGGTGAAACCGAAGCCGACGCCCGCTCCCCCGCCCGGGCTGGTCAACGGCCTGGCCGGCGGCTGGCACGCGCTGCGGGTGGCGGTGTCCTGGCTGCTCGCGATCATCGGCGCCGTCGCGCCGTTCGCCGCGGTCGTCGCGGTGGCCGGCCTCGCCGCGCTCTGGGTTCGCCGCCGGCTCGCGGCGCGCGCTTCCCGCGGCGGGCAGCGCCGGCGGCGCGGACGGCTAGCCTAGGTGTCCTGTCCGGCCTGGTCGGCGTCGCCGACCGCACTGAGGGTCGGCGTCCGCTCGAAGATGTAGTAGATGCCGATCAGGCCGGACAGGACAAGGGCCGCCGGGGCACTGATGAACGCGCCGCCGATCACTAGCAGGTAGACGAGCCCGCCCGACATGAACCTGAGCCGGGCCGCCCACCGCCTCTCCGGCGGTACCGGCACCCGCGACCGCCCCTCTCCCATCGACCACTCCAGCATGGCAGCGAAGCTGAGAGACATCCCCTCGAGCACGATTCCGTACACGGCGACGGCGAGCTCGGCGTCGAAGGTGCCGGTGCCCTCCGCGAGGTAGTCGGCCACCGTTCCGGTCGCGACCGGGATCAGCACGACGAACAGCAGCAGCACCAGGTTCAGGAACAGCAGCGTCCGGGTCACGACCGCGACGTTGGACACCAGCGTGTGGTGGTTGACCCAGATGATGCCGATCGTGAAGAAGCTGATCAGGTACGCCAGATAGCCGGGCCACTGGTGCGCCAGCTGGTGCGCGAGCGTCCCGTTGTGGTCGCCCGGCCCCTTGACCGCGAGGTTGAGCGCGAGCAGGGTGATGGCGACCGCGAACACGCCATCGCTGAACGCTTCGAGCCTGCCCCTGCTCATCGTGGTGCCGGTCCGGCCCCGGCTACGCCAGGCCGGCGACAAGCTCCGCGGGCGGCTTGCGGCGCCCGGTGAAGAACGGGATCTCGACCCGGGTGTGCCGCCGCGCGTCCGCGCCGCGCAGGTGCCGCATCAGGTCGACGATCCTGTGCAGTTCGTCGGCCTCGAACGCGAGCATCCACTCGTAGTCGTTGAGCGCGAAGCAGGACACGGTGTTCGCCCGCACGTCCGGGTATTCGCGCGCCATCATGCCGTGCTCCGCCAGCATCCTCCTGCGCTCGGCGGGATCCAGCAGGTACCACTCGTACGACCGGACGAACGGGTACACGCTGACGTAGGCCTTGGGCTCCTCGTCGGCGAGGAACGCGGGGATGTGGCCCTTGTTGAACTCGGCAGGCCGGTGCAGCGCCATCGCCGACCAGACCGGCTCGCTGGCGAGGCCGAGCCGTGTCCGGCGGAACCGCACGTACATCTCCTGCAGCTCATCCGAGGTCGGCGCCACCCACCACAGCATGTAGTCGGCGTCCGCGCGCATGCCCTGCAGGTCGTAGCAGCCCCTAGTGACGATGCCCTTGTCCGCGGACTGGTCGAGGACCTCGGTCAGTTCGGCCGCCGCCTGCTCGCGGTCGCCTGGCCCGTCAAGCGCGGCCCGGTCGCTCACCTTGAACACCGCCCACATCGTGTACCTGATGAGCTCGTTCAGGTCCCGCGCCTTAGGCCGCTTGTCATCGTCTGCCACGGTTATGAATCTTAGTCCCTGCCGTCGAAGCGGCCGAGATGAGCGAGAACCTGCCGGGCGGCGGCCCGGGCGGTGGCAACGCAGGCGGGGATGCCGACGCCGTCGTAGGCGGCGCCCGCGACGGCGAGGCCCGGCTGCTCGCTGACGGCCGCGCGGATGGCCGCCACCCGGTCCAGATGGCCGACGTTGTACTGCGGGAGCCCGCCGCCCCAGCGGGTGACCCGCTGCGCGACGCTTCTTGCTGTTATCCCGGTCGCGTCGGCGAGCTCGGCGGCGGCGAGCGCCGCCAGGTCCGCGTCGTCGCGCTGCAGCACCGCCGTCTCGCCGATCCGGCCGACGGAACAGCGCACGACGTGCACCGGCGCGTGCGCGGCGAGGTGCGGCCACTTGACGGTGGAGAACGTGGCCGCCTTGACGGCCCGGCCGTCGACGGCCGGGACGAGGTAGCCGCTGCGCTGCGTCGCGGGGAAATCGCCGGCCCGGTAAGCCAGCGTGATAATCGCCATGCTCGCGTACGGGATCTGGCTGAGCGGCGCGGAGGCGGCCGGGACCGTTCTGGATAGCAGGCGGGCAGCGGGCGCGGCGGGGACAGCGACGATGACCGCGTCAGCCAGCAGGTACTCCGGGTCGGCAGCGGAACCGACGGTGAGCCGCCAGCCGGCCGGCGTACGCTCGAGCGCGCGGACCATCGCGCTGGTGCGGATGCCGGCGTTGGACGCCTTGGCGACCGCCTCGGGCAGCGCGCCGAGGCCAGTGGTGAGCGTGACGAACACCGGGGCTGGCGCGTCGCGCGGTGCGGGGGCGGGCGGGAGCAGGGCGGCGACCGCCTCAGTCAGCCGCCCCGGGTGGGTTTTCGCGGCGGCGGCCAGCGGGGCGAGCGTCGCCTGGAAGGAGAGCTCGTCGCTGCGGCCGGCGTAGACGCCGCCGAGCAGCGGGTCCACGAGGCGGTCGACGATCTCCTCGCCCAGCCGCGCGCCGATATACCCGGTGACCGACGTGTCGGCCTCGGCTGGCGCGAGCAGCTCCTCGTGGCGGGCGCGCG
>Ga0335074_10015973_pt1 | contig 10565 bp, 11 predicted proteins | sample Lox_Sample_23_FD_206715 | JGI IMG/M metagenome (GOLD analysis project Ga0335074, IMG submission 206715) | Soil microbial communities from Loxahatchee National Wildlife Refuge, Florida, United States - Lox_Sample_2.3 | ecosystem: Environmental > Terrestrial > Soil > Wetlands | place: USA...
GACGGATGGCTGTCGTCGTTGCCGAACAGCCCGAGCAGCGGCGCGGACAGGTCGGCGGTGTAGTCGATCGGCGGCACCGGGTGGACCGGCGACGGCTGCTCGATCACTCCCCCGCCCCACAGGTCGGCGACCGCGTCGAACCCGGGCACCCGGGAGGCGGTCAGCAGCGCGTGGCGGCCGCCCGAGCAGGTGCCGATGATGCCGACCTTGCCGTTGCCGCCCGGCTGGGCCTTCAGCCAGGTCAGCGCGGCCGCGAGATCGGCCACCGCGCTGTCGTCGGGGACGCCGCCCTCGGCCCGGACCCGGGCCGCCACGTCGTCGGGGGTGCCGTGGCCGTAGCGGCAGTACAGGTCGGGGCAGATCACGTGGTACCCGTGGCGGGCCAGCCGGTCGACGAACTCGCGGTAGAACTCATCCCAGCCCGGCAGGTGGTGCACGGCCACGACCCCGGCCAGCGGCTCGTCCTCGGGCGGGCGGGCGACGTAGGCGTGTATCTCGTCGCCGCGGCCGCCGGGGTAGGCGATCACCTCCGCGGAGATGCCGTCGCGGGCGTCGGTCCGGAACGAGTTCCACATGGCGCCGTAGCGTACACCGCGCTCCCGGCGAAAGGGGAAGGCGGGTGTGTGTCATGGTGGCGGGAGACGCCGCGCGAGGAGATGACCACCCATGACGACCGCTCCGGCCCCCGCCCCAGGCCCTCAGCAGCGACGAGCCGGGCAGGTCAACGACCTGCTCCCGCTGGGCGACTGGGTCCGGCACCACTCACTGCGCAGCTGGCCGGTGATGCTGTTTCTGGTGCTGATCTGCGTTCCGTCGATCGCGCTGGTCGCCCTGGGCGCGGACCCGAGCACCAGCACGTTCGACCACGTGGCCTGGATCTTCGCCGCGTACTTCGCGCTCGCCTGGCTGCTGCTGCTGGGCATCATCATCCGGCCTGACCAGGTGACCAGGCCGATGCTGGTCCTGGTGACGGCGGTCGCGCTGGCCACGGAGGTGCCGCTGGCGGTCACGCTGGAGGTCGACCTGCACGCGCAGACGGCGGGCCTGGGCGCCAGCATCTACAGCGTCGGGCTGCCCGAGGAACTGGCCAAGGCCATACCGATCGCGGTCGTGGCGCTGATCTACCACCGGCGGCGGACGCTGACGCCGCGGGACTACCTGTTCCTCGGCGCGGTGAGCGGGCTGGTGTTCGGGGCCAGCGAGGTGGTGCACTACTTCACCGTCAACGGCATCGACGAGTTCTACCAGACCGTGCAGTCCGCCATCCCGGCCATCCAGCAGCTCATCGTCTCCGGCCATTCCGCGTCGAGTTCGCTGTTCGCCGTGCTGATCGGCCCGGTGCGGTACTTCGTCCTGGACTTCGTCTGGCGGTTCCTCACCGACCCGATCACCCACGCCTGCTGGGCCGGCCTGACCGGCTACTTCATCGGGCTGGCGGCCACCGGGCGGCACAAGTGGTACACAGTGAGCTGGATCGGCCTGGCCGCCGCGGCGATCCTGCACGGGCTGAACGACTGGGGCGAGGTCAACGGCCACCCGGTGTGGATCCTGGTCACGCTGGTCAGCGGCATCTTGTTCCTCGGCTACGCCAAGGCCGGGTCGCGCACGGACCCGGCGGCGGCCGAACCGTCGCCGCTGGCCTTCGGGCACCACAGCCCGCCGGCCCGGCACGCGGCCGAGACGCCCGCCCGGCCCCGTCCCTGGTGGGAGCACTGACCTGGTGGGAACACTGATCGAGGAGGTTCACCGATGGACAAGCGCCTGCGCTTCATGACCGAGCTCATCGAGCCGCTGCGCGTCGCGCCCGGCAGCGACGTCGATCTGGCCCGCGATCACGACCCGGGCTACACCGGCCAGGTGTCCAAATCGCAGGCCACCTCGCGGCTGGCCGACGGGGTGGAACTGCTAGCCGACTACCAGGACCGGCTCGCGGCCCAGGACACCTACGGTGTGGTGCTGGTGCTGCAGGGCATCGACGCCGCAGGCAAGGACGGAACCATCAAGCACGTGATGACCGGGGTCAACCCGCAGGCCGTGGACGTCTTGTCGTTCAAGCAGCCCTCGGCCGAGGACCTGAACCACGACTTCCTGTGGCGCTATCAGCGGGCCCTGCCCGGCCGGGGCCGGATCGGCATCTTCAACCGCTCCCACTACGAGGAGGTGCTCGTGGTCCGGGTCCACAAGGACCTGCTGGCCGCGGAGCGAATGCCCCCGGCCGCGAGCGAGCCCGGCGTCTGGGACCGCCGCTACCGCGAGATCAACGACTGGGAACGCTACCTGGCCGACAATGGCATCCGGATGGTCAAGATCATGCTGAACCTGTCCAAGCAGGAACAGGCCAAGCGGTTCCTTCAGCGCATCGACCACCCGGAGAAGAACTGGAAGTTCTCCCCCAGCGACGTCCGGGAACGGCAGTACTGGGACGACTACCAGCGGGCCTTCCAGGCCATGCTGAACCACACCAGCACGAAGTGGGCGCCGTGGTACGTGGTGCCGGCCGACCACAAGTGGTTCACCCGCCTGGCCACCGCCGCGATCCTGGTCACGGCGCTGGACGCGGTCAACCCCAAGTACCCGGCCGCCGACCCGGCCGTGGCCGGCGAGATGGCCCAGGTCAAGGTCGAGCTCGAGGCCGAGCTGAGCCAGGGCGGCTGACCCGGGTAGATTCAGCCACGGGCTTCCGGGTCGGCGGTGCCTGTCGCAGTGATTTCGCGGGTGGCGCGGTGGCGCATAGACCGGTCGGGACGGCGGACGGTGACAGCGCCGAAGCGGACGTCGCAGCGGACCAGGATCACCGGGGCGCCGGCGCGCGGCTCCCCGCGCAGTTGCGAGGACTTGGCGCCGAGTATTGCCTTGCCGGTCATGCGCACGTCGATCCCGTCGGGCACGAAGACGGTCACCGTCCCGAACCTCACGGTCGCGTCGATGGTCGTGACGTGCTGCCGGATGACCGCCTGCTGCATCTCAAGATGGCAGTCGCCCAGCACCGAACGGACCGCCAGGTGCGGCGGCACCACCCAGGGGCCCTTGCGCGACTCGTTGCCCAGCACCGCAGTAATCTCCTCGGGGATAGCCACGGTGTCGCCGGGTGGCGCTGCGGGCAGGTCGGCGGTCAGGCTGGCCAGGTCACCGAGGGTGCGTGCGGTGAGGGCCGCCTCGCTTCGCGCCGAGTACTCCTCCAGAGTGAGCCGTCCCTCCGCGCTGGCGGCGGCGAGGGCGTCGACCGCCTGGTCGCGATCCGCGTCCGAGGCACGCACCAGGCTGCCTCCGGGCTTGGCGTGCGTACTGTCGGGGCCCACGGTCGCCTCCCGAAACTAGACGGAACTGGGTGACTGATCGCTGTCACTAACAGCTACTGTAGCCAATAGCATATAGGCGATGGAGAAACACGAGGCAGTGCGGCAGCTCACGGCCGACCCCGGGTTCCTGCTGTCCCGGGTGGGCGCCGCGGTCCGCGCCGGGTTCAAGGACGTGCTAGCGGGCCGGGGCATCCGCCCCCTGCAGTACGTGATCCTCCTGGTCCTCGACACCCGGGACGGGGTCTCCCAGCAAGAGCTGTGCGCGGCAGCGCGCGTCGACAGCGGCAACATGGTGGAGTTGCTCGACGGGCTGGAAGCGCTGCGGTACGCCCAGCGGGACCGCGATCCCCGGGACCGCCGCCGGTACATGGTGACAATCACCGAGTCCGGGCGTTCGGCCCTGGCGGAGCTGCGGCTGGCCGTCGAGGAGTACAACGGGCGTTTCCTCAGCCCGCTCACCGGGCCGGAACGGCAGCAGCTGGCTGCCACGCTCGGCAAGCTCTATGCCACCACCGCTGAAGCCCGGTCGGAATTCGCCGGCGAGTGACGCTGGACGCCGGTGGCGGCGCTTCACATCAGTAACAGATCGTTCATATCATGAACAGCTATGGACAAACCGGCTCCGTTCCGGCTGGATGAGGTGACGGTCTCGCCCGCGTGGACCGACTACAACCATCACCTCACCGAGTCCGCGTACCTGCTGATCATGGGCGAGAGCTCGGACGCCTTCTTCCGCTTCTTCGGGGTCGACGACGCCTACCGCGAGGCGGGCCACTCGCTCTACACCGTCGAGACGCACCTGCGCAACCTGCGCGAGGCCCGCGAGGGCGAGCAGCTCAGCCTGACCATCCAGGTGCTCGGCACCGACGCCAAGCGGCTGCACATCGTGCACGAGATGTACCTCTGCCCGGCCGGCGAGCTGATCGCCACCGGCGAGCAGATGCTGCTGCACGTGGACACGCGAGCCGGCCAGGCCGCCCCGTTCCCCGGGCCCGTCGCGGGCCGGCTCCGCGAGATCAGCGCGGCGCACGCCGCGCTGCCGGTGCCCGGATACGTGGGGCGTTCTATTCGAATCCCGGGACGGTTATGGACTTCACGCTCAGCCAGGAGCAGCGGCTCATCGTGGACACGGTGCAGGCCTTCGTGGAGAAGGAGCTCTACCCGCACGAGGACGAGGTCGAGCGCCTGGACGAGGTGCCGGCCGAGCTGGCCGGGCAGATCCGGGCCAAGGCCATCGCGGCCGGGCTGTATGCGGCCAACATGCCGGCCGAGCTGGGCGGCGGCGGGCTCGACGCGGTGTCCCTGGTACTGGCCGAACGCGAGCTGGGCCGGGCCAGCTACGCCCTGCAGATGCTGGTCGAGCGGCCCAGCAACATCCTGCAGGGCTGCAACCCCGACCAGCGGGAGCGGTACCTGATGCCGGCCATCCGCGGCGACCGGCACGACTGCGTGGCGATGACCGAACCGGGGGCCGGCTCGGACGTCCGCTCCATGTCCACCACCGCACGGCGGGACGGCGACGACTACGTCATCGACGGCACCAAGCACTTCATCAGCCACGCGGACGTGGCCGACTTTGTTATCTTGTTCGCAGCCACGGGCGCCTTCAGCGAACCGAAGAAGCAGATCAGCGCGTTCCTGGTCGACAAGGACTCGCCCGGGCTGACCGTGACCCGGGGCTCGGGCTGCGTGTCCAACCGCGGCTACCACCAGTGCGAGCTGTCGTTCACCGGCTGCCGCGTCCCGGCCCGGAACCTGCTGGGCGCCGAAGGGCGCGGCTTCGACCTGATGGGCCAGTGGCTGGGCGCGACCCGGCTGACGGTGGCCGCCACCAGCGTGGGCCGGGCCCGCCGCGTGCTGGACGCGGTGACGCAGTGGGCGGCTACCCGGCGGCAGTTCGGCCAGCCGGTGGGACGGTTCCAGGGGGTCGGGTTCCAGCTGGCCGACTGCGCCACCGCGCTGGAGGCAGCCGAGCTGCTCACGCTGCGGGCCGCGGCCAAGTGCGACGCCGGGACGATGACCGACGCGGACGCCGCGATGGCCAAGCTGTACGCATCGGAGATGCTGGGCCGGGTGACAGACGCCGCGGTGCAGATCTTCGGCGGCATGGGCCTGATGTCCGCGTTCCCGGCCGAACGATGGTGGCGCGACGCACGGGTCGAGCGGATCTGGGACGGCACCAGCGAGATCCAGCGGCACATCATCGCCCGGTCCCTGCTACGTCCGTATGGAGCGTTATGGGAGTTCTGACCGTCGCTGAGGGTCCGGTACTGGTTATCACGCTGGACCGGCCGAAGGCCAACGCCATCGACGTGCCGACCAGCCGGGCGCTGTACGCCGCGTTCGAGTCGTTGCGTTCTGATCCCGCGCTTCGCGTCGCGGTTCTCACCGGGGCGGGTGAGCGGATCTTCAGCGCGGGCTGGGATCTGAAGGCGGCCGCGGCGGGCGAGGGCATCGAGGCCGACCACGGGCCGGGCGGGTTCGCGGGCCTGACCGAGTTCTTCGACCTGGGCAAGCCGGTCATCGCCGCGGTCAACGGCCTGGCGCTGGGCGGCGGTTTCGAGCTGGTGCTGGCCGCCGACCTGGTGGTGGCGGCCGAGCACGCGGAGTTCGCGCTCACCGAGGCGACGCTGGGCCTGGTCCCGGACGCGGGCGGCCTGCTCCGGCTGCCGGTCCGGGTGCCGCGCGCGATCGCGGTGGAGTGGCTGCTGACCGGGCGGCGCGTCGGCGCGGCCGAGGCGGCGCGGTGGGGGCTGGTGAACCGGGTCGTGCCCGCGGCCGATCTGATGCCGGCCGCGCTGGAACTGGCCTACGCGATCTGCGCGGCCGCGCCGCTGTCGGTGGCGGCCGCGCTGGAGATCCTGCGCGCGACCGAGGGAGCCGACGTGGCCGGGGGTTACCGGATCATGCGCGGTGACGGCCTGCCCGCCTACCGGCGCATGCTGTCCTCGGACGACGCACAGGAGGGCGCGCGCGCCTTCGCCGAGCGCCGCCCGCCGCGGTGGACGGGGCGCTGACCGCTAGGTCCGGTTGGCCGCGGAGTGGCCCGGATCGGTCAGGCACACCCGCCCGTGAGACCTGCTGGCCAGCACGAACTCACCGTCGCCGCTGGTATGGGACCAGGTCTGCACGGGCACATCCATGAATCACGCGGCGAGGCGCGGATCGGCCGTACGCTGGCCATCAATCCGGGCAGCGAGTACTCCGAAGGGGTGCTGCGCGGCGCCATCATCACGCTGTCCCGCAAGAAGGGGGTGCGCGGCTATCAACTCGCCGCAGGCTGAGGTTCCCCGCACCGTCGCGGTCATCGGCTCGGCCCGGCTCTCGCCGCCCGATCCGCGCTGCCTGCCCGCCGAGCAGATCGGCGCGGCCATCGCCGCCCAGGGCTGGACGCTGATGACCGGCGGCTACGGCGGCCTGATGTCCGTGGTCTCACAGGCCGCCGCCGAGGCCGGGGGCAAGGTCATCGGCCTGCCGATGCGCGGCTGGACCACGCTGACCCCCAACCGGTGGAACCACGAGCTGGTCTGGTCGGACACCTATCCGGAGCGGCTGGGCCACATCCTGGCGGCCGACGCGGTGGTGACCCTCGACGGCGGGATCGGCACGCTGTCCGAGGCCTCACTGGCCTGGTCCACGCTGCAGACCGAGCCGGTCGCCGCGGACCTGATCTTCCTGGGCGCCGGATGGCCGCCGGTCCTGCGCTCGTTCGCGGAGCACCTGGTCATCGACGACCGGGACCTGATCCAGGTCACGGTGTGCTCGGACGCGCAGGAGGTCATTGCGCGCATCGCCGGGAACGAGCCACGCCGACCGCGCGTGGCCGGGCCAAGGGGTTGATCATGGATTTCCTGCTCGGGGCTGGCTCGCAGCGGCCGCGGCCGTCGCGGGCGGATAGAGTCACAGCGGTCGCAGGCGGATAAACAGGCTGCCCCTCATCCGCATTACCTACTGAGTTTGTCGTAAATTACTCGGGAGGGGAGAACCGCGCCTGCGGTTACCAAAGGGAGGAAGAAGACATGCCACTGACGATCGGCGATACGGCCCCGGACTTCGAGGCCGAGACGAGCGAAGGGCCGATCCATTTCTACGACTGGCTCGGGGACTCCTGGGGCGTCCTGTTCTCACACCCCAAGGACTTCACCCCGATCTGCACTACCGAACTCGGCTACATGGCCAAGATCAAGCCGGAGTTCGACCTGCGTGGCGTGAAGATCATCGGCCTGTCGGTCGACTCCACCGGCGACCACGAGCGGTGGGCCGCTGACATCGAAGAGACTCAGGGCACCGCGCCCAACTACCCCATCATCGCCGACCACGACTTCAACGTGGCCAAGCTGTACGGGATGCTGCCCGCCGACGTCTCCGGCGACGCCAAGTCGCGCACGCCGGCCGACAACCAGACCGTGCGGAACGTGTTCGTGATCGGCCCGGACAAGAAGATCAAGCTGGTCCTGGTCTACCCGATGACCACCGGGCGGAACTTCGACGAGGTGCTGCGGGTGGTCGACTCGCTGCAGCTGACCGCCAAGCACAAGGTGGCCACACCGGTCAACTGGAAGCAGGGCGAGGACGTCGTCATCGCCGGCTCGGTGTCCAACGACCAGGCCAAGGAGCTGTTCGGCGAGTGGGAGTCGCCCAAGCCGTACATCCGGATCGTGCCCCAGCCCAAGTGACCTCTGCCCTGACGCCCCCGAGCTGGATTCTCGGGGGCGTCAGCGTTTCCGGCCCACGCCGCCGATGAAGGTCGCGGTGGGTGCCGTCCGGCGCAGGTCCGGGTCGTCGCCGTACCAGGTCCGGACCGCGACCACGCCGGGCGGCACGAGGTCGAAGCCGTCGAAGAAGCTCACGATCTCATCCTGCGAGTGGATGTGGATCCGCGCGGCGGTGTACTCCGAGGTGAAGTTCTCCCCTTCGGACCGGTTGCCGGAGCCGCAGGAGATGATCAGGTAGCTGCCGGGGACGACGGCGCGGGCAAAGACGGCGGCCACGTCGCGGGCGGTCCCGGCGTCGGCGAAGTGCAGGATGGCCGACAGGATCACGCAGGCGGGCTGGGCCAGGTCGATCAGTTCGGTCAGCCCGGTGTCGGCGAGAATGCGCTCGGGGTCGCGCATGTCGCCGGGCACCGCGATCACCCCGGGGCTCTTGGCCAGCAGGCTCCGGGCGTGCGAGATCACGACCGGATCGTTGTCGACGTACGCCACCCGTGCCTCTGGGTCGATGTTCCGGGCGATGTCGTGCGTGTTCACCGCGGTCGGCAGGCCCGCCCCGACGTCGACGAACTGCCGGATGCCGCGGACCGCCACGTATCTGACCGCGCGCCCGAGGAACTGCCGGTTCTCCCGGGCCATCTGCGCGGTGGGCGGGTGGACGGCCAGCATCTTCTCGGCCAGTTCGCGGTCGGCCGCGAAGTTGTCTTTTCCGCCCAGCCAGTAATCCCAGACCCTGGCGATGTTCGGCCTGGTCGGATCGAATGGCTCCACTGCTCGTCCTCCTCCCCCGCCTCCCATCATGACGCGAGAAATGCAGCGAAGGGGGCATTAGTGTCTGGCCTGGCGTGATGGATATGTTCTTGTAGCGCTTTCAGCGCTGGCGCTGGCGTCAGGCGGCGACGGTTACGGCCAGAAGTTGCGGCGGACCGACTTCTTCCGGAACTGGTTCACCGTCGGCTTGCAGACCCGCGATGTGTACTTCGATGGCTTCCACGGCCCGCTCACGGCACTGCTCAACCGTGCTGCCACGGGTAAAGCATCCCGGCAGCGCGGGGACGGTCACGAAGTAGCCGCCGCCCTCATCGGGCTCCACCACGATCGTGTAGGTCCGCATCAGTTTTATCCTGTCACAATAGAAGCGAGCATGACGGGGCAGGGGTACGACTACATCGTCGTGGGCGCGGGCACGGCTGGGTGCGTGCTGGCCGCCCGGCTGAGCGAGGACGCCCGGGCCCGGGTCCTGCTGGTGGAGGCGGGCGGCGCGGAGCAGACCCCGGCCATGATCGTGCCGGACGCCTGGCCCGAGCTGCTGGGCAGCGCGGCGGACTGGGCGGACATGACCACCGGGCAGGCCGAGGCCGGGCCGGTGATCTATCCCCGGGGCCGGGCGCTGGGCGGGTCCGGCGCCATCAACGCGATGGCCCACACGCGCGGGCACCCGGCGATCTACGACAGCTGGGGAGTAGCCGGATGGGGCTTCGCGGACCTGCTGCCGTACTTCCGGCGGACCGAGCAGGCTCTGGGCCGCGACCCGGTGCTGCGCGGGACCAGCGGCCCGGTCCGGGTGGCCCCGGTGCCGGAGCCCAGCCGGCATCCGGTCGCCCGCGCGTTCGCCAGCGCCCTGCGCCGGGAGGGCTGCCCGGCGACCGACGATCTCAGCGGGCCGCAGCCCGAAGGTGTCGCCTGGGCCGACCTGGCCATCACCGGCGGCCAGCGGGTCAGCCCGGCCGACGCCTACCTCCGCCCGGTCCTGGACCGGGCCAACCTGACCGTGCTGACCGGCAGCCTGGTCACCGGCCTGATGCTCCGGCATGGGCAGTGCAGCGGGATCGGCTACCTTCGCGACGGTGTCCCGGCGCGTGCGGACGGACCGGTGATCGTATGCGCGGGCGCGATCGGCACGCCGCAGCTGCTGATGCATTCGGGTCTCGGGCCGGCCGGGGCGCTGCGCGCGCTGGGCATCGAGCCGGTCGCCGACCTGCCCGGGGTGGGGTCCAGCCTTCAGGACCATCCGGTGGCCATGGCCTGCTACGCCTCGCCGGCGCCGCTGCCGCGGAGCCGGTACAACCACGGCGAGGTGTACGCCGTGCTGCGCAGCCCGCTGGCCGGCGTCTGTCCGGACCTGCAGCTGTTCCCGGTCCTGCTGCCGGTGGTCCCGCCCGGTCACGAGGCGCCGGCCGCGGGTTTCGCCCTGCTGGCCGCGGTGACGGCCCCGGACAGCCGGGGTACGGTACGGCTGGCCTCGGCGGACCCGGCGGCGGCGCCGCTGATCGACCCCGGCTTCCTGCGGGACGGCCGGGATCTGGACCGGCTGGCGGCCGGGCTGACGCTGATCCGTTCGGCCACGGCGGGGGCTTTCGCCCCGGCGGCCGAGGCGTGGCCGGGCGCCGGGGTCCGGACCGACGCCGGGCTGCGGGATTACATCCGGCGAACGGTGGGCAGCTATTACCATCCGGCGGGCACGTGCCGGATGGGGTCCGGCCCGGGCGCAGTGGTGGACCCAGACCTCCGGGTGTACGGGATTACCGGCCTGCGCATCGCGGACGCGTCAGTG
>Ga0335074_10015974_pt1 | contig 10565 bp, 9 predicted proteins | sample Lox_Sample_23_FD_206715 | JGI IMG/M metagenome (GOLD analysis project Ga0335074, IMG submission 206715) | Soil microbial communities from Loxahatchee National Wildlife Refuge, Florida, United States - Lox_Sample_2.3 | ecosystem: Environmental > Terrestrial > Soil > Wetlands | place: USA: Florida...
GCGGCGGAAGCTTCGTCGATGGGCATACCGCCAAAGCGCAGTTTCAGCAGATCCGCGATCGGCATTTGCCCGCGCCGGTCGGCGAAGCCCACTACCAGGCGATCGGGCACGACTTCCGCTGTGACCTCCGGCAGCCCGCTTAGCGGCCCCAGAAACTTGCCCGCTTCCGGCGGAGCTTCGCGCTCCGCATCGTCGAGGTAGCCGACGATCTGTAGGCCCAGCTCGGGGTGTGATGCGATGTGCGCCGCCATCTCCAGCAGCACAGGACACATGCCGACTAATAAGATGCGTTGCGCGCCCACCACGCGCAAAACGAATGCGCTATAAATCAAACGCCAAACGAACAGCGCCACCACCAACAGGGCGCAGGCAGGAACCATCATCCGCAACGGCAGTCGCAGGCCGTCATTCGCATAGCCCAGAATCCCCTGCACCACCAGCGCAATGCCCATCACCAGCGAAAGCTGCTGGATCAGAAGAACGCGTGATTTGACATAGAGATTGACGTAGAGATTTTCGAAGTACAAGCCGAATAGGATACTGGCGCCGGCCAAGCCGATCCGCAGCAGACCGTTATCGGAGAGCAGGAATACCGCCGGATCGACGTTCAGAATGAGAAACGTCACCACCAGGAAACAGGAGGCGATCAGAAGGATTTCGCAAACGAGCAGGGCGAGCGCCCCCACGGGAACGAAGAATCGGGACAAATAACATTATAAAGGGAAGAGGCTAACCGCGAACCAGCGGCCAACTGCGCTGTGCGAGGATGGTCAGGCGGTGATCGATGGACATCAGCACCTTCATCACCTCGTCGCACCGGGCATCGACGATTTCAAATCGGCGCTCCAACGCGTCAATGCGCCGGTTGGTATCATCCAGCCGCCGGCTCAGTTCATCAATCCGCTTATTGCTTGACCAGACCGCGCTGAACGCCGCAATCAGGATGGTGATCATCAGCGGCAATGCGACCTGGAAGAAGGGCAGATTGATCATCGTTCAAGCCCGGCTTTCCGCCGCTCGAACAGCATCACAGCCACATACAGCACAGCGAACACCGCCACTGCGCCAAGAATAAGATGCCACGTATGCGCACGCAGGAAGCGGCCCGAACCCTCGCCCAGCACGACTCCCAGCCACGCCTCGCCGTAATACCGAATAGCGCGCCCAACCAGCACCACGGCGGCGAATGTCCGCAGCGGTGTGCCAAACGCCGCGGCCGAGATCACGAAGACTTTCATCGGCAACGGAATGGGCAGCGCGCACGGGACGAAGATGGTCAACAGGCCGTAGCGCCGGAACCAGCGGCGGAAACGGCGCTCTTCGCCCGGCGGCGGGGTCTTGATGAATCGCCTTCCGCCGTGTCGCGCCGCCAGGAAAAGCACCACGTTGCCGGTAAGCGATCCGATCACGCCCATGGAAGCGGCCAGCATGGCGCGGGACGGCGCTTTCGCCGCCACCAGAATGACCAGCGCGTCCATACCCGAGGCCACCGGAATCCCCGCCGAATCGATGAAGGCCAGCAGCAGGATGCCAAGCGGTCCGAAGGCGACAAGTGCGGCAGTCAGTTTAGCCAGCATGGCGCGGTCTCAGATGATGTCGGCAAACGAACGGCGCAGCTTATAAAACCACGCATGCCCCACCACGAAGACCACCAGGGCCAGCACCGACAGCTTCCACAGCGGTGCAAAATCAGGTGCGTGATGTTCCAGAAATATCGCGCGGTAGCCGCGCACCAGCACGAACATCGGATTCTTTCTGAGCAACGGCAAGGCCGCGGCGGGCAAGGAGGCATCCGGATAGCAGATCGGCGTCAGGAAGAACCACAGCGTAAGTAGAAAGCCGATGACTTGTCCCAGGTCGCGCACGAAGACGCCCAGCGCGGCCAGAAACCAGCAGATGCCCGCCGTAAACAGCACCTGCGGCAGGATCAATACGGGCAGCCACAGCACCGAAGCCGGCACTGATCCGCGCACCAGAAACACGCCGATGGTGAATAACAGCAGCGCGAATACTTCCGTCACCAAGCCGGATACCACCAGGTTGATGGGCAGCGTTTCCACGGCGAATACCAGCTTCTTGACGAAATTGCGGTGTTCCATCATGACGGTGGGCGCGCGTCCCGCCGCTTCGCTGAAAGCCAACCAGGGCAGCATTCCGGCGAGGAAATAGAGCGCAAATCCGGCGCGGCTGGGATCGTTTCCGAACCTGGTGCGCAGCACCAGGCCGAAGACGAAGAAGTAAGTCAGCATCAGCAGCAGCGGATTCAGGATGGTCCAATAAACGCCGCCAAAAGAGCCGCGATAACGGCCCAGAATATCGCGCCGCACCATGGTGCGAATCAGGCTGCGGTTGCGCGCCAGGGTGCCCACCGGCAGGGTAAACGCCCTGCCGATAGCGCGCCAGAAATTCTCCATACGGACTGTGCGCATCGTAACTACGCGCACGCGTTCCAGCCGCGCGCGCCCGTCTTCGACCACCGCTTCCACGCGCAGGAAAGGCCAGCCAAGCGTGTAATACCAGCAAACGTTTTCGCGCATCGGCGAAATATAAACGTCGTAGTGGCCCGGCTCGGCCGGCAAGGCGAAGCTGAGATTCACCAGCTCCGTATAGCCGGGCTCCACATCGGCGGACGGCGCCTGGCGCTCGCCATCCACCACCAGCGTTCCGGTATCCGCGTCGTAAATATGAAATCCGGTGGCGAATCCCTCGTCCGGCGACCAAGTGCCGTCCGACATGTTGCGCAAGTTGAAGTGCACCTCGACGCGCAGGCCGATGATGCGTACGCCGGTGGCTTCGTAAACGGCGTTCATGCGTAAAGCCAATCAGGATAGCGCTGGCCGACCGGCCCGGTCTTGCGCCCCACGACATAGATATCGTCGCCGCGCAATTCCTGCGGCAGGCCGAAGCGCTCCAGCAGGTTCAACACCCAGCCTTCTTCCGGGCGCGGCGTTTGGCGGAACGGTCCGGTTTCGACCAACGTAACCGTAAAGCCTGAATTCTCGAGCATTCGCTCGACCTCTTTGGGCGTGTATTCGCGATTATGCCGCGCCTCCACTTCGCCATCGCGCGGCCGGATATAAGCCGTGAAGACGCCCGGATGGTAGCCTTCCAGAATCGCGGCAATGCCGCGCAAGCTCCCGATATTGGGTGTGGTCAGCACCAGATGCCCGCCCGGCTTTACGATTCGGTTGATCTCGCTCATCAGGTGCATAGGATCTTCCGTCAGGTGCTCGATCAATTCACAGCATAGAACCGTGGTGAAATGTCCATCGGGATAAGGAAACACATCTTTTTCCGCGTTGAACAAATCGACCTCGCATGCGAAAGTTTCCCCTTCGCGGGATGTGACGATTTTATGATCGACCGTGCCGAGAGGTCCATAATAGCAGCCGCGCACCGAACCGTAGCCCAGCTTCGAGTGCAACGCGGGCGTAATTTGCAGATATGCGCCCATTTCGAGGATGCGATCCTCGGGGCCGCCGGGCGGCGTAATTTCGAGCGTCTTCACCAGCCGCGTCAAATGTGTGTCCACGTATGCAAGGGATTCCGGATTGGCGGCCCAGCTTGCGATGTACTCGGGTGATGGGTGGTGGGTGGCGGGTAGGGGCTGGGGGCTAGGGGCTAGGGGCTGGGGTTTTGTCTCAGACGCCCCGCTGGCGACCGATTGCAGGAACGCGGCATAGAGGCAGGCTACGCGGTCCCAGTTGCATTCCTCCTTTACATAGCGGGCGGCGCGTGCGCCGAGTTCACGGGCAACCGCTGGGCGCGAAGTAAGCAGGTTCAGATATTCAAAAATGAGATCTTCTTCGCCCGCGCCTACCGGCACCTTCAGACAGACATCGTCGGGGAATTCTTGAAACGCGCCGATGCGCGATACTAGCACCGCTTTGCCCAGTCCCAGTGCGCGCAGCAGGCTGCCGGAGCTTTCACCCACGGTCGGATACCGCAGGTTCAGCACGATGTCGCAAGCAGCCATGTAGCCGGTGAACTGTTCGATGGGTGTAAAACCAAGCACGCGCACCGCCGCTTCGAGGCCGAGTGTTTGAATCAGCGCCGCCAGCGGAAACTCCGGATGCGGCTCGCCCACCAGGATCATGCGCGCCGTGGGCGCCACCCGCAACAAGCGCCGGAACGCGCGCAACGATTCGGCGATCCGCTTATAAGGCTTCAGAAATCCGAAGATGCCGATCAGCGGCGTAGCTTCGTCGATGCCCAACCGGTAGCGAAAGGCGTTGCGATCGGCCTCCGGAATCCATGCGCCATGCGGAATGCGCGCCACTGGTCCGGTGTAGCCGGCCGCGCGCATTGCGTCCACCATGAATTGGCTGTGCACCACCATGGCGCGCGCCGATTCGAGCACCCTACGCGTCATCGGCAGGCCCTCGTAATCCGGACCCACTTCGAGCGCCCGCACGCGGCGGGCATAGGCCAAGGCTGCCGCGCCGCCTTCATATTCGCACGCGCGCAAATAGCCGTCCCAGTCGTTGCGGCGGATGGTGAGGTCCGCGATCAGGTGATGCAGATTCGATTCATGCATCACCACCACGCCCGGATGCCGCAGCGCGGCTTCATAAACAAAATCGTGATGCGGATTGTTGCCTAGGTGATACAGCGCGATATCGAACGCGGAAGGATCGAACGGACGATTGGCGTCCGCAAAAAGCTGCAGTTCGACAAGCGGCTTCAAACGCGCGGCGAGAGTCTCGGAATAGTCGGCGATCCCGCTGCGCAGCGGCGGCAGCGGCGAAAAAAACGCCACGCGCATTCAGCGCACAAGCTCCATCGACAACTTGCCGAGGGGTAGCGGAGCTTTGATGATCAGAGGCGTGCGGGCCGGGTTGCGCTCGAAGTAGATCTGGAGTTCGTAGTCCGATGCGGGTCCCTTAAGGAACAGGTTGATATGATCCGCCTGCACGCGCTTGCCGCCTACATTCACTTCTTCCACGCCGGCGAACTGCATGCGCGCGGAGTAAGAAGCGCCGAATAGCACGTCCTGTTCCTGCGGTACACCGTGCCCCGCCCCCAATTCACGGCGCGCATAGTAAACAAAATCGAGGCCGTCGTGCGCGCAGTCGTCAATATCGATGTCGGTATGGCCGCCGCCTTCCACCAGCGTGGTGCGCGTGGCGGTGCCCGCGTGATAATCGAAGACGGTTTTTTCGTGCGTGTGGCGGGAGCCGTGAGTGGTTTCTTTTTCCAGATTGAGCGAGCAGAAATCGGCGTTGGCGCGCGAACTGTAGCGATCTGAAATAGCAAAGCCGGGCACCGAGGCGCCCATTGAAAAATCGAACGTCCAGCCGCTATCGGTTTTGCTCGCCTGCAGATGCGCTTCGCCGAGCGTCGCGCCGCCGGGCCACTTGAGCGCGTAATCGAGCGACTCGCCCGTGTTCGGAAAACCGGGAGCTTTCGTTTCAGCGGATGGTTTAGCGGCAGTATCTTTCGCGGACGCGTTGACCGGTGCGGTTGGGGTAGCGGCGGCCTTAGCCTGCTCGGTGGATGCATCGGGCTTCTGCCACGGCATGGCCAACGCCACCATCAGCAGCAGCCCCAATGCTGCAAACAAGAACACAACGCGCTTGCTCATCGATGCACAAATTCCCTGGTGGCATCGCGGCGGTGTGCCGCCACTTCCCGATACACTTCGAGAGTTTGCTGCGCGGCCGTGCGCCAACTGAAACGCGATGCCCTTTGCAGTCCTAGACGTTCCATGCGCGTCCGCAGTTCCGTATCGAGCAGCAGATCGGCCATGGCGCGTACCGCTTCACGCCTGGAATACGGATCGAACATGATGGCGGCGCTGTCCGCCACCTCTGGAATGGAGGATGTGCTCGAGCAGGCTACCGCGCGCCCGCAGGCCATCGCCTCCAGAACCGGCAATCCGAATCCTTCATAGAACGACGGGAAGACGAACAACTCGCAGGCGTTATACAACTGTAACAACTCTTCGTCGGAAACGTATCCGAGGAATTGGATACGTTCGGCCACGCCGGACTGGCGCGCGGCTTCGCGAACTTTGGGACTGAACCAGGTATCTTTGCCGGCCAGCACTAACTGGTGTGGCAGTTGCGGATAAGCGCGGACTAACTCGGCGAATGCGGCAATCAATCCGATGTGGTTCTTGCGCGGCTGCAGGTCGCCCACCGAAAGCACGAACGGTGTTAGCAGGCGAAAACGCTCCCGCACTGCCGATGTGGCGCTGTCCCGCGAAACCGGACGTAAACCGCTGGCGGCGGCATTCGGCACCACCACGATCTTACGCGCGCAAGATTCGCCATAAGCTTCGATGATGGAATCGCGCGAGAAGTCACTGACCGTGAGAATCCGCGCCGCCGAGCGAATGGTGCGCGCTACCGTAAAGCTCAGTTGCATGGCGCGTAGTTTCGGAAAATACTCGGGATGCACCAGGAAACTGACATCGTGCACGCTGACTACTACCGGCACCGGACAACCTATCGGCGCCGTGTATTGCACGTGCAGCACATCGGGCCGGTCCTGCCGCAGCCTCATCGACAATTCCACGCCGAGCCGCAAAAATGGGTTGGTAGATACCTGCCGGGCTTGAAACCGTTCGGCAGTCCACCGCCGGGCGTCGTCAGCGGAAAAATAAGTGACAAAATCCGAGTCGTGGTCCAGCGCCGCGAAGCTCCCTAGCAGACTCCGAACGTAAACTTCGTTTCCAGTGAGATGGCGGCCGATGGCGTGAGCATCAATCGCGAAGCGCATCAGATCTTTACCATGGTAGCAGGATCTAGGACTTGCAAGCTCTTCCAAGCCCTTTCCCAAGTGAATTCTCGTTCAAATAGGTACCGGCCCGCACGTCCGATCCGGTCGCGGAGTACCGGATTAGCCACCAGGCTCGAGACAGCATCGCGAAATTCAGCGGCATTATTCGCCAACAACATACATTCGCCCGCCGGCAAGCCTTCCGCACCCAGCGGCGTCGAGACCACCGGCGTCCCGGCAGCCCATGCTTCGATGATCTTGACGCGCGTACCACTCCCTTCGTGGATGGGTACTATAGCTACGTTTCCACGCGCCAGTTCCGGGATCGCATCTGGTACCGGTCCGGTGAGTTCAATGCGGGGATCGCCAGAGACGATTTTTGCGACACGCGCGGGATTCTTGCCGATCAGCCGCCACTTGAGATCCGGCCATTGGGTGCGCAATCCCGGCCAGATCTCGCGCTGGAAGTATCGTACCGCGGCGACATTCGGCTGATATTCGAGATTGCCGGAAAACACGATAGCGTGGTCTTCGCTGCGCTGCGGCAGCGGACGCCAAGGAATCGAATTCGGGTACACCAGCACGCGCGAATCCGGCGAAATGGCATGCAAGCGCGCGGCATCAGCTTCGGAAGCGGCCAGCAGGTAGTCGAATCGCGGCAGCCATTTTTGTTCCAGTTCACGGCAGGCGTTCGAGAACGCACGATGGGCGGCCGCTTGAACCCCGCGGGCGCGCGCCGCGTAACTCGAGTGCAGGGCGGACTCGATGTTATGCAGATCCAGCACCACGGTCTGGCTGGCGGCGGCGGCTTGCTCCCCATACGGCGCGCACCAGAAGTGCTCGATGATGGCCAGTTCGTAACGCTGGCCTTGAACCGCTTCGGAAATGCAATCTCCGAAACCCGCGAAGCGATCCACCAGCGGCGGAACGCGGCGCGCGAGCCTCCCGGCATTACGCATCGCGCGCGCGAGCGGATCGCGGGAGTGCGGCGGCAAATCCACCACGTGCAGGCGCCGCAGCAGATCGCGCGGCAAGTGCTCGGTGGGATCGGGGGCGCGCGGCTCGCGAAACACAATCATATCCACCGCGTGATGGCGGGCCAGGAAATGCAGCAGGGATGCGCTGCGCATCGCCCCTCCGCCGGCCAGGGGGTAAGGTGCTTCGGCGGAGATGAACAGAGCCTGGCTCATAGGTCGTAGGGCGGACGATCGACCTTTGCCGTCCGCCGGGCGCCAAACATGGCAGACCACGCAAAACGATGGTCTGCCCCACTGTGGCAGGGATCAAAAGCGGCGCTGGGCTTCTTCATACACTTCATAAGTCAATCGCGCGCTGCGGCTCCAGGAGAACTCCGCGGCGCGGCGCAATCCGCGCTCCCGCCACAACGCCGCCGATTCCGGATGCGCGGCAATCTGGAACATAGCCCGTACTAACTCTGTCTGCGTGCCGGCCAAAATCGCTGCGCCGCCCGCAACTTCCGTAATAGCCGGATCTCGCGAAGTGATCACGCACGCTCCCGATTGCATGGCTTCGAGCACCGGCAATCCGAATCCCTCGTACCAGGATGGATACACAAACGCCCGCGATCCCGAGAACAACTCCGCCAGCCTGTCGTCGGATACCTCGCCCATAATTTGCAACCCCGGCTCGGGCGAAAGTTGCGCGAAATCAGAACGCCGTCTGCCTGCCAGTACCAAATCGATCGGATACGCACGGTGCACTTCGCGCCACGCCGCGATTAAGTCCGGGATATTTTTACGCGGCTCGAGTGTTCCGGCGTACAGAAAATAGGGCGGACCGGGCATCGCCGCGCGCGGCCGAAAACTCACGGACGCGGCATGCGGCACGGCACAGATGCGGCCCGGATGAATGCGGAACCGCTCGATAGCCTGCTTCCGCACCGCCTCGCTCGGGGTCAGAATCATGGTCGCCAAGCCCAAGCCGATCAGCAGCGGTGTGCGGCGCCGGACACGCTCTGCGTCAGAATGCCACGCCGCGTCCATCCACGGCGAGAGATCGTGCAAGGTCAGAACGCTTGGACGGCGCGGCACATACGGCACGGCGAAATCAGAGCCATGAAACACACTGGCATCGAGGCGCTGCAATTCGCGATCCAAACCCCAGATCCACCAGCGCCGCTCAACGGAATTCCGCGGTCCGCCGCCTCGCCGCAGATTGGGAGGCGCGCTGTGCGGCATATGGAACGGCTGATCTGAAACCAGAAAGAATTCGTCGCGAGGGAAATTCTCAGCGAGTGCTGTGCTCAATTCCTCGACATAACGCCGCAACCCGCCGCTTGATAACGTCAGCGGGGTCGCATCAATGGCGACGCGCATCGCTCACCGTGCGCAGTTCGTCTCCGCGATTGTCATAGTTGCGCGCGTAGTAACTGAGATACTCGCCGCTGCGTACTCGCTCCACCCAGGCCGCATGGTGACGATACCAGTCCACCGTGCGCGTCAGCCCTTCGTCGAAAGAGACGCGCGGCGCCCAACCGGTTTCGCGCATCAACTTCTCGCTCGAAAGCGCGTAGCGCCGGTCATGGCCGGGACGGTCCACCACATATTCGATCAAGCTGTCGGGCTTCCCGGTAGCGTGCAGAATGCGTTTCACTACTTCCAGATTCGGTAACGAGCAGTTACCGCCGATGTTGTAAATCTCGCCGTCGCGCCCTCGCTCTAACACCGCCCGGATGCCGCGGCAGTGATCTTCCACATACAGCCAGTCGCGCACCTGCATGCCATCGCCGTAGACAGGCAGCGGCCGGTCCGCCAGCGCATTCGAAATCATGAGTGGAATCAGTTTTTCGGGAAAATGATATGGCCCGTAGTTATTCGAGGCGCGTGTAATCAGCGCCGGAAACTTATAAGTGAGATAGTAAGATCGCGCCAGCAGATCGCCGCCGGCTTTCGATGCCGAATAAGGGCTGCTGGGATTCAACGGATAGTTCTCATCCGCTTCGAGCGGTGCGGCCAGGCTGCCGTAAACTTCGTCCGTGGACACTTGCAGATAGCGCGCCAGATGATGACGGCGCGCGGCTTCGAGCAGCGTGAACGTTCCGCGCAGGTTCGTTTCGAACACCGGACTGGGAGCGAAAATGCTCCGGTCCACGTGCGATTCGGCGGCGAAATGCACGATCGCATCGGGCCGCGCGTCAGTCAGTAAAGTATCCACGAGAGCTTCGTCGCAAATATCGCCGTGGACGAAGCGGTAACGCGGATTATCCGCCACCGGCTCCAGATTTTCCAGGTTGCCCGCATAAGTCAACTTATCCAGATTGACGATGTGAATGGAAGGATCTTCAGACAAACACAGCCGGATGAAAGCTGATCCTATGAATCCCGCGCCTCCGGTTACCAGGAGTTTCATTTATGCTGCAGTTCCCAATCGTATTGAATGCCGGGATGATTGAAAGCGATGCGGCCTTCGTCCTGCGGATTATAGAAACGGTCGGTCATATAGATGAGCATGGCGGGATCTTTTCCGATGGTCTTATATCCATGCCCCACTCCCGGCGGGATCAATATTTGCCACGGTCGCAAAACACCCGCGTAGATGGTATTGCGCACGCCAAAAGTGCGGGAGTCCACCCGAAGGTCCACCAGCGCCACCTGCAGCATACCCATGGCGGGCGTCCAGCAATCGGTTTGATGCAAATGAAAATGAAACGCCTTTATGATACCGGGATAATTGAATGCCGTAGAAATCTGCGTGGTTTCCGCTGCAAAATGCGCGGCCAGACCCCGGCCTATGCGCTGCACTTCCAAGAAGTAACCGCGATCGTCGGCATACACGCTGAGCGTTTGGATACGCACTCCGTCAATCAGATCCGGCGCCGAGGG
>Ga0335074_10015975_pt1 | contig 10565 bp, 6 predicted proteins | sample Lox_Sample_23_FD_206715 | JGI IMG/M metagenome (GOLD analysis project Ga0335074, IMG submission 206715) | Soil microbial communities from Loxahatchee National Wildlife Refuge, Florida, United States - Lox_Sample_2.3 | ecosystem: Environmental > Terrestrial > Soil > Wetlands | place: USA: Florida...
ACTTCACGCTGCCGCGGTGGTTCGCAGCCGCGGGCGGTTTCCTGACCGAGGCCAACCGGGGCGAGTTCTGGACCCGGCATGTGGAGTTCGTTGCCGATACGTTCGGCGATCTGGCCCGCGGCTGGCAGCCGGTGAACGAGACGAACTACTACGCGTTCGCGGCCTACCGGGGCCGGGGCTGGCCGCCGGGGCACGACGATGCTGCCGAATCCGCGCGGGTCTCTCGCGCGATGCACCTTGCCACCGCGGAGGCCGCCGTGCGGCTGCGGCAGACCGGGGCGCCGGTCGCGTCGATCTTCGGGCTCTCGGCCATCGAGGCGCTGGACGACGATCCGCGTACTGCCCGGCTGGCCGGCCTGCTCGACGCCGTTAACTGGCAAGCCGGGCTGGGTCTGTTCAGCGAGGGAGTACTGCGCGTTCCCGGCCTTGATGAGACCATCCGGCCGGATCTGGCCGGCTCGTTCGACCTGATCGGGTTCTCGTACTACTCGACGATCGGCGTCAGGCAGGGCCGGATGGTTCCCTACCCGCCGGACGCACCGGTGTCTCCGCTCGGCTACGGCATCTGGGCCGACGGGCTGGGCCTGGTGCTCGGCCGGCTGAACGAGCTATTGCCGGGAACTCCGCTGCTGGTGGCCGAGTACGGCATCGGCACCAGCGATGACCGCCAGCGCGCGGCCTACCTCGAGCGCGGCCTGCAGGTGACCAGCGACGCGATCGCCAGCGGGATCAACGTTCGCGGCTTCTTTCACTGGACCGGGGTGGACAACTACGAGTGGCTGCACGGGTTCGACGTCCAGTTCGGGATCATCGACCGCGACCGCAACATCCGGCCCAGTGCCCTGGTGCTCCAGCGGGAGGCAACCGGAAGCTAGGCGAGCAGGGCCTGCCCGTACCAGTCGGTCGAGTCCCGCACGCCGGGCAGGACGAAGAAGTACCCGCCGCCAAACGGCTGCACGTAGTCGACGAGCGGCTCGTTGATCAGCCGCTTCTGGACCGTCTCGAACTGCCGCTGGATGTCCTGCTGGTAGGCGATGAAAATGTGCCCGGCTTGCAGGTTCCCGTTTTCATCGACGCCAAGGTCGTAGTTATACGAGCGGCGCACGATTCGCTGGTCGGCGGTCGCTGGCGTGCGCGGGTTGGCGAGCCGGATGTGGGAGTCCAGCGGGATGACAAACCCGTGCGGGTCGGCTTTGTAGTCAGGGATGTCGAACTCGCTGTTGCCATCCAGCGGTGCCCCGTTGTCGCGGCGCCGGCCGAACATGTTCTGCTGCTCGTTGATGGAGACCCGGTCCCAGAACTCGACGAGCATGCGGATCAGCCGGACGACCTGGTAGGAGCCGCCTGGCGCCCACTTCGGCTCAGCGGGATCGTCGACCCAGACCAGATTGCTCGCCAGCGTTCCGGTCGGGTTCGCGGTGCCGTCCTTGAACCCGAGCAGGTTCCGCGGCGTGCCGGACGGACGCGGCGGGGAGGCGTAGCCTTCGATCCGCCAGCGCACCTGCATGCCGCCGCTGGTGTGCTTGGCGATATCGCGGATCGCATGGTGAACCGTGTCCGGATGGTTGGCGCACACCTGGAGCAGCAGATCCCCGTTCTGCCAGGCAGGCTCCAGGAAGTCGTTCGGGAACGGCGGCATTTCGGTTAGATGCAGCGGCTTGCGGCTCGCCAGGCCGTAGCGGTCGTCGAACAGGCTCGATCCGACTGACAGGGTGACCGTCAGCCCGTCGGCCGGGACCGTGGGCCCGAGCACTCCGCTGTCCGACGGCGGCTGCCCGACGCCGAGGTCGGGCGGGGTGCCGCCAGTAGTGAGGAACCAGGCGCGGCTGGTCAGCTCATACAGCAGGAGCGTCAGCTCGGCCTTGTTCGCGGCGGTGCAGTCGAACGCGACGACGGTGGAATACGGCTGCTTCCCGTGCGGTCCGGGCGTGAGTACGCCGGACTGGTACTGGCCGTGAAACGGGTAGGCCGGCTCGGTCGCCGGGCCGCTGGTCTTGCCTGCCTCGGCGTCCGCGCGCGCACCCCCGACCAGCAGGCCGCTGGCCAGCGCCGCCCCGGCCGCGCCTGATGCGGTGCCCTTGAGGAAGTTGCGCCGGTTGACGTTCACGAGGTGTTTCGCTCCTTAGGCGGATAGTCGGGCAGGCCGGGACGGTCTGGCGTCCTGGGCGGCTTAGTGGGCCGGCGGAACTTCAAGCAGGTCCGGAACTGCGGAGAGCGTCTCGAGCGTCGAGTCGATGGCGGCATCCACGTTCTCGCGCGTCGACTGCGAGGCTGTGCTCAGTGCCTCCCACTGGCCGTTGACCTTGGTTGCGAGCAGGGCTTGCTGCAAGTTGCTCAGTTCGTTGGCGGCGATCGCGGGCAGGCCCGGCTGGCGGGCGTTCAGCAGCGGCGTCAGGTAGCCGAGGACAACACTGGCGACCTGCGTGTCGGCGTATGTCATCGCGTACGCTGCGTTCCCGCCCAGGTTGTCGATCCCGGACAGGTGGTCGCGCAGCGCGTCCTCGAGGATTTCGTGCGCGCGGATCGGCAGGTTCGTCGGGTCGCCGGCCAGGTTGACGGAGTCCAGGTTGCGCCGCACGGTCGCGACGTTGCTGGCCAGCGTCTCCGCGACGGGCAGCAGGCTGGCTGCGCTCTGGCCGTTCCACAGGCCGTATTCGAGCCGGTGCAGGCCGGTGAAATTCTTGCTGGTGACTCCGCCGGGAATGCCGTTCGGCAGCCCGTCGACTGCCAGGCCGAGGGTGCCGAAGCTGTCATAGGAGGCGCCGACGCGTTCCCAGTCGAGCTGCGCGGTGAGCCAGTCTGTCTTCGCCGCGGCGAGGTTGTTGCCGTGCAGGTCGGACTCGATCCGCGTGACTGCCTGGGCGAGGGAGCTGAGCTGGCCCGCCGCGTAGGCCTGGTACTCCTTGTTCGGGCCGGCCAGCTCGCTGACCGTCACTGGCTTCACCGCGGCCGGGCCGGAGGAAATGGGGCTGTTGGTAGTGCGGCTGGGGGGAGTGACGTTGCCCGATGCGGTCACCTGGACCGGGGCCGACGCGGTTACGGCCAGGCTGCCCATGAAGCATTTCCAGACGTAGATCCCGCTATTGAGGGTGGCGGTGAGCGGCGCGCTGGTCGCCGGCCCGATGGTCTCGATCTCGGCCACGATGTCGCCGGAGGAGTCATCGAGGTTGATTTCGCCGGGCAGGCCGGACTGGTTGTCGACAGTGAACGTCTGGGTTCCGGCGGTCGCGGAGGTCCAGCCCGGGGCGCATGAGCTGCGGGTGATCGTCACTGTCGTCGCTGCTGCCGAGCTCGCGGCCGGAAGCACGGCGATCGCGACTCCGGCCGCGAGGGCCGGGACCACAACCAGCACCCCGGCCGTCGCCCACGGCCGGCGTCCGGCCATGCGCTCCCACCGGCCGGCAGCTGTAGCCGAGACAGACCTCGAGGTGGGAGTGCTCGCGGTGGGAGTGCTCGCGGTTGCAGTGCCCGCTGCGACGGGGCCCTCAGCGGCGGCCGTGCTCGCTTGCGCCGGCCGGCCCGCTGTCACGAACACCGGGATGACCACTGCCAGGTAAACGATCCAGGCAACGACCTGGAGGACGGTCATCTTCGGCGCCAGGTCGGTGATGCCGGTGATCAGCGACACCCACCAGGACCCTGGGTCGGCGTGCGCGGTCACGTCGAACGCGATCCAGCGCTGCCCCGACAACAGTCCGGCGTCTTGCAGGTCGCCCAGCCCGTACGCCAGGACGCCGGCCGCGATCACGATCAGGGCGAGCGCGGTCCGGTTGAAGAAGGCGCCGACGTTCAGCGTGACCGCGCGGCGGTAGAGCAGCCAGCACAGCAGCACGGCGGCCGCCAGCCCGACGGCCGCGCCGGCGAGTGGCCCGGCGGTGTGTCCCGATGCCCGCGCCGCCGTCCACAGGAACAGAGTGGTCTCCAGGCCTTCGCGGCCGACGGCCAGGAACGCGGTGATCATCAGCGCACCAGCGCCGGCCGCTGCGGCGCGCGCCACCTCGCCGCGCAGCTGAGCGGTCAGGCTGGCCGCGGTGCGGCGCATCCAGAAGATCATTGCGGTGACCAGGCCGACCGCAAGCACGCTGAGCAGTCCGTCGGCTGCTTCCTGAGCCCGGCTGGACAGGACGTTCGTGGAGAACGTGAGGACAGCGGCGAAACTGCCGGACAGCGTGACCGCGGCAAGGACGCCGAGCCAGATCGGCGCGGCTGCAGATTTCCGGGAGTGGCGGTGAGCGACCGGGCGATCATCGCTGGCCGCTGCAGGTGTCTTGCGAACGGCAGCCAGCAGGATGCTGACGATCAGGCCCGCCTCGAGGCCCTCGCGAAGCCCGATCAGCAGATTAGGAACAACGTCGGCCCATGTCACGGTAACTAAGGTAAGCCTTACCTAAATCGGCAGTCGAACTGTCTGAGTGTGGCAGTCGTCACACTGAGCGACTGTCACGCTGCGCGACGGGTTCAGGGTCACCAAAGCTAACGGACCAGCTACGGAACGTTATCTTATCCATGGTCTGTCCCGGAACCTAATGGCCTGACTTAAATGTGAAGGTCTAGACGAGAGCTTTACGAACCTCTGACCCGCGTCTCGCCCCCGGACATGGGACCTGACGACCGCCTCGGGCCATCGGCCGCGCGCCGGACAAACGGACTGCCGGAGGCTGGTATCCCGGCCTCCGGCAGTCGCTATCTGGTGCGGCTATGACTGCACGAACGCGATGCCGAGCGGCTGTCCGTCCAGGTTCGACGTGCCGCTGCCGCTGATGAGCGTGCCGGCCACCGTGTTGGTCGCCGGGTTGATCACCGTGACGTCACCGGTCAGGATGTTGCCAACCCAGACCTGCGAGCCGTCTGGCGTCACCGCGATGGAGCCCGGCAGGCTGCCGACACCGATCGTCGCAAAGCTCTGATCGGTTGCCGTGTCAATTGCGTTGACCGAGTTCGAGTTCATGTCGGTCACGTAGACGGTGCTGCCGTCAGGCGTGACGGCGACCGCGTACGGCTCCTGGCCCGCGGCGACTCGGTTCGTCGCCCGGCCGGTCGCAGCGTTGATGACAAACAGCGAGTTCGTCGCCGGGCTGGTTACATACAGCGTGCTGCCGTCCGGACTGATCGCGATGCCCTGCGCCCCGCCCGGGATGCGGACTTCTTTTGTCACGGTGCCGGAGGCGGTGTCGATGACCGCGACGCCGTCTTCCGTGGTGACATAGGCGTTACTGCCGTCCGGGCTGAAGATGACCTGCCGCGGGCCCGATCCGACCGTGATGTCGCCGGTCACTTTGTCGGTCGAAGTGCTGATCACGGCGACGACGTCAGACCCGCCCGGTCCGGTGTCGCCGCTGGTCACCGTGGCGTAGACGGTGCTGCCGCCGGGCGACACCGCGACGTCCTGCGGGTAGGCACCGACGTAGATGGGCGTCCCCTCGGTGCCGGTGGCGACGTCGACCGGGATCACGTCGTACTGACCGGTCTCGGCGATGAAGACCTGCGAGTTGTCGGGCGTTACGGCCACGCCCTCGGTTGTGTCGGCGCCGGTGTACGCCTTCAGGATCGTGCCGGTGGAGACGTCGACCTGAAGGACTTCGCTGCCGCCAGCCGCGGCAATGTAAGCGTCGTAGTCGCCTGTCGAGGCCGGCAGCGCCTGGCCGGCGGCCGCATGGAAGCCGACGGTGAGATGCTGGCCGACCTTGTATCCGACGGCGGCCTGCGGTGCGTTGGGCACCTTCGTACCGTGGGTTGTGCTGAAGCCGCCGGCGATGCCGAAAGCCGCGGCGGGCACCGCGAGCACGGCCACGCCGACGGCAGCGGCCCAGCTCAGTCGTGCTATCCGCGGCCGCGGCCTGCGGCCGGTGGCCGGTGGCATCGCCGAGTTGGTCTCGGCGGCGGCGGTAGGGGCCGGGCTTGCTGAGTCTGCAGACACGTTTGGTTCTCCTTTCGCCCGGTCAGATCTCGCGGGTGGTGTTGCGCGGGCGTGGCCGCGGGCCGATTTCCTGGACCGGTGGCGTCTGGTTGGCACCGGGAAGCACCGGTTCCGGCAACGTGTTGACGTTGACCGCCGTCTGCGCCAGCTGCGCCTTCGTGCCGGGCAGGTAGGGCACGGCACTGGGGAACTGCGGGAAGCCGAAGGCCGAGGTCAGGTTGCCGAACGTGGCGCGGCGCCAGGGCGTGATGTTCGGGATCGGCACGCCGGTGAGCAGCTCGAGGAACTGCAGCGACGAGGTGTGGTCGAAGGTCTCGCTGGCGACCCAGCCACCCTGCGTCCACGGCGAGACGATGATGCACGGCACCCGGAACCCCGCGCCGATCGGCCAGTCCGGATTGCCGGGCACCTGGATGTACTCGCCTGCCGTGCCAGCCGGCGCGGTGGGCGGCGGTACGTGGTCGAACAGCCCATCGTTTTCGTCGTAGTTGAGGATGAAGACGGTCTTTGCCCAGACGTCGGGGTTGGCCGCGATCGCGTCGATCTTGCTGGCGACGAAGTCAGCGCCGGCGGCCGGGGTGTAGTCCGGGTGCTCGGACTGGTAGCTGGTAGGAATGAGCCAGGACACGGTCGGCAGCCGGTCGTGCATGGCGTCCCACTCGAACTGGCCCGGCTGGAAGGTCCGCATCCCGCTCTGGTAGAGCGTCGAGCCGACCGGAGCGTTCTGGAAGCTCTTGAACATCTCCAGCAGGTTGGTCTCGTAGTTGTCGACCTCCTGGTAAATCTGCCAGCTCACGCCCGCGTTGGTCAGAGCCTCGGGATAGCTCATCCACTCGTACGGCGTCGGGTCGATGTTGCTGGTGATCGGACCGCCGGCGACGCCCTCCGGGTCGATCCACGCGCTCCAGTGGTATAGCCGGTTCGGCCAGGTGGGTCCGAGCACCGAGCAGTGGTAGTGGTCGCAGATGGTGAAGTTCTCGGCTAGCGCGAACTGGAACGGGATGTCCTCACGGGCGTAGTAGCCCATGGTGTAGACGCCGTTGTTGCCATTGGCGGCCAGGTGGGCGTCGAGGAAGCCGTCCATCGCGCCGTTGTTCCATGAGGTGTGCTGGTAGGTCCAGGCGTGCGAAGTTGACGGGATCGCCTGGGCGCTGGTCGTCAGCGTGTTCAGCCGCCACGGCACTACGTAGCCGTCAGGATTGGTGTAGTTGCCGGTCGGCGTGCTGTCCAGCAGCGGGGGAGTCAGCGTGAGGGGCTGGTACCAGAGCGGCTTGCCCTGGGTGGGGCCCGTTTCGGTCTGAATCAAGACGTTGGGGTCGGAAAACCCGCGGACACCCGGCAGGGTGCCGAAGTAGTGGTCGAACGAGCGGTTCTCCTGCATGAGGATCACCACGTGCTTGATATCGCTCAGCTGTCCCGAGCCGTGTGCAGGGCCCGAGGCGAGAGCGCGACGAACGTTCGCCGGCAGGAACTCGGCCGCGAACGCGGCAGCAGTCGCTGCTCCCGCGGCCGTCAGCAGGCGGCGTCTGGTCAGTTCAGGCATAGGCCTGGCTCCCGTCAGGAGTTGCGGGTAGATACCCAGCACGATCCATTCAGCAGCGGACACCTGGCCGACGGGCTTCTTAATGGCCGGAAATGGCGAGGTGAAGCTTTCAGTGCGCAAGAAAAACAAGCAATGAATGGTTCATCCGCCGTTTGGTTGCCGACCCCTTTGGCTCCGCTTGCGCGCCGTGATCCAGCCTCCTCGGGCCGGCTCGGGTGACGGCCCGCGCGTCAGCGGGCCCAGGCGATCACCGGTCCGCGGGCGCGTATCGTCACCGCCGCCCCGAGCGCGAGCTTGGGGCCGCTGACGGTGCGGACTGTGAGCGCAGGACCCGCTGCGGCACCGTCTGGCTGTACCCGGATGATCGCGTCATGCCCGTAATACTCGTACGCGATCACGTGGCCAGTGAGGCTGCCCGGTTCGGAAGCGGCAGCGGCAGGGCCTGACACAAGGTCGATCTGCTCAGGCCTGATCAGTACCGTCACCGGGCCGGAGCCCGCGGCTGTGGCGCTGGCCGGCTCTAGCGGCAACAGCCCGAGGATGGTCTCCACCATGCCCGGTGCGGCCTGCTCGCTCAGTTCGCCGTCCAGCAGGTTCGCGTCGCCGACGAAGCGCGCCAGCGCGGGATCGGCGGGCCGTGAGTACAGGCTTTGCGGCGCGGCGTACTGGACGATGCGGCCGTCCCGCAGCACCGCGATCCGATCGGCCATCGACAGCGCTTCGTCCTGATCATGAGTGACCAGGACAGCCGTCGTTCCCGCCGCCCGGCAGATCCCGTGCACGTCCGCGCGGACGCTCGCGCGCATATGGGCATCGAGTGATGTGAACGGCTCGTCAAGCAGGACGACCTCGGGCCGGATCGCCAGCGCACGGGCCAGCGCAACCCGCTGCTGCTGGCCACCGGACAGCTGGTGCGGATACCGGTGGCCCATCCCGCTGAGGCCGACGGACTCCAGCAACTCGGCAGTGCGCGGGCGCCGCTCTTTTGCGGGCAGGCCGAAGCCGACGTTGCTCGCCACCGTCAAGTGCGGGAACAGTGCGCCTTCCTGCGGCACGTAGCCGATCTTGCGGCGCTCAGGCGGCACGTGCGAGCCCGGCCCGTCGACCACCCGTTCCCCGATCGTGATCGTCCCCGCGTCCGCGCGTTCGAAGCCGGCCAGCAAGCGCAGCAGCGTCGTCTTGCCGCTTCCGGACGGCCCGAGTATGGCCGTGAACGATCCGGCGGAGACCTCCAGGTCAAGGCCGGTCAGCACCGGGTGCGTGCCGAACGCCTTGTGCAGGCCAGTTACTGCCAGCTGCCTCATGCCGTTGATCCTTGCGCGCTCGCCGAGCGGTTGAAAAACCGGCCCAGCACGATGCTCGGCAGCGTGGCGATCGCGATCATCACCAGCGCGAACGGCGCGGCCTGGGCGTACGACAGGCTGGACTGGTACTGCCAGAACTGGGTGGCCAGTGTCTGGACGCCAGTCGGCACGAGGATGAGCGTCGCGGTGAGTTCGGTGACGACTTCGAGGAACACCAGGCAGAACGCGGCTACCAGGCCGGGCGCGGCAAGTCGCAGCGTGACCCGGCTGAAGGCGGCGAGGCGGCTCTGCCCGAGTGAGCGGGCGACTTCGTCCAGGCCCACGGGCGCCCTGGCGATCGCGGCTTTCACCCCGACCAGCGCGAGCGGGAAGAACATGATCGTGTAGCACAGCACCAGGAGAGGGGCGGTCTGGTAGCCGGCGCTCCCCAGGTACTGCTCGGTGAAGTAGGTGAGCGCCAGCGCGATGACGACGCCGGGCATGGCGAGCACCAGGTACGTACTGCGCTCCAGGAAGTGCCGGGCCGCGCCGGTATGCCTGATGGCGAGCACTGCCACCGGCAGGGCAAGCAGCGTGTCGAGCGCGCCCGCGCAGACCCCGTAGGCAGCGGTATGCCAGGCTGCGCTAAGCATCGACACGCTCACCGAGTCGGACACTGACGGCACGCCGCCTTCGACGATCCAGTAAATGCTGGCACCCGTTGGCAGCCCGACCGCCAGGGCGATCAGCACGCAGATACCCGTTAGCGAGAGCGCCTTGGCCATGCGGCCGAGGCATAGTGGCGGTGCCGTTCGGGCAGCCATCGGGCCCGAGCGCGCGACCCGGCCACGGCCGCGCCAGCGCGCCTCGCCAGCCAGCACGACGAGGCTGATGGCGACCAGTACCAGGGCGAGTGCGCAGGATGTGGGCACCTCGGTTGGCAGCTGCAGGTTAGTGAAGATCTCCGTCGTGAATGTCTGGTAGCCCAGCATCTCGAACGCGCCGTACTCGGCGAGCAGGACCAGCGCGACCAACAGGCAGCCGCCGAGGATGGCACCTCGGGCCTGTGCCAGCGTGATCCGGACAAAGGTAGCGACGCGGCCGACACCGAGGCTGCGGGCTACCTCTTCCTGGCCGGGATCGGCCGCTCGCAGGCTGGCGGCGACAGGCAGGTATACCAGCGGATAGACAGCCAGCGTCATGACCAGGACAGCGCCGCGGAAGCCCTGCACCCAGACGAACAGCGAGCTCCAGCCAAAGCTGACGACGAAGTCCGGAATTGCCAGCGGCACTACAAGGAGCACGGCGAGCACCCGCCGGCCAGGCAGGTTGGTCCGCTCAACCAGCCACGCGGTCACGGTGCCGAGGATGGCGCACAGCACAGTGACCACGACCGTAAGCCGGACCGTGTTCCACAGCAGCGTGCCGGTGAGCGGCCGGACGATCTGCGCGGCGATTGCGCTCCAGCCCGCCGCGTGCGACTCGATGAGCAGGAACGCCAGCGGAACGGCGAGCAGCGCGGCGATGAGCGCGCTGACGGCCAGCAACGCGGCCGGCCGCGCCGGGCGCCGGGCGCGGACCGGCGTCAGCACGGGCCGGGAAGGCGGCGCGTCGAGCGTCTTCATGTCCCGCGCCTCACAGCAGGCCGGCCTTGGTCATCAGCCCGATCGCGGTGCTACCGTCACCAAGCTCGGCGATCGTGACTGGATAGGGCCGGAGCTGGCCGAACGGCGTCTCACCCGCCTTCGTCGTCACTCCTGCGGCAATCGGGTACTCGAAGCTCAGCGACTGCCCGCTGCCGGTGCCCGGCGTAGCAATGATT
>Ga0335074_10015976_pt1 | contig 10565 bp, 9 predicted proteins | sample Lox_Sample_23_FD_206715 | JGI IMG/M metagenome (GOLD analysis project Ga0335074, IMG submission 206715) | Soil microbial communities from Loxahatchee National Wildlife Refuge, Florida, United States - Lox_Sample_2.3 | ecosystem: Environmental > Terrestrial > Soil > Wetlands | place: USA: Florida...
CCAATCGCGCGCCACCGCCGGCGTTGCCGGCGCGACCTATATCTTCTGTCTGCCGGGCTCGCCCGGGGCCTGCAAGGACGCCTGGGACGACATCCTGGTGCATCAGCTCGACTACCGTTACGGGCCATGCAATTTCGTCGAGATCATGCCGCGGCTCGACGAGCATTTGCGGCGAGGAAAAGCGCAGGGCGCAACCGTCTGATCGGGTGACGCTGCTTCCGGAGCAGGTCCGCCAGAGGCCCTTTAGGCTTCGTAGTTGTGCACGAAATCGTCCGGCACGTTCGGACCCCAAGCATAAAACGAATCGTCAGCCGGTTGATCGCCGCCCTGCCAATTGCAGGTGACCGGGATGTAGTCGATATCGGCGGAATATTCGCTGTAGCTGCCCCACGGATCGCGGACGTAGTGAAAGTAATTCGATCCAAGCACGTGGCGTCCGAGACCCCAACCTTTGGCAAAGCCCTTGCCGAGCATGTGCATGGCGCCGGCGCCGATCTCATCGACCGAACCGACGTCCCAGCTGAAATGATGGTGGCCGGGCGCCTCCGATCGCGCGAACGCGATCATGTGATGGTCGCTGCCGTGGATGCCGTGCAGGAAGGCGATATTGTCGCCGGAATGGTCCGAAAGCCGCAGGCCAAGCACGCGCGTGTAAAACTCTATCGCCTTGCGCACGTCGCGGGTGAACATCAGGACGTGCGCCAGCCGCCGCGGGCGGGTTCGCGGCGTCTTGCTGCGAAACGGGGCTCCGCGCTCGCCGGGCGCGCCGGACCTGAAAGAGAATTCGGTCTTCTCGTCCGGGGACGATTTTGCGGCGACTTTGATTTCGACCAGGACGCCGTCGTGATCGCGGAACCATAAGCCGTTCGAGTCGATACCCGGCGGCGGATCGAGCCGCGCGATCCCCATCGCCTGCAGACGTTCGGAAAATCGCTCCATGTCGTCCTCGAACGCGCCAAAGGAGACATAGCCGAACTTTTTGCGTGGTCCTTCGCCGACGGTGCCCCAGGTGTGGGGATGCCCGAAGGTGTTGAGCGTTAAAAGGTTGTTCTTGCCGCCGACATTGAGACCAAATTCGCCGTAGAAGTTCTGCGCCGTGGCGAGGTCCGGTACGGCTAAATGGAAATGGTCGAGCGAGTGAACGCCAAGTTCGCCCGGCCGGCGGCTCGGTTTGATGAATCCTTGGATCGCCGTCATCGTTTGTCCTCCGACCCTGACGTTATTCTATCCCGTGCCGCTGCAATCCCGCAGCATCTATTTTCACGATTACGGGATCATCGGTTTTCACGGATGATGACCGCGCTCGGCTCGACGAGCATTTGCGCCGCGGCGAAGTGCAATCGTTCAGAGCGAAGGAGGCAACGGGATTGCTCCAAGCCCGCCCAGCGGAAGCGATGAGCGGCCGCTCGTGTCCTGCAAACGCGTCACCGGGTCGGCTTGCCATGGACGGGTGCCGAGCAAAGTCAGCGCGACCAAAGCCTCGATTGCGATAATAACTGCTGTCGTTGCCGCAACGGTCCCCCAATGCGGTTGGATCGCTCGATGTGGGGATGGGTGAGGTACCGATTGCATCATGCTGCCCTTACAGTTGCAAATCCCAGTATTCGCTGACCACGGGCTTGCCAAAGCTGACACGCTCCTCGCTGCTGGTGAGCGTGAAGCCTGCCTGCTGATAGATGTGCCGCGCCGCGGCGAGCACGCTGTGCGTCCATAATGTGATTTTCTGGTAGCCGGCGTTGCGGGCGAGCGCGATGCATTCATCGACCAGCCGCGCGCCGAGCTTGAGCCCGCGCGCCTTCGGGTCGACCAGCAAGAGCCGGATGCGCGCCACCGTATCGCTGTCGGCGACCAGAAAGACGCAGCCGACATTCTCGCCGTTCATGTCCGCGATCCAGCAGCGCTCGCGCTTTGGATCGTTCTTGCTGGCGAAGTCGGCGACGATCTGCGCGCAGATGCCTTCGAATGGCTCGGTCCAGCCGTAGTCCTGCTCATAAAGCTCGGCATGGCGCTTGACGATCCAGCCGAAGTCGCCGGGCCGCGGTGCGCGCAGGCAGCAGCTTCGTTCCGGCGCTGGCGCGGCGTCCGGCGGTCCGCCGAGCAGCGTCTGGATCGTGTTCATCGCCGCGATCAGCCGCAACTGATCGTCCGATGACAGCCGCCCGATCATCGCTCCGATATCGCGCTGCGAGCGCTCGTCGAGCGGTGCGAAGTCCTTCCGCCCGCGCGCGGTAAGGGTCAGATGGCTTTGCCGGGCATCGGTCGCCGAAGGGGTGCGGCGGATCAGCCCGCGCTTTTCGAAATTGCGCAGCAGGCGGGAGAGATAGCCGGCATCGACGTCGAGCGTGCGGCCGATGTCGGTTGCCGTGGTCGCCCCATTGCCGCGCGCGATCTCGTAGAGCACGCGCGCCTCGGCGAGCGAATAAGGACTGTCGAGGAAGGTCCTGCGTAAGACGCCGATCTGCCGCGTGTAGAAGCGGTTGAAACCGCGCACTGTGGCGATGCGGCGCTCGTCGGCGCCGCGGTCGCTGGAATCTTTGTCAACCGGCCTGGCCATGATCGAGCATCGGACAGATACTTGACTAAGTCAAGTATCTGGGCCGGCAAACGCTTGGCTGGCGAGCCGGGCGATGCGCCGGCGGCCGACGCGGCGGACGAGATCGTGCTCCGGATCGCCGGCTCGCTCGGAATGACCGCCGAGGGCGTCATAAAGCTGCCGGGAGATGAGCAGGCCCTGCTCGGGACGGGGCGGCGCGCCGAGCGTGGCGCCGACCTTCACCAGCATTTCGCGCAGTCCCGTCCTCGACGTGCCGCGCCGGAAAACGGCCGCTCGCGGCCGCTGCGTTTCCAGCTGCAGGAAGCGCGCGACCTCGCCGGTCCACGGCGTGTCGAGCACCGTTCCGGGGCGCAGAAACATCAGCCAAGGCATCCGGGCGGTCGCCGCGGCCGCCTTGAGCCGCTGTGCCAGCATGCCGTCGGCAATGAGGAAATTACAGCCGGCAACGTCGGCTACGGTGGCGGTATCGTCCTGCGAGCCGCCGTCGGCGATCAGCACCTCGGCGATGAGACCGGCGGTGGCGCCGGGCACCAGCGCGGCGAGCGTCGGCACCAGCACGCGCTCCGAATTCCGCGTCGGGATGATGACGCTCAACATGTCCGTGATCGGGGGGTCAAAATCAGTGGTTCCAAGCGGATGGATAGGCCGTCCGCAGCTACGCTCCAAGGCCTGTTTATAGGCAGGGTTCACGGAGAATTGTTCTTGTTTTGTTCCAATCTTCGCGTTAGTGTCGCGCCGGAATAGACCAATGAGTCCGCCATGAGTCGTTCATCCGCGTTGCGTCGCCCGCCGGCACTGCTGCCCTCCGCGCCGGCGGGCGAATTGGGGCCTGGCGTCGACCGCGAGCGAAGGCGTGGCCGCGGGACGGTGTCGAACCTGTCCGGACGTTTCGAGCCGCTGGCCCGGGTCGCCTTCGACGACGGCTGGCAGGGTCTTGAGGATTTACCGCCGTTCAAGACGACGGTGACAGTCGATTCGACGCGCAAGATCATCGCCCGCAACGACTCGCCGGATATTTCCTTCGAGCAATCGATCAATCCCTACCGCGGCTGCGAGCACGGCTGCATTTACTGCTATGCGCGGCCGAGTCATGCCTATCTCGGTCTTTCTCCGGGGCTTGATTTCGAATCCAAGCTGTTCATGAAGCCGAATGCGCCGGAATTGCTGGAGCGCGAATTATCGGCGCCCGGTTACGTGCCCAAGGTGATCGCGCTCGGTTCCAACACCGATCCCTACCAGCCGATCGAGCGGCGTTATCAGATCACGCGGCGGATTCTCGAAGTGCTGGAGCGTGCCGGCAATCCGACCGGCATCGTGACCAAGTCGGCGCTGGTCTTACGCGATCTCGACATCCTCACGCGAATGGCCAAGCGCGATCTGGTCAAGGTCGCGATCTCGGTCACCACGCTCGATGCGAAATTGGCGCGCGTCATGGAGCCGCGCGCCTCGACCCCGCCGCGCCGGCTCGATGCACTTCGCCAACTCGTCAAAACCGGCGTGCCGGCTTCGACACTCGTGGCGCCGGTGATTCCCGCGGTCAATGACGCCGAGATCGAGCGCATCCTCGAAGCGGTGGCCGAGACCGGCGTGCGCAACGCCGGCTATGTGCTGCTTCGTTTGCCGCTGGAGTTGCGCGATCTGTTCCGCGAATGGCTGACGGAGAATTTCCCCGATCGGGTCGAGCATGTGTTCAAGCTCGTTCGCGACACCCGCGGCGGCAAGGACTACGATTCGACCTTCGGCAAGCGCATGACCGGCTCCGGCCCGATCGCCTGGATGATCGGGCGGCGCTTCGAGGTTGCTTGCGAGCGCCTCGGCTTTAATCGAACGAGCGTGAAAACCACCACCGAGCATTTCCGGCCGCCGCGGCCGGCGAGCCAGCAGCTGAACCTGTTTTAAGCACGGCGCAGCGGTAGGCCGAACTCCGGCCATAATCCCCGCAATCCTTGAACTGCATCCTCTTTGCGTTGCGGATCGAAGCCGCGCATGCTCATGATATGGCATGAGTCGAACGGCGAATATCGACAGCGCAGCCCGCCGCAACCAAAACGGCAAAGACGGCGGCGAGCAGAACGGCAAGAATGCCGCATCTTCCCGGCTACCGCTGGGCGACGACGTCGTTATTCGGCCGTCGTTCCGGCGCGAGCGGGCTGCGCTCAAGCGCGGCGTGTGGCCGATCGCCGGCTGCGACGAAGCGGGCAGAGGGCCCTTGGCCGGTCCTGTTGTCGCCGCGGCAGTTATTCTCGATCCGGACAATATTCCGCGCGGGCTCGACGATTCCAAGCGCCTCACCCCGGAGCGCCGCGAGGTCCTTTACGAACGCATTTGCGCGCGCGCACAAGTCGCGGTGGCGCTGGCGCCGCCGGCGCGCATCGACCGCGATAATATTTTGCGCGCCTCGCTCTGGGCGCTGGCCCGCGCCGTCGCGGCGCTGCCGGTGAAACCGCGCCTTGTCTTTGTCGACGGCCGCGACCGCATCGATTCCGGTTGCGATTGCCAGGCGGTGATCGGCGGCGACGGCCTCGTCGCCTCCATTGCCGCGGCATCGATCGTTGCCAAGGTCACCCGCGACCGCTTGATGGCGTGTCTCGGCGCCGCTCATCCCGGTTACGGCTTCGAGCGTCACATGGGCTACAGCGTGCCGGAGCACTTCGCGGCGCTCGATCGTCTCGGGCCGACCATTCATCACCGCCGCTCATTCTCGCCGGTCGCCGGCGCCCTCCGCCTGACCGGGGGCTTGACCGAAGACTTAACCGAGGAGTTGGCAGACGAGGCGGTCGCTGCCGTATTGCCACTTTAACTTGACCGCCGTATAGGGCAGCGCTCTTCATTCAGGGGCATCAAGGGCAAACCGCCGGTTCCACCATTGTTGAAAGAAGCTGGTATCGACGTGCCGACCCCCAACTATTGCGACCAGGGATCCCGGCCCACGCGCGCCGGGCTTGTTTGGGCGGAGTGACGCGGCCCCGATGTTCTACGTTCCGCTTTATGTCGAAATGCTGCGCTCGCGACCGTGGCTGGTGTTCTGGCCGGCCGTGTTGGCGCAGGCCGCGGTATGGATTGCAGTGCCGATGGTGTTTTACTCGGCGCCGCCGAGCGGGTTGGGGCAGCTCCTTGCCATCGGTCATGAATTTCGCTTCGACGCCGGCGTCGGCCCGCCGCTCGCTTATTGGCTCGCCGAGGCGGCCTTCCGCGTCGCCGGCCTGTTCGGCGTTTATCTGTTGGCGCAAGCCTGCGTGGTGACGACCTATTGCTGCATTTTCGCGCTCGGCCGCAGCATCGTCGGGCCGACGCATGCCGCCATGGCGGTGCTGCTGATGGTCGGCATTTCGCTGTTCACGGTGCCGTCGCCCGATTTCGGTCCGCCGATTCTCGCCACGGCCTTATGGTCCGTGGTGCTGCTCTATTATTGGCGCGCGGTCGAAGGAGATTGCCACGCCTGGTACGTGCTCGGCGCTGCGGCGGCGCTGCTTTTGGCCACGAGCGACGCCGCGCTGATATTGCTCGGGGTTTTAGCCGTATTTACCGCCGTCACCGAACGCCCCCGCGCCGCGGGCAACGCGATCGAGCCTTGGATCGCCGCGCTGGCGCTCGTTGTTTTTCTGTTTCTGCATCTCGTCTGGCTGGACGGCATGGGCGATACGTTGACCGCGACGCTCGTGCGGTTGCGCGACGCCGCCTCCGCCGGCGCGAACGCGGCGCTGTGGCTTCGGCTCCTAGCCGCGCTCGTTCTCGCCCACGCCGGGCTTGCCATTCTTCTGGTGCTGGCCGCGGGTTGGCCGCGACCGCGTGCCGCTCCGGCGCCGCCGCTGTCGCGTTCGCCCGTCAATCCTTTTGCGGCGACCTACGTGAAGGTCTTTGCGTTGCTTCCGGGGTTGCTGGCGACCATTGCCGCCGTCATCTTTGGTCGTGCGCTGCCGATTGGCGGCGCGGCGCCCCTCGTCGTACTGTCAGGTTTGGCGCTGGTGATGGCCGCCGGCGACAGCATTGCGCTTTATCATCAGCGCATTCTCGGCTTCGCCTGGACCGGGCTGCTGATCGTGCCGGCGCTGTTTGTGCCGATATTGATCGTCGTGCTGCCGTGGACCGCGGGCATGGATCTGAAGGTCGCGCAGCCGGCCAACGCCATGGGACGATTTTTTGCCGACAGCTTCCAGCGCCGGACCGGTGAGCCGCTTGCCGTCGTTACCGGCGATCCGCGCCTCGCCGCGCTGATCGCGCTCGCCGCACCGAGCCGCCCGAGCGTGTTCTTCGATGCCGATCCGGCGCGCTCGCCTTGGGTCAGCGCCGACGACATCCGCAAGAAAGGCGCCGTCGTGGTCTGGCTCAGCGCCGACACCACGCCGACACCGCCGCCCGATATCAGGGCTTATTTCCCCGATCTGGTGCCCGAAGTGCCGCGCGCCTTCGACCGGCCGGTGCAAGGACGGCTGCCCATCTTGTGGATCGGCTGGGGGGTGATTAGGCCAGGCAGCGTCGCGGCGGCAAAATGATGGAGTGGAGAAATTTCAGTGGTATGCCGCACCTTCGCGAACCTTGCCGCGGAACAGCCAATAGGTCAGCGCGGTGTAGCCGAGGACGAAGGGCAGCAGGATCAACGTGCCGATCAGCATGAACGTCTGGCTCGACGGCGCCGCTGCGGCCTCGGCGATCGTCAGCGTCGGCGGCACGATATAGGGGAAAGTTGAGATCACGAGGCCAAGATAGCCGAGCAGAAACAGCGCGATGCTGGCGAAAAACGGCAACACCTCGCGCCGTGCTTCGATGGCGCGCCACTGCGCGAAAGCGATCAGCGCGGTCACGATCGGTACGGGCGACAGATAGAGCAGGTTCGGCATGGTCAGCCAGCGTTCTCCGACGCGCGGCAATGCGAGCGGCGTATAGATGCTGACTGCCGCCATGAAGACGAGCACCGCGAGCAGCAGGACTTTCGCGTGGCTCGCGGCGCGGCGCGCCATGTCGCCGTCGGTCTTGAGCATCAGCCACGTCGCGCCAAGGAGCGCATAGCCGGCAGCGACGCCCAGCCCGCAGACGAGACCAAACGGCGTCGCCCAATCGAACGCGCCTCCGGCATAAGCGCCGTTCTCGACTTTGACGCCTTGGACGAGGCCGCCGAGAACAACGCCCTGGCAGAAGCCCGCGATCGTCGAGCCGGCCGCGAACACCGTATTCCAGAACGGCTTGCGCTGCGCCAGCGAGCGGAATTCGAAGGTCACGCCGCGAAACACCAGCGCCAGCAGCATGACAAACAGCGGCAAATAAAACGCCGGCATGATGATCGAATAGGCGCGCGGGAAGGCCACCAACAGCCCGCCGCCGCCGAGCACCAGCCAAGTCTCGTTGCCGTCCCAATAGGGCGCGATCGCGGCGAGCATGCGATCGCGCTCGGCGTCGTTGTGGGCGAACGGAAACAGCATGCCGATGCCGAGGTCGAAGCCGTCAAGGACGACGTAGAACGCCACCGCGACGCCGATCAGCGCGGCCCAGATGTAGGGAAGAAGGGAAATGAAATTCGCGGCCATGGCTTCCCTCGCGGCTTTAGGTCTCGAATGTCGGATGGCCGGCGGCCAGCCGCGGCGTTTGTTCGGGCAGGGCGGTCTCCTGGATGCCGCGCGCAATCAGCCGGTTGATGAAATAAATGCCGAACGAGAACACCACGCCGTAGACCATGACGAACAGGATCAGCGTGGTAGCGACGCTCGCGCCGGGAACCGGCGATACCGCGTCCGCGGTCCGCAAAATGCCCTCTACGATCCACGGCTGCCGGCCGCTTTCGGTCACCACCCAGCCGGCGATGACGGCGACGAATCCGACCCACCAAGTCTGCGCCACAAGTTTGAGATACCAGCGTGTCTCGAATAATGTCCCGCGCCACAACAACCAGGCGCCGACCCACGCCGCGGCGATCATGTAAAGTCCGATGCCCACCATGATGCGGAAGCCGAAAAATACGTTCGGCACCGGCGGGCGATCCTGCGGCGGCGCGTCGTTCAATCCCGGGAACAGTCCGTTCCATTGCCGCGTCACCAACAGCGACGCGATGTGCGGTAGCGAAATCGCATAAAGATTGCTTTGGCTGTTGTCGTCGGGCCAGGCGAAAAGCTCGAACGGCGCCGGTTTGCTGCCGTCCCAATGCGCCTCCATGGCGGCGATCTTGGTCGGCTGGTAGCGCAGCGTGTTCTCGGCATGCAGGTCGCCAATGACGAGTTGCAGCGGCGCCAGCACCGCGGTCAGCGCGATCGCCATGCGCAGCATGGTCCGCGCCTCCTCGATATGGCGGCCCGCCAGCAGATAGCGCGCGCCGACCGCGATGCCGACGAAGCCGCCGGTGAGCAGCGACGCATTGAGCATGTGAGCGAGCCGGTAGGGGAAGCTCGGATTGAAGACGATCGCCCACCAATCCGCCGGAAAAACGATCCCGCCCGACATCGTGTAGCCGACGGGCGTTTGCATCCAGCTATTGGCGGACAGGATCCAGAACGCCGACATCGTCGTGCCGAAGGCGACCATGACGCCCGAGAACACGTGCAGCCAGCGCGGCACCCGCTCGCCGCCGAACAGCAGCACGGACAAAAACGTCGCTTCGAGAAAGAACGCGGTAAGAACCTCATAGCCGATCAGCGGACCGACCACATTGCCCGCCACCGCCGAGAAGCGGCTCCAATTGGTGCCGAACTGATACGACAGCACGACCCCCGAAACCACGCCCATGGCGAACGATACGGCGAAGATCTTGGTCCAGAACGCGGCCAGCCGCTTATAGCGATCCGCTCCGGTCCAGCCCCACAGGATTTCGAGGGTGGCCAGATAGATCGCGATCCCGATGGTAAAGGTCGGGAAAATAATATGAAACGAGACCGTGAAGGCGAATTGTAGTCGCGCCAGCAGCACCGGATCGAGATGCATAACGCAACTCCGTCACCTGCGGCCGTGAACTTGCTTATTATATGGCTACAGCCGGTCGAGGGGGAAGACCATGGACGACGCCGGGGCGAGCCGCGCGGAATAGCCGCAATACCATCTGCTCGCGGCAAAGTTGCTGACGCCACGCTCGCTGTGGCGCGCGGTTTCGCGATCAAATTCGGGTTGGGCTAGGCCGCATCGAAGGGAGAGCGTGATGAATGCTGGAGCGGTGTCGGGCTGGGTGCATTCGTGGCAGCTCTGGGCCATTCTGTCCGCGATCTTCGCGGCGCTTACGGCGATTTTCGCCAAGGTCGGCGTCGAGAACGTGCCGTCCGATCTTGCGACCTTCATTCGCACGATCGTCGTCGTCTGCGTGCTGGCGCTGATCGTTTACGCCACGCGGCAATTTCAGAACCCGGCGGACATTTCCGGGCGCACTTATCTGTTCTTGCTGCTGTCGGGGCTGGGCACCGGCGCGTCGTGGCTGTGCTATTTTCGCGCGCTTAAGCTCGGCAATGCGGCGCAAGTCGCGCCGATCGACAAATTGAGTGTCGTGCTGGTCGCCGTATTCGGCGTCGTGTTTCTCGGCGAACGGCTCACTGTCGTGAATTGGTTCGGTATTCTCTTGGTGACGGCTGGGGCGCTTTTGGTGGCGTTCTAGGGAAGCCGCATTGTTACGCCGCCAATGCCTTTTTCAGCGCCAAAAAATCGCGCCAGGCGAAGCGCTTCTGCAAGGGGCTGCGCAGCAGAAAAGCGGGATGGAAGGTCGCCAGCGCGCGGATTTCGCGCGTGCCGGTGTCGTAGGGGAACCACCGTCCTCGCGTGCGCGTAATACCCTCCTTGATGGAGAGCAGCGTCTGCATGGCCGGGCCGCCGAGGCAGACCAGAAAATCGGGGTTCGCCAATTCGATCTGGCGGCGGATGAACGGCAGGCAGATGGCGGTTTCCTGCGGCGTCGGGGTGCGATTGCCCGGCGGCCGCCACGGCACGACATTGGCGATGTAGGCGTTCGTGCGATCGAGCCCGATCGCGGCCATCATCAGGTCGAGCAGCTTTCCGGAACGGCCGACAAAGGGGCGGCCGGCAATGTCCTCGTCGAAACCGGGGG
>Ga0335074_10015977_pt1 | contig 10564 bp, 9 predicted proteins | sample Lox_Sample_23_FD_206715 | JGI IMG/M metagenome (GOLD analysis project Ga0335074, IMG submission 206715) | Soil microbial communities from Loxahatchee National Wildlife Refuge, Florida, United States - Lox_Sample_2.3 | ecosystem: Environmental > Terrestrial > Soil > Wetlands | place: USA: Florida...
AGCGGCATGCAGCCGCGCCAACAGGCCGGACACATGACTGCAATCGAACCGCCCGTCACTTTTTTCAACTGCTGCTCTTGCATCCAAGGGGCCGTCCACACATGCGAGGAGCATAGCGACGAAGCAACCTCGGTCATCCCGGCACAACGACCGTCCGGGAACACCGCGCAACGAGATCGTCGCCCCTACGCGCCCAGGGCCGGCGATGGCTACCTACGCATCCCGCAACGCCATCGCGTCATCCGCGACGAATAGCGGATCCAGCAGCGGGTCCCACAGCCGAATCCCTCCGGTGATGCCCGCATCATTCGATACCGTACGAACGTGCCGCGGCAGATCGAAATTGATCTGCTTGGCATTCCCCCCGCCGATCGCCAGCGTATCGTAGTTCGTCAGCGTCTCGATATGCCCGATCGCCTTCCGCACCCGCTTGTTCCACGTCTTCGCGCCGACCTTCTGCAACGCGGCGTTGCCGATCCAGTGATCGTAGGTCAGGTCGTCGTGCACCGGGTGCTGGCTGAGTTCCAGATGCGGCGCGGGATAGCCGCGGTCGAACAATGCGAACCCCATGCCGGTGCCCAGCGTGATCACGCATTCCAACCCGCGTCCGGTGATCACGCCCAATCCCTGCACGGTCGCATCGTTCAACATGCGCGCCGGCTTGCCCAGCTTCTGCGACAGCGCGTCGGCCAGCGCAAACCCGTGCCAATCGTCGGTGCCGAGATTGGGTGCCGTCAGCACCCGCCCGCGCCGCACCACGCCGGGAAAACCGATCGAGATGCGATCGAACCGCCCAAGCGCTTTCACCAGGTCCACCAGCATGTCCACGACAACGCCTGGCTTGGACGGGTGCGGCGTATCAATCCGGTCCGGATCCTCGATCATCCGGCCGGTCACCGCCAACACGCTGGCCTTCAGCCGCGTGCCGCCGATATCGAATGCGAGCGTCAGCGGCCCCGCCGGATGTGCTTCCTCGTTCATGCTACTGCTCCCACCTGCCGCATGAAGTCGCGCAGCGCCGGCGCCCATTTTGCCGCGTCCGCGCCGGACGCAAGGTGGCCCTTGTCGCTGTCGATCTCGAAATAAGTTGCCTCCACCCCGGCGTCGCGCAAAGCCTGCATGACAGCCGGCGCACGGTCCGGCGGGAACAATGCATCGGTGCGCGACAGCACATACAGCACCGGCACCTTGATGCGCCCCAGTTGCTCCGTCACGTCATAGGCTTCCATGGCGTCACCCAGGATGAGCAATGAGTTGGCGTCGAACACGTCGGCCCATTGTTCGGCGGCGCGGCGGATCGCTGCTTCATCCGCCATGCCGTAACGGCGCAGCGTGTCCATGCGCAGCGCGATCATGGTGTCGCGCATGCCGCCCGCCGTGTCGTAATAGTCGCCGCCATTCCAGTTCGGATCGCGATCGAACCGCATGCGCGTGTCGGCCGTTGCGTTCAGCCGTGCCTGGGGCGCCGAGACCACCGGCACGATGCCATCCATGAAATCGGGATAGCTCACCGCCCATTGGAAGGCCTGGAACCCGCCATAGGAAGGGCCAACCACCGCGCGCAGGTGCTTCACGCCGAGATGCTGCAACAGGCGATGCTGCGCCGTGACGATGTCGTGCATGGTAATGCGGGGAAAACGCGACCCGTAGCGCTTGCCCGTGCGCGGATCGACGAAGGAAGCATTGGTCGAACCGAAGCTCGACCCCAGCACGTTGGAGGCGACGACGTAATTGCGCTCGGTATCGACTGGCGCGCCAGGCCCCACCAGCGTGGTCCAGGACCCTTCGGATGACGTGCCGGAGGGCTCGATCATCTGATGCCCGCTGGTATAGCCGTGCGTCACCAGCACGGCATTGCGCCCATCCGGCGCCAGCTTGCCGCGGGTGCAATAAGCGATGGTGACCTCGGGCAGAATATCGCCGCTCTCGAGGCGGAAGTCGCTGAAGGTGAAACGATCCCGTGTCACGTCATCCATGGCCACAATCCTCCGGCCGCCACACTATTCCCTCCGCGGCCCGAACGGGAGAGGGCAGGGGGGTCACCATGCGGGCCTTCATCTGGGGCCCTCATTTGGGGCCCTCATTCGGGCCTTCACCGGGGCAAATGCGCCAACAACCTTCCGTAGGAACGCCGAAACGGCGGGGTGCCAGAGATTGGGGCAATTCACGATCATGTCATGCCCGTCTGACCCCGAGCGGGCAACGCCAATCGCGCACGAATTCCGTGAGAAGCGCGACGCAGCCCCGTATGTCATTGCGAGGAGCGAAGCGACGAAGCAACCTCGTTCGAACCAGCCTCCGACCGCCCCTGCGCCTGCACAAACCGGGGTTGCTTCGTTGCTTCGCTCCTCACGCTTCATCGCTTCGCTCCTCACGCTTCCTCGCTTCGCTCCTCGCAATGACATGGGCTGCGTGACTCACGCTATCTCTGATAGTGGGCACTACCGCCAGCACAGCACATGCACGGTGGCCTGCCTCAGCACCGCAATCGGATCGTCACCCCACTGGTCGGCGGGGAATGCATCGGTGCCAGGCGCCTCGCCCTGCAGGAATGCATCCAGCAGCGCCGAGCCGGGGCCGATCGCAAGACCGGACGCCGGCATCCCCGGAACCATCCGCAAGGCGCCCGGCGTCAAGGTGGCCCGCACAATGCCCACCACCTTGCCGGACCGCGGATCGAAGATCGCGCCGCCGCTATAGCCATGCCGAACAGCGTCGGCCTCCATCAGGATGCGATGGCGCACGTCATACGCGGTTCCCGACGGCAACTTGTCGTTCTCCAGCATGCCCCAGGTAGCTTCGGGGTCCTGCAATCCGGCACTGGACGGATAGCCCAGCATGAACACACGCGTACCCGCATTGCTCGGCCGGCCGATCGCCAGCACCGCCGGCGCCGAGACATCGGACGTGCGCAGCAAGGCGATGTCGTTATCGCGATCGCGCGCGTCGATACGGACCATCGATAACCGGACGTGCGGCGAGATGATCGCCGTGCGCTGGCACGCCGGAACCACATGCGCCGCCGTCATCACCAGGTGCTCCGCGACGAAGAAACCAGTGCCGGCGATCACCGTGTTGGGCGGCAACGGTCCATCGTCCTGATCCGGTTCATCCGGCTCGGTGACCTGCGGCAGCGGCGCGGGCGTAGGAACGGCAATCACGATATCCTGTGGCGGCGCCGGCTGCACAGGCGCCATCGCGATCTGTCCTGGGGAACCGGGAGCGGGTGTCCGCACCAGCGGCAGCGGCCACGTAACCGGTGCCGGCTGCGCCGCGGCAAGGCCTGGCAGACGGAATTGCTCGATCTGCGGCCAGAAATGCGCCAGCGCGGCGCCGCCCAGGGCGAAGCCGATTGCCAGTCCGATCAGGTCAGCCATCCAGGTGCGCATCGCCGGGCCTGCCGCCAGCCGCGTTATCGCGGTGCCACGGTTGCGATCGGGTTGCAGGGGCGCAGCCGGCTCACTCCGGAAACGCGGCAAGCCGGCGTCAAAACTCCAGCGTCACCGTTTCCACACCGGTCGCCCCATCCCGCGTGATTCGAACCTCCGGCTCGGGTGCGGCGACGGGATACCCGGCGTCCGAAGGTAAACAGAGATTCGGTCTGCCGCCGATTGCGCGGGCGCGAGGAATGGCAGGCGGAAGGACAATGCTGCATCCGGCCACGACAGTGGCGCCGACAATGAAACTCGATGAGACGCTGTCAGCCGAGGCCGGCACAACGATGGCCCAGGCAACCAGCAAGCCGGTGGCAGACCGTGACCAAACGTATCCGCGCGTCGCCCCATAGGGCCGAGCCGCACGCGCACGATCGCTGGGACCCCCGGATACCAACCGCAGGAACCGTTCGTCGTCCGCGCCCGGAAACCGCCGGTTCGACATCGCAGCCAACCTCCCTTCGAGGAGGAATGTGGCCGTTTTGGCGCGGGTGGAACAGCGTTGCGTCGGCTTTGGGGGCGCCGCTCGGAAGACCGTCTCGCGACCTCCGCGAGACCCAAGCCGACGGATCACCCCCCCGGTTCAGCCGGAACCCCGCTATGATCCCAGGAAAAACTTACAGAACAGTTAAGCCGGCGAAGGCGGAACCCGCCATCACGCCGTGCCCCGCAATCAAAACGTGACAGTAACCACCGTGACATCGGCATAGATGCCGGGCCGAGCCGCCTGCCGCGCCGGAATCCGCCCATACACCGTATACGTGGCACCACAATACGAAGGCGATAAACACGGCGGCCCGGTGGTGATGTTGCTGCCGCCTGTCCCATCACCCCATACGATCGTGTGCGCAGGGTCGGAATACAGCTGATAATCCAGAAACCCGCCCACCGTGGCCATCCGCCGATTGGCAAAGTTGTTGCCGCCAAAGATCCCGGCATTCAGCGCGATGGCATAACCCTCGGGAACCGCCCCGGAGCAAGTCACGGTGATGCTGCCGGTGGTGTCGGTCGGCGTGCTGGCGAAGGGAATGTAGGTGCCGAAAATCACCGGCAAGGCCAAGACCGTGCAGCCGCCGGACTGCGCCAAGGCACACGATGGGGCCAGCCACAATGGCACGGCAAACACCCAGGCCCGCCTCATGGCGTGGCCTCCTTGCAGGACACCGGCCCGATCTGTGGAATCTCGCCGGGCCTCGCCCGGTAGTCGAATGCGCCGTCGCAGCGTGCGCCGTCCGGCTTCTCCACACGAACAATGTTGTGCCGGCCGAGATTCTCGACATACGCCTCGCCGTCATACCCCACGGGAACCTGGACCCCGGTCGCTTGCAGGGTCGCCGTGCTGCCGACCGGGATTGGCTTGCCAGCCTCATCGACCAGCCGCACCAGCGCGCCATGGCTGATCGTCACCGGAAAGCGGACAACGACGCCCGACCGGTCCTGCGGGCGCACCTCCTGCGTCGTCGTCGGAACTGTCGCGTCCACCGGAATGTCAGTCGGCACGATGGCGAGATGATTGACATCGAACGACCGCAGATAGGGCACCAGAAGCTGCCCGTCGGAATCCGTCTCGCCAACGTCGCGGTTCTCGTACAGGACATGGACGTCCTTGGCCCCGTTGGTATCGACCACGGCAAAGCTGTCGTTGATGGTGTTGGAAGGAAACACGCCGCCATCGGCGATGGACACGGCGCCCTGCGCCTCGGTCCGCAGAGAGGTCTGCTGGCCGAGCCGGTCCGCACCCACCGAGACAAGCGCCCACGGCGACTCGTATTGCACCTGGGCGAACTCGTGCGACGGATTGCCGGTCGCGCCGTACACCTGATAGCCCCAGTCACCGATCGTCACCGGCGTCTGCACAGCCTGCACTTGCTCGCTTGGAGCACCGGCCCCGGCGTTCACGCTGGCGCTGACCGAGCTGCGCGGGCCCAGCGGAACCGTAATCCCGAACAGTACCCCAGTACTGTTGTTTGCCGCAAAGTCATGGAACCCGGTGGCATAGAGCGAGACCTGGCCGATCTGCAGCGAGTAGCTGGCGGACAGGATTTGCGAATGCAGCGCCGGCTGGAAGGTCACGATCCCGTTCGCGCTGGAAACGGTCCCGCCCGGCACCTGGCCACTCTGGGTGAAGACGCTGCCAGGCGCCTCGACAAAACTCACCGGCGCCGGAGCCTCATCCAGGTCCACGGCCGTATAGGCGATGCCGAACGAACCAAGCCGCCCCAGCGACAACCCGGCGCTGGCATTGATTTGCTGGCGCGGCATCGGATCGCCATTCATCGCCGCGATGTCGCGAAAGTTGCGATTGGCGATCGTGGCGGACGCGCTCGCGCTGAACACTCGCCCGATGCGCTGTGCCCCAAACGAGATCAGATGTCCCGATTGCCCCGTTGCATCGCTGCCGGCGACATCGAGGCTGGCCACGCCGAAATCGAACAGGTTCACGGCCAGGCCACCACCCGCCATCGCGTCGCCCGCGGTTCCCTCGGCATGGGCTTCGATCGTCAGGTCGCGTGACAGGCCGCGGCGATACGTCAGTGAGCCGGCGAGATTGCCGTAGTCGTCGCTGATCAGGCCCCAATTGAGGCGCACCGCGCCGATTTCCGCCGAATAGCTTTCCAGGCCGGGTTTAAGCAGGGTGGAGCTTGCATAGAACGGCTGCGTGGTCGTGACCTGGCGCCCCAGAGCGTTGGTCACCGTCATCGAGACGCTCCCGGCACCCGTGACCACCGGCAGTTGCGGGATCTGAAACGGGCCCGGCGAAATCTCGCGCGTCAGAAGCTGCGCGCCGTTGACCAGCACATTGACCGTCGAAGGAACGGCAACCGAACCGCCAACCGACGGCAAGGGAAAGGTCACGAGGTCAGGACGCGTACCGAAATCGATGTCGATTTGCGCGCCGCCGAGGCGGACCGGCCGCGTCCAGTTCAGGCCGCCCGTGATGAAGTCGCCCAGCCGATACTGCCGCATCGAATCCGGATCAGAGAACGTGTAGGTCGAATCCAGACGGATCGCCGAGTAGTTGCCATTGCCGCCAACGGCCTCGCCGGCCTCGGTGAGCAATCCGCTTGAGGCAACCCCCCATGGCGAGAAGGCCTGCAGGTTGAACAGACCGCTCCCGACGGACTGGCTGCCGAGATAGGTACCGGTCACATCGTAGTTCAGCGTGACTCCCAGCCCGCTTTCGACCGGAACGCTTTGGCCTGCAGGGCCTGCCACGTGCAGCAGTTCCGGCAACAGGCGGTCCGCCGAGGCGGTGATGCGCATGGTTTGCGTTGACTGGTCGATCGCCCAGCTCACCCCGGACAGGTCCGACAGCGGAACCAGCTTGTCTGGCCCAACATGCTGGGACGGCGGCACCTTGATGCCGAGATCGGCCAGCTCCTCGGGCCGGGCAAGCAATGCGGTGCCGCGCTGGACGAACTCACCGATCTTGCCGGTGTCATAACCGTTGACCACCACTTCGAATTCCAGCGTCTGCTCCGCCGCCGATGCCCGTAGCGATGCAGAGGACAGAACAAGGGCCGCGATCATTGCAGTGACGACGCGTGTCCGGGCGATGCACCGCTGCTCAGGGGCCGCTGACAACCGGTACCGCTTGATCGATGCGACCGGTGTCGGTGCTTGCGGTCAGCTTCAGGCGCGCGCCAGTGGCCGGAACTGACGCGAGGATCTGCCAGCGCCGTGTGGCGCCCGCCAGAACATACGGCGATGGGCTGGCTTCCAACCGGAGCATGCGGCCATCGGATGACGCGAGCACGATGTCCCGCACGCTCTCATGATGTGATCCGTCATTGGTCACGACCAGGCTGGCGCGGCCTCCACCGGTCTCGACCCGCCATGTCAGATGCGGGGCGGCGCGCGTTGTCGGTTCCGCAAAAATCGGTATCGAGAGGCGCAGCGCGATGCGCACCATTCCCGGCGGCGCGGTGGCAGCGGGAATTTGGTCAAGCCAGATACGATAACTCGCCTCCGCCCCCTGCGGTGGCCGGCGCAGCACGATGCGCACGACCTGGCTGCCATTCGCTGGAATCGTGGCGAGCGGCGGACTCGCGACGATGTCATTCGTCGCCGCAAGTTGGTCCGTATTGCTCTGCTGGTTCCATGAGAAGGCACGGATCTGAAACGAGGTCTCGCTGTCCGTATGATTTTGTACAGTGAGCGCGGCGGCCATCTGCCCCGGTGCCATCTGAATGCTGACCGGCAGAACCGTCAGTCCCTGCGCCTGGGCGGCACCCGATGCGAGCAAAGCCGCCAGTATCAGGATCGCCGCCCAGCCAATGGCAGCAGGGTGCCGATCGGCATCCGCCGGCCGGACATGCTGTACAAATTGCGCTGACATCATAGGTCCGGGCTTTTGCTCAACGGGCAAACGGCATCAGGCCGGCCACGTGTTGACTTTCGACATTTTCTCTCCCGCGGCAGCAGCCGCTGGCCCATGCACGGATTCGTTGAAGTTAGTCAGCGACACTCTTGTCCGTTGAGACGGTGATATCTCCGGCGGCTAACCGTTAATCGGCCGTTAAGATGAGGAATGTTACAGAATCCTTATTCATAACACCGTGACCGCTGCTGACGTGCGTCAACCGCGCGAGCGCGCCGGAACGGCGGCCTGCGGTCGGCATACATGTCACCAGACGTGCCTCGACCAGGTCTTGTCATTGTAGTCGCCGGTCTGGCCGGATGGCTGTTCCGCCGTTGATGCGTGCGATGCAGGCGCGCCGCCGCGATCCAGCGCGCCGTCATCATTCCTGAAAGCAGAGGATCGAAAGGGTCAAGGCGTCCGCTTGCCCTTTTCGTTGAGAGCAAGGGTTGTTCATACGAATGGGAAAAAAGGGGCGGCCGCCTTTCACACCGCCAAAAAGCAATGCGACGGCGGATTGGCAATCAGTACGTGATCGTAGCGGCAATGGTGTCGCTGTACGCGCCCGGCGCGACATATTGGCCAGCAGAAACCTGGCCATAGACGGTCAGCGTTTGGGCACTGCCGTTCCCGGTGCCGGCAACGGTGTCGGTGCCGACGGTCTGGCCCCAGTTCACCGCGTGCGCACTGTCCTGTGTGAGCTGATAGCCGAGGGTCGCGCCACCAGGTCCGACCATCTTCCTGGTCGTCACTGTCGCGCCGCTCGCGGTGCCGGCGTTCAGGCCGACATTGTAGGGCGAGGTGTTGGTGCAGGTGACCGTGATCGTTGCAGTCCCGGTGGCTGCCGCTCCGCTGTAGTTGCCAAACCCCAGGTTGCTCGCCGAGATCATGCAAGTTGCCAGGACGGTCGCCGTGACCTGGAACGTGCTGTTAGCAGTGGTGGCCGCCTTGGCCGACGCTGAAGGCAGACCAACAACAGCGGACGCAAGCACCAGACCGGAGCAAGCCAGCAGGTGCAGTTTCTTTCGCACATCGGGCATCGAGAGAACCTTCTGTTCAAGGGAGACGCATCCACTTCTCACGTTTCCGTGAGGCATGACAATTAAAAAATTCAGTGGTCGCAAATAAAAGATTCCACCGCGACGATGGAGATGATGCAAATTCGGTATTGTTAAACGCACAATGCCAGACCCATTGCCATATGCGCCAATTATCGGTGGCATTTATCAACGTGCGGCGGAAAGGACTTCGATTTCGTCCACACATCCATAGTTATCAATGGTTATGTGGAACATAGGAGTCGTGGGCGCGATTGGGGGGCGTCTCGGTAGCCGCACCAGGGAAGGCGGCTCTCCACCTTCCCACCGCCCGGGCGCGGCACAAAGGCGCGTTGGCAATCAGTGTTGGAAATCAGTAGGTGATCGTCGCGGTAATGGTGTCGCTGTACGCGCCCGGCGCGACATACTGGCCGGCGGCGACCTGGCCATAGACCGTGAGCGTCTGTGCACTGCCGTTCCCGGTGCCCGCAACGGTATCAGTCCCGACCGTCTGGCCCCAGTTCACCACATGCGCGCTGTCCTGTGTGAGCTGATAGGCGAGAGTCGCGCCACCAGGACCGACCATCTTCCTGCTCGTCACTGTCGCGCCGCTCGCGGTGCCGGCGTTCAAGCCGACATTATAAGGCGAGGTGTTGGTGCAGGTGACCGTAATCGTTGCGGTCCCGGTGGCTGCCGCGCCGCTGTAGTTGCCAAATCCCAGGTTGCTCGCCGAGATCAGGCAGGTGGAGAGGACGGTCGCGGTGACCTGGAACGTGGTGTTAGCGGTGGTGGCCGCCTCGACCGGCGTTACAGGCAGACCAACAATAGCTGACGCAACCACCAGACCGGAGCAAGCCAGTAGGCGAACCTTCTTTCGCACATTGGGCATGGTAGAGATCCTTTCATTCACTGGAGACGCCTCATTTCTCACGGATCCGCGAGCTGGGGCATTGATCCAGGTCAAGGAAGACGCCCGGCACGATCCCATTCCGATGTCATTGCAATATGATATCGGAATGGACTTATGGAAGACGCAGAGGCAGGCGACCGACTTTCCGTATTTAGATATTATACAAGAATGATAACAGGGCAGAATCTGTAGCTCTTCTAGAAATCTTCAGATGTCGATGCTGTCAGCAAACATAAACGATTTGGTTCGGTCATGCTGAGCCTCGGGACCCCCGGCCATCCACTCAAGCTGCCGGTCCGAGAGAACTCCCCCTGGATCGGAGAGGAGACGGGTTTGGCACGCCCGACATCGCCGCCATCGTGGGGCGAACTGTCCTCATGTTAGCGGCGGCCAGGGCGGCGCCGGCACCGTACTCCCTTGAAATCGTCAGAAGCACGAACATATGCCCGACGGCATGGCACGCCGGCCCCGGCTCGACACCGCCCCCCCTGCCGAAAAAAATTGCCTCCCGCGAAAGTTTTCGCTGGACCTGTGACTGACAATCGGTTACTATGTCTATCAGTTACTAACTTAACCCGAACTGCACCAGGATGACATCAACACCCGACTGCCCTCCCTGCCAAGCCTCCCCAACCGATCCGTCCGCGGACCGTGATGCCCCTGCTTTGCCCAACCTCTCCGTCGTCCTTCGCGTCGTCACGATCCTCCTCACCTACGGCCGCCATCTCGCCGATACGTTCGACCGCCGCTCCGCCTCCGCCGGCTTCCACCTCATCGCCCGCCACTTCGGCACCAGCAACACAGCCGTCATCCTCGCTCACAT
>Ga0335074_10015978_pt1 | contig 10564 bp, 7 predicted proteins | sample Lox_Sample_23_FD_206715 | JGI IMG/M metagenome (GOLD analysis project Ga0335074, IMG submission 206715) | Soil microbial communities from Loxahatchee National Wildlife Refuge, Florida, United States - Lox_Sample_2.3 | ecosystem: Environmental > Terrestrial > Soil > Wetlands | place: USA: Florida...
CACAGTGGCAGGCTCCGCCCTCCTGCGGTTACTATCAACTGCTTCGGTGGTGATACCTTTTTCTCTACCCAATCCATCAATATCGGCAGCCGATCGTAAGTGTTTGGAATGGGCGCAGCTCCGATCGTTTTTCCATCGCCGTCCGTGGTATAGTTCATGCCGCTTAATCCGTGATTGGTCTGCGGAATGACGAAAAAGCGCGCGAACTGGTCGACCTTGTCACGGCCCATCCGTTCGATTACGGATTGAAAATAGGCCAGCTGTGCGCCCGGTGATGCCAAGGTGTCGTTCGTTCCGATGGTCACGATCATCTTGCCGCCTCTAGCAGCGAATTTGCCGAGATCCGGATTGGTCGAATCCAACCATTCCGACAACTTCATCCGGCGCTGGTTCCAGCGGCCGCCCTCGACGTAATCCAGCGGGTTCGCAGTAGGGTCCTGCATAAGAAAACCCGTGACACCGATCACACCCAGATGACGGTGCATCGGCGCATCGGGCGCGGCGCCTTCCTGTCCGCGAAAACGCACGGGCAAAATCAGTCCGGATCCGCTGGGATCGGTATTCGGCACCCACATTCCAAACTGTTTCACGCCGTTGGCCAGCGGTGTAGCGAACAGATAAGGACTGTAAACCATTTCCAGGGTCGAGATCTGGCCGTCGGTCAAGCATGCCTTCGCGCTGGTATCTCCGGGATCAGGATCGCGGTTGCCAGGGCAGCGTTTTGCGTCCCAAGGGTCGCGGCTTTTCTTGCCTTGTTTAATATCGAAAATCGCGCGGCAGGCTGGATAGTTATTAATGATGCCGTCCGCGAGTCCATCCAGTTTGTCGCACTGTCGCATGAATTCGCCGCGGATGGCGTTCACTTTGGCGAGTGTAACCCAGTTAGCCAGCGGTTTTTCCTGAATTCGAATCAGCTCCGGCGCCAGCATCAACGAAGAGAAGCTGACGATCGGCACGTTCGCAATGATGCCGTCGTAATCGGCGGGATAGCGCTGAGCTACCGTGAGGGCCTCGCGGCCTCCTTGCGAGGCGCCGAAGAAATAGTTGAAGCGAGGCTTCTGACCGTAGGCCCGCCGCATCAGCTCCATTGCGGCATCGTGGGTCTTCTTCAGTTGCATGTAACCGAGGTTTTTGATGGATTCATCGCTGAGCGCCCAGTCAGTGCCCGCCATGGTATGTCCGGAGTCGCTTCCGTAGGTGGCAAACCCACGCTCCAGCAATCCGGGTCCGGTTGTCACACCGAACGTCATGGTGAGGTTCGGAATCATGCCGTTCATACCACCGCCGCCGAGCTGAGCAGCTCGCTCGCTCCAATCCGCGGGTAACAATACTCGGAAGAGAATTGGTTTCGCTTTGCCGCTCGTATCCATCGGCGCCATCGAACCGCCAACGCTGCAGTACGCAGGCAGGGACGCCGCCGCAGGTTTCCAGACAGGGGCGCTCAGAGTTACGGCCGCAACTGGTTCGGCGATCAGTTCAACTGGAATCGAAGTGCCCAGCCTTTGCGGCGTGCAATCGGTCTCGGCGAATTGCTTGGCGCCTGTCTGCGCGCATAGCAGTCCGGAGGCAGCACAAAATGCCCATATCAGCCGCAGGATCATGATTTCTCCTGACTCCGGTGTCCGAGGTGGCGATCAAAGAATTCGACGATCACGTTGTAGCAGTCGCGCGATTCCGGCACATCGGGATTATAGAAGAATCCATGGAACAGCGCTTCCCAGACATGGAGCTCGGCGTCGACTCCCAGCTTCACCAACTGCGTGTGGGTATAAAGCGCACCGCTCATTTCGAACCCGCGAGTCGCGGTGATGATCAATGTTGGCGGAAACTTCGCCAGAATTTGCGGCGAGTTGATCGGGGCCACCAGCGGGTCCTTCGGATCGGTGCCGGCGAGGTATCCCAGCCCTTGTGGGGCATCCGTTTTCCGAGCATTCTGCTTTGGCGGGGGCGCCATGATCCGCGCCTCGCCCAGTGGGCCGGCCGTGTACGCTGCGTCGCCACCGAAGCCAACGCCGGTGGGAGAACCAGCGCTCGCGCAAAAGATGCCAACCGCTCCGGGCCTGGGCAGATTGTGCCTTTGAAACCAGGCAACCGACATGGCCGTCAGCATGCCGCCCGCGGAGCAGCCGTAGATGCCGATGTTTTGTGGCGTGTGATCTTTCAGGAGATGCTGATACACGGCGGCAACATCTTCGCTCGCGGCGGGAAATTTGTACTTGGGTCCTTCACGATAGTCGAGGGTGATCACGCGTATCTTGCCCAGGGCAGCGATCGGGATGGACTCCAGTTCCGCGCATCCAGGCCAGCATCCGGAAAAGCCGCCGCCGTGGAGATCGATCAGAACGCGATCACGGTTCACGGCTGAGATCCCCGCCTTGGGCGTATACACGAATGCGTGTACGCCCGCAATGTTGGTGTCGTCCCGATTCACGGGATAAAGAACCTTCTGCCGCTCCAGATATCCTTTCATGAAGCGCGGGACACCGTTGTCCTGCACCAGCACTTGAGGGTTCTGCATGTCCTTCAGGTGCTGCGTGACATAGGCCTTGGCCTCCGGACTCAGAAAGCCGGACATCGGAACAGCCTGAGCGGGAACATGAACCGTCCCGTCATCGTCGATCACTACCGTGTTCTTGGCGGCCCGCTGCTGGGCCGCGAGCGGCAGCAAGCACAAACTCAAGAAGATCAAACCCAACTGGAATTTCAATCTCATGATTTCTCCCGCGTGCTATCTGAGAAAGGTCGAAAGATCAATGACGTCCGCCATGGCCTGATTTCCCGCATCATTTGGATGCACGTGATCGCCGGCATCGAACTCCGGACGCAGCCTTTTCGGATTTGCCGGATCGCGCGTGAGGGCGTCGAAATCGATGACCGCGTCAAATGCCCCGCTGCTCCGGATCCATTGGTTCACGGCTTGGCGAACCACCTCTCCGTTCTCGGTGTAGGTAGCCACGCCTTCGACAGGCATGATTGTCGCACCTGCCACCTTGATACCGTGCATGTGCGCTCTCTCGATGATTTGCCGGTATCCCCAAAGCAAGTCGTCGGCCGTGACGGCTTGGCCAGGCGGAATTCCCGGTATGGCCGAAAACGTGATGTCGTTGATTCCCTCCAGCAGAACCATCCAGTGCACGCCGGGGCGCGCGAGCACGTCGCGATCGAAGCGTGCCAGCGCATTCGTGCCGGCCACATCATGCAGCACGCGATTTCCGGAGATTCCCAAGTTCAGTACGGCCAGCATCTTCATGGATTTGCTGGATTCCAGCCGACTGGCCAGCAGGGTCGGCCAAGCCTGATCTTTGTTGGCGGTAGTCCCAAACCCGTCCGTAATGGAGTCTCCGAAGGCCACAATCGCCGAAGCGCTGGAAGGCGCCAGGACGTCGACACCCGAGAGCCAGAAATAGGCGGTTGTGGTCGTAGTGCGATTCAACGTCGCATCTCCGGTGGCGTCTCCGCTCGCAATATAAGTCGTGTGGAGGCCCAAGGGATGCACCGTGGGAGGGCCTGTATCTTCGGGAAGGTAGAGCGAGATGGCCAAGTCCGTGAGCTTAGGAACATCCAGATCCACCGGATCGCTCACCACCAAAGCACCTGGCGGAATAGTAAATGAAGGTCTGCCGGCGAACGTCAGAACGCGGTCAGATGCGGAAACAATAGCAGCGTCTTTCTGGCGCAGGGCAACATGGGCAGTTCCAAGCTTAAGCACCGAATTGCCGAGCGCGTTCGAAAGTTCCACCCGTACCCGCCGCCCGCCGATGCTGGTCCGAACAACCATTCGCACGGTTTGGTTCTTGAATGTCTCCGGAATTGGGCCGATCGGCGATGGCCGAGCCGGTGCTGCCTGGGAACGCGCTGCCTGCGGGCGGGGAGGAGGAGCGCCAAGCGGCGGAACGGGAGCAATAGCCTGAGCGGTGGCCCAAGTGGCGACCCAGTGTTCTTCTGGCTGAGCGGCCACAAGGCACAAGCAGAAACTGAACAACCATAGGATCTGTTTCATGTTCTATTGGCCGAAGTGGTGGTCGAAGAAGCGCGCAATCACATCGTAGACCGCGCGAGATTCGGGCAGGTCGGAGTTGTACCAAAACGCGTGCGGCAGCCCGTCCCATACATGCAATTCTGCGTCGACTCCGGCCCGCACCAATGCGTTGTGTGAATTGATGGCGGAACTATATTCCATTCCGCGGGTGCTCGTCACGAGCAACGTCGGCGGAAATTGTGACAGCAACTTCGGAGAGTTGATGGGATAGGCCAGCGGATCCTTGAGGTCGACATCGCGCAAATAGGATGGACGAAACTGCGCCCCGCCCGGACTCGAGAACCCGTTCAATGGTCCAGTAAGGAAGCTCGCATCGCCTTCTCCAAGATCACCGAGCGATGCGCAGAGAACGCCAATCGCCGACGGATTCGGCAGATGGCTCTTTTGAAACCACGCGATTGACATCGCGGTCAGCATTCCGCCCGCCGAACAGCCGTATAAACCGATGTGCCGCGGTTGATACTCCTTAAGGATTTCTTTATAAACCGCCGCGACGTCCTCGCTGGCCGCGGGAAACTTGTATTCGGGCCCCATCCGGTAGTCGATTGTGATGACCTTGATCTTCTCCACAGCCGCTATGGGGATGGACTCGATCAGTGCGGCCGTGTGAGCACCCGAGATGAACCCGCCGCCATGGACATTCAGCAGCACGCGATTCCGGTTCTTTGGCGCAATGCCATCTTTGGGAGTAACGATATCGGTGTAAATTCCAGCGATGGTCTTATGCTCTACATTCACCAGGTATCGCTCACGAATTGGCTTCAGGAACCAGTTCATGATTTCGTCCTGTCGTGCGCGGTACCCCTTGATATCTTGGGTCGCGCTCGGCCCTCCCGAAAAGGGCCGGTCCCGCAAAACATGCAGCATGTACGCTCGGGCTTCCGGACTCAAGAAACTCGACAGCGGAACCGAGAGATCGCTGATATGCAATGTCCCGTCTGGATCAACAGACTCGCTCTTCTGCCTATGGGAAGACTGGCCGTTTGCGCCGCTCAGGCTCATGCAAGCGGCAATGACCGGGAGAAATAGGTATCGCTTCATCGCAACAGCAGACGAAATATATCTTCGCCCAGGTGCGCCTGTCAAGGCTCTTTTACATTTTCATCCTCAACCTGTATTATCAGGTCGTGAGCCACCCGTCTTCGCCTCCCAAGCACGAAAGGATTCGGCAAACGCTCGCGCAGGCAATCGCGTCGGGTCAATACGAAGCGGGCCAGCGCCTGCCCAGCGAATCAGCGCTGGTAAAGACCTTTGGGGCGTCGAGGCCCACGGTGAATCGTGCGTTGCGCGAGCTTCAGTTAGCCGGCGTCATCGAGCGGCGCGCAGGATCGGGCAGCTTTGTTCGCGTGGACGCCCCGGCGCGTGGTTACACGTTCGGCCTCTTAATCCCGGAATTGGGCCGTACTGAGATTTTCGAGCCGATCTGCCGCGGAATGGCCCAGGCGCAGCACAACGGCCCACATGTCCTTTTGTGGGGAAGTTCGCTGGGCGACTCGGCGGACGTGGAGCATCAGGCCTCGCAAGCGTGCCGGCAGCTTGTAGCGAAGAAGGTGTCCGGCGTTTTCTTCGCGCCCTTGGAACTGACACCGCGGAAGGACGCGATCAATCAAAAGATCGCAACTGTATTCGACAAAGCAGGCACCCCGATCGTGCTTCTAGATCGTGATCTGGCGCCCTACCCCGCACGGAGCCGGTACGACCTGGTTGGGATCGATAATCGCCGCGCGGGGTATACGATTACCGCCCATCTGCTTCGATGCGGGTGCCGGCGCGTCATGTTTGTCGGGCGTCCGGGCTCGGCACCCACCGTAGACGCGCGCATCGCCGGCTATTGCGAGGCGCTCGGAGACGCACCCGGCCATCTGATGCCAAGCGTCTGCCGCATTGATCCCCAAGATAAGGGACAGGTCAAATCAGCCCTGGCGAAATCCCGCCCGGACGGCATTGTGTGCGCGAATGATTTCACCGCCGCCCGTCTGATGAAGACGCTCACCGAGCTGGGAGTGAATGTGCCGGGAAAGGTGCGCTTAGCGGGAATCGACGACGTTAAGTATGCGAGTCTTTTGTCCGTCCCGCTTACGACGCTCCACCAGCCCTGTGCCGATATCGGCGCGATTGCCATTAGTACCATGCTGGGGCGTCTGCGCTATCCGAAATTGCCAGCACGGGATATTCTGCTTGATTTCCGTCTGGTGATTCGCGATTCGTGCGGCACTCGAAAAAAGAGTTGACAGCTATTTCGCGGCTAACCATACTGGCTGTTGCGCGATGCATGACCTGACACATCGTCCGAACTTGTCTTTACAGGATACCGACCGGCCACACGGGATTGTCGTTGCCTGCGAGGTATCATGGGATATTTTCGAGCACTCCACGGCGTTTGAAGGCGCGCCGCCCAACTTCGCGGCTAACGCCGCGCGGCTAGGTCGTCAGATCGTCCAGCGCGCGCCTGCGTCCTTCTACTACGGAACACTGTTTGCAGCGGCTCCTCAAGGCTGGGCCGCGCTCGATCGACTCGTGCATGCTCTGCCCGCCGTGACTCGCTTCTACGACCTCAACCTCCGCCCAGGCAACTATTCGGGGCAGCTTGTGATCGAGATGTTGGAACTGGCCGGAGTAGTTAAGCCCAATGAAGAAGAACTCTGCATTGTGCGTAAGTTTACGCGGCGCCCATCGGAAATCGAGTCGTTCTGCCGCGAAGGGTCGAAACGGTTTGGCTGGAAAGCGGTTTGCGTGACCCTGTGTGCACACGGGTGCGCGATGTTGTGCGGCAAGGAATATGTAGAGGCCGCTGGTCTCGCGGTGCACAAAATCGCCGCATTCGCCAGTCGCGTTGGCGCGCTGGTCGCCAGCCGCCATGGCGGCATACCGGCTTGGACTCTAAAAAAGGTCGTTGAGCCGTGAGAACGAGCAGCAGTGCAGCCGGAAGAGCAACGGCGCTTTCACTCAACGGGTATCTGCTCCGCAGTTCTCTGGTTGCGTCCATAGGCGGACTGCTTTTCGGATTCGACACGGCCGTCATCTCCGGCGCGACGAAAGCGCTAAGCGCGGCCTTTGGACTATCGCCGCTGACGCTAGGCATCACGGTCTCAAGCGCGCTGTTCGGGACTGTCCTGGGTTCCTTAGGCGCGGCGTCCCCCAGCGATCGATACGGACGGCGCCGCTGCCTTCAGGTGTTAGGGGCCTTGTACCTGGTTTCTTCCATCGGTTGTGCATTCGCCTGGAGCTGGGCCGCCCTGATTGTATTTCGCGCAATCGGGGGCTTGGCCATTGGCGCATCATCCGTCATCGGACCAATGTACATCGCAGAAATCTCACCCCCTGCCAGGCGCGGACGTCTGGTCGCGCTTTTTCAGATGAACGTGGTTGTAGGGATTCTTCTGGCTTATCTATCGAACTCTCTCGTGGCATCCGCCGGATTCGGCCAATCAGAGTGGCGCTGGAAGTTCGGGATGGTCGCGATTCCGGCGGCCGCATTTCTGTTTGCCCTCTTCGGAATTCCAGAAAGCCCTCGATGGTTGATTGCGTCCGGCCGGATGGAGGAAGCCCGCGAAGTATTCGAGCGCGTCGGCGAACAGGACCCGGATCGCGATCTACAGGACATCCGAGAGACCTTGAAGATGCAGAGCGGCATCCGACGCGAACCGCTATTCCAGTCTCGTTACCGTAAGCCGATTTTCCTTGCAATCTCGATCGGCATGTTCAACCAGCTTTCCGGAATCAATGCGATCTTGTATTATCTGAACGACATTTTCGAGCGGGCCGGATTCAGTAAGGTTTCAAGCGATATGCAAGCTGTTGTCATCGGCTTCACCAACCTGGTGTTCACACTCCTCGCGATGAGCATGATCGATCGATTGGGACGCAAGAAATTGCTGCTGGCCGGAGCGGCCGGCACGGCGGTCTGCCTGGCTGGGGTCGCCATGATTTTCGCGACCAGTAAGCACCCCCGAATGCTGCTGTGGTTGTTGGTCGGATTCATCGCCTCTTTCGCTTTTTCCCAAGGCGCCGTGATTTGGGTCTATCTCAGCGAGGTGTTTCCGAATCTGGTTCGGGCGAAAGGCCAGAGCCTCGGGAGCTTCACCCATTGGTTCATGAACGCTCTTATTTCCGCTGTGTTCCCCGTGCTGGCCGCCCGTTCGGGGGCCATCCCGTTTGTCCTGTTTGCGGTGATGATGGTTGTGCAATTCTTCGTCGTGCTGACCCTCTACCCGGAAACCAAAGGAATAAGCCTGGAGAACATGGAGCACCACCTGTGAAACCTCCTCATTCCCGGCAGCCATGAAGAACCAGGTCCAGTTGATCGCTTACGTCGATCGTTTTTCAGGCGGCGGCTTTCGCGAATTTCAGTCATTGTTAATGCACGGGCCACTGGCTGGGTTATTCGGCGGCGTTCATCTTTTGCCTTTCTTCTGGCCGATCGATGGCGCCGATGCGGGTTTCGATCCGGTCGACCACACCAAGGTCGATCCACGGCTGGGATCGTGGGACGACGTGCGCGCGCTGGCCGATCACACGGATCTGATGGCCGATCTGATCGTGAATCATATTTCGAGTCGCTCACCGCAATTCACCGATTTTCGAAAACGTGGTGACGCGTCGTCTTACGCATTCATGTTCCATACCTACGGCCGTGTTTTCCCCGGGGGCGCAGCCGAAGCGGAGTTATTGCAGATCTATCGCCCGCGTCCGGGGCTTCCGTTTACAAAAACGAGGATGGACGATGGAACCGAGCAGCTCTTGTGGACCACGTTCACTCAGGAACAAGTGGATATCGACGTCCGCTCCTCGCAAGGCAAGAGGTACTTGGATCAAATCCTGGACCAGTTTCGGGCGGCCGGTATTCGAGCCATCCGGCTGGACGCCGCCGGCTACGCCATCAAGAAACGCGGCACCAGTTGTTTCATGATTCCGGAGACTTTCGAATTCATCGGCGATCTCACGCGCCGGGCGCACGAGCGTGAAATTGAAGTGCTGGTCGAAATCCATAGCCACTATCTGGAGCAGATCCAAATCGCCAGGCAAGTTGACTGGGTATATGATTTCGCGCTCCCGCCGCTTGTTCTACACGCGCTCTATACCTCCGACACGCGTCGTCTGAAGGAATGGCTGGAAATCAGCCCGCGCAATGCGATGACAGTGCTGGATACACATGATGGAATCGGAGTAATCGATGTCGGGCCGGATCGAAAAAGTCCCGACGGGCCGCCCGGGCTGCTCACACCCGACGAAATCGATACCTTGGTCGAAACGATTCACCAGCGAAGCAACGGCGAGAGCCGGCAGGCCACCGGAGCAGCCGCCAGCAACCTGGATCTGTATCAGGTCAATTGCACCTTCTACGACGCTCTCGGCCGACGGGACGATGATTACCTGATCGCTCGTGCCATTCAATTCTTTGCTCCTGGGGTGCCGCAGATCTATTACGTTGGGCTGCTGGCGGGGATGAATGACCTTGATCTGCTACAACGGACCGGTGTGGGCCGCGACATCAACCGTCATTACTATACACGTGCCGAATTGTGCGAGCGGCTGGAAGCCTCGGTGGTGCGTTCGCTTGTAGATCTGATCCGTTTCCGTAATTCGCATCCCGCATTCGCGGGCGATTTTCAGATCCCCAACTCTGACCACAGGTCACTGGTAATGGAGTGGCGCAAGAATTCCGACTGGGCGCGGCTCGATGTCGATCTTGCTGCTCGACACGCCTTGATTTCGCATTCGGATCCGGCGGGCGAACAGACCAAGGCGCTGGTTCGATGACCGGCATTAAAGCACTCACGTTCCTCATGTTCATGGTATTTGCCATGACTACGGACTCGGTCGGAATCATTATTCCGGAGATCATCCAGACGTTTCACCTGAGTCTGACAGCCGCGGGTACGTTTCAGTACGCTAGCATGGCGGGAATCGCCGTCGCCGGATTCTTCCTGGGTCACCTGGCCGACACATTCGGCAGGAAGCCCACTATCGTGGTGGGCCTGACGTTATTTGCGGCCGCGTCGTACCTGTTTGCAGCGGGAAACTCGTTCGTCTATTTCTCGATTCTTCTGGCCGTTTCGGGAATTGGGATCGGCGTTTTCAAAACTGGGGCTCTCGCGCTGATCGGAGATCTCTCCAAATCGACCACTGAGCACACGTCGCTCATGAACACCGTGGAGGGATTCTTTGGAGTGGGGTCCATCATTGGTCCGGCGATTCTCGCACGCCTGTTGGCGACAGGCGCCTCGTGGAAGAACCTGTACATCCTGGCGGGCACAATCTGCGCAGTTCTGATCTTAATCGCGCTGCGAGCCCAATATCCCCGCACTACGAAGGCCAGCCAGGAAAGCATGGACCTGAGGCATACCGTGGCGGCGATGAAGAACCGATACGCACTGGCATTTTCGCTGGGCGCTTTCCTTTATGTCGCAACGGAAGCAGCGGTGTACGTCTGGATGCCCACCTTGCTGGCTGGCTATCACGGCTCCGCTGCCGCGCTCGCCGCCTACAGCGTCTCGATTTTCTTTATCCTGCGTGCGGCGGGAC
>Ga0335074_10015979_pt1 | contig 10562 bp, 8 predicted proteins | sample Lox_Sample_23_FD_206715 | JGI IMG/M metagenome (GOLD analysis project Ga0335074, IMG submission 206715) | Soil microbial communities from Loxahatchee National Wildlife Refuge, Florida, United States - Lox_Sample_2.3 | ecosystem: Environmental > Terrestrial > Soil > Wetlands | place: USA: Florida...
ACTCGCCTTCGCTGCTCGGCACGCGCACGTTTGGCGCCGGCCCGTACATGCTCGACCCGTCACAGACGGTCGCTGGAAGTCAGTACACCTACGTGCCGAATCCCCGCTACTACGACAAGGCCGCTGTGCACTGGAAGAAAGTAGTCATCAAGGTCATCACCGATCCCCAGTCGATGCTCAGCGCGCTGACCACCGGGCAGGTGCAGGTCGCGAACGGCGATCCGACGACAATCGCCGCGGCGAAGAAGGCCGGGCTGACCGTGACGAACACCCCTGACCTCTGGCTGGGCGTGACCCTGGCCGACCGCGGCGGCTCGCTGGTGAAACCGCTCGCCGCGTTGGACGTCCGGCAGGCACTGAACTACGCCACCGGTCGTTCCGCGATTTCCAGCGCGCTGTTCCCCGGGACCGGAACGCCGACCAGCCAGCTCATCGTCCCGGGAGGGTACGGCTACGAGGCGTCGCTGACCAACGCCTACCCCTACGACGTCAGCAAGGCCAAGCAGCTGCTAGCGGCCGCCGGGTACCCGCACGGGTTCACGATGGGGATCGTGACCGGCGAGTACGGCGGCATGAACCTGGTCGCCGAGGCTCTCGCCCAGCAGTGGAAGCAGGCAGGGATCACTCTCCAGGTGACCGATTACGCCAACTCGAACCAGTACTACGCAGCCGCGTTCGGCGCGAAGTTCCCGGCGTTCATGACGGTGTTCGGGCAGATCCCCACGTGGATCGAGGGCCCGTCACTGTTCCTGCCGCCCGCCTCCTACAACCCGTTCCACACCGCCTCCGCACCGCTGACCGCGCTCTACGCGCAGGAGTCACGCTCGTCAGGAGCGGAGCAGGCCAGGCTCGACCAGCAGATCGAGGCCTACCTGGTCAGCCAGGCCTGGTTCGTCCCGGTGGTGACGATCGGCCTGCCCTACTACTCGACCAAGGCGGTCACCGGCACTGGCACATCCGCCCGGGCGGCGCTGCTGGAGCTCTACGAAGTGCAGCCAGCGAGCTGACCACACACCGGAAAGCAAAAGCACATGATTCAGAACGTTTCCCGGTGGCTGATCTCGTCGCTGCTGCTCCTGTTCGTGATCACCGCACTGACGTTCGTGCTGGCGTCCATGGCACCTGGTGACGCGGCCAAGGCGATCCTCAGCAGCCAGAGCGGCAGCTACACGGCCCAGCAGTATCAGCAGATGCGCCACGCCCTTGGCATCGACCAGCCGCTGCCGGTGCAGTACTGGCACTGGCTGGACGGCGTCCTGCACGGCAGCCTCGGCACCGACTTGTTCAGCAGCCAGCCGGTCACGCAGGAGCTGGGCGCACGGATCGGGCCAAGCCTGTCGATCATTCTGGGCACCGTGATCGTCTCGGGCCTGGCCGGCGTGGGCCTGGGGATCGTCAGCGCGCTGCGTGGCGGCGTGCTCGGCCGGCTCGTCGATTTCGTCTCCCTGGCCGGCCTGTCGCTCCCCAGCTTCTGGCTCGCCCTTGTGCTCGCGGAACTGCTGGCGGTCCAGGTCCGGCTGTTGCCTGCGACCGGGTACGCGCCTCTGAACGACGGGCCAGGCCCATGGCTGCGCAGCATCGCGCTGCCGGTGCTGGCCCTGTCAGCTGGTGGCGTCGCCTTCGTCGCCAAGCAGACCCGGGACTCGATGTCCGAGGTGATGTCGCGGGAGTTCATCGTCATGCTGCGCGCTCGCGGTCTGTCCCGCCGCTCGGTAGTGCTCAAGCATGCGTTGCGGAACGCAGGCATCCCTGTGGTCACCGTGCTCGGGCTGCTGTTCGTCACACTGCTGGGCGGCACAGTGCTGATCGAGGACGTGTTCGCGATCCCCGGGCTTGGCCAGGAGGCGGTAACCGCCGCTGGCAGTCACGACCTGCCGGTCATCGAAGGTGTGGCGTTCTGTTTCACCGTGATCGTCATAGCCGCGAACCTGCTCGTCGACGTGAGCTACGCGCTGCTGAACCCGCGGGTGCGCGGAGCTGGCCGGACTGGCCGCTTTAGCGGGCACCGAGAGCCGCGCGAGTCATGAGCCTGGTCACCTCGTCAGGCCAGGCCCGGGCACTACGCGACCTGGCCAGGCGGCCGCTGGCGGTGGCTGCGGCTGCCTATCTGGCCATCCTTGTCGTGGCGGCTGCCGGGGCCGGATGGCTGGCCCCGTACAACCCGCAGGCGCAGGACCTGGCGCACGTGCTGTCCGGTCCCAGCGCGGCGCACTGGCTCGGAACCGACAGGCTCGGCCGCGACGTGCTCAGCCGGCTGATGTTCGGTGGCCGGGTCACGCTGCTCGGGGTGGCCGAGGCACTGGCGGTGTTCGCCGTCCTCGGCATCAGCCTCGGCCTGGTCGCGGGCTACCTCGGCGGGTGGGCGGACCGGGTGATCGCGCGGCTCGGCGATCTGATGCTGGCGATGCCCGGCATCATCGTGCTGCTGATGGTGCTCGCGGTGCTTCCGGGAAACCAGCTGGCCGCGATGATCGCACTCGGGCTGATCAGCTGCCCGGTGCTGCTGCGCGTGGTCCGGGGTTCCGCGGTCGCGATCCGCGGTGAGCCATACATCACGGCCGCGCGGGTGTCCGGGCTGACCAGCACGCGGATCATGGTGCGCCACGTGCTGCCGAGACTGGCCGGACCGGTCATCGTGCAGCTCTCCTTGTTCGCCGCGACCGCGGTGCTGGCGCAGAGCGCGCTGTCGTTCCTCGGGCTCGCCGCCCCCGAGACCCAGGGCCCGAGCTGGGGCAACATGGTGACCGAGGCGTCGGACGTGGTCAGCCAGGACCCATGGCTGCTTGTCCCGACCGGCGGCGCGATCGTGCTCACGGTCCTGGCCCTCGGTCTGCTCGGCGACGCCCTCAGAGATGTCACCGCCGGCCGGCACCTCGGCCACCCGCCAGCAAAGCGCCCCCGTCCGGTGCCCAAGCCGTCCGGCCCACTGCAGACACACCGTCTGGACGCATCTCAGCCGGGCACAACACAGCCGCTGCTGTCGGTACGCGGGCTGACGATCGCCTTCCCCGCAGGCCGCGGTGACGTCACCGTTGTCAGCGACGTCAGCTTCGACCTCGCGGCTGGCGCGGCGCTGGGCATCGTGGGGGAGTCCGGGTGCGGCAAGAGCGTCACCGCCCGCGCCCTGCTCGGGCTGCTGCCCGGCTGCGGTCGTGTAACCGGCGGGTCCGCCCTGCTCGGCGGGCGGGACATCGCGGCCATGACCGAGCGGGAGCTGCGCCAGATCCGCGGGGCCGAGGTCGCGCTGATCTCGCAGGAGCCCGTGAACAGCCTTGACCCTTCGTTCACGGTCGGCAGTCAGCTAACCGAGGTGGTCAGGCGGCACAGCGACGTCTCCAAGCGGCAGGCCCCCGAGCGGGCGGCTGAGCTGCTGGACATGGTGCGGCTTCCCCAGCCGCGCGAACTGCTTTCGAGGTACCCGCATCAGCTTTCCGGCGGGATGGCCCAGCGGGTGTCGATCGCGCTGGCGCTGGCCGGGAACCCGCGGCTGCTGGTCGCCGACGAACCCACCACCGCGCTCGACGTAACGACGGCGGCCGGGATCCTCGGGCTGCTGGCCGACCTGCGCGAACGGCTGGGCATGGCGATCATCCTGATCACGCACGACTGGGGAGTCCTGGCCGACCTGTGCGACCGGGCGCTGGTGATGTATGCCGGCCAGATCGTCGAGTCGGCCAGCGTCGAGGACATCTGCGCCACGCCCCGGCACCCCTACACCGAGGGCCTGCTCGCGGCCAACCCGCACCTGGCCCCGGTCGGGCACGAGCTTCCGGCGATACCTGGCAGCGTGCCCTCGCCGGCGGCCTGGCCCCTTGGCTGCCACTTTCAGTCGCGATGCCGTTATGTCACTGATGAGTGCAGCGCTGCACCTGTCCCGCTGAGCGCGACCGGAGCGGGCCGGCTGACAAGGTGCATCCACTCCGCCGCGATGGCGGGGCAGCGATGACCGAGCCCGTGGTGAACGACACCGTGGTGAACGACACCGTGGTGAACGACACCGTGGTGAACGCTCCCGTGAACCTGCTCGATGTCAGAGGGCTCACCGTGCGTTACCGCCGGGGCCGCGGCCAGCCGCCGTTCGAGGCACTGCACGAGGTGACTCTCGCCATCGGCCCCGGCGAGACCGTGGCGCTGGTCGGCGAGAGCGGGTCAGGCAAGACGACCCTGGGCAGCGCGATCCTCGGGCTGCTGCCCGCCGCCTGCGGCACTATCGTCTTCGGCGGCAGGGACATCACCCGAGCGAGCGCGCGCACGCGCCGTGCCCTGGCTTCGGACATCCAGGCGGTGTTGCAGGACCCGTACGGGTCACTGAACCCAGTGCGGACTGTCGGTCAGACGCTGTCCGAGCCGCTGCGCGCACACCCGGGTCCGCAGCAGCGCGTGGGCCGCAAGGCCGCGAGCGCGGCAGTCCGGGCCGCGCTCGAGCGGGTAGGGCTCAGCGCCGACGCCGCCGGGCGGTACCCGGCCCAGTTCTCCGGCGGCCAGCGTCAGCGCATCGCGATCGCCAGAGCGCTCATGCTGTCACCGCGGCTGGTCATCTGCGACGAGCCGCTCAGCGCCCTCGACCTGTCGGTCCAGGCCCAGGTGATCAACCTGCTCAAGGCCCTGCAGCGCGACCTTTGTGTCAGCTACCTGTTCATCACCCACGACCTGGCCGTCGTCCCGCACATCGCCCACCGGGTCGCCGTGCTGCACCGGGGCCAGGTGGTGGAGACCGGACCGGCCAGCCAGGTCTGCACCGCTCCCGCCCACCCGTACACCCGGGCGCTGCTCGCGGCCGCGCCCGTGCCTGACCCGGCGCGTCAGCATGCCCGGCGGGCGAACGTCACCGCCGCCGTCACCCCCATGGAGAGCAGATGAGGCTCGCACCGCAGGTGCAGGAATTCCTGAACGCGCCGGCCGAGTCTCTCGATCACCTGACGGTCACCGAGCAGCGGCAGCGCATACGCGAGCTCAGCGACATGAACTACCACAGGTACGGCCGCCAGCCCGAGTCGGCCTGCGTCTCGGGCGACCACCGGGTGCCTGCCGGCGATGGCGCCGAGATCACCGTCCGCGCCTACCGGCCAACTACTGATGCCCCTACCACGGGGGCACCGCTGCCCGCCCACGTTGAGCTGCACGGCGGCGGCTGGTGGCTCGGCTCCATCGACGAGCATGTCAACGAGGCAATCTGCAGGTACAGGTGCGTGCACGCGCACTGCGTCGTGTTCGCCGTCGAGTACCGCCTCGCGCCTGAGCACCCGTTCCCTGCCGCCGTCAACGACGTCTACGCCGCGCTGACCTGGATCGCTAGCCACGCGGCTGAACTCGGCGTCGACCCGCGGCGGCTGTCCGTCGGTGGCACCTCCGCCGGTGCTAACCTCGCGGCGGCTGCGACGATCCTTGCCCGCGACGGCGCGGGCCCGCAGCTAGTGTTCCAGTTGCTGGAGGTGCCCGCTCTGGACCTGACGGGGGATACGATGCGCGCGGCCCTGGCGACCGAGGAACTCGCCCCGCTCGCCCGCCACATCGGGGAGTTCGAGACGCCGTTGCGCCACTACCTGCATGACCCTGCCGACGCGCTGCTGCCGCTGGCGTCACCTGTACATGCTGGCGACCTCTCCGGTCTGCCGCCGGCCGAGGTCATGACCGCCGAGTACGACCCGCTGCGCGACGAGGGTGAGCGCTACGCCGAGCGTCTGGCCCAGGCCGGTGTGCCGGTGACCATGACCAGGCACGCGGGGGCCATCCACGGGACGAGCTTCCTCACCCGGGTGTGGCAGCCCGCCCAGGACTGGCAGCGCGACGCGGCAGCGGCCATCCGCCGCTCGCACGAGCGCGCCGCGGCGTAGGCAGGTTGTCATGGTGAACAGACGCCAGAAGCGGCCGGATTCCGCGCCGGTGACGATCTACGAGGTCGCCGAGCGGGCGGGGGTCTCGATCGCCACCGTTTCACACGTGCTCAACCGCCCGGACCGGGTCGGCGCCAGCACGCGTCAGCGGGTTCTCGACGTCGTGGACGAAATGGGCTTCACTCCCAAGCCCACGGCGGTCTCGCTGGCGCGCCGCGGCGTCGGGCGCATCGGGGTCGTGGCCCCGTTCACCTCCTACGCTTCCTATGCCACCCGCCTGACCGGCGTGCTGGAAGCCTGCTCCGCACGCAACGTTGACGTCGTGGTCTTTGACGTGCCGTCGGTCGCGGCGGCGCTGTCGCCGCTGCTGCGCAGCCTGCCGGTGACCGGCAGACTTGACGGACTGCTGATCATGGGCGTCCCGCTGGAGGACGCCATGGCGCGCCGGCTGGCGCGGCGCAAGCTTGCCGCCGTGCTGGTCGACAGCCTGCACAAGGACCTGACCTGGGTGAACGTGGATGATGAGGCGGGCGGGTACCAGATCGGCAGGCATCTGGTCGAGCGCGGCCACTCCAGGCTCGTCTATGTCAGCCAGGGCCAGCGGTCAGCCGAGTACACCTCACCGGCACAGCTGCGGATGCAGGGCATCATCCGGGCTCTGCGCGAAGCGGGGCTCACCGAGGACACTCTGCGGCACTGGATAGTCCCGGCGAACGACATGGCGGGCGGCCGTGAGGTGGCCGCGGCCATCGTGGCCGAGGTGGGCATGCCCGCCGCCGTGATCGCGCACCACGACGGGCTGGCAGCCGGGCTGCTCGCCGGGTTCCGGGCCGCCGACTGCAGCGTGCCTGATGACATGGCTGTTGTCGGCTATGACGGCACCGAGCTGGCCGAGGCCCTTGAGATGACGACGGTCGTGCAGCCGTTCGCCGAGACCGGGCGCATCGCGGCCGGGCTGCTCCTCGGCCTGCTCGACGAGTCACACCGGCCGGCGCAGCAGGTCAGGCTCACTCCCACGCTCGTGATCCGGGCCACGAGCTGACGGCCCCCAGGGGCGCGCAGTCAGTCGGCGGTTTCCGGGATCGCTGCGGCGGTCAGGTCTTCGCGTACGGGTCCGGCGAGAGTGGCGTTCCGCAAAGCCGGGATCATCGCGCCGAGCAGCAGCGCCCCGCCAACGCAGGCAAGCCCGCCGCTGACGACCGAGGCGGTCACCGAGAACAGCTGGGCGACGATGCCGGCCTCGGTGTTTCCCAGCGCTGGGGCGGTGCTGACCTGGGCCAGGTACAGGCCGCTCAGCCGGCCCCGGAGCTCGTCGGGGGCGTAGACCTGGAGCAACGTGTTCCGCAGGATCTCAGAGATCATGTCGGCCATCCCGGCGAGGGCGAGGAACACCATGGCGACGGGCAGGCTGGGAGCCAGCCCGAACGCCACGATGGCCAGCCCCCAGGCCATGCCCGCGACGATGACCACGATCCCAGGGCGCCGCACCCGTCCGGTCCAGCCGCTGCTCGCAGCCCCGAGGATCGCGCCAAGCCCCGGTGCCGCAGCAATCAGGCCAAACGTCGCCGACCCGCCGTGGAAGTGCTGGCTGGCAATCGCCGGGAACAGCCCAGCGGGCATCCCGAACAACATCGCGTTGGTGTCGACGAGCAGCATGCCGCCGATCACCCCGCTGCGCCGCACGTACCGGAGTCCTTCGGCCAGCGAGCCCAGACCGGGAGGCTGCGCCCGCACGGCGGGCGGCAGCGGCCGCACGAACAGCAGCGCGAGGCTGAACGCTATGCAGCAGGCCGCGCTGGCGCCGTAGCAGGCGGCCAGGCCGGGGCCGGCGATCAGGATGCCGGCCAGCGCGGGACCAACGAGGCTGCCAAGCTGGTTGCCCATGCCGTTCAGCGCTGCAGCGGCGGGCAGCCGGGACTGCCCGACCAGCGCCGGGACGGCCGCCGTCGAAGCGGGCGACCCGATGCCAGCGAGCATCCCGATCATCAGCATGATCACGAAGATCGCCCACAGGGCCGGGTGTGTGAACCGGCTGTTCGCTACGAGCCCGCCGGCCAGCAAAGCCTGCGGCAGCCCGGTGGCCAGCAATATCATGCGCCGGTCGTGGCGGTCGGCGAGCATCCCGCCGGTTAGCTGGCTGACCAGCCCGCCAATGCAGGTGGTCAGGCTGAGCAACCCGACGGCGAGCGGGGAGTGGGTCAGCGCGTAGACCTGCCAGTTGGCCCCGGTGAGCGTGACCTTGCTCCCGGCGGACTGGAGGATGGTGCCGGTGTACAGCCAGCGGAAGTCACGGCTCTCACGCAGCGGCGTTGAATCGATGACGATATGGCCGACGCGCATGCAGCAGCAGCCTGGTCAGCTGCTCTGCAGCGAGAAGCGGAACGTCGCGCACACTCCGTCGAGCGGCATGGCAATGCCGCCGCAGGCCGCCGGATCACCGCGCCGGGCCAGGTCGGCGGGCAGGAAGTACAGTTCGGCGTCGTTAGTGGCGGCGGCCCGCACGATGGCAGAATCAGCGCGATCGGCGACCGGCTGCCCGGTCAGCCGTTCAGAAAACTCTTCCTGGGTCGCGGCGACGTCGGCGCCGCCAGGACCAACCCACACGGTCGCGGTTGACGAAGGGTCGTCGACCACGAACAGGCTAGATACCTGACCCTCCTCGAACGCGGCCAGCGTCTGCGCGAGGCCCTGCGCGCCGCGCCCGTGCGCCAGTTGCGCCTGCCAGTCGTCGAACCGCTGCCGGACGAGGGTGTCTTCCCATCCCGACAAGGCCAGGTCGGCGGCCTCGGCCATTGCCTGACTATCCGCGGTCACTTCCTCTTCCAGCACGGCAGCGGACTCCTGCAGCGCCTTGGGAAGGTCGCCCATCAGCAGCGTCCGGGCCCGGACGTCGCCGCTGACGATCACGTGCTGGGCGCTGACCCGCCTGGCCGCCTCGATCACCTCAGCGGCCAGCGCCTTGGCGTTCTCGGCCCACGCTTCCTCGACGCTGCGCTGGTACTTGTCCTGCGACCAGCCCCCTACCGATGTCTTGTGTACTGGCCACGCCCGTCCCGCGACCCAGTCCCGCCATCCCTCACCGGTGCCGCCTATCGCGACGATCTCGCCCCCGGCCTTGGTCGCACTGACCCGCACGTGCGGGACCGCCGGACGGTGCTGCGCCAGCAGCGGCATCACGTGCGGCAGCGGCGCCAGCCGCGCGATCTCCCGGCGCGGCGGTGCATCCAGCGCACCGCTGAAGACCACGGCGCCGTCGCGGGCGAACACTGCCCGGCCCGCCGACGCCTCATCCGGGTCGGTCAGGACCTCTGCTATTGCGTCCAGCGTCGCCTGACTAGCGCCCGCCCCGGTCAACTGCTCCCTCGCGTTTCGCCAGCGCAGCCCGATGGCCTCACGTGCGTCCTGGCGAATCCGGTCAGTATTGGTGTAGACGGAGACATAGTCTCCGAACTGGTCATACAGCGGCCGCAGGAAAGCCAGGTCCATTGCGCCAGCTTGCCACACCTGGCCGCGGTGAGCCGCTGCCGCCTCAGCGGGCTGAGCTTCCCATTCCGGCTCTGCACGTTCCCCGCTCTACACGTTCTCCTTCTCCGCTCTGCACATCTCCGCTCTGCACATCTCCGCTCTACACTTTCCTTGTGATGGTTACCTGGCTTGCCGGCATGCTGACGCTGCCAGCCGGGTACTTGCTGCCCGCAGACCACGCCGCTGCCACCCCGTCGGGGTCCGGCCTGGTGGCGGTGGCCGCGATCGCGCTGACTGTGATGCTGGTCGCGTTCCTCGCCTGCGGCGCCAGGATCGCGGCGGCCCAGACGGCGCGGCCACTGATCGGCTTGGCCGCAGCGCTGCGTGAAAAGTCCTGGTCAGCCGTGTTTCAGCGGCAGCTCAATCCCGATGCGCCCGGCCGCGCCCGGCCAAGAGCCCCATCGGTGGCCCCGGCGGCCGCCTGACTACCTCCTGCGCTAAGTGACTCAGCCCAGCCTGGGCAGTGTCTGCCCGTGCTCCTGAGCTCGTGCTCCTGAGCTCGTGCTCCTGAGCCGGCGCGCCTGGCTGGCGTGCGCAGTCCGATCTAGCGGCCGTCTCCAGCAACCCATTCGTGCCTGAATCGCTGGAGGTCACCGTCATGCTTTCTGTCCTCAGCGCCGCCGTTGGCGCCGCCTATCACATCGTCTCCACCCTTGTTCAGCTGCTCGCGCCGGTCGCTGGGGGCCTGGCCCCCGCGGCGGCGATTGTCCTGTTCACGATCGCCGTGCGGCTGCTGCTGCTCCCGCTCACCTTCTACGCGATGCGCGGCCAGGCCAGCCAGGCCCGCGTAGCCGCGCAGGCCCAGGCCCTGCGCGAGCGGCATTCCGGGCAGCCGGACCGGCAGCAGCGCGAACTGGCCGCGCTCTATCAGCGGGAGGCAGGCGGGATGCTGACCGGGTGCCTGCCCCTGCTGCTGCAGTTGCCGTTCTTCAGCGTCATGTACACGCTGTTCCGGTCGGCCACCGTGGCCGGCCATCCGAACAGCCTGCTCGGCCATGACCTGCTCGGGGCGCCCCTCGGAAGCCACTGGCTCGCGGCTCCAGGCCCCATCAGCGTCCAGGGCGCCGTGTTCCTCGGCCTGTTCGCGCTGCTGGCAGGTGCGTGCTGGCTCGCGTCCCGCGCCGCCCGGCGCTCAGCCGCCCCAGCCCCGTCACTGCCCCCAGTCCCGTCACTGCCCCCAGTCCCGTCACTGCCCCCAGTCCC
>Ga0335074_10015980_pt1 | contig 10562 bp, 4 predicted proteins | sample Lox_Sample_23_FD_206715 | JGI IMG/M metagenome (GOLD analysis project Ga0335074, IMG submission 206715) | Soil microbial communities from Loxahatchee National Wildlife Refuge, Florida, United States - Lox_Sample_2.3 | ecosystem: Environmental > Terrestrial > Soil > Wetlands | place: USA: Florida...
GTGACTTGCGTGCCGTCGTACGTCGGTTTCGCGTCGAAGTGGTCCTCCGTCTGGGCGCCGCTGCCCGCGCCGGGGCGGACCAAGACAATGCGGAAGGTCCGTACCGCTGGCATGCCGGGGTAGCTGCCCTGGCGCGCGCCGATGGTGAGCGTTGCGGAGGCGTCGTCCCAGTGAATGGGAATTATTGCGTGCGCGCCTTTTTCGTAGTCGTAGGAATCGCCTTCGTCGTTATAGAGGGTGAAGTCGGCATCGGCGCCGGGATAGATGCGCAGCGTGATGGGCGCATTCGGCGACTGCATGGCGTATTCGCGCTCGGGGCCGAGCGGCAGGATGGAACCGGCTTTCACGAAGAGCGGAATGCGATTGAGCGGGGCCTGCGCGAGGATGGGCTGATCTCCGCGGTAGTGCGTGCCGGTCCAGAAGTCGTACCAGCCTGCGGCGGGCGGGAGATAGAGCCGGCGCGCCATGGCATGCTCCTCGGTGACCGGAGCGACGAGGATGGATGGCCCAAAGAGATACTCGTCGCCGATGTCGCGGACTTTCTCATTGGTGCGCCAATCCATGACCAGCGGCCGCATCAAGGTGTAGTCGTCGTTGGTGACGCGCCATGCCAGCGAATAAATGTAGGGCAGCATGCGGTAGCGCAGCTTGTCGTATTCGATGAGCGTGGGCGTCTGCGGGCCGTAGGAGAAGATTTCGTTGGTGTTGTTGGAGCGGTGCCCATGCGTGCGCATGATGGGGCAGAAGGTGCCGAACTCGAACCAGCGCGTGTAGAGTTCCTGGTAGGCGGGATCGAGCGTGCTGCGCTCGTAGGGCCAGCCATAACCGGCGATGTCGGTGGTCCAGTAGGGCATGCCGGATAGCTCAAAGTTGAGGCCGGCCGGGATCTGGTGCTGGAAGGTGCGGAAGGTTCCAGTTACGTCGCCGGACCAGACGGTGGTGGCGTTGCGCTGCTGGCCGGCGAAGGCGGAGCGCGTAAGGATGAAGACGCGCTTGCGATCGGTAGTAGCGCGCCAGTGCTCGTAGACGCCGCCGGTGTGCATCAGCGGATAGATGTTGGTGTAGCGCGCGCCGTTACCGATGGAAAGCTGGGCGCTGTCGAGCGTGGCGTCGCTGGAGCCGTCGCAGCACTCGGGTTCGGAGCTGTCGAGCCAGAAGCCGTCCCAGCCCTGCGCGAACATTTTGCCGACGAGGAGATTCCAGTACTCGTCGCGGGCCTTCGGGTTGGTGGCGTCGTAGATGGTGATATTGGGGATGGTCAGGCCTTCAGCCTTCATCTTCTGGTAGGTTTCCGATTTTGGATCAAGCATGGCCCAGACGGAGATCATGGCGTGAAAGTGCTCGTCATGGAGCCTCTGGAGCGCGCCGGGGACGTCGGGATACGGCTTCAGGTACTCGTCGTTGTAAATCGGATCGCCCTGGTTCTTCCACCAGAACCAGTCCTGCACGATGAAGTCGAGAGGAACGCGGTGGTCGCGGTACTCCTGGCCTATGTCGAGAAGTTCTTTCGCCGATTTGTAGCGATCTTTTGACTGCACAAAGCCGTAAGCCCATTTGCCGAAGAGCGGCGCGTGTCCGGTGAGATCGCGGTACTCGTGGATGATCTGGTCGAATTCGGGCCCGTAGAGAAAGTAATAGTCGATGGCGTCGGCGGCTTCGGCGCTGAGGGTCATCTCGGTGGGGAAGCGATTGTCGAACCAGGAATGCGAGGCGGTGTTCCAGAGGATGCCGTAGCCGTTCGTCGATAGGAGCAGCGGCAGCGCGACGTCGGTGTTGGCCTGGGCCAGCTCAACGACATTGCCGCGATAGTTGAACACGCCGCCCTGGTGCTGGCCTAGGCCGTAGAAGCCTTCCGTGGGGCCGATGAAGAAGCGCATCTTGGTGTGATAGACGTGCTCGCCGTTGACGACGGCGGGCGTGTATACGCGGGAAGCAGCGGCCGGCCAGTCGACGCCGTTGGGGCCGCGGCGGTCGAACTCGGTTAGGAGCATGTTGCCGTCAGCAGTGTGGAACGCGAGCACGCCATTGCTCAGCTGAATGGTCACCTTGACCTGCGGCGTGCTCAGCGAGGCCTGCTTCTCGGTCTGCGTAAAGTCAAACTGCGCCGGCATGCAAGGTTGAACGATCCACGGCGCGTGCGGCGATGCGGCCTTGGGATCGCCGGGGCCGGCGACAATATGAATCACGCCGGGCGCGCAGACGCTGACGTGCACCGTCTCAGCGCCGTTGCTGACGGCCATGCCCGCTGCATCGCGGTTAGCCGTGTAGGGAGCGAGCTGCGCGGCGGTGGAAGCGAATGCGCCGGAAAAAGCCGCGGCGGCAACAAGGACAATACTGGTGCGAATTCTGTTCATGGAATCCCTCGGGAACCGGGCCGAACGCTGCGCCATAAACCTGCGCTGGCTTGTGTAAGCGTTTTCCGGCAACCATCATACGCCACGCCTCATGTGGCACAATGGCTTCTTCCGGAGGTTTCCTTGAACAAGAGATGTGGGAGTGGTGCGCGCGCGGCGCAGTGGTTGGTTGTTCTGTTGGTATCGGTGGGATTTTTACTGACGGCGCAGCCTGGACGATCGCAGGAAGGCTTCACCATTGAGCAGGCGCTGAGCGCGCCGTTCTGCTCCGAGCTGCATGCGGCGCCCACGGGGCGCAAGCTGGCGTGGGTAGCGAACATCGGCGGGCGGCGCAACCTCTGGGTAGCTGAGCCATCGGGGAACGGGTACGCCTCGCGCCAGATTACCCACTACGGCAACGATGACGGCCAGGAGCTGAGCGGGCTCTCGTGGCTGCCCGATGCAAGCGCCATTGTGTACACGCGCGGTAGCGCGGCGCAGGGCGACGGACACCCGGTGCCGAATCCCGCGTGGTTCCCGCACGGCGCGCAGCAGCAGGTATGGATGGTGAGCCTGGCCGGCGGCGAACCGCGGCTGCTCGGCGAGGGGCACGGGGACACGGTCTCGCCGGATGGGAAGACGGTCGCCTACATCGACCATGGCCAGGTGTGGAGTGTGCGCCTGGATGCAAGCGACGCCAAGCCGGAGCAGATTCTGCAAACACGCGGCACTGCGCGCAGCCTGCGCTGGTCGCCGGATGGGGCGCGGCTGGCCTTTGTCAGCGATCGTGACGATCACAACTTCATCGCGGTGTACGCCTTTGCGTCGAAGGCAATCCGCTATCTCGACCCCTCGACGGATCTGGACCAGTCGCCGGTATGGTCGCCGGACTCGAAGCGCATCGCATTCCTGCGCATTCCCGGCGACAAGAACGCGCTGCTGTTTGTGCCGCATCGGACCGCATTGCCATGGTCGATCCGCATCGCCGATGCCACCACCGGCATTGGCCGCGAAGTGTGGAAGGCCGAGGACGGCGTGGGCAGCGCGTACCGCGAGACGGATTCGGAGGATCAACTGCACTGGGCTGCGGGCGACCGCATTGTGTTTCCGTGGGAGATGAACGGCTGGTTGCGCCTGTGGGCCGCGCCGGCGAAGGGCGGAGCCGGCAAGCTGCTGACCCCCGGCGACAACTTCGAAGTGGAACACGTCTCGATGAGCCCCGACGGGAAGACACTGGTGCTGGACTCAAACCAGGGCGATATCGACCGGCGGCACGTGTGGCGCGTGACCTTCGACGGCCAGGGCGGCTTTACTCCGGCGCAGGCCGTCACAAGCGGCGAGGGGATCGAGACGCAGCCCGTGGTGACCAGTGACGGAACCGTAGCCGTGTTGCGCTCGGATGCACACGTGCCCATGCGGGCCGCGATTGTCGAAGATGGCAAGCTTGCCGACCTCGCGCCGCAGGCGATTCCCGCGGACTTTCCCGGCGCGCAGTTCGTCACCCCGCAGCAGGTTATCTTCTCCGCATCGGATGGCCTGCAGATTCACGGCCAGCTCTTTCTGCCGCGCGATCTGAGGGCCGGCGAGCGCCGGCCGGCGGCGGTGTTCTTCCATGGCGGCAGCCAGCGCCAGATGCTGCTGGGCTGGCACTACATGGAGTACTACTCGAACGCCTACGCGATGAACCAGTACCTGTGCAGCAAGGGCTACGTTGTGCTGAGCGTCAACTACCGCAGCGGCATCGGCTACGGACTCAACTTCCGCGAGGCGCTCAACTACGGCGCGGACGGCGCCAGCGAGTTCAATGACGTGATGGGCGCGGGCGTCTACCTGCGCAGCCGTCCAGATGTGGATGGCGCGCGCATCGCGGCGTGGGGCGGCAGCTATGGTGGTTACCTTACCGCGCTGGCGCTCTCCCGTGCCTCCGATTTGTTCGCCGCTGGAGTGGACATGCACGGCGTGCACGACTGGAACCTGGAGATGCCCACGTTCGTCCCCAATTACGATCCGCAGGAGCGAGCAGACATCGCGAGGCGCGCCTTCGAGTCGTCGCCGATGTCCTCCATCAAGACGTGGCGCTCGCCGGTGCTGCTCATCCAGGGCGACGACGATCGCAACGTGCCATTTGCCGAGACGGTGCAACTGGCCGAGGCTCTGCGGCGGCAACACGTGGAGTTCGAGGAGCTCGTATTCCCGGACGAGATCCACGATTTCCTGCTGCGGCGGAGCTGGGTGCATGCGTACGCGGCCAGTGCGGATTTCCTGGACCGCAAGCTGGGATGGCATACCGGGGAGCAGAGCACGTCGGGCCGATAATACCCGGGGCGGATTGTGCTGCGCCCCGGATCAGGCGCATACTTCGTCTAAACAGTTGGCGGGGCGCCGCACACGCCCTGCCTGCTGCTTTGGACTAAGGAGCCATCCATGCCCGCAGCCCCGCTTCCCCTCACGCTGGGGGAACTGCGCATCAGTAAAGCGTTTTCCGAGGATCGACTGAAGCGCCGCAGCATCAAGGACGAGCTGCGCTCGAATTTGATGGCGCGTCTGAAAGCGCGTGAGACGGTCTTCCCCGGCATCGTCGGGTTCGACGACACGGTGATTCCGCAGATCGTGAATGCGATTCTGTCGAAGCAGAACTTCATTCTGCTGGGTTTGCGCGGGCAGGCCAAGAGCCGCATTCTGCGCGCGCTTACCGCGCTCCTGGATGAGAAGCTGCCGTATATCGCCGGCTGCGAGATTCGCGACAATCCTTACCAGCCGCTGTGCCGGCGGTGCCGCGAGCTGGTGCGCCAGCGCGGCGATGCCACTCCGATCGCGTATCTCGACCGATCTGATCGCTACGTGGAAAAGCTGGCGACGCCGGACGTGACTGTAGCCGACCTGATTGGCGACCTGGACCCGATTAAGGCTGCGCGCGGCGGCGAGGATCTCTCCAGCGAGCTGACCATGCACTACGGCTTGCTGCCGCGAGCCAATCGCGGCATCTTTGCCATCAACGAGCTGCCCGACCTGGCCGGCAAAATCCAGGTGGCGCTGTTCAACATCATGCAGGAGGGCGACGTCCAGATCAAAGGCTACCCCGTGCGGCTGGAGCTCGACGTAGCGCTCGTGTTCAGCGCCAATCCCGAGGACTACACCGCGCGCGGCAAGATCGTCACGCCGCTCAAAGACCGCATCGGGTCGGAAATTCGCACGCATTATCCGGAGACACTGGAAGAGGGCATGGCCATCACCGCGCAGGAGGCGTGGACAGAGCGCGGGCAGGCGCACATCGAAGTGCCAAGGTACGTGCGCGAGATCGTGGAGCAAGTGGCCTTCACGGCGCGCGAGGACAAGAAGGTGGACAAGCGCAGCGGCGTCAGCCAGCGCCTGCCTATCTCGACGATGGAGCTCGTGATCTCCAACGCGGAACGGCGCGCGCTGCTGAACGGGGAATCGCTGGTGGTGCCGCGTGTGAGCGACATTCGCGCGGCCGCGCCCGGCATCAGCGGCAAGCTGGAGCTGGAATACGAGGGCGAGATGCGCGGCGCCGACACCGTCGTCGACGAACTGATCCGCACCGCCGCCGGCAAAATCTACGACTGCTGCTTCGAGGGCGTCGATACCGAACAGATCGAGATGTGGTTCAACCTTGGCGGTGCGGTCAAGCTGGACGACACGCAGCCGGCAGAATCCGCGTTGGCGGCGCTGTGCCAGATTCAGGGATTGATGGAACGGCTTGAGCCGGCCGGCGTCAAACCTGCGGACCCCGCCCCGAAGCTTGTGGCCGCAGCCGAGTTCCTGCTCGAAGGGCTGGTGGCGCATCGCAAGCTGAGCCGCAGCGAGGAGCGCGGATTCGTGGCGCAGGAACATCCCAAGCGCCAGGAGGAACGCCGGAATGTGGAGATGGAATACGAGGAGTGGCAACAGCAGTCCCGCCGTACGCGGCGCGGCGGATACAACTGACACCTGATCCCTGACACCTGAACCCTGGCGTCTATGAAGCGGACTCACTACACGAAATATCGTGGCGATCTGGCCTCCGAGATCGATCTCGAAGACCTGCTGCAGGCGCTCTCTGACTATCTGCTGAGTTCCGGCTTCTACGATCCTTACGCCGATTTTCAGGATCTCGACCACACCATGGATGACCTGCGCGAGGCCCTGCGCCGGCTGCTCCAATCCGGCGAATTCCTCGATGCGGAGACGCAGGCGAAGATCGATCAACTGGCGCAAGAAGGCTCGCTGGACAGCTTGATCGAGAAGCTGCTGCAGCGCCTTGAACAGAACAATTACATCTCGCCGCAGCCGGGTCAGCCTGGAGAGATCGGCCAGGCAGCCGGACAGAATGGCCCCGCAGGCGAGGCGCGCTTTGAGGTAACGGACAAGAGCCTCGACTTTCTCGGCTACAAGACGCTGCGCGACCTGCTTGGCTCGCTGGGCAAGTCAAGCTATGGCCGCCACGACACGCGCCACTGGGCCACCGGCATCGAAACCAGCGGCGCCTCGCGGCGATATGAATTCGGCGACACGCTGAATCTGGATACAACCGCAACGCTCAAGTCGGCCATCGCGCGAGAAGGCCTGCACCTGCCGCTTCAGATGGAGTACGAGGACCTGCACGTCCACCAGTGCGAGTACCAGAGTTCGTGCGCCACCGTGGTCATGTTGGATTGCTCGCATTCGATGATTCTGTACGGCGAGGATCGCTTCACGCCGGCTAAGCGCGTCGCTATGGCGCTCTCACACCTCATCCGCACCCAGTATCCCGGCGACTCGCTTTCGCTGGTGCTCTTTCATGATTCAGCCGAAGAGATGCCGGTCTCGCACCTGGCGCGCGTCAAGGTCGGCCCCTGGCATACCAACACGCGCGAGGGGCTGCGCGTGGCGCAACGCGTGCTCGCGCGCCAGCGCAAGGACATGAAGCAGATCGTGATGATCACCGACGGCAAGCCTTCCGCGCTCACGCTGCCCGATGGCCGCATCTACAAAAACGCTTACGGCCTCGATCCTCTGGTGGTGAGCGAGACGCTGGAGGAAGTCGCGCGGTGCAAGCGGTCAAACATCATGATCAATACCTTCATGCTGGCGCAGGACTACGAACTGGTGCGCTTTGTGCACAAGGTCTCCGAGATGTGCCGCGGCAAAGCTTACTTCACCAGCCCCCAGACGCTGGGCGAGTATCTGCTGATGGATTACATGCAGCACAAATCGCGCATGATCCACTAGCGGCTACTTCGGATCCCCGATCGAGAGGATGAGATGCGTCAGGGCGCGACTCTGCGAACGCCGTTTACCCGCTTTAGTTAGTCCGGCTTCACGCCGCCCAGCGCGTTCTCCTGCTTGGCCAGCTTGACCCGCGCGGTTTCGAGCTTGTGCTCCACCTTGGCCATGTCGCCGGGGTCCTGGTCAAGCGCCGGAGTTTTCTGGTACTCGGCCACGGACAGCTCCCACTGCGCGGCGGCCAAGTGCAGCCGGCCCGTCTTCTCGTACAAGTCACCCAGGTGGTCGTGGACGGTGGGATCGGTCTGGTCCCGTTCCACCGCCTGGCGCAGATTGTCCTCCGCCAGCTCGTACTGGCCCATCTTGAAGTACACCCAGCCGAGTGAATCCAGGTAAGCGCCGTTCATCGGCTCCTGGTCCACGGCCTTGTGGATCAGCTTGAGCGCCTCCGGCAGGCGCACGCCCTTGTCCGCGAACATGTACCCGAGATAGTTGAGGGTCATGGCGTTGGTGGGGTCGAGATCGAGCGCCTCGCGGAAATAGGACTCGGCCTGTTCCATGTGCTTCTGGCGGTCGGCGAGCGCGCCTTCGAGGAACAGAAGGTAGAGCCGATCTTCCTTCTTGATGGCCAGCGGCTTTGCCTTTTCCAGCGCGTCCTCGGCGTCCTTCCAGCGGCGCAGGCGTGTGTAAATGTTGCCCAGAGCGAAGTACACCGCGCGATCGTCGTCGGTGTTGCTCAGCATGCTCTTGGCCATGGCCAGGCCATCGTCGGTCTTGCCCTGGTCCACCAGCTCGCCGGCTAGCATCAGCTTGAGATCGGGGTTCTTCGGATCGGCGGCAACCGCCTGCTTCGAGATCAGGACCGCCTGATCGAACATCTTGGCGTCGGTGTAGGCATCCACCATGAGCTGGTAGCCGCGGGAAGCCTGCTCGCCGCCCATGTCCACCATCTTCTGGTAAGCCGCAATCGCCTGCTGGGTCTTGTTCTGCTCGTGATATACGGAGCCAAGCCGCTCCAGGAAAATGCCGCGGTTGTTCTTCTCCTCAGCGGTATACGCGCCGTTGGCGTGCGAGACCTGGTCCACCATGGCCTGGTAGGCGGCCGTGGCTTCGTCATAGCGGCCCAGAATATCGAGCAACATGCCTTCCTGGTAGCCGGCCTCCAGATTCTCCGGATCCTTCTTGCGCGCCTTGCGGATGGTGGCCAGCGCGTCCTCGTACTTGCCTTGCTGGCGTTGAATCTCTGCGATCTTCACCAGCGGGCCCGCGTCCTCGCTGTCGGCATCTGCAAGCTGCTGGAAGGTCTTCAGCGCGGCGTCGTACTGCTCATCGTTCAATTGCGCCTGCCCCAGCGCGGTAAGCGTGGGAACGTCGTCCGGCTCCATGTCGGCCGCGCGCTCGTAGGCCGCGATCGCGTCCTTGGTGCGCTTCATCTGGTCGTAGGTGCTGCCGAGTGTGAATTCCATCCGCGCGGTACGGTCCTGCTCCGGGACCGACTCGATCACCTTAGCCGCCTGGTCCAGATTTCCGTTTTCACCATAAACACGCGCCAGATTCAGGATGACTTCTTCCGACTCCGGTTCGAGGGTTCGCGCAATTTTGAACTGCGCCTCCGCCTTATCGGCCTGGTGCTTGACCGTGTAAAGCTGGCCCAGGATCATGTGATCTTCCACGCTGCTGGGCTTGAGCGCGACGATCTTCTCAAACTCGCCGATGGCCGCGTCCAATGTGCCGCTGGAGGGAGTCGTGGACGAGGGAGAATTCTCCTGGTCGCCGAGCTGGCGCAGGTAAATGCGGCCCAGCAGCTTGTGCGCATCCACGTCGTCGGGGTGCGCCTTGATCGTCTCGCGCGCGGTGGCTTCCGCGTCGCGCATGTGCCCCGGCACTTTGAAATAAAGATCGGCCAGGCTGTCTTCGAGCTCGGCAGATCCCGGATCCGCGTTGATGGCCGCTTTGTATTCCTCGATCGCGTGCTGGATGAATTCCTGCCGGCCGGAGTTGATCGCTTCTTCCTCGTAGAGGTCGGCCATGGCCGAGTGGAAGTAAGAGGAGGCGCGATTTGCCGCTTGCGCCGTTTCGGGGCTCGCGTTGGCGGCTGGTTTTGCCGGCGCCGTTTGAGCAACAGCGGAGACGGCGAGTGACAGCAATAGGGTCGGCAAGCAGAAATGATTCTTCATAGGCACAGATGGGGATTCCTTGCCTTGGGCCGGGGCGAAGAGGGAGAAACCCACTCGCTTGCTGGCCGAAAGGCCGCTCAGGCAGCCGGTGGCAATGGCGCCTGTCCTTACAGACGATTCTACGCGGGTTTTGGTTCGCTCGCCGCTTGGAATGAGGGATTTTGCGCCCGCGCAGAAGGGGAATACGTGCAGCGCACGGGATTCTCAGTGTCGGAAATGACGGATGCCGGTAAAAACCATGGCAAGACCCAGCCGGTCGGCCGCGTCGATCACATCCTGGTCCTTCACGCTGCCTCCCGGCTGAATTACGGCCGTAGCGCCTGCGCTTGCGACAGCTTCCAGACCGTCCGGAAACGGGAAAAACGCGTCCGAGGCGGCAACCGTGCCCTGAAGCGGCAGCACGGCCTTCATGGCTCCGAAGCGGGCGGCGTCTACCCGGCTCATTTGGCCGGCGCCGATACCCACCGTCTGACCGTCGCGCGCGTAGACAATGGCATTACTTTTCACGTGTTTACAAACGCGCCAGGCAAAGATGAGGCTGCGCAGTTCGTCGGCCGTCGGCGGACGCCAGGTGACCACTTTGAGCTCGGACTCGGCCACACGGGCGGTGTCCGCGTCCTGAAGGAGAAGGCCGCCCGAAACCTGCTTGATTACGGGCCTCGACGGGGCCGCATGGATCTCCACCAGGCGGAGATTCCTCTTGCGCGCGACGGCCTCGCGGGCCTCCGGCGTAAAAGCCGGCGCTGCAATAGCTTCCACGAAGAGCTTGGCGATCTCTTCGGCGGCTTCGCCATCCACCGGCTCATGAATGCCGATGACGCCTCCGAAGGCTGAAACCGGGTCGCACTCC
>Ga0335074_10015981_pt1 | contig 10561 bp, 5 predicted proteins | sample Lox_Sample_23_FD_206715 | JGI IMG/M metagenome (GOLD analysis project Ga0335074, IMG submission 206715) | Soil microbial communities from Loxahatchee National Wildlife Refuge, Florida, United States - Lox_Sample_2.3 | ecosystem: Environmental > Terrestrial > Soil > Wetlands | place: USA: Florida...
AGATAACCGTCAGCTACCGCAGGTACGCCAAGGTCCTCAAGTGGCTGACCGTGTCGCTGCTGGCCTACCCGATCACCGCGCTCTTCGTGCACGAACCGTGGGGAACCATCGCGCGGGCCACGTTCGTGCCGCACATCCAGTTCTCGGCCAGCTTCTTCTACGTCATCACCGCGGTCATCGGCACCACGATCACGCCGTACATGTTCTTCTGGCAGACCTCGCAGGAGGTGGAGGAGAACCAGGGCCGCAAGACCAAGCGATCGTTGCGGGACCTGCGCACCGACAACGCCATCGGCATGATCATCTCCCAGGTGGTCGCCTGGTTCATCATCATCACCGCGGCCACGGTGCTGCACACCGCGCACGTCACCACGATCAACACCGCCGCCGATGCGGCCAAGGCGCTCGAGCCGCTGGTCCGGACCTTCCCCCACTCGGGTGAGATCGCCCAGGGCCTGTTCGCCCTCGGCATCGTCTCCCTCGGCATGCTCGCCATCCCGGTGATGGCCGGGTCGACTTCCTACGCGCTGAGCGAGGCGCGGGGCAAGCGGGAAGGCCTGGACCTCAAGCCGAGGCAAGGCCGCTACTTCTACGGAGTCATCGCCGCCTCCGTGCTGATCGGCCTGGCCCTGAACTTCATCGGCGTCAACCCCATCCGGGCCCTGGTATTCGCCGCGGTGTTCAACGGCATCGCGGCTGTCCCCCTTATCTGGTACATCGACCGGATCGCCGCCGACCGCGCCACCATGGGTGACGCGCGCAGCGGCTGGTTGTCCCGCACCACGCTCGCGGTGACCTTCGTCGGCATGGCCGGCTCGGTCGTCGCCACTGCCATCTCCTACGTCTAGAGCTGAGGTGGCTCGCGAAGCACTTCCTGACAGTGAGGTGAACGTCATGAACGCAAGAAAATTCTGGTCCAGGGGCGCGGAGCGCCAGCAGGAGAGCGAGAAATCGGACGGAGCCGAGGTCTTCACCGCGTCGCTGACCGTCGCAGATCGCTGTGACCGCTGCGGCGCCCGGGCTTACGTCCGGGTTCTGCTCCCTAATTTCCTGGAATTGCTATTTTGCGCGCACCACAACAGGCAGTATGCGTCCGCGCTGATGGAGATAGCTGTCGAAATCCGTGACGAAACTGGACAACTTGCGCGCACGACACCCCATGCGCATAGTGCGCGTCTATAGCGCGACAGTCAATATCGCTTTCCTAATTCCTGGGCGGCCGGCTGGACTGGCAGATAAGAAATGCAGTACCTGGCCAGCCACCGGAAGGGATTCACGAAATGAGCCAGACCATGGACATCCGCGACGCAGTCGAACGCGAACTCGGTTACGATCCGCTCGTCGACAACTCGGATATCTCGGTGAAGAACATCAACGGGGACGTGGCGCTGAACGGCACCGTACCCAGCTACCCGCAGTACCAGGAGGCAGCCGCGGCGGCGCGGCGCGTCGCCGGCGTGAAAAAACTGCAGAACCACCTCGAGGTCGCGCTGCCGTCCGGAGATTATCGTGACGACACGATGCTGACCACGGCGGCGAACAACGCGCTGACGCTGGACGTTACTGTCCCGGAAGGCGTCGAGGCGACCGCGAAGAGCGGCAACCTCACCCTCACCGGCACCGTCCGCTATGGCACCGAACGGGCCGCCGCCGAGCAGGCGGTGATGTACCTGACCGGCGTCCGCAACGTGAAGGACGACGTCGAGATCAATACCGACGCGGACTCGATCGACGTCACCCTCGCCGTCCAAGACGCCTTGGACCGCTACGCGCTGATTTCCGACGACAGCGACGTGGCGGTGGACACCAGCGGGAACACGGTGACGCTGACCGGTCATGTCCGCACCTGGGCCGAGCACGACGCGGCGATCGACGCGGCATGGAGGGCCGCCGGCGTCTACGACGTCCGTGACGAGATGGACGTCACCGGCTGACGGACGGTACCGCGAGAAAGCGGGCCCCGGCACGGACTGGTCCGTGCCGGGGCCCGCAGACTATCTGAGACCTATAAGCCGATCGCCGCGGGCTCGTGTTCGCCTCTCCGGGCCGGGGCTGACGGCATAAGACCGTCCGCGGCGTCGAAGAGGATCTGTTGCAGCGAGCGGGGCAGGTCGCCGTTCCACACCACGGCCGCCGTCGCGGTCAGCGGATGATGCTGCAGACCGACCAGGGCCATGTCCTCGCACACCATGGCCCGCGGCATCCGGATCAGCCCGGGCCGGCTTTCGGCGATGACGCCGGGGCCTGTCAGCACGGCGGTGGGCCGGTCCGCGGTCGCGGCAAAGGTCAAGGCCATCGGCAGCGAATGGCGCAACGGGGGATCGGTGAACTCGAAGCACGGATTCACCCCCCGCAGGACCTGAGCCCAGGCATCGTAGATCCCGGGCTCCAAACGGCGCGGCCCGTGGATGACGTCCATGCCAGCCAGTTCGTCGAGGCCGATCGTCCCGCGGCGCGCCGCCGGGTGTCGTGAAGGAACCCACACGTCGGGTTCGAAGTCCCCGAGGCTCATGGCGTCGAGCGGGGCGGGCAATGCTTCGGGGCTGGCCGTCAGCCAGCCCAGGCCAGCGTCGGCCCGGCGCTGCCGGACCAGCGAGAACTCGGCGTCGAGGGGGGCTTCCAGCCAGGCGATCTCTACATCCGCGGCGGCAGCCGCCGATCGCAGCGCGGAGACGACCTCGACCGCGAGAGCATCCGGCAGCCCGGGCGGGACGACCACGCGCAGGCGCGGACGTCCCAGGCCCGCCGCCTGCCGGGTCCGGTTCACCGCGTGGTCGACGAGCGACAGCACGGTGCGAGAGTCGTCCAGCAGCACGGCGCCGGCGTCGGTGAGCCGCAGGCCTTCACGGCGGCGCTGCAGCAACGGCGTGCCGACGATCTCTTCCAGCCGCCGGATTTGCTGGCTGAGAGTGGGCTGGGTGATGAACATCCGCTCCGCGGCGTGAGTGAAGCTGCCCGCGTCGGCAACCGCGGCGAAGTAACGCAGATGCCGCAGTTCGATTGCCTGTGGCGCCCCTGTAGCCTTTGGCAGCCCTATTGGCTCCGCTTTCAGCTGTGCCATGGCCAACTCCTTCGGCCGAACGAAGATGCGTTACCTCACCGTCGCTCTCCCGGCCCTGCGGGCGCGCCCTTGAACGCCCTAATGAGCACCCTGGTCACGGGGCTGACGCCGTGTGCCTCGCGCGGGCAGTGCTCGTCGGCGAGCGCGTTCCCGGCGCCGTGCCACCGGCGAGCAGTTCCCAGCCGACATTCGCCCCGACCTCCAAGAACAGGGCATTGACCGGCCCTCCGGCAGACGCTTCGAGACGAGAGGCGGACGACGCCAGCTCGCCGGTCGCGACCCCGCAAATACCCTGGCCCGTACCCTGGTCAGCCTGCGGGACCAAGCCCCGCGCCGGGGTCGAGCTCGAGGGTTATGCCGTCGGCCCGGCGCTGGCGCCGTCGGGCAGCGCTCGCTGGAGTTGCAGGCGGGAGCTGATTCCGAGTTTGGTGAATACTTTGCGCAGGTGCCATTCGACCGTCCGTACGGACAGGAACAGCTGGGCTGCGATCTCCGGGTTGGACATGCCCGACCGCGCGAGCTGCGCGATCTGGGCCTCTTGCGGCGTGAGCTGGTCGTACGCCTCGGTGGTGCGCCCGCGGACGGTCTCGCCGCTGGCTAGTAGCTCGCGGCTGGCCCGCGCGGCGAACGCCTCCATGCCGATCGCGTCGAACATGCCGTGCGCGGTCCGCAGATGCGCCCGCGCGCTGGCCCGCCGTCCCTCGCGGCGCAGCCACTCGCCGTAGAGCAAGTGGGCGCGCGCGAGTTCGGGCCGAAGAGCGGTACCGCTCAACCGGTCGACCGCCTGGCGATACCAGCCCTCAGCGGCTTCGCCATCGGTGAGCAGCGCCCGGGAACGCGCGTAGATCCCCTGCCCCCAGTCGGTCTGGGCGACGCTGGTGGCTTCGGCCAGCCGGCCGAGCGCGTCGGCAGCCAGCCGGGTCTGTCCGGTCCTGGTGGCCGCCTCGATCAGCTCCGGAAGCACCCACATGGAGGTAAACAGCTCAGGTACCTGCTCACTCGCCTCTTGCGCCTGGGCAACCGCCGTCTCGTAGCGGCCGAGACCGTTATAAAGAACGGCGGAGAACCGCTGGGATTCCTGGATGGCCAGACCCTGGCCGGTAGCGCGGGAGTCCCTGATGACGGTCTCCATCAGCGGGGTAGCCTCGGCTTCGGACCCGCGGAATCCGGCGAGCCACAGGGCCGCGAACGGGGCGAACCGGGTCCCGGTGGCAGCCGCGATCGCTTCAGCCTCCGCGACCAGCGAATCAGCAGCCGCGAAATCGCCGCGCCAGGCCACAAGGATGGCCATCGAGTTCACATAGATCACCAACTGGGCGAGCAATCCTGCGTCGCGGCAGGACCGGAGCTGGCGGACCTCAATCGCGTGCCAGCGCGGCTCGTCCCACACCATGATCGCGGCGACTACAGCCAGGAAGCCCCATCGCAGGCGCTCCGCCATGGTGACCTCTTCCTCAGCAAAGACCCGCACTGCCTGCCTCAGCACGGGTGCCGCCGGGGCGCGTCCCTCAGTGACCAGGACGGTCAGGCCGTTCAGCAGCAGATCGGACGGGCGGGGCGGGTCGGCAGGCGGGGGGGCTGACCTGGCGGCCCGGGAGACTTCATGCAGATCACCACCACCCGCGAACTGCCCGGCGAACATCGCGGCGAGCCATGCGTCCAGGTAGGTCTCGCGCGCGAGGGCGGCATCCAGCGGCTCCAGTTGCTTGGCCGCCTTCAGCAGCAGTGCGGGGGCGTCGCTGCCGCCGCCAGAAGCGAACGCGATCTGCCCGCGCAGCAAGGCGGCGCGCGCCTGCTGGAGTTCATCCAACGGTCCAGCCACCGCCATGGTGAGCAGCTCAGCCGCCGTATCCAGCGCCCCGGCCTGCAGGCTCGCCTGCGCGGCCGCGAGGGCGCGCTTGGCCCGTAGTGCGGGTTCGCCGGTGAACTCGGCTGCCCGCTCCAAGAATGCCCCCGCCGCGGCCATGCCGCCGCGGGCCTGCGCCCGGCCCGCCGACCGCTCCAGCTCCGCGGCTACCTCTTCATCGGGTCCCGATGCCGCCGCGGCCAGGTGCCATGCCCGCCGATCCGGGTCACCGTCGCGATTGGTCACCTCGGCCAGCGCCCGGTGCGCCGCCCGCCGCTCCGGAGGCGATGCTGCCGAGTACACCGCCGACCGCACCAGCGGATGCCGGAACCGCACTCGCGTCTTAATCTCCAGCAACCCCTCGGTCTGGGCGGCCGCCTCCGCCGAGGCCGGGATTCCGAGCCGCCCGGCCGCTCGCCTCACTACCGTGGAATCGCCGGTCGGCTCAGCCGCCGCGACCAGCATCAGTGATCGCGTGTCGGCGGGGAGCGCCTCCAGCCGCCGCCGGAACTCCTGCTCGATCCGCGCGGGGATCGCCTGCGCCTCGATCAGCCCGAATCCGCCCGCCAGCTGCGCTGGGCCCAGCCCGCGGGGTAGTTCCAGCAGGGCCAGCGGGTTGCCCTGGGTCTCAGCCAGAATCCGGTCCCGGATCCGCTCATCGAGCCGGAACCGGACCACCGACCGCAGCAGCGTACCGGCGTCCTGATCCGGCAGGCCCCGCACCTCCAGCTCCTCCAGCCCCCGGAACTGGTCCCCGGGTTCGCGCGCGACGAAGACCAGGCCCACCGGCTCGGCCAGCAGCCGCCGCGCCGCGAACGTCAGCACCTGCGCCGACGCCGTATCCAGCCACTGCGCGTCATCAACCACGCACAACAGCGGCCGCTCGTCGGCCACTTCCGACAGCAACGTCAGCACCGCCAGCCCGACCAGGAACCGGTCCGGCGCATCCCCCTCCCGCAGCCCGAACGCGATTCCCAGCGCGTCGCGCTGCGGACCCGGCAGGCCCTCCAGCCGGTCCAGCAGCGGCGCGCACAGCAGGTGTAGCCCGGCGAAGGCCAGCTCCATCTCCGATTCCACCCCGACCGCCCGGGCCACCCGCATGTCCGCCGCCGCCCCGGTCATGTACTCCAGCAGCGCCGACTTGCCGACCCCGGCCGCACCCCGCACCACCAGCACCCGTCCGCGTCCCGAGCGCAGATCCCCGAGCAGCCCATCGAGCACGGCGCGCTCCCGCTGGCGGTCCAGTAGTGCCGGCATCGGCTCAAGTCGCGTACTCATGCCCCATCCTCGCCGCCAAGTCATGTCGGCCCAGCAACGGCAGCAAACTAACCCGTCGGCACCGGCCGATCTCCATCGGCCAAGGCCTGCTGGAGCTGCCGCCGGGAGCTGATGCCGAGCTTGGTGAACACCTTGCGCAGGTACCACTCGACGGTACGGGGGCTGATGAAGAGCTGGGCGCCGATTTCCGGATTCGACAGGCCATCCCGGGCGAGCCGCGCGATGAGTGCTTCCTGTTCCTTGAGTTGCTCAGCGGCATCGGCAGTGCGCTGGCGTACGACCGTGCCGGCGGCCAGCAGTTCGCGGCGGGTTCGCTCCGCGAAACCGTCCATTCCCATGGCGATGAACATCTCATGGGCCCGGGCCAGCTCGCCGCGGGCGTCGGCCCGGCGATTGGACTGCCGCAGCCATTCCCCGTATAGCAGGTGAGCGCGGGCGAGTTCGCCATGCACCCTTGCCCGGTTGAGATGGTCGACCGCCTCGCGGAACCCGCGCTCGGCGCTATCTCCATCGCTGAGCAGGGCGCGCGAGCGCGCCTCGATCCCGAGCGCCCAGTCGGTCCGGCACGCCTGCGCCTTCGCGGTCAGCCGCTGGAGGGTCTCCGTCGCCAGGTCGGTCCTTCCGGTTCGCACGGCCGACTCGATTAGCTCGGTCATGCCCCAGTTGTGGGCCACCATCTCGGCCCGATCCGCGCAGGCGCCGCGGGCGGCGGCGAGTGCCTCGTCGTACTGGCCCATGCCATTGCAAAGAACAGCGTGGGAGTACTCGGAGATGGCCACCCCGACTCCCTCGCCGCGCGCGCTCGCCTCGCGGATCGTGACATCGATCAGCTCTCTGGCCTCGGGGACCTGACCTCGCCAGGCGGTGAGGATCAGCGCGCCGTACGGCGCCTCGGCGATGCCCGCCGCCTCGTGGACCGACCGTGACTCCTCGACCAGCGCGGCGGCCGCGGCGAGTTCGCCGCAGAACACGAGAACGGGCGTGCGCGAGCCGAACGCGAGCGGGAGCTCGCTAAGCGCGCCCGTCTGCCGGGCCAACTGCAGGTGATGGCCAGACAGGTCGTATGCGCTTTCGTCGTCCCACAGCTCGAGGGCGAGCACGCAACCCTGCCACAGCCAGCGGAGGTTCTCCCTAGCCGAGCCCGGGTCGCTGCGGAGCCTGCTCAGGGCGTCCTGGCCCAGCGGCACAGCCATGGCGTAGTCATCGGTGAGCGCGACGAAGGCGTCCAGCAGCAAGTCGCCGGGCGCGGGCTCGTCATCCGGCCGTCGCGGTGCGGCGCGCGCGGCCCGTGCCACCTCCGCGGTGCCGACGCCCTCGTTGAGCCGGGCCGCGAACTGGGCGGCAGAGAACGCGTCCAGGTAGGTCTGACGCGTGAGCTGGAGATCCAGCGGCTGGAGACGATGGGCCGCGGCCAGCAACAGCAGGGTCGCTTCGTTGCCCCGGCTAGAGGCGAAGGCCAGCTGAGCGCGCACCAGGTCGATCTGGGCGCGTTGCAACTCGTCGACCGGACCATCCTGGGCGATGGCGAGCAGGGTCCGGGTGGCCTCGAAGGCGCCGGTCGGGACGTTGGCGAAAGCGGCGGCCAGCGCGCGCCGGGTCCGCGCAGCGGGAAGCGGGGTCAGCTCGGTGGCGCGGGTCAAGAAGGCGGCGGCGCCTGCGAGCCCGGCCCGGGCCTGGGCCCGGTCGGCCGACTGCTCCAGTTCGGCCGCCACCTCCTCGTCGGGCCCAGAGGTGGCGCGGGCACGGTGCCAGGCCCGCCGGTCCGGGTCGGTCAGGGTGTCGGTGGCGTCGGCGAGGGCGCGGTGCACGCGTTGGCGGTCGCCGGTGTCGGCCGCGCCGTAGACGGCCGACCGGACCAGCGGGTGGGTGAACTCCACGCGAATGCGCACACGCATAAGCCCGGCGTCCGCCGCGGGGGCCGCCGCCGACATGTCGATGCCCAGCGAGCCGACGGCGCGGCGGAGCAGCACGGGATCGCCGAGCGGTTCCGCGGCCGCGGTCAGGACGAGCAGCTGGGTGTCGGCCGGAAGCAACCGGAGACGCTGAACGTAGCTGTGCTCGATCTTGTCGGCCACCGGCCGGCTGCCAGGCAGGCCGAACCCTCCGGCAAGATCGGCCGCCTGCCAGGTTCGCGGCAGCTCCAAGAGCGCGAGCGGGTTGCCGTGGCTCTCCGCGATGATCTGATCGGTGACGGCCACGTCGAGCGGGCCGTGCACGTGGCCCAGTAGCAGCGACCGCGCATCACGGTCCTGGAGCCCGCTGATCTCCAGCGCGGGCAGCCCGGCCAGCACGCCGTCTCCGATCCCGGTACGCGCCGCGCCCACCACCGCGACACGCTCGGCCAGCAGGCGGCGGGCCGCGAATCCGATAATCTGCGCGGAGGCCTGATCAAGCCACTGAGCGTCGTCGATGATGCAGGCCAGCGGCTGCTGCTCGGCCGCCTGCGCCACCAGTGTCAGCGCGGCCAGTCCCACCAGGAATCGGTCAGGCACCGGACCGGCGCTCAGACCGAACACCGTGGCTAGCGCGTCGCGTTGCGGGACGGGCAGCTCGTGGAGATGGTCCAGCAGCGGCGCACATAGCTGATGAAGGCCGCTGTAGGCCAGTTCCATCTCCGACTCCACACCGGCGGCTGACGCGATCCGCCACCCGCCTCCCCTGTCCGCCTCACTAGCCACCCGATTGGACAGGTAGCCCAGCAGAGCGGTCTTGCCCACGCCCGCCTCACCACGGAGCACGAGGACGCGGCTGGTCCCCGCGAGCACGTCGGCCATCACCCGGTCCAGCGCGGCACACTCGTCACGACGTCCGAGCAACTCGTCCACTGCGCTACTCCCTAGGCCTGTACCTAGGGGCAGTCTCCATCACGCGGTCGTCCCGTGGCCAGACCCGAGCCGGGCGACGTTAGTATCACACCCGAGAACCGTCGGGGATGGTCGGCAGCGCGCCGCGCAGCTCACGGCGCGAACCGATCCCCAGCTTGGTGAATATCTTGCGCAGGTGCCATTCGACGGTGCGCGCCGACAGGAACAGCTGGGCGGCGATCTCCGGGTTGGTGCGGCCGTCAGCGGCGAGCCGGGCGATGTGCGCCTCCTGCGCGGACAGCGTGCTGGCCGGCTCTGCCGTCGGCTGGCGTACGGTCTCGCCGGCGGCCAGCAGCTCGTGCCGGGCGCGTTCAGCGAACGCCTCCATGCTGATCGCGGCCAGCGTGTCGTGCGCGGTTCGAAGTTGTTCGCGGGCGTGTGCGCGGCGGTTCTCCCGGCGTAGCCATTCGCCGTAGAGCAGGTGGGCACGGGCCAGTTCGGGCCGCAGCTTGGTGCGGCCGAGACGGTCGATCGCTTCCTGGTACAGGTTCTCGGCCGTCTCGCCGTCGCTCAGCAGCGCGCGGGAGCGCGCCTCGATGCCGAGGCCGAAGTCGGTCCCCCCGGCTTGCGTGAATTCCGCCAGCCGGGTCAGGGCGTCACCGGCGATGCCGGTGTCCCCGGTGCGGGCGGCGGCCTCGATCAGCTCCGGCAGCGCCCATATGGACATGTGCAGCGTAGCGGTGTCTTCGCTGGCTTGCCGGGCCTCCGCCAGCGCGTCGGCGTACCGCCCGAGGCCATTGGCCAAGGTAGCGGCCACCCAGTGCGCGTAGGCCACCGCGACGCCCTGCCCCGCGGCGGTCCCCTCGGTGATAGTGCCCTCGATCAGTGGGGTGGCCTCGGCTTGGCGGCCCCGGAGCGACGCGAGCATCATCGCGGTGAACGGGGCCGCGCGGCTCCCGGTCGCCTCGCAGACCGCGTCTGCCTCCGCGTTAAGGGCCGCGGCCGCTACGAAGTCGCCGCTCCACGCCACTGCCGTGCCCAGCGCGCCCAGCATGATCGGCAGCTGGTCGAGCGCGCCGGCCTCCCGGGCAAGCTGGACCTGCCGGATGAGCATTGCCCGCCAGGTGTCGTCATCCCACAGCACGCTGGCGGCCGCCTGCGCGAACCAGCCCCACCGGAGTTCTTCTGCCATGGTCATGTCGGCGTCGTTGAAGGCGTGCAGCGCGCGGCGCAACGTCGGTGCCGCGGCGGCCGGCCCGTCGGTGACCACCATGGTCAGGCCGGCCAGCACCAGGTCGGCGGGGTGCGGCGGGTCGGCGGAGGCAGGCATGGCCCGGGCCGCGCGGCAGACCTCCAGCATGTCACCGGCGCCTGCCAGCCGCCCCGCGAACAGGGCCGCCATCCACGCGGTCAGGTAGGTCTCGCGGGCCAGGCCCGCGTCGAGCGGCTCGAGCCGCTCGGCCGCCTTGAGCAGCAGCGGCGGAGCGTCACTGCCCAGGCCCGAGGCGAACACGATCTCCCCTCGCAGCAGGTCCGCCCGGGCGCTCTGCAGCTCATCCAGCGGCCCGGTCT
>Ga0335074_10015984_pt1 | contig 10560 bp, 7 predicted proteins | sample Lox_Sample_23_FD_206715 | JGI IMG/M metagenome (GOLD analysis project Ga0335074, IMG submission 206715) | Soil microbial communities from Loxahatchee National Wildlife Refuge, Florida, United States - Lox_Sample_2.3 | ecosystem: Environmental > Terrestrial > Soil > Wetlands | place: USA: Florida...
GATCGCCGGAGTCGTCGCGGTCATCGTGCTGGTCGTCGTCGGCTGGATGGTGCTGACGCGCAAGCCTGCCTCGTCCAACGCCGGGGCGGGCAGCACGCCGACGCTGGCGGCCAAGACTCCGGCGGCGACCAAGGCCGCGACCAAGCCGACCGCGTCGCCCGCGGCGAGCGGCCCGGTCTACACCCTGTCCACGCCCCCGACCGCGGGCGGCTACCCGATCGGGCAGGACCCGGACTTCCTGGCCACCGCCACCACGACCGCGCAGAGCATCGTGTCCTCGGTGAGCAGCGGTGGCGGCGGGACGGTGCAGGGCTCCCCGGTCTCCGCGTCCTACCAGCTGCCGACCGACGAGCAGACGATGGAGTTCGTCGGCTACCAGGGCACGTTCAACCCGGCCAAGGTCGAGACGATCCTGGCGTCGCTCGGCAGCGACCCGAACAGCTACCCGGCGGGCGCGGACGGCGGCATCCTCGGCTGCGCGAACACGACCTCCGCGCCGAGTGGCGGGGTCTGCGTGTGGGCCACGACGTCCACCCTCGGCGTCGTCGAGTTCTTCGAAGGGACGGGTCCCGAGACGCTGGTGACCGCTCAGGCCAAGGGCGCGGCGGCCGTCGTCAGCCTTCGTTCCGGCGTGGAGACCGCCAAGAAGTCCTGACCGGGTCGCGGGCGGGTAACTCGGTACGCGGCGGGTGGCCGCAATTCGTAGACTCACATGATGTGACCGAACGCGAGCCGCAGGGCCTTCCTTCGCAGTACGCGCCTGCCGAGGTGGAAGCCCGCCGATACGAGCTCTGGGAGAAGGCCGGCTACTTCACGCCGGAAGCCCAGGACGACCCCGACGCGCCGAGCTACACCATCGTGCTCCCGCCGCCGAACGTAACGGGCGTCCTGCACATCGGTCATGCGCTCAACCACACGCTGAGCGACATCCTCGTCCGCCGTCGCCGGATGCAGGGCTACCGGACGCTCTGGCTGCCGGGTATGGACCACGCCGGCATCGCGACCCAGAACGTCGTGGAGCGCGAGCTGGCGACAGCGGGCCTTTCCCGGCACGACCTGGGCCGGGACGCGTTCGTCGAGCGGGTCTGGCAGTGGAAGGTCGAGTACGGCGGCCGGATCCTGTCCCAGATGCGCTGCCTGGGCGACTCCGTGGACTGGTCCCGCGAGCGGTTCACCATGGACGAGGGCCTGTCCCGGGCCGTGCAGACCATCTTCAAGCGGCTGTTTGACGACGGGCTGATCTACCGCGCCGAGCGGATCATCAACTGGTGCCCGCGCTGCCTCACCGCGCTGTCCGACATCGAGGTGGACCACTCCGACGAGGACGGCGAGCTCGTCTCCATCCGCTACGGCGACGGCGAGGACTCGATCGTGGTCGCGACGACGAGAGCCGAGACCATGCTCGGCGACACCGCCGTCGCCGTCCACCCCGACGATGACAGGTACCGCCACCTGGTCGGGAAGACCGTGCAGCTGCCGCTGACCGGCCGCCGCATCCCGATCGTCGCCGACGCGCACGTTGACCCGGCCTTCGGCACCGGCGCCGTCAAGGTGACGCCCGCCCACGACCCGAACGACTTCGAGATCGGCCGCCGCCACGACCTGCCCGTGCTCGCCGTGATGGACGAGCGCGGGGTGATCACCGCGCCCGGCCCGTTCGAAGGGCTGGACCGGTTCGAGGCCCGCCCGGCGGTCGTCGGCGCGCTCCGCGAGGAAGGCCGGATCGTCCGGGAGGTTCGCCCCTACCCGCACGCGGTCGGCCACTGCTCGCGCTGCTCCACCACGGTGGAGCCGCGGCTTTCCCTGCAGTGGTTCGTCAGCGTCGGGCCGCTCGCGAAGGCGGCCGGGGACGCGGTGCGCGACGGCCGGGTGGGAATCTCCCCGCCGGAGATGAACGCCAGGTACTTCGGCTGGGTGGACGACATGCACGACTGGTGCATCTCCCGCCAGCTCTGGTGGGGGCACCGGATCCCGGTCTGGTACTCCCCGGAAGGCGACGTGCGCTGCGTCGGCCCGGACGAGGAGCCGCCGGCCGGCTGGACCCAGGACCCCGACGTGCTCGACACCTGGTTCTCCTCCGCGCTCTGGCCGTTGTCCACCCTCGGCTGGCCGGACGACACGGCCGACCTGCGCGCCTTCTACCCGACGAGCGTGCTCATCACCGCCTACGACATCCTGTTCTTCTGGGTCGCCCGGATGATGATGTTCGGCCTGTACGCGATGAGGGGGGCGGCGCCGCGCGACGCGGTGCCGTTCCGGACGATCGTGCTGCACGGCCTGGTCCGCGACCAGTTCGGCAAGAAGATGTCCAAGTCCAGGGGGAACACCGTCGACCCGCTCGACTGGATGGACCGGTTCGGCACCGACGCGACGCGCTTCACCCTGGCCCGCGGCGCGACCCCGGGCAGCGACGAGGCCATCAGCGAGGACTGGGCGGCCGGCTCGCGCAACTTCTGCAACAAGCTGTGGAACGCGACCAGGTTCGCCCTCCTCAACGGCGCGAGCGCGGACGGGACGGCCGGAGCCACGGGACCGTTCGATAGAGAAGATCTTCCCGCGACCGACCGCTGGATTCTGTCCCGCCTGTCGGCTGTGATCGCCGACGTCGACGGCCTGATCGAGGACTACGAGTTCGGCAAGGCGTGCGACGCGCTGTACCACTTCGCCTGGGACGAGCTCTGCGACTGGTACCTGGAGCTGGCCAAGGTGCCGCTGACCGGCGCGGATGAGGCCACCGCGGAGCGGACCCGGCGAGTGCTCGGGTTCGTGCTCGACCAGACGCTGCGGCTGCTGCACCCGGTGATGCCGTTCGTCACCGACGAGCTGTGGTCCGCGCTGACTGGCCGGGACTCGGTGATGATGGCGGCGTGGCCGCGGCCGGGGCTTACCGACCCCGCGGCCGAGACCGAAATCGGCTCGCTGATGGGGCTGGTGACCGAGATCCGCCGGTTCCGGGCCGACCAGGGACTCCGGCCGGGACAGCGGGTGCCGGCCCGGCTCGCGGGGATCGAGGCCACGCCGCTGGCCGAGCACACCGGCGCGATCCGCTCGCTGCTGCGGCTGACCGAACCGGGGCCTGGTTTCGCGGCGAGCGCGTCGCTGCTGGCCGAGGGGGTCACCGTGGAGCTCGACCTGGCGGGGACCGTCGACGTCGAGGCCGAGCGCAAGCGGCTCGGGAAGGACCTCGCCGCCGCCCGCAAGGAGGCCCAGGCGATGGCGGCCAAGCTCGGCAACGAGGCGTTCGCCGCCAAGGCGCCCGCCGCGGTGATCGAGAAGTCCCGCCAGCGGCTGTCGGACGCCGAGGCCGACATCGCGCGGCTGGAGGGCCGCCTCGCCGCGCTCGGGTAGCCCGCGCCCGCCGGGTTAGCTGGTTGGTGCCGAGAGTTATGCCGCCGTACGCGGTCAAACCCCCGGCGCCAATGGCACGCAACCTGCCTGGCCGGCTACATCCCGGCCAACAGTAGGCTTGCACCGTGGATATAGCGGAGCGACTGCGCGAGGTAGAGCTCGAGATCGGATCGCGGCGGCCGGAGCACAAGATCGACCCGACGCTTGACCGGATCGCGGCGCTCACCGCCCTGCTCGGCGACCCGCAGCGGACGTTCCAGGTGGTCCACGTGGCCGGCACCAACGGCAAGACGTCGACGACCCGGATGATCGAGTCGCTGCTGCGCGAACGGGGCTTGCGGACCGGGCGGTTCACCTCGCCGCACCTGGTGTCCATGCGCGAGCGCATCTGCATCGACGGGGTGCCGTTGTCCGCCGAGCGCTTCATCGAGCTTTACGAGGAGATCCTGCCGTACGTCCGGCTGGTCGACGAACAGCAGCCGGCCAGGCTGTCCTTCTTCGAGGTGCTCACCGGCATGATGTTCGCCGCGTTCGCGGACGCTCCGGTGGACGTCGGGGTGATCGAGGTTGGCCTCGGCGGCCGGTGGGACGCGACCAACGTGGCCGACGGCGCGGTCGCGGTGATCACACCGATCGCGATGGACCACATGCAGTGGCTCGGCGACACGATCGAGCTGATCGCGGGGGAGAAGGCCGGCATCATCAAGCCGGGCGCGACCGCCATCATCGCTCAGCAGCAGGTCGAGGCGGCCGAGGTGCTGCTGCGGCAAGCCGCGAACGTGGGCGCCGCCGTCGCCCGCGAGGGGATCGAGTTCGGCGTCGTCGCGCGCGAGCGCGCGGTGGGCGGCCAGTCGCTGGTCTTGCAGGGCCTGCGAGGCACCTACGCGGAGATCTACCTGCCGCTGTTCGGCGCGCACCAGGCGAGTAACGCGGCCTGCGCGCTGGCTGCCGCCGAGGCGTTCGCCGGGGTGGCCGAGACCGTGCCCGATGAGGACGGCGTGATCACCCTCGGCCCCGGGCTGTCCGGTGCCGGGCTCGACCCGGACCTGGTCCGTGAGGGGTTCGCGAAGGCGAGCTCGCCGGGCCGGCTGGACATCCTGCGCCGTTCCCCGACGGTGATCGCCGACGCCGGGCACAACCCGGCGGGCGTGGCGGTGACCATGCAGGCGCTGACCGAGTCCTTCAACTTCGACCGGATCATCGGCGTCGTCGCGGTGCTGGAGGACAAGGACGTCGAGGGCATGCTGGCCGAGCTTGAGCCCGTCCTGTCGGACATTGTCGTCACCACGAACTCGTCAGCGCGCGCGATGCCTGTCGACGACCTCGCGGCGCTCGCCGTGGATGTCTTCGGCGAGGACCGGGTGCTCGTCGAACCGCGGCTCGACGACGCCATCGAGGCGGCGGTGAACCTCGCCGATGAGGCGGACGCGGCCGACGCGGCGGCCGGCTCCGGCGGCGGCCTCGGCCTCCCCGGCGGCACCGCGGTGCTGGTCACCGGCTCGGTCGTCACCGCCGGAGACGCGCAGCTGCTGCTCGCGCCGGACGCCGCCGTGCGCGGCACGCAGTCCCCGCCGGCCACTGCCCCGAGCCGGCACCCGTTCACCCGAGGAGACCTCTCATGAGGCGCTTGTGCGGCACCGTCCTCGCCATGGAGGCCGTCATCCTGCTGCTCGCGATCGTGCCGGCCAAGGTGCTCGGGCACGCGAGCGGCGGCACGGCGGCCGCGGTGTGCGGCGGCCTCGCGGTCGTCGCGCTGGTGCTGTCCGGGTATGTCGGCCGCCGCAGCTGGGCGGTGTACGCGGGCTCGGTGTTCCAGGTGCTGGTGATCGCGGCCGGGGTGCTGCTGCCGCCGGCGCTGTACATCCTCGGCGGGATTTTCACGGCGCTCTGGATCACCGGCATCTGGCTCGCCCGCAAGTGGGAGGGCGGCACGCCCACCGCCCTGACCGCACCGCCGGGCACGGGCAGTTCGGCCCGCCGGTAAGCTCGTGCCCCGTCAGTTGAACAATCGCTAAATCAATCGCGAGGAGCAGTAGTGTCACAGCGCACCCTCATCCTGGTCAAGCCGGACGGTGTCCAGCGCAACCTCATCGGTGACGTGATTTCCCGAATTGAGCGCAAGGGCCTGAAGGTAGTGGCGTTGGAGCTGCGCACCATCGACACCGAAACCGCGCACGCGCACTACGCCGAGCACGCAGAGAAGTCATTCTTCGGCGACCTGGTCGAATTCATCACGTCGGCACCGCTGGTGGCGCTCGTCGCCGAGGGCGACCGGGCGATCGAGGCGTTCCGCGCGCTGGCCGGGGCGACCGACCCGGTGAAGGCGCTGCCTGGCACCATCCGGGGCGACTACGCGCTGGCCGTGGCGCAGAACATCGTGCACGGCAGCGACTCCCCGGAGTCGGCCGAACGGGAAATCAAGATCTTCTTCCCTGAACTCGTTTAATCGTCGCCCGGACAGATAGATATCTATGGTACGAGGTCGGCCGGCCGTCACAACGGAGCTGAGCTAACGCTGATCCAACGCGGATCGAGCGTTAAGTAGACGCTAGCCTAAATCGGGGCGAACCGGCCAATCCCGGCAGAAATCTTGCAGAAATCCCGCAGAATTAACGGATCATTGTCCCTGAGTTTGCGCACGGGGCCATGCTCCGCTTATCCGATAGGCTCAAACCGGCTCAGATCACCCTCAAGATCGAAGGGTTGCCGCACCCGATGAGCAATGTCCTGACCTTCCTCGGCCGCGACATGGCGGTCGACCTTGGCACCGCCAACACCCTGGTCTACGTGCGCGGCCGGGGGATCGTCCTCAACGAACCGAGCGTGGTGGCGCTCAATACCAACAACGGCCAGGTCGTGGCGGTCGGCGTCGAGGCTAAACGGATGATCGGCCGGACGCCCGGCAACATCGTGGCGGTGCGGCCGCTCAAGGACGGCGTGATCGCCGACTTCGACGTGACCGAGCGGATGCTCAGGTACTTCATCCAGAAGGTCCACCGCCGGACCCGGATGGCCAAGCCGAGGATCGTCGTCGCCGTGCCGAGCGGCATCACCGGGGTCGAGCAGAGCGCCGTGAAAGAGGCCGGCCACCAGGCGGGCGCCCGCAAGGTGTACATCATCGAGGAACCGATGGCCGCCGCGATCGGCGCCGGCCTGCCGGTGAACGAGCCGACCGGCAACATGGTCGTGGACATCGGCGGCGGCACCACCGAGGTCGCCGTGATCTCCCTCGGCGGGATCGTGACCAGCCAGTCCATCCGGATCGGCGGTGACGAAATGGACCAGGCGATCATCACCTTCGGCAAGAAGGAGCACAGCCTGATGCTGGGCGAGCGGACCGCCGAGGAGATCAAGCTGGCACTCGGTTCCGCCTTCCCGCACGAGGACGAGCCGCACGCCGAGATCCGCGGCCGGGACCTGGTCAGCGGCCTGCCCAAGACCGTCGTCATCTCCGCCGCCGAAGTGCGCAAGGCCATCGACGAGCCGGTCAGCCTCATCATCGACGCGGTCAAGACCACGCTCGACAAGTGCCCGCCGGAACTGGCGGGCGACGTGATGGACCGGGGCATCGCGCTCACCGGCGGCGGTGCCCTGCTGCGAGGTCTCGATCTGCGCATCCGGGAGGAGACCGGGATGCCGGTGCACATCGCCGACAGCCCGCTCGACTCCGTGGTGCTCGGCACCGGCAAGTGCGTGGAGGACTTCGATACCCTGCGCCAGGTGCTGGTACCCGAAAGACGTTAATCTGGGGCAAGGGAGGCGCAAGGGACGGAGTTGCGCAAGTGCTTGAATCCAGGCGAACGCGACTTGTGCTGATCATTCTGGTTGTGCTGGCGGTCGCGCTCGTCACCATCGACTTCCGCGACGGCGGCAACTCCGACGCCCACTCCCTGGGCGGGCGGGTGTTCGGCCCCGTCGAGCACGTGGCGGGCGACGTCACCGGCTGGTTCCGGGGCGGCGGCAGCAGCGGCGAAGTCAGCGCCCTGCAACGGCAGAACGACCAGCTTCGCGCCGAGCTGGCGCAGGCACAGACGGACGACACCGACGCCGCCCAGCTCGCCAGCCTCCTGCACCTCAGCAGCAAGAACCGCTGGAAGGTCGTCCCCGCCACGGTGATCGCCGCGGGCGGCGCCTACTCCGACACGGTGACGATCAGCGCGGGCAGCGCGAGCGGCATCGCTGCGAACGAGACCGTGCTCAACGGCGACGGCCTCGTCGGCACGGTCGTCTCCGTCACCGCGAGCACCGCCACGGTGCAGCTGGCTACCGACGCCAACTCCACGGTCGGCGTCCGGATGGCGACCGGCCAGATCGGCGCGCTAAGCGGCACCGCCGACTCGTTCTCCGGCAGCGCGCCGCTGCGCCTGGAGCTGTTCGACGCGAACACCGTGCTCACACCGGGCGAAGAGGTCGTCACCTTCGGCTCCGTCGGCGGCCGCCCGTACGTGCCCGGTGTCCCGATCGGCACCGTCGCGACGGTGACGACCGAGCCCGGCTCGCTCACCCCGACCGCTCTGGTCCAGCCGTTCGCCGACTTCACCGGCCTCGGCGTGGTGGGGGTCGTGGTCTCGAAGTGATGAAGGAACCGTCGCTGGCCGCGCGTGCGCTCGCCGCCGCCGCCCTCCCGGTCGCCCTCTTCGCGGCCGTGGTCGCCCAGCTGACGGTGCTGAACCGGCTGCCGCTGCCCGGCGGCGACGCCCCCGACCTGGTGCTGCTGCTGGTGGTGGCCGTCGCGGTCGTCACCACTCCGCTGACCGGCGCGCTGACGGGGTTCTTCGGCGGCCTGGCGCTTGACGTCGCGCCGCCGGCCAGCCACTACGCGGGCGAGTACGCGCTGGTCTTCTGCCTGACCGGATACGCGACCGCCTTGGTGCGGACCGCGCTGCACTCCTCGTCGGCGACCGGTGACCGCGACCCCGTCACCACCTGGACGGTGATGGTGATCGGCGTGGCGGTGGGCGAGGCGGGCAAGGCGGCCATCGGCCGGCTGCTGTCGGACCCGGATGTGACCAACGCGGCGATCCGTCACGTGCTGCCCGGCGCGATCGGCTACGACCTGCTGCTCAGCCCGCTGGTGCTGTGGCTGGTGGCGAAGGTCGCCGGGCTCGCGCAGCCGCGGCCGGAACGGGCGTCGCGCGGCGACCTGATCCATTTCGGTGAGACGGCCTCCGCCTTCCGGCTCGCGTCGGCCGGCGCCACCCCCGGCCTGCGGCTGGCGGGCACCGGACAGTCGTACTTCAGCCCGCCGCCGGCCCGCGAACCCCGGTTGCGGCTGGCCGGCACCGGCTGGCTCAGCCAGGCGGCGCCCCCGGCCCACCGGGAACTCCGGCTCCGGCTGGCGGGCAGCGGCGGCATCAAGCCACCGCCGTCGCGCCCGGAGCGCCGGCTGCGGTTTGACGGCTACCGAAGTTACGGCCCGGCCCGGTCCGCCGCGCGCCGCGAGGTCCGGCTGCGTTTCGACGGCAACGGGAGCTCCGGCCGGTCTCGGTCGCCGGCCCGCCGGGAGGTCCGGCTGCGGTTTGACGGCAACGGAAGTTCCGGCAAGTTCCGGTCACCGGCCCGCCGCGAGGTCCGGCTCCGGTTTGACGGCAACGGCGGGATAGCGAAGAGCCGGTCCGTGCCGCGCCGGCAGCCCCGGTTGCGGCTTTCCGGTGGCCGCGCCGGATCGAGCGCCCGAACGTACCGTGGCTTCGCCCCCACCGCCCAGCCGCTGCTGGCGGGCGGCCGGGCGCGGAAGCTGAACTTCGCCGCCAACAGCGGGCCGCTGGCCCCGCCCCGGCGGGTACGGACGCCGGGCCGGAACTGGCTGCGCGGCGCCAGCTCGGTCCCGTCCGGGCAGCGAGCCGGCCGGGCGGCGACCCCGCGGTTCTCCGGGCGCTCGGCGCCGCAGTGGGCGGCGGGCAACGCCCTGCACAACGGCCACAAGGCGGTCAAGGCCAGGCCGGGCCGCGGCTGGCTCCGCCCGGCCAGGCGCAAGCGGCTGAACTGGTACACCGGTACCCGGTCGACGTCGTGGCTGCGCCGCAGCCGTAGTCCGTGGCGCAGGCGCAGGCAGCGCTTGCTGCAACTGGTGGGAGGCCGCCGATGATCCCCCGCTCGCGCCGCAGGCTGTTCGGCCTCTACGTCATCGCCTTGGCGATGCTGGTCGCCCTGGGCGGGCGGTTGTGGTATCTCCAGGTGCTCGACACGTCCCAGTACAAGGCGCTCGCGGCGGTGAACCAGACCCGGACGGTCGTGGTGCCCGCGGTGCGCGGCATGATCACCGACGACACCGGCCAGCCGCTGGTCACCAACCAGGCTTCGCTGACCGTCTCGGTGAACATGATGGACCTGTCGCAGACCACCACCGACGACGGAAGCGCCGTGCTGAAACGGCTGGCGCCGCTGCTGCACATGTCGGACAAGACCCTGTCGGAGAAGGTCAGGCTGTGCACTAAGGGCGTCTCGCAGCCCTGCTGGACCGGCTCGCCGTATCAGCCGATCCCGGTGGCGGAGAACGTCAGCGACAAGGTCGCGCTGCAGATCATGGAGGAACCGACGCAGTTCCCCGGGGTCACCGCGCAGGTCCAGCCGGTGGTCGACTACCCGATGCCGGACGGCGCGAACCCGGCCCAGGTCCTCGGTTACCTCCAGCCGATCACCCAGGCGGAGATGGCCCAGGACCACATCCCGGAGACCGGTTTCGCGCAAGACGACCTGGTCGGCCAGTCCGGCCTTGAGGCGCAGTACAACGCCGAGCTGACCGGCAAGCCCGGCACCCAGATCGTCTCGGTGAACGCGGCGGGCGACGTGCTCGGCACCGTCGGCGGCACCCCCGCGCAGACCGGGGACACGCTGATCACGTCGCTGAACTCCAAGGTGCAGGCAGTGGTGCAGACGGCGCTCAACGACGCGGTCGCCAGGTCCCGAGCCGAGGGCAACTCGGCGGACCAGGGGGCGGCGATCGTGGAGACCACGACCGGCCGGATCGTGGCGATGGCGAGCTACCCGGACTACAACCCGAACGTGTGGACCAACGGGATATCGCAGAGCGAGGTCAACTACCTGTTCGGCCTCGGCGGCGACTCCGGCTCTGGCGAGCCGGCGTATAACTGGGCGACCCAGGGCCAGTACGCGCCGGGCTCCACCTTCAAGGTCACCTCGACCGCGGCGGCGGTCGCCGACGGCTACTCGCTTTACGGTCTCTACAACTGCCCCGCGTCGGTGAACATC
>Ga0335074_10015985_pt1 | contig 10558 bp, 12 predicted proteins | sample Lox_Sample_23_FD_206715 | JGI IMG/M metagenome (GOLD analysis project Ga0335074, IMG submission 206715) | Soil microbial communities from Loxahatchee National Wildlife Refuge, Florida, United States - Lox_Sample_2.3 | ecosystem: Environmental > Terrestrial > Soil > Wetlands | place: USA...
GTTTTCAATCGGCCTGCCGGCACAAAATGCAGTAAAGATGTTTTAGAATCCAATTACGACTTATTATTAATCACAGAATACGACCGCGCCAAAGGTCGTACGATACACATTTTGATATCGACTATGGAGATAACGAGCATGCAGGAGCTTCTCCGATAAAGCCCGTTCTGGCCCAACGCCCACTCCTCTGGTACTGCCTATCGGATCCGGCAATTGCATTACCAGATGCAGTCAACTCTAACTCCGACCTGTACGGCCTCTGTTACAAGAATTTACTGCTGATATGTTGATCGCTTATTCGAGTGCTGACTTGATGTGGCGATACGTCTTGGATGTATTTGCATTCTTACTAAGAACGTAAAATGCTTCGGAATAGAATCATGTAATCAGCCATCTACATTTTCCCTATTGGCAAGTATCATTTGTCTAGAAGTACATGTCTGGGATATAGGTTACCCGTTCGGCAAATCCTGAATATTATCCCCAACTCCATACGAGCACTTTTACTTCGATCCGAGGACGGTGATGATTCCATCTTGACTGACTGACACCAAGCTGTTTCCATTCACACCCCAAGCTACCGCTGTAGCTGGCACTGCACTCCGTTTCGGCTCTGACCATTGCTTCGAAGCCTTAGTATATTGCTGTACAGTCACACCGCTGGGTCCAGCCGTAGCAAGGAATTGGCCGGTATAGTCCCATTTGATGTTATCGACTCGACTGCCAGTATCGATAGCTTTTACTACAGCTGCCTCATCTTGCTTTCGGAGATCAAAGGTTGTCACGCTGCTTGAGCCCTTGATTGCTGTCGTAAACCATATGCCATTTTCGGAGAAAGAGATGGCTTGTACGGGTCCGCCGCAGTCGAATCCAGCGGCGAATTCGCCAGTTTTTACGTGATACATCTTAACTTGACCATCTGTACCGCCGGCGGCAAAGAGGTGACCATCCGGATGGAACGCGGCGGATATTAGATCTGAGTAACGTTAGTGAGTGTATCCAATGCTTGGAGATGAGGTACGAACCACAGTCGGTATAAACTTGCGTGACCGGCTTTGCGGCAACAAGATCGTAGAACACAAAACTCTTATCAGCGCCAACAGACGCGAGAATTTCACCGCTAGGATGCATCGCTAAGGCATTTACGGCGCCAGCATGGGATGTGAATGTGGCTGCCTCCTGGCCGCCATCGAAGACTTTGACAACCCCAGATGATGTTGATACGACAGGCTTATCACCATACCACACGGCATCAGTGATTGCGCCACCTCCAACGTTAAGAACCATTAGTATATTATTGTCTGGAAGCGAATATATTCCGGCAACGCTATCCGATCCACCAACGATAGCCTTTTCCCCTAGCTCGTCAATAGCAATCGAGGAGCTGCCAGGATAGAGCAGCTCGGAAGTAGAGATCACATCGTATGATTCGATATTTTCCGAAGATGCCCAGTCTTTTGGCACAGGGCGTTTCCGACGACTCTTGGACAGTCTGAAATTCAGTTAGCTACCAAGATTTCACAATTGTGATCAAGCTTCATACTTCTCTTGTGTCGCATCCACCTTCTCTGAGAGCTCTTCTGGTAGTCCCGTGCTATCCACTTGCATCTTGTCGCCATTGCTTGCGCCGCCAGCACTAATTGTAACTTTAGATAGTGCATCACGCGCCTCATCACGCTCTCGCGTAAGCCTTGCTATGACTCTGACAGCCGCATCGTGCTGATACAGTGCTGTTGCCAACTCCTGCCTTGTTTGTGCTAATTGTTGCCTGGTGTTATATGACTCTAGAGCAAGAGCATCCCACTCATTTTGGAATGTGGAGAGAAGAGAAGGGATCGAGGTGAGGGTTGGAGGTCGGGGTCGAACTACTCTCGAGGTTTTCACAGTAATCAGGTCATCGACAGTGAGCTCTTCATTCGTGACTGGATCTTTGCCATTCTCTGCGATATATGCTTCTACTAATCGTCTCTCGAAGACATTACCTGGCCATGTTAGACGTGAGCTTCCAGAAGAACTACTCTTTCAACTTACCAGACTTGCTCGAGATAACTGGATCTTGCGGTGACTCTCCAGATACTATAGATGATCAGCGCGTATTATATATCAGAGAATCCCAAGAGCACTTACTTGCGCACAACATCTTGTCTTCCTTGAATTTTGAGGTCACTTGCAGCGCACCTCAATAGGAAACAACTTTTAAGGTTTCGAGTTTCAGGAGGCGCTAAACTTATCCGAGCTTAGACCCTGCGTGATCCAATAATGTGGGGTTGCTCTATCGTAGGCCCCCGTGCCTTCAGCCTCCATGTACTTCTCCACATCATTTTCAATTGTCATATACAAGATTAGAACAAGCTGCGAAAATGTCAAGCTTTCATCTCCCTCCAGTCTCCAGCATCCCTACCCTCACTACCACCGAACGCGCCGCTATCCTCGACGCGCTTTTTGAGCCCTGTACAGCCTTGCACACACTCTCCGTCGAACTCCTGCATGATGAGCCCTTCGAGTCCTACAATGCTCTCATAACGAGCATTGGAATACAATTGACTGAGCTGCAGCACAGTAGTTCTACAAGTGACACCGAATCGCTCGATAGGATTCTAGCCGCACATCCAAGGCTGGGAGAGAAGAAGGTGGACAGCGCACAGTCGAGAGGGGAGCAAGCGGGATTGAACACTGGTGGTGAGGAAGAGGCAGGGCAATTAAGGGAGCTGAATAGGGAGTACGAGGAGAAGTTTCCGGGACTGAGATATGTGTAAGTGCACTGAATGTACTGTGGGTCTATAAAGAAGATAATAATCTAATCAAAATCGCAGAGTATTTGTCAATGGCAGAGGCCGCCCAGCCATCATGGAGGATATGCGTGCAAGAATAGCGAGAGGAGATATTGATCTCGAACGAGGAGAGGCAATCAAGGTATTATTCCCACAAAACTACCATGCTATGCAGCCCATGAATGCTTTGACTGATACACGCTTTTTTGCCAGGCAATGTGTGACATCGCAATCGACCGCGCCAGCAAGCTACAATAAGCTCCATAGACCACAAAATACAAATGCAAATGCAATTCATCCCAGCCGAACAATATTATTGCTTCCGAGAACCATTTTTCCCAACCGACCATGAAATGGGGTACCACAACATCGAACTACCGCGCTATGTGCTTAGATGCAAATTTACGAAATAAAGCTCCTTCTGCCTCTCCTTCTCCTTCATCATCTCTACCATCCGTTCATCTGGCGGTGGCGGCGGTGGCGGCGGTCGCTCCTCCCGCAACTCAGCCAACTCAGGGGGAATACCATCGAGATCGTCCAGATAATCGTACTCCTCGCCCTCCGTTGCAGAATCCGGTCTTCTGACACTCCAGTCGCTGTAGATAATTGAGTCGCCATGATCACCATCGCCATTCTCATCGTCGAACATCTCATCCTCAAGATCCAATGCATCATAGTTTGAAAGGCCAAGCGGTGACGGCGGCAGCGGTAGATCCAAGCGTCTTGGGTTCTGCACCATGAGCTGTCGCAGATTGAGAGTCTGCCGATTCGACTCATATTCTTCGCTCGCTCTGCGAGCAGTAGCCTTCGCTGCGTCCAGTCGAGTACGCACACGATTCATAATAGCCGCCTTGCGCAGCAAGCTCTTGTCCAAGCGCCTTCCCTTGGCCCATATTGCAATCTTAGAAATGCCGCGGTTGACGATATTCGTGGCCGGAATAGAAAAGGGTTGACTTAAACGAGAAGTAATGAGGTTCAACCGCAGACGGCGCTTCTTCTTCCCTCCTGACGAGCCGCCGTCGACGTCCCAGAGAGGCCTTCTGCGTTTAAAGGGACGATTCCCAACCGCTTTCGCAGCGGGAACAACGACCTTGTCGAGGCAGAATTTGACAGGCGACCCGACGGTGAAGGTGAATGCGAAGGTCTTGGTCCGCGAGAAGTCGTACCAAGAATATATCATGCTCACAGCAGCACTGCTGAAATAGGTTCGAAGTGGTCGTAAAGTGTTATATAATCGTGTGAGGAAATGTTATGAAGGTGACTTCATCTCCTCAACGAAGAAGAGGACTTGAAGACACTCGCTCATTTGGTGTTGCTGCTGCTCTGGGGCTGTGCAGTATTCGAGTGACTTGACAATATTGGAGAGACAAATCCGTATATAAGGAAGACAAGAGAAAGAAGAGAGAGGACAGAAAGAGGAAGCTCTGAAACCAGTAGACGAGTGGTAGCGTAGTATGAAGAAGGACGGTAGTCCTGCAATGGCAGTCGTGTCGTCTCGTCTCAGTCCTGATGTGTCCGAAAGCCTGCAAGTTCCAACCAGTCCCATCGTGCTGCCCCGGCCCTTCCCATCTTTTCGCGGAGATGCAAGAGTGCGGGGAATCCATGAGGCCTTCTCTCCCCGTTCCTCGACCAATCACTGCAGATGGTTACCGGTTCCAGCATCCTGGCAGCTTCCCAGGACCCCTGTCCGCAGACTTTTTTCAGACGAAGCGAGCCAGGACGAGACCTAATAGGCGTAATACATTTTATTACTTCCTTGTCTTGTCACGAGCGCATTCTCGAAAAGCTGACCTTCCGAAATTCTCTCGTAAGTCGAATTCGTAGAGCGCAGCGCAGCAGCCGCAGAATTTTGAGAAGCAGGTGATCCCCGAATTGCCTCATCATCATCTTCATCATTCATCCTCACCGGTTTCTCATAAGCTTACACGTAGCATAGCATTACCTTTCCCATCCTTCCTTGGACACTCGCCCCCCCCTGTATCACCAACTCACAACTTCCATTCTGCTGGCAAAATGCGGACTCGGTACAGCTTTTTGCCAAAGAGGCGTACCAAGCGAGCCTGTTAAAAACGCACTGTTCCGTGTTCCCTTCCCTAAAAGGGTTCCTCTAGGCTTTCCCATTATTAATTTCTGTGCTCCTCCCTACTGTCGTACATACACGAAATACGCCCTTCAGCCCTCCCGGCCTGCCGCCCGCGAGACACCTCGAACAGTGCTCGTTCCCGCTGCGCCTTCTATATCACTCTACAGCCAATAGCTTGGCAACCCGAGACTCGGCAGATGCCAATGGTGTGTCTCATTCTGACGAAGGTCAATTGGAATTTTTGCATGCAACCATCCCCAGAAAACGTAAGCCTGTCGCGTGTGCATGGAACAGAACCAGGCTTCAGCAGTAGAACAATTTTGCCCTCGCCTGTCCCCTGGGTCGGGTCATGCAAAAGCCTAAGCTTTCTGCGCTGCATTCCCTGGCCTTCTCTTACCGTGTTGCTGACCTACCCCTACCTCTCCCTCCCTGTTCTGACCTCTACCAAACCTTGAGACCGAAAGCCTTAAGTTATTTTTTGCTTTTTTCCTGCAAAATTTTTCTTAATCATTTCGTTAGCGATCGGGCGCAGGCCTGTACCTGTTGGCCGATCTATGGTACCGGTTTTTGGGGATTGAAGGACATTTCCAGGTACTTGGATTGCGCAGGATCGGGTGGGCGAAGCAGATGGCTGGCTCTGCCGCTGTTGATGCCGCTGTTGATGCCGCTGGGCTGCAGAGCGACGAGGTGTACTGTACACTATTTCGACTTTGGTGAATAGTTCCCGTCTTGGCGTTTTGGCGTGTGCAATTCATGTTTCTACGTTTCGCCTGTGTTAAGGTGCGGTAGGGGCGGGACGCACGGTTTTGATGCGTGTGGAGAGAGCAGGACATGGATTCAGGTACATAATCTGGGTATCTTTGTACCTTGCTTTAGTATGCCTGTAGGTTTGTAGTCTTGACTTTTCTACCTGTATATTAGAGAGCGATGAAAAAGAATGTTCAAGCAGTGGCGAATTTAGAACACCTTCTTCATTATGACGCCAAGCCGTGAACTTGTGTTGTATTTTGTTGTACTCGTACTATCCATTTGATTCTTCCATAGATACTCTATGTACCTTCTCAAAGTACCTTTTGTACCTGTCAATTCTTTACCTAAGCGGGCAACCAACCGGTCATCCGTGCCATGTAGCCGGCACTCTCGCTTCGCCCAAGAACCAACCGCGCCACGATCCGACAACATGCAGGAATCCTTTTACGAGAAACACAGAACGACCATTTTACGTAAACAAGTAACGTGACCCGTCTCACCCGAGCTGAAGTCTCTTCTGCCGCCCGTGACTTCCTGCACATCGCTCGATCAGGAAATTATATCGTAACTGTATCTTTGTCGCGTCTGTCTCAGCCTCTTTGGCCCAACTGCCGTCGCAAGATGCATGCCAAACACCGGGGCACAGTACGTACATAAACCGCATCTGCCAATCTCGATGTGCCTTCTTGGAGTCATATCTTGGAGCTAATGTCCGACTCTCGAGCTCATTGCTGTACACGAAAAATGCTATACTTAGTCCTGATTCGCGTCCCTCTCGAGGCGTCATGTATGAGAGTACCTCCCCCCTATCACGACCTCGACGCCTTTCGTGTCTTCACTACTACCGGGTTCTTGCCCAATACCGGTCCCGAAGCATCGCACCCGTAAACTTAGATGAGACGAAAATCTCCGTCTCCGTTCGCCTCCGTCAGTCATGCAATGCACGGACGTGCTCTGTTGGTGGTCTTTATGTATGTTGTCGGAGATCAAGTAACTTGGCCAGGTAATTTGTCAGTGAGTTGTATTGTGTCTGCAATTTCTTCATGCTATACATCGCTTTTCGCCATTCGCTTTTCACTTCCGTTTCTAATGCCCTTAGTGGTATTCTGCTCTCACCTCCTTTTGCTTTTTCCTTTTCGTCGATTTCTTTTTTTTTTTTTAAGTCTCATGCCAGCTTTTGGTAGAGCGGATGATTGGTCTTATAGACGGCATTATAAGGTGAGGCATTTTTATATCAGACGCCTGGCGCTGTGGAATTTTTTTTCTTTGGGTAACGTATTTCGGTGAGAGCCAGATGTGAAGGGGTTTGGAAATTCTCGGAACAGAAAAGACGGGGAGGAGCATAATGTGACGGTTTTGGAGCCTGGAAGACTCGGCACTGAAAGGGGCGCTACAGGGAAAGGCAAAGGTACAAGGAAGAGTTCGGTGGGGAGGGTAGTGGGAAGGCCAACATTATCGGAGAGTCCGAGAGAAACACAACGTGGGAAAGAAAGGGGCCAGGGAAGAAAAGGGGAGACATGACAATAGATTGGAATGATACACTGTTATGTTGGCTTCGCATATAGCCAAGTACGTACAGGTTCCACATGAAGCATACCTTGTGACGTTCTACAGTTGCCCGGCCATACTCCAGTCTCAGACCGGCCGTTCTCTGATTCGGCCCTCTTTCCTGAATCCTTTGGTTCTATTCCTCTGGTGTCTTCCTTTCTCTTTGTCTGGCTTCTTCGGTTCTCTATGCGTTACGTAGGGAGTATTGCGTAGCTGTTCCAAACTGCATCTGCTACTCCAAAGTGCGTTAGCTGCTCCAAACTGCACCCACTGCTCTAAGCTACGCCCGCTGCTCCAAACTGTACCCGCTGCTGAACTGCAACCCGCCGCCAAACTACAAGCTGTCGTTGACATGCAAACCGTCGCTGAACAACAAACCGTCGTCGAACTGCAAACCGCTGCCGAATTTCAAAACTGTCGTGGTGCTTTTCCAATAGACCACAGGTAGAACAGTTTCCTTTGCCCCAAGGGTGGGACTCAAGTCTCCTTGACTTTCAGAGCAGTTGCCATCTTTGCGATCTAGCGACTTGGCGCATGGGGTAACGAAGATTGTGACTCTTGGAGAACTTCCCCAGTATCTTTTCAAGGTCGAAGCTGCTTTTTCTATCTACCATACCAAAACAGTATAACATGAATAATAGGCTCTTTACTAACAGCAGAGATAAGGCGCTGGAGAGGGTGGTCACATTGTTGGGAGTTCACTTGTTTCTCTGCGTGTGAAATCTTTCCTAACTCACTTTCGCCGGCGTGAGCATCGACCTTGGACGTCGAAAGGAACATGTTGCTACCGCACTGGCTTTCCCTAGACTCTTTCCTCAATGGACATACTTGGCACTTTCATGCCACAAGACATAAGGGAAGAGGCAAAGGATGTATTTATTCCTGAGTTACCATTTCTCTACTTCAAGATATCATTTCGCTATCATTCATAGTAGGAGTAGGTTGTTTCTATAACCGGACTGATAAAGAATAACCCGCCGAATCTAAAAGCACGATGACCTCTCTATTGTGACCATGGCCCTAACCGTCCACGACTATCGAACGTGAGTATATCTGATTTTTCCTGTCATTCACAGAAGAGCTTTGTTCACGAATTGAACAAGTCACTCGAAAGGTAGATATAATCATTCTCATCAATTCTTCACCGAGCACTTAGAAACATAAATATGCCATGCCAGTACGATTACTCTCTCTTTCCTCACCTTCATCTCAACTATCCTGCGTACAAACCAAAGCTCACAACACTCGCACCAATTTAAATAAGGGTCACTAATCTATTTCAGTACGTGTCCCTTCATCGCTCACATTCTCCGTCTCTCACTTACCACAAAAACACTCCACTGACCATCTATCCCAGGCTTCAGACCCTTTCCCAGCAGATAACACCACCCCTAATCACGTTCCACGTACCCACTCAACCCTCAAAGCCTCTAATCCTTGTCTCACCCACGCAACCAACACAAACAATGTGCAAAACCACCTACCACATTCACACCTGCTGCAACCGCTGTCGGCCTCTCACACTCAACCCCATTCCCTGCTCGACCCCTAACGAGCCTGACGCGCCTGACGGCAAAGGCACGTCGTCGACAAGATCTTAGGGAAAGTTGATTACAAATGTGATCCCTGTTGGCAGAGAGGAAGAGCAGGCGTGGAGGTTCAAGAGTTAGGAGGAGGAGGAGGATGAGGATGCGAGGAGTGAGGAGGTGGAGATGGAGAGGTTGAGGAGGAGGAGTGCTTGAGTTAATAGGGAGGTGTTGAATGAGGTTATATTGAGATGGGATTTGGAGTTGCATGCTGCATCATCTAGAATTAACATTTCTCGTGGCAATGAATTAAGCCTGGCTTTGACCTGCAGATTTTCATAACCATTTCCTGCCCAGTTCTAAACCAAACCTATACAAGCAACCATACTGAAAACTCTCCTGTATTTGGGATAGACCCAACAAGACATGCCCTATTAAAGGAAGTCTCGACTCCCATATAAAGGTTATATCTAATCATTTGCTCGGCGACAGGAGCTCAATCGACAAGAAGCTCTAACCCCCGACAAGACTTTCAACAGCAAAAAATGCATCTAGCGACAAGTATGTCCCAGCTACGAGTAAAAAACACCATCTCTTATAGAACCATCTCACTCTATCTCTGCATCTAGTGTTCATAAAACGAAAACCCCGCTTCTAGGGTGAACAAGCCAGATCTAGAAGTCCGGGTCGCTCTCCACCCAGCAGCTAGGGAGCTGCCGCTGCGTTGGTCCTGTTATGAGCTCCCTCCATTCCTCGTCCTCATTATCGTAATCCACCCGCCGCGTCCTCTTCCTCAGTTTCATTCTTTACCCTCCCGTTATCAGCCTCTTATACTTCGTATACGGTTAGCGATCATGCATTCTGGTTTTTCCTACTCGAAGTGTGCTGTGCGATCTTCGGTTGCTGGTCGTTTACCTTCAGCAGGGTCATTGCACTGGAAGCTGTGGAATGATTCGATCCGTTGAAATATATGGAACGGACAAGGCACAGAAGGAAATGTATGGGATACAGGAATAGCCATCCCTGACACGAAGAGTGAATGGCTCTTCGGCATCTTATTGGGAGGGTGTTCACTATCTGCATGCTCCCGCTTGAGAGACCCAGAACGCTCGTTACATTCAAGGATCACACAATATCCGCCGCATCCAAACACCAAGAATACGCTCTACAAGATCAAACATCAATTACAACATAACAGAATCAATGAATTTAATACAACGGCAGAGAACCACAGTACTATATACACCTAAGGTGAATCGAAAAATACATCTACGTGTCAAAGCAGTTAAAACAACCCTGCCCCGAAGTCGACAGCAGGACCAAAGTCAGCTGTTAAAACCCCTCCGGCAGGAACATACCCACCACAAGAGACCCCACAGACTCAGAAGATTTACGGCCTACGCAAACCGTCCCTGCTTTCTCGGTCTTGCTCTCTCTCCCGACTCCAGCAAGTTAAGCGGCAAGACGAACCACGAACCACCTCCGTCAAGGGAAATGGGAGGGACGTCATCGAGAGGAAGGCAAAAATCAAAAGTAAGAAAGGAAATGGCAAGAACTAAGCTGCTGCGAGACGAGAGACGGCAAACGTATACCCACCTCAAGGGTCACAGGAAAGAGGGAACGTATTGTGAGAAATGGTAAAATTTCTCATTATAATCATTATATCCAGAGCACTCACCGTCCTTATACACTGTTATATACATTTTAGCTTGTCGTCCATCTATCCGGCCGCGAAGCCAGGGGAAAATGCCAGTTTCTTCAAGCTTCAATAATCTTCCGGTTGTTTTCTTCCTTCTCTCGCAAATGTCGAGACTTCGTATTTTCAGTAAGCTCAAATCCAAGTCGACTTGTTATCAAGCTATTATGGTTGGTTCGTGCTT
>Ga0335074_10015986_pt1 | contig 10558 bp, 9 predicted proteins | sample Lox_Sample_23_FD_206715 | JGI IMG/M metagenome (GOLD analysis project Ga0335074, IMG submission 206715) | Soil microbial communities from Loxahatchee National Wildlife Refuge, Florida, United States - Lox_Sample_2.3 | ecosystem: Environmental > Terrestrial > Soil > Wetlands | place: USA: Florida...
GCGGCACCATGAGCGCCTGGATCGAGCTGCACCGCCGGCTGCTGAGGGGCGCCCGACGCGTCTTCACGCCGAGCCGCGACACGGCAGCGCGCATGGAGCGGCACATTGCCGGCATCGTCTACGAGCCCCGTCCCCATCCCGAGCCGAGGCGCCTCGTCGCGATCCGCCGGCCGGTATCGAGCGAGGCCGCGCGCGTTGCGGTGATCGGCGCGCTGGGAATCAACAAGGGGAGCGAACTGCTGGTTGCCTGCGCGCGAGACGCGCTCAAACGGGGGCTGCCGATTCAGTACCGGCTGTTCGGCTTCGCCGCCGACGAGGCGCCGCTGCGCCGGCTGTCCAATGTCCATGTGACCGGCGGATACAAGCGCGACGACCTGCCGCGGCTACTCGCGGAAAACCCCTGCGATGTCGCGCTGTTTCTCGGCCTCTGGCCGGAAACTTATTGTTATGCATTGAGCGATGCTTACGGGATGGGGCTTTACCCGATCGCGCTCGACTTTGGCGCGTTCAGCGAGCGAATCGCCGCGAGCAAGGTTGGAACCTTGCTGCCGCATCCCGGCACGCCGGCGGACATCAACGCGTCGATCCTCGCGGAGGTCGCCCGCGCGGAGGACTGGCCGGCCATGGTCGAGATCGGCGAGGACAGCGAGAATGTGCTCGTGGATTATTATCGGCTGACGCCTCCGGACACCCTAGCGAAGCGTTCGCCTCCCCGTCGTAATAGGTCGTAACAGCTTGTGATCAGACGCATCACCGCCGGCTTGCATCCTGGTATATAAAAAGCTTGCGAAATGTGCGTAGAGTTTGTCAGACATTGAAGCGGCGCGCGGCCGGATCGAACGCTTGACGCGCCGCCGAGCCCTGCATTGAGGAGCGTTGATGGCGACGATTCCCGGTTCACTTTTTATTGCGACCGCCGGAGCGTTAAGCGTCAACGTCGTCGAGACGGCGACGGGTACCGGTATTGGCAGCGATACCGTCTCGGGTGATTTCAATCTCGAAGTTTTTACCGGCTCGGCGGGCAGCGCGCCGCTAGGTCCCGCGGCAGGCTATCAGGGCCTCGCGATCCTCACCGCCGGCGGCTCCGAGCTTGATCTGATCAGCGGCAGCTTTGCGGCGACCGATAACGGCACCGGCGGCGATAATCTGGTAGCCGACGGCACCAACGCGACGATTGAGGGCGGTGCCAATTCCGTCAACCTAGTCCTCAACGGCTCGGGGAACACCGCAATTGGCGGCGGCGGCTCGGCCACCATCGAGGTGAACGGCGCCAGCAATACGGTGAATGGCGGCAATGGCCCCGACACGATCACCGCTACCGGCAACGACGACGTGATCAACGGTGGCGGCGGAGCGGACATCCTCAACGCCACGGGCACCGGCGACACGATTACCGCCGGCAGCGGCGGCGGCACGTTTAACGTGGTCGGCAACGACGCGAGCGTGACCGGCGGCTCGTCCGCGGACACGATCGGTCTCTTCGGCAGTGACGGGGTGGTCAATGGCGGCGCCGGTGGCGGCGCGATAACCGCTACCGGATCGGGTGACACGGTGAATGGCGGCGCCGGCAACCTGAACGTCACCCTGGGCGGGTCGGGAGACACGGTGAACGCGGGCTCCGGCAACCTGACCGTCGATATGGGCGGCGGGGCGAACTTGCAGTTCGGCGACGACAGCTCGGCCATGTACAACGATACGATCACCGGCTTCAGTCAGCCGTCGGGCGATCGCATTCACCTGACGGGCTCCGACACGGTCGCGACTACAGCCCTGGTCAACAGCGGTCAGGACACGCTGATCACGCTGAGCGACAACTCGACGATCCTGTTGAAGGGCGTGACGACCACAATCGACAACAGCTTCTTCAGCTAAGCCCGCGGCCACCCAAGAACATTGAAAGCGCGGACGGCGATCAAAAGCCGCCCGTGCTCCTATTGCGCGCGCCGATGCATTGCCGGTTCTCCGCCGCGAAGGCGCGCGGCCGCATTGATGCCCAGTTCCACGGCCCAATTGCCGACTCGCTTGAGCGGGGCCGGGGACATTTATTCCGCCGCCTGGCTTTCCTCGGCGGGCAGCATGCCGAGCGCACGCTTGTAGACATCGATCAACGCGTCCTGCTCGTCGAGGTCGTCCTTGTCCATGCGGCGCAGGCGGATCACCTGGCGCATGATCTTGACGTCGAACCCATTGCCCTTGGCTTCGGCATAGACTTCCTTGATGTCGTTCGACAGCGCCCGGCGCTCTTCCTCGAGCCGCTCGATGCGCTCGATAAAGCTTTTCAACCGGTCGCCGGCAATCCCCCCAACCTCAGGCATACCCCCTCCACAAAAATCCTGTTACAGGGCCTTGCCGAGCTGACCCGGCCAGCCACGTCGAACGTCCGAAAATGGAGACGTGGCCCCGGATCAAGTCCGGGCGGCTCAATCGAAGCTAATGCTTGTGCTGCTGCGCCGCGAATGCAGCCTTCTGCTCGGACGACGCCTCTTTCTGGTATTTCTTGCGCCATTCGTCGTAGGGCATGCCGTAAACGATTTCGCGTGCCTCGGGATCGCTCATACCGACGCCGTTTTTCTCGGCCGCCTCACGGTACCATCTGGACAGACAGTTGCGGCAGAACCCCGCAAGGTTCATCAAATCGATGTTCTGCACATCGGTGCGCTCGCGCAGATGCGCGAGGAGGGTCCGAAACGCAGCGGCTTCAAGTTCGGTGCGGGTCTTATCGTCGATCCGGTCCATATGATTCCTCCAGTGCTGGGCCTTATGTAGGCAAGTCAGATGGGAAAGACCAGCGAGGTCGGCACCAGCGTCGAATCGGTGACGCAGATGCGCTCGGCGAAGCGCAGCGCGCCGCCGTCCTCCACCACCCGGTCATAAAGCCGGCCGCAGAGGAATACTTGCGAGGGCTCGTTGAGCATCGTCTGGAACACCGCGAAGCTCGCGGATAGCCGTATGCCGGCGGGCTCTATCGCGAGGCGCCGCACGATGCGCGGCGCGTAAAGCATGGTATTGCGGATCGCCGCGACGCGGTCGACCAGCATGCCGCGGCTTTCCGCCTGCATCAGCCCGATCGGGTGCCCCAGCTCGTAGCTCTCACGGGGGATGATCTGATAGCGGCAGGTTTCGGTGAAAAACTCCGGCCAGCGCTCGTACACGCCTTCGCCGAGCGCGTCGTCATAAGCCCCATAAAGATCGGCCAGGCGTGCGCGCAATTCCAGCGCCGCGTCTACCCCGGGCACAGCGGCGATCAAAGCCCCATCACCGAGCGGTAATGCTGGTAGAAGCCGCGGATCGCCGTCTCGGTCACCGTATGCGGTACGTTCGCGACATCGCGTCCGCCCATCTCGACGAGGCATTCGTCGTCTTCGGCGGCGGCGATGCCGGCCTGAGAGAGGATCATGGCCTCGCCGTCATCGGCCGAGACGAAACCGGCCGGGCCGAATAGGTTCGATTGGCGCAACCGGCGCTCGGTCATCTCCGGCGGGTCGTCGGCATAGCCGAAATGGGTCCACACCAGGTCGAAGTTCTGTGCGTCGAGCGGCACGATCTGCCGCATCGCGAGCCCGTTTGATTGCTGCTGCACGATGAGGTTCGGCCACAGGGTCTGCATGACGACCGTGGCATCGCCGGGATATTCGCGCACGGGGTCGATGAGACGCGGATCGGCGAGCTTGAGGTTCTGGTGGAACGCGCGCATCTGCGCCGTCGCCTCGTTCGCCTTCTGCTCGGCGCGCCGGTTCACAAGCACGCCGTGACGGCCGGTGTCATCCATCTCGACCGCCGACTGCTGGTCCATCCGGAAGAGGCCGAACGTCACCAGGAACACATGCAGCAGGCTCGCGTGGTACGGATCCTTGATGTTCTCAAACATCAGCTTCCAGTTGCTCGGCAGGCGCTGACGTTGATAGCCAAGCACCTTGAGCTCGCGGCCATTGAAGACACGGTCGAAATAGCCGAGCATCAAGGGCCCAAGATAGTCCTCGAACGTCTCGTTCGGCTGGCTGAAGCTGGCGAAGACGACACCGTTGCGCGAGGCGACGGCAAGCTGTTTCAAACCGTGTTCCTCGGGCCGAAAATCGTCGGGCATACCGCCCTGGCCCTTGAGACCACGGCGGAACGGCACGCCGAGCAGCTTGCCTTCTAGGTCGTAGGTCCATTGGTGATAGGGGCAGATGAACTCCTTCACCGAGCCGCGATTGGCGCTGCAAAACTGCATGCTGCGATGCGCGCAGCTATTCACCAGCACCCGTACCTGACCGTCCGCGCCGCGCACCGCGACGACCTCGCGCATGCCGAGCCGGCTGCGGGTGAAATCGCCAGGGTTGGGTATTTCCGCATCGAGGCAGACATAAAGCCAGCTCGGCCCCTCGAAGATACGCTCCTGCTCCCGCGCGAAAACCGCGGGGTCGGTGTAGACCCAGTTCGGCACGCGCGAAGCACCCCGATCGGGCCAGCGCCGCCCATCTAACTCCCTTGGTGATCCTCCCGCTCCACCGTCGGCCGCCATGGCAACCCTCATCCGTTATCACTGGATAAGGTAATTTTCGTGACCAGAAGGAGCAATGGCCTTGGGCTAGATCGCGCCCTCAGCCTTCAACGCCATGAGCTCGCCGTCGTTGAGACCAAGCCAGCCGCCATAGACCTCGGCGTTGTGCTGACCCACCGTCGGGCTCGGGACCAGCGGCGCCTGAGGCAGGCCATGCAACCGCAGCGGGTTGGTCGGCACGACAATCGGCCCCAGTTCCGGGTGCTCGACGCGCGCCAGCATGCCGCGCTGGTGCATATGCGGATCGTTCATCACTTCGGGCGCGGTGCGCACCGGCGCGCAGGGAATGCGCAGCTTCTTGGCGCGCGCGAACACCTCCATCTTGCCGAGCGTGCTTGTCCACGCGCCGACCACGGCATCGATCTCGTCCATGTGCTGGATGCGGTCGGCATTGGTCGCAAATCGCTGGTCTTGCTGCAACTCCTCCAAGCCCATCGCCACGGTCAGGTTCTTCCAATGCGCTTCGGTGACGATATGGATCGCCACATGCCCATCGGCGGCGGGATAGACGTTATAGGGTGCGGTCGACAGGCCGGCCTGGCGGTTGCCGGTGCGCGGCGGCGGGTTGCCGGTGCGGTGGAAGTATTCGAAGCTGGCCGCGAGGCTCGAGTAGACCGTCTCCTGCATCGCCACCTCGACCAGCCGTCCCTCGCCCGATTTCTCGCGCTCGTAGAGCGCGGTCATGATCGCGCCGTAGAGGTGGATGCCGCCCATGAAATCGACAAGGGTCGGCCCCGCCTTCATTGGCGGCCCGTCGGGCGCGCCGGTGACGCTCATGATCCCCGAAGCGGCCTGGATGGTCAGGTCCATCGCCAGGTTGTCGCGGTCGGGACCGCTGATCCCGAACCCGGTGCCGGTGGCGTAGATGAGGCTCGGGTTGATCTCCTTGAGCACCGCATAGCCGACGCCGAGGTCGTCCATCGTGCCGGGGGAAAAATTTTCGAGCAACACATCAGCGCGACGCACCATTGCGAACAGCAGCTCGCGTCCTTTCGGGTGCTTGAGGTTGAGGGTTACAGCGCGCTTGTTCTGGTTGAGCATCGCGAAAGGCAGGGTCGCGCTTTTGCCGGGCGCGGCACGGCGGCGCAGCGGCTCTCCGGTCGGCGGCTCGATCTTGATCACGTCCGCGCCCGCCTTGGCGAGCAGCAAGGTCGCGTACGGCCCTTGAAAGATTTGCCCAAAATCGATGACCGTGACGCCGGCGAGCGGCAACGCGGCGGCAGCGTTCCGCTCGGCTTGCATCGTCTCCCCTATCTTCGCTATCGTGGCGCGTCTCCCGTTTTACGCACCTTAATTTAACCCTCAGCGGTGGCGTCCTGTCCCCGCAGTTTATCCAAATCTTTAGCGCCTTCGCGCTAGGGAATCCCCCATAAAACTTTCGATGGGACTTTTCCCCGTGGAAAGCCTTCGCGCGCGTTTATGTTTTATCGCCATCGCCGCCGTTCTCGCGAGCTGCGCCGCCGGCCCGATGGCGCTCGGCCCGGGGAAAACCGCCGGCGTGGTCCCCGTCAGCTTTGCTGCCAACAATTGGAGCGAGCTTTCCGGCTGGTCTGGAGACGATGTGGCGCAGGCGCTGCCGGCCTTTGTCAAATCGTGCAACCGGATCACCCAGAACCAGTCCGACAGCGCGCCGCTAGACCCCTCGACCCAGGGTGCGGATTTCGGCCGGGTGGGCGATTGGCGTCCGCTGTGCCGGCAAGCCGCGGCGCTGCCTGCGGGGGACGATACCGCGGCCCGCAAGTTCTTTGAGCACAACTTCTCGCCGATGCTGGTCGCCAGCCGTGGCGACAGCCACGGTCTCTTCACTGGTTATTGGGAGCTTGAAGTCGACGGCTCAAAGACAAGGGGCGGGCCGTACCAGTTCCCGGTCTACCGCGCGCCGTCTGACCTCGTTGCCGGCCGGCCTTATCTTGACCGCGCGGCAATCGAAGACGGCGCGCTGGCCGGCAAGGGCCTTGAGATCATGTGGCTCAAAAGCGCCGACGACGTCTTTGTGCTCCAGATGGAGGGTTCCGGCCGTATTCGCCTGCCCGATGGCAGCCTCGAACGGCTCGTCTACCAGGCAAACAACGGTCGGCCCCTTGTTGATATCTACCAGATAATGCTCAACCAAGGCCTCATCCCAAAGGCCCAATTTTCGGAGAGCGCGGTGCGCGCCTGGATGCGCGACAACCCCGCCGCGGCTGCGGAGCTGCGCCGCAAGGACCCGCTCTACGTCTTCTTTCAGCCGCGGAAGGGCGATGGTCCGGTGGGCTATCAGGGCGCGGTGCTGACTGCCGAGCGCAGCCTCGCGGTCGATCACCACTACATCCCGCTGGGCGTACCGCTGTGGCTCGACGCGCGCGATAAGTATCGGCCGGTCGCGGTGCGGCGACTGGTGGTCGCACAAGACATCGGCGACGGCATTGTCGGCCCGCTGCGCGGCGATTTCTACTGGGGCAGCGGCAAGCAGGCACAGGCGCGCGGCCGCGATTTCTACGCCGATGGCCAATACTGGGTGCTGCTGCCGCGTACCGTTGCAACGCACACAATGGCATCGCTGAATTAGCCGCCTAGGAGGACGGCCGTGTCTCCGGCATGGCGCTGAATGCGACGAGGACAGCGGCGAGCCCGACCAGCGCGAGGCCGATATAAGCGACCGGAGTACCGAACGCATCGGCGACCCACCCGGCAAGCACCGTGCTGACGGTCGCACCGACGCCGATGGCGAGGCCGATAAACCCCATCGAGAGATTGTAGCGGCCTGACCGGCCGGCGATATCGCTCGCGACCAGCGGCACCAGTATGCCGACGCAGGCGGCGGCGATCCCGTCGAGCCCTTGAATGAGCACGAGCGCGGCAGGATTGACGAGAGTGGCAAACAACACGCCCCTGACGGGCAACGTGGAAAACCCGATCAGCAGCACCAATCGGCGGCCGCGCTGGTTGGCAAGTTTGCCTATTGTCGGCGAGATCGCCGCGACCACCAGTTGCGGCACGATGATGCATCCGGCGATCAGCAGGCTGGCGAAATTTCCGGCTTCCTTCGTGAGGGTGTTGCCGGCAAGCGGCAGCATCGCTGAATTGCCGAGCGTGAACAGCATCACGCACATGGCGAATATCAGCAGCGCACGGTTGGTCAACAGGCTGGAAATGGGCGCCCGTCCAGGCCCGGCTTGCCCGTCCGGGTACGAGGCCGGCGACAGCGCGGGGTCGCGCAGCCGCGCCAAGGGCATCAGCGAGACAATAGCCGGCAGCGTTACCGCGGCGGTCAGGAAGAACACTGCCCGTTCCGAGACGTAATATCCGCATGCCCCCATCAGCGCCGCGCCGATCCCGTTGCCGATCGAGGCGAAGCGGGCATTGCGTCCGAGCCGTGGTCCCAGCATCGCCGGCCCAGCCACGGCGAGGCTCATTGCCGCGATCGCCGGACCCAGCGTGCAGCTGGAAAATCCGTGCAGTATCTCCGCCGCGTAGACCCATAGGGCGCTCGGCCACAGCGCGAACAGCAGCGCGCTGGCGCTGAAGGCGAGGATGCTGAAAAGCGCCACCGCCGCCTTGCTGCTGACGGCGTCGACCAGCGCGCCGGCCGGAAGCTGGCTCGCCATCGCGACGACCGTCCCGAGGCTGAGAGCCGTGCCGATGCCGATCTGCGTCCAGCCTTGGGTCGTCAAATAAACCGAAATAAAGGGCCCAAAACCCGTCTGGATGTTGGCGACGAAAAGATTGAGCCCGTCGAGCCCATGCCCGGCAAGCGCCGCTTCGTCGGGTTCGGGCCTGCTTTTTGCCAACGACACCGACATCGCCGGCTCATTTATGCGTGTCGACCGGCGGCGCGGGCGCGGGAGGCGGGGTGACCGCCTCGGCCCCAGGCGGACCCGGCTTGTACTCCGGGGCAGCCGCAATCTGCGCCCGACTGAGGCCGAGCTCGACCGTGCCCGCGCGGCCGAGCGCCGTGAAATCCAGCGCCTTCCAGTCGATCGCGATCTTGCGGCTGCCGACGCCGAGAAACCCGCCGAAATCGATCACCGCGGCGCGCGGCTGACCATTCGTATCGACCAGGACATCGACGACAAGCCCCAGATCTTCGCCGTTCGGCCCCTTGACCTTTTTGCCCAGCACCGGAGCCGCGTCCTTTAGCGACAGCGGCTCGATATTCTCCGCGGCGCGCTTTTGCTGATCCTGGATTGGCGCAGTTGACGGTTGCGGCCGTGTCTCCGGCTGGTTCTGCGCCACGACGGTCGCCGCTGCCCGGCACTGCGGGGCAACTGCAACCGCCGCGACGCCGAGCAGCCCAAGAGCGAGCGCAATCGCTCCGCCGACCGGTGTGTGGCGCCACCCAGGGCGAGACATATGCGGGCTAACTGGTGCGTTGGCTCTCATAGAGCCGGGTGAAAGCGCCGTTGGGTCGCCGCAGAAGATCGCGCGGGGCGCCGTCTTCGATGATGCGCCCGCGCTCCAGCACGACGATGCGATCGTAGTTGCTGAGCGACGAGAGACGGTGCGCGATCGCGAGGACGGTGCGCCCCTTTACGAGGCGCAGCAATGCGTCTTGCACGAGCCGCTCTGATTCGGTGTCGAGGGCGGAGGTCGCCTCATCGAGCAAAATGATCGGCGCATCGTAAAGGAAAGCGCGGGCAATGGCGATGCGCTGCCGCTGACCGCCCGACAGCTTGGCGCCGCGCTCGCCGACGATCGTATCAAACCCTTGCGGCAACCGCACGATGAACTCCGTGCAATGCGCCGCCGCCGCCGCTCGCTCGACCGCAGCGTCGGAGGCCTCGGGCATGCCGTAGCGGAGGTTCTCGATCAGCGAGCGGTGAAACAGCGAGATGTCCTGGTGCACCACCGCGATCGAGCGATGCAGGCTGTCCTGCGTAACCTCGGCGATGTCCTGCTCGTCTATCAGCACAGAGCCGCGTTCAGGGTCGTAAAGCCGCTGCAGCAATGCCAGGACCGTCGACTTCCCGGCTCCCGATCGGCCGACAAAGCCCAGCCGCTGGCCCGCCGGAATGTGCAGCGTAAAGTCGCGCAGCACCCGCTCGCTATCCGGATAGCTGAAGCAGACATCGAGAAACGAAATCGAGCCGCCGAGGCTGATCAACGGCCGCGCATTCGGCGCGTCCGGCATTTCGTGCGGCAGGCCGAGAACCCGGATCGCCTCGCCGAGCTTGGCGAATTGCTGAAGCAAGTCGACCATCGCCATCGCGAAATCGCGCGACGCATGCAGCACGGTAAAACCGAGTGTCGTCGCGAGCACAACATCGCCTGTCGTGATCCGCTGCTCCCGCCACAGCACGACCGACCATGTCAGCACGCCGGCGGTGACGATGAACACCGAGACCGCATGGAACAGGCGCAGCCGCTCAAGCGATCTGAGGCTCGCCGATTGCGCCGAAATTTCCTTGCCGATGACAAGCGCGAGCCGGCCACGCTCGCGCTGTGCCGCGCCGAAGGCGCGCACCAGGCCGATATTGCCGATAATGTCCATCAGATCGCCGGAAACGCCGGCAGCGCGCGTGGCGTAGCGGTCGTGCAGATGCCGGCTGCGCGCGGCAAAATATCGAATGACCAAGCCGAGGCCGATGGAGATGATGGCAAGCGTCGCCATCAGATGCCAGTTCACGAGGCCGAGCACGGCGATGCTGCTGATCACCGCGGCGGCGGGCGGAATGGTCGTCCAGGCAAGCGAATTCTCGATGGTGAGCGCGGCGCTCGCCGCGGTGCTGATACGGCCGGCGAGCGCGCCCGGAAAACGGTCGGTGAAATAGCTCGGTGCGTGACCCGACAGGTGCTCGAACAAATCGAGCCGCAGGTCGCCACTGAGCTCGACAAAGGCCCGTGCCGCGATCCAGCCGGCCAACCGCCATAGGAGATTATCGCCGGCGACCAGCGCCAACAGAATGCCAACCGCCGTCCATAAGCTGCGGGCCGGGGGAAATTGCCAGCCAAGAACGTCGACCAGGTTCTTGACCGCATATTGCGAGCCGATCGCGCAACCGACCGCGGCCAGGATCGCTGCCAGCACGACGCCGT
>Ga0335074_10015987_pt1 | contig 10558 bp, 9 predicted proteins | sample Lox_Sample_23_FD_206715 | JGI IMG/M metagenome (GOLD analysis project Ga0335074, IMG submission 206715) | Soil microbial communities from Loxahatchee National Wildlife Refuge, Florida, United States - Lox_Sample_2.3 | ecosystem: Environmental > Terrestrial > Soil > Wetlands | place: USA: Florida...
CTAGGACCGGCCCGTCTAGCGGGTTGGCGTCGCGTTGAACGGCGTGAGGATGAGGTGCCCGGCGTCGACCGGGATCGTCACGCCGGTCACCTTGGCGGCCAGGCTGGAGTTGAGGTACAGGGCGGTGTCGGCGATGACCTGCGGGTCCATGAACGTGGTGCCCTTGAGCGCCGCGAAGTGGTAGCCGCCCTCGAGCATGTCCTGCTCGGTGCCGCCCTCGTGCCCGGCGAACATGTCCCAGGCGCCCTGCTGGTCGGTCATCGGCGTCTTGATCGCGCCCGGGCTGATCGAGTTGCAGCGGATCCCGTGCGGCGCGAGCTCGAGCGCGATGTTCTTCATCAGCCCGATGACGCCGTGCTTGGCCGCGACGTAGTGCGCGTAGTTGAGGCCCGCCTCCCAGCCGTTGGTGGAGGAGGTGATCACGATCGAGCCGCTGCCGCGCTCGATCATGTGCGGGGCGACCGCCTTGGCCGATTTCCACACGCCGGTCAGGTTGACCCCGATCATCTCCTCCCACTGGTCGTCGGTCAGCTCCCAGAACGGCGCCTGGGTCCAGATCCCGGCGTTGGCGATGAGGATGTCAATCTTCCCGAACTCGGCGATCCCGCGCGCGACCGCCTGGTCGAGTTGCTGCTGCGACCGCACGTCGGCCTTGATCGCCAGCGCCCGCCGGTCGTACGCCTCGACCAGCTTGACGGTCTCCTCGAGGTCGTCCGGTGTCGCCATCTTGTAGGGCACGGTGGCCATCTGGTCGGCGATGTCGACGATGATCACGTCGGCGCCCTCGCGGGCCGAGGTGACCGCGTGCGCCCGCCCCTGCCCGCGCGAGCCGCCGGTGATCAGGGCGACCTTGCCGTCAAGCATTCCCATGATGTGGCTTCCTTCCAGTCGGTGTGCAGTCGGTGATCCGGTGGTCAGCCGAGCTGGCCGCCGGCGTCGACGACGTGGGTGGTCCCGGTGACGTACCGTCCCGCGTTGCTGACCAGGTAGAGGATCGCGTTCGAGATGTCGGCCGGCTCCACCGCCGCGATCGGCAGCTTGTTGAGCGTGCGCGCCGCGACCTCGAAGTCCTCCCGGGTCGGGTGCTCGAGGTCCGGGCGGAACAGCCGGTACGTCGGCTCGTTGAGGATCATGTCGGTCGCCACCGTGGTCGGGTGGACCGTGTTGACCCGGATGCTCTGCGGCGCCAGCTCCTTGGCCAGCACCTTCATCAGCATGACGAGCCCGGCCTTGGCCGCGGAATAGTGCGCGGTGTTGGCATTGGGGGCGATGGCCGCCAGCGAGCTGGTGATGACGACCGATCCGCCCCGTCCGCCGTTGATGATGTGCGGGACCGCGGCCCTGATCGTCTTCCACTGGCCGGTCAGGTTGATCTCGATCATCTCGTCCCAGACCTGCTCGTCCATCTCGAGGGTCGGGGCCGGGGTCGAGATGCCCGCGTTCGCCAGCACGATGTCCAGCCGGCCGAGCTGGGCGACGCCGTCGTCGACGGCGGCCGTCAGCGCCGCCAGGTCGCGCACGTCCACCTCCGCGGCGATGATCCGCCGGTCGAGGTCCTCGGGGGTGGCCATCGGATAGGGGACGGTCGGCGCCTGGCGGCAGATGTCGACCGCGATGATGTCGGCGCCCTCTCGCGCCAGGGTCAGCGCGTGGCTGCGTCCCTGTCCGCGCGCCGCTCCGGTGATGAAGGCGACCTTGCCGTCGAGCAGTCCCATGATGTGCTTCCTCTCAGTCGTTATCGAGCTCAGCCAGCGCCGCTCAGTCCGTGTTCAGCCATCCGGGCAAGCACTGCACCAGCGCCTCCACGAGGTCGTCGGGTGACCAGCCCGAGTCCGGGTCGGCCAGCCACGCGCCGATCGCGCCCAGCACCCCGCCCGCCAGGAACCGGGCGGTGACCTGCGGGTCCGCCCCGGCCGGGCGCGCGTCCATATGCTCGAGGGCCGCCACCGTCCGCTCGGTGAAGGCCTCGGTAACCGCCCGCAGCAGTTGCGGCGCCGCGCCCGGCCCGAGCACCCGCGCGTAGGAGGCCCGGCGCTCCCAGACGAAGTGCACGATGTCGCTCAGCGCCCGTCGGCTCGCCTCGGTCGCGGGCACGCTGTGCTCGCCCCGCATCACGATGTCGGCGTTGCCGACCACGTCGAACAGCTCGCTCAGGGCGTGGATGGCGAGGTCTTCGGGGGACGAGAAGTGGCTGTAGAACGAGGTCCGGTTGACCCCGGCCGCCTGGGTCAGCGAGCTGACCGACATCGCGCTCGGGTCGGAGTCCGCGATCGCGACGTGGAAGGCCCCGACCAGCTTGCTCCGGGTGCGCAGCGCCCGCGGATCGCTGCTGTCGATCTTCGATCGACCGCGCCGACCCTCCACACCACCCTGACCTGGGTCTTCATCAACCACCATGAACTCACGCTACAACTAAAAGACACCTGTCGTCCAGATCTAAACGACACCTGTCGCCTAGCTCACCCCCGCCCGGCACTGCCCGCCGGCGTGAGCGGCGCCCACCGCCCACCACCAGCCAACCCAGGCCGCTTCGGCAACATCAGCCCGCTCACGTTTCGCGGAGTCGGCCGGAAAGACGCGATGGTCGCGAAGCATTTTATTAACGCGAAGGATTAGTACACCTATACGACAATTATCCTTCGCCATGAGAAAAGCCTTCGCGATCAAGCGCCGCCCCACCGGATTGAGTGCCCCGCAAAGGAACCAAAGTGCCGCACGGTGCGCATGGGACAAGAGGCCCAGCCGCCGGACCCGCCGAGAGGCTGCCGAACCTGTCGGCGATGCCACCGACAGGAAACCGAACCTGCCGGCTACGCCATCGACCCTGATAGAGCATGTCGATGGCGTAGCCGACAGACCCAGGCGCAGGTCAATGGCGTAGCTGACATGTCCCGCACGCCCGGGGACGCCGTCCAAAAACGTCGGCCCCATTAACGTGTGGCGGTCGCAGCCGCCCGGCGCGATACTGAACCCGAGCGTTATCGACCACGAAGGGAGGCCCGCCATGTCAGGAACACCAGCAGACAGCGCGCCTCCGGTCGCCATTCCCGGCTGACGCTCAAGCGTTCGGCGTGCGCGCATCCCATCGCAACCCGTAAGGACGCGTATGTTCGAAGTTCGCAGTATCACCGTCGATTGCGCCGACCCCTACCGCCAGGCCCAGTTCTGGTCCGAGGTCACCGGCTGGCGGGAGGACCCCGACGCCCCCAACCACCCCGATGACCCGGAGGGCCGGATCGTGGCCGGCCAGGGCTTCAGCCTGCTCTTCATCCCGGTGCCCGAAGGCAAGGTGGTCAAGAACCGGATGCACCTCGATCTGATCCCCACCAGTCGGAGCCGCGACGAGGAGGTCGAGCGCCTGCTCGGCATCGGCGCCACACTGGTCGAGGACCACCGGAAGGCGGACGGCGTCGGCTGGGTGACCCTGGCCGACCCGGAGGGCAACGAGTTCTGCGTGGAGCGCAGCCTGAAGGAGCGCTCTCGCTAGGGTCATAGTCATGGCGATGAACTCCAACCACGCACGGCTCTGCCCCAGCCCGGAGTGGGCCGAGCACATCCAGAACGAGATCCTGCCCGAGGTGACCCGCGGTATCGACCTCGGGCAGGACATGCTCGAGATCGGGCCGGGCCCCGGCGCGGCCACCGAGTGGCTCAGGCAGCGGGTGCGGGAGTTGACCGTGGTCGAGCTCGACGAGGAGGCGGCGGCGAAGCTGACCGAGCGCTACGCGGGCACCAACGTGCGCGTCGTCATCGGCTCGGCCGCCGAGCTGACCTACCCGGAGGGGTCGTTCGACTCGGTCGGCACGTTCACCATGCTGCATCACATCCCGACCCTGGCCCTGCAGAACAAGGTCCTGGCGGAGGCGTTCCGGGTGCTGCGGCCGGGTGGTGTCCTGGTCGGCTCGGACAGCCCGCCGAGCAACGACCTGCATCACTTCCACGTCGACGACACCTACAACCCGCTCGAGCCCGCCGCCCTGCTCACCCGGCTGCAGACGATCGGTTTCGCCCGGGTCTCGATCACCGTCGACTGGACGGTCAAGTTCGCCGCCACCAAGGCCGCCCCCAGGCCATACGACGACCCCGACGCGGGCAGCGGGGGGTCGTGAGATGCCCGATGGTTAGGTCGCGACCGCGAAGCAGGCCTTCACCACGCCGTAGTCGGGATCGCCGAATACCGCGTCGGTGCACGGGGTGCCGCCGCTGATCGTCTTGCTGGTCCAGTCGCTGCCCGCGCCGAAGTACACCGTCTCGGTCCCGTAGAACGAGCACAGGCTGTTCTCCGGCCCGCAGTAGGCCGCGCCGCTGACGCCGCTCGGCCCGGCGGTGACCGGGCCGGTATAACAGGCCTTGGCCACGCCGTAGTCGGGGTCGCCGAACTCGGCGTCGGTGCAGGGGACCGAGCCCGATTCGGCGGCGTAGGTGTCGATGCCGTTGGCGCCGAACGCGACCTGCTCGGTCCCGCTGACCGCGCAGGTCCCGTTCTCGGCCGCGCACTCGGTGAACCCGGTCGGCACGCCGTCGTTCCCCGGGTTCGAGGCGACGGTGTAGGTGCCGGGCTGCACCCCGGTCAGGTCGATGTAGGCCCCGTTGGCCGATGCCCCGGAGATGCCGGACGTGGCGGTGAACGTGCCGTTGCTCCACACGACCGCCCCGCCGACGGTGATGATCGGGTCGGTCACGCCGTCGGTCGGCACCGCGATCGTCCCGGTGGTGCCGGGCGGCGCGGTCACGTTCATGCTGAGCTGGCCGGTGCCGGCCTGCGCGGCCCAGTCGACCCCGATCGCGCCGTGCGGGGTCGGCACGCTGCCCTCGGCCCAGCTCAGGTCGCCCGGATGCGGCTGCACCAGCCAGGTCGCGTAGCCGGCCGTGGCCGGCTGCGGGCCGAGCACGTACCCCGACAAGGCCGAGACGGGCGTGGTCGCCCAGCCGTGGGCGAGGCTGCTCGACGCGCCGAACCCGACCTGCCCGTTCGACGCGGAGATGTTCTCCCACATCGTGCCGGTGTCATCGGGGTTGCTGGTGTTGATCATGTCGCCCCAGACCGTCTCGAGCAGCGACTCGGCGTCGGCGGTGTCGCCCGCCGCCAGGCTCGCGTCGACCTCGTAGCCAGAAACGTACGGGCTGATCACCGACGAGTAGGTGCTGCCAGTGAACGGCTCAGGCCCGTAGGGCGTCGTCCACAGATCGGTCTTCAGCGCCGCCAGCAGCGTCGCGTCGTCGCTGGCGGGGGCGACCCCGTAGAGGACCGCGAGCGAGTTCGCGTCCTGGGCGACGGTGCTGGTGTCGGTGTTGCTCAGGTGATACAGCCCGGTCGCGCTGTCGTAGAGGTTGTCGTTGATCGCGGTCTTCAGCGCGGCGGCGTCCGACGTGTAGGTGGCCGCGTCGCTGCTGTCGCCCGCGGCGGTCGCGAGCACCGCGCCGTCGAGCAGCGCCTTGTAGTAGAGCAGGTTGTACTCGGTGACCTCGCCGGTCTTGCCCGGGTCGTAGAAGTCCCAGTCGGCGTCGTCGCTGCCGTTGGTGACCAGCAGCCCGGCCGCGTTGACCTGGCTGGCGTCCCATGCCAGCTCATTCTTGACGATCGGCAGTTCCTGGGTCACGAACGCGGTGTCGCCGGAGTACAGGTAATAGTCGGCCAGGTCGAGCAGCCAGTAGATCGAGTAGCCGGCCGAGTAGGACCCGGTCGAGCCGACCGGGTCCGACGTCACCGCCGGGTTCTGCGGCGGCAGGTCGCAGGTCACGAACCCGCTGGTCAGCTGGTCGTCGCCGAGCAGCGTGAGGGCGCCCTTGGCGTAGGCGGGGTTGTCGGTCGAGTAGGCGATGCTGGGGATCTCCACGTTGAGGTCACCGGACCAGATCGCCCGGTCCCGCTTGGCCCCGTCGACCGCCGAGGCGGACGCGTTGACGCCGGGCACGGTGAAGTCGGACAGCGCCGACGACGAGCTGAGCGGGTTGCTGAACAGCGTCGTCCCGGTCGAGCTGGTCACGGTCAGGTCGCGGAAGTCGGCCACCTCGCCGTCCGGGTACTCGCGGAAGCCGACCGTCCCGGTCGAGTAGGCGGTGCTGGTCAGCGAGGCGAGCTGGGTGCCGTCGAGCGAGACCGTCAGCGTCGAGCCCGACACGGTCGTGGTGACGGTGTGCCAGCTGCCTGCGGTCAGCGGCGACGACAGCGTGACCGAGCCCAGCGAGTTGTAGGTGCCGCCGGACTCATCGAACTCCTGCAGGGTGTTCGGGGTTCCGGCGGTGTCGGTGCTGTCGTTGAGTATGAACGCGTACCCGTCGTTGGCGTCTTGGCCGCGGACGAACCAGCCGGCCTGGTCGCTCACGATCTGGGTCTGGAAGCTCATCGTGTAGTTGCCCCACGACGACCCGCCGGACAGCAGCCCGACCGAGTCGGCCGACACCCCGCCCAGCGACCCGCTCGCTTGGAGCGCCCCGTTGGCGATCGACCAGCTGCCGGGCAGCGAGCCGGCCGGGACCGAGTCGAGCTGGTCGGTGTACTCGCTGTCGTACCAGATCTGGTTCAGCTCGCTGTTGCTCGAGTCGAAGTACCCCGGCAGCGCGCTGGCCTGGGTCCGGTCGGCCACGTAGGTGACCCCGATCCCGCTCAGCGTGAGCGTGCCCGGGGTGGTCAGCGTGATCTCCTCGTACCGCTCACCGCCCTGCACGTACGCGTTGGTGATCGTGCCAGAACCGGTGACGGTGTAGTCGTCGTAGCGGGAAGGGTCGCCCTCGGCCCACGGGGTCGTGCCGTCGCCGGCGGGGCTGATGTAAAGCGAGCTCTCCGAGTAGCCGGCCTGCAGGGTGGGCGACCCGCTCTCCGAGCTGACGTAGAAGTACGGGACGCCGCCGACGTCCTTCCCGTAGTCGTACACGATCGTCGGGGCGGTGCCGCCGGAGGCGTACGTCAGCGTCGCGTCGGCCGAGCCGCCGCACAGCAGGGTGGCCGCCCCGGTGACGCTGCCCGCGGTGCTGTGCACGGCGGTGGGGCAGACCTGGGCGCTGGTCGGGGTCTCGTCGTACTGCTCCCAGTCGGCGGAGGAAGGCCACGGCGTGCCGGACGACGCGGCCGAGGCGGCGGGCGCCGCGCCGAAGCCGGCCAGGACCCCGGCGAGCACGACGACGGTCGCGGTCAGCCGGCCGCGATTCCGTCTGCGGGCATGCTGAAGGAACATGACAGCACTCCTTGATGGTGGGGCGCACGACCAAGCCGCAGGTACTTGAAATGTTTCAACGCGTGCGTTGCCGTGACAGTAAGTCGACTGAAAGTGACTGTCAATGGCCGTGTCCGATCCCGGCCAAACACCATCAAAACCCCGAAACCCATCATCTCGAACGGACCGCTGGCTCGACGTCCCCGCCCCGCTCAGCGCCTGACCGGGAGGGCGCCCGGGTCGAAGTCGTACAGCCAGCCGGTCGCGTTCTCGTAGAACCGGCTGAACACGTGCGGCATGACCACTTCCCGCATCCGGCTGCCGATCGGGCCCGCGGTCTTGGCGTCCCGGTTGCTGGCCTCCATCCTGGCCAGCTTGCCCGCCCGCGGTTGCCGCTCGGCGTCGAAGGCGGCCAGGGCCGCCGGGATCGCGTCGGTCCCGACCGCCGCGAGGTGCCTGGCCAGCACCACCGCGTCCTCGAGGGCGATGGAGGCGCCCTGCCCGGCCCCGACCGGATGCGCGGCGTCGCCGATCAGCACGATCCGGCCGTCGTGACGGCGGGTGACGGGCTTGAGCACGTGGCCCACGTTCGCCGTGCCCACCGACGTGGCCGCCCGCAGCACGGCCGCCGCCTGCGCCTCGCCGCCGAACAGCGCCGTGAGCGCGGGCACGCCGACGGCGGCCGGGTCGGCCGGCGGCTCGGAAGCGGAGACCTGGGCGGTCCACCACACGGTTCCGTCCGGCGCCGGGAGGTAGATGAACACCCCATGCCTGGCGAAGATCCAGTTGAAGCCGTCCCTCGCCAGCCCGTCCGGCACCGCCCGGGAGGTGCCGGACACCGAGTAGAGCCCGGCGTAGGCCGGCCCGGGCGCCGTCGGGGCCAGCGCCCGCCGGGTCGCGGACCAGATGCCGTCGGCCCCGACGATCAGGTCCGCGTCGGCCGCCCGATCGTCGGCCGGCCCGTCGAGCCGCCGGCCGGCCACGATCGTCGCGCCCGCCTCGAGCGCGGCCGCGCGCAACCGGGTGACCAGGTCGGCCCGCATGATCGTGACGCTGAGCAGCGGGTCCTCCGGACGACGGCCGCGCGCCACGTCGCCAAGGAGCTTGCCCCGGCCGGACCACATCCGCTGGCGAGCGACCGGGAACCCGGCCGCCTGCACCGGCGGCAGGCAGCCGAGCGCGTCCAGCGCCCGCAGGCCGTTCACCGCCAGGCTGACGTACGACCCGACCGGCCCGGCCGGATCCTCGTAGGCCTCGTACACGGTGACGTCGGCGCCGATCCGCGCCAGCGCGATCGCACTCGCCGATCCAGCCACCCCGCCGCCCACCACCACTGCCCGCATGTCGATCCCCTGCCCCTCGAGTGAGTTCACCGAATGGAATTTCAGTGAAACTAAATTCAGTGAACAGAGTATCAGTATCATGAGCGTCATGGGAATGCGCAGGGCCCAGGCGGCCGAGACCGAGGAAGCGCTGAAGGCGGCCGCGCGGCGCGAGTTCGCCGAACGCGGCTACCTGAACACCAAGGTCACCGACATCACGGCGGCCGCTAACCGCGCCACCGGGTCGTTCTATCAGCACTTCGCGAGCAAGGAGGAGCTGCTGCGGGCGCTGCTGGCCGACATGCGGGCGCAGGCGAGCGCGACGTTCGACGACGGCGATCATCCGCCGCACGACCTCACCGACCCCGCTCAGCTCCGTGACCACCTGGCGGCGGGGTGGGGCGTGATGCGCGATAACCGGCCGGTTATGACGGCCCTGTTCGAGCAGGCGATGGCGGCCGGCCCGGCCTCCGGCGCGCTGTGGGAGCGGCTCGCCGCCGACACCGGCATGCTCCGCGAGCACCTGGAGGTCAGCCAGGCCCGCGGGGAGACCCTGCCGGGCGACCCCGCGCTGATCGCCGCCGCCATCGGCGGGATGCTGGCGATGCTCGGTTACGCGCTGCTCCCGGCCGGCCCGGACGCCCCGGCCCCCGGCGGCCGGCCAGGCTACTCGGACGAGCAGATCCTCACGACCCTCACCAACCTGCTGTCGCACGGCCTGGCGGGCCCCGCCGCCTGTCCGCCCGACCCGCGCTAGCAGCCCGTCATTAGGCGGCCAGCGTGGCGACCGAGGCGTTCCCCAGCCGGCGGGCCCGCGTCCCGAGCGAGGCGGTCCTGACCAGCACCATCGTCAGCGCCATGAAGATCAGGCCGTCGGTGATGGCGGCGCCGGTGACCTGATGGGCGAGGCACCACTGGTCGAGCTGGGCCGGGAACCAGCGGGTGGCACCGATGGAGAACGCCGCCCTGGCGCCGACGATGACGATCCATACCAGCGCGTAGGCGAAGCCGGCCGCGCTGACCGGCTGGCCGGTCGAGGGGCTGCGGTAGACCCGCATCAGCGCGGCCACGACCGAGCCGCAGAGCAGGCCGGCCGCGAGACCCGCCAGCTCCACCAGGAGCCCGTTCCCGTGGGTGACGGGGGAGTCGATAAAGAGCGGGATGACGACGGCGACCGTGATCAGCGGCCGCAGGATCCGGAGCTTGCCGATCTTGCGGTGCGGCCCGAGGTCGCCCTCGAGGACCGAGATCAGCACCGCGCCGTTGATGATCATGGCTTCGGTCAGGGGAGACAGATACATGGTGTGCTCCTGTTCGCTTGGTGGGGGGTGTCGTGGTGACGTCTCCCACCATCGCCGCGCGACCCCGGCCGGCGCGTCGGAGCGCGGGCTGGTCTCCGGTACCAGGCGCCAGAGCGCGGGTACCAGGCGCGGCCGCCGCCGGTACCAGCGCCGGCCGCCGGATCGTCAACCCGGAACTGGTCCCGTGGGCCGACGCTGTAGTACCGCCTCGCTCCGTAGCGTCGGATCCAGTCGATCAACGCACGTGATCAAGGAGTGAGTGAGATGTCCTGGCTGGAAATCGTCGTCGCCATCGGAGTCGTCGGCTTCGTCATCTACCAGCAGGTGGCGGGCCAGGCGGTGGCGGGCAAGCGCCTCATCCTGCTGCCCGCGGTCCTGACCGTCGTCGGGTTCCTCGACCTGCACGGCGCCAAGAACATTCACCCGGCCGACATTGTGTGGCTGACCGTCGGCGCCATCGGGTCGCTGCTGATCGGGCTGGCCTTCGGCGTGATCACCCGGCTGCAGGAGCGCAACGGCGCGCTCTGGTCGCAGCTGCCGCCGCGCGGGCTGTGGCTCTGGGCCGGGCTGATCGCCTGGCGCGCGCTGATTATGGTGCTCGCCGCCAAGTCCGGCGCCCACGTCGCCGCCTCGACCACCCCGCTGCTGTTTACGCTCGGCCTCAACCGGCTCGGCCAGGCCGCCGTGATCGCGGCCCGGGCGATGGCGGCCGGGATCCCGTTCGCGCCGGAGAAGGACGGCCGGACGTTCCTGTCCGGCGGGTCTCATGGCCGCGACCGTG
>Ga0335074_10015988_pt1 | contig 10558 bp, 8 predicted proteins | sample Lox_Sample_23_FD_206715 | JGI IMG/M metagenome (GOLD analysis project Ga0335074, IMG submission 206715) | Soil microbial communities from Loxahatchee National Wildlife Refuge, Florida, United States - Lox_Sample_2.3 | ecosystem: Environmental > Terrestrial > Soil > Wetlands | place: USA: Florida...
TCCAGCCCGTCCTCGAAGGTCCGGCCCGAACGTGCGCCGAAGCGGACCAGCCGGGTGGGTGTCAGCCGTGACATCGCGCGGGCGAGCTCGGCGGGATACCGCTCGCCTCCGCCGTAGCTGCCGTCGCTGCCGAACCCGGTGGGCGTCACGTGCGCGACCCTCATCGCCGGGCCGCCAGCGCGTCGCGGTACACAGCCTCGGTCGACTCTGCCATCCCGTGCGCGGTGAAGCGCGTGCGCTGCCGCACCCGTCCGCTCAGCCCCATCCGGTGCGCCTGCTCGGGGTGGGCATCGAGGCGGTCGAGCGCCGCCGCCAACCCGGCCGGGTCGTCCGGTGCGACCAACAGGCCGGAGTGTTCGGGTTCGACGATCTCGTCGACGCCATCCACCGCCGACGCCACCACCGGCAGGCCGGCGCGCATGGCCTCCAGGACGACGTACGGTGCAGCTTCCCAACGCGACGGCAGGCAGAACACCGCACTGGAGTGCATCAGCTCGGTGACGTCGTCGCGCCGGCCGAGGAAGCGCACGCGGCCGGGCGCGGTGCGGTCGGCCTGCGCCTCGAGCCGTTCGCGCGCGGCACCGTCGCCGACCACTGTGAGCTGCCAACTGCGGGTCGACCGGGCCACCGCCTCGATGAGGACGTCGTGGCCCTTCTGGCGGGCGAGCGTTCCGATCGTGAGCACGCCGGTCCGTGGCGCGTCCGGTGACCGGCCATCGGGTTGCGGGTCGATCCCGTTTGGCACGACCGCGATGCGTGCGGACGGCACGGCGTACCGCTCGCTGAGAAACCGCGCGGAGTTCGTGCTGACGGCAATCGTCCGGTCGGTCGACCAGAGCTGGGTGCGTTTGAGCCAGGTCTTGGCCGCGTGGGCACCGACGTGGCGCGGACCGGGGTCGAGGCGCGGGTCGCTGGCGTTGGTGTGCGGCAGGTGCTCGGTGACCACCCGCAGCGTTGCCGGGTGCGTGGCCCGCCAGCCGAGCATCATGCCGATCGCCGGGCGGTCGTAGGTGTCGGCGAGGTGCAGGTGTACGACGTCGAAGCCCGGCAGCGTGGCAGGGTTCGACGAGTGACGGAGGCCGAGGCCGGTCGTCGTTGCGTGCCGGGCGAGCCCGGCCGCGCCCGCTGGCGCGATGATCGTCACCGCGTGACCACGGCCGTGCAGTGCCTCTCCGAGGTCGGCGATGTGACGGTGCACGCCACCGGGCGCCGGAGTCGTTGTGACCATGGCGATCCTCATGCGGCATCCGCCGTGAGCCGCCGCGGCAGTGGGGCATCGGCAGGCCACGCGCCGAGCAGGCTCAACACGAGCAGGAACGCGACGGTTCCGACGGCGACGGCCAGCCACGAGCCGGTTCCCAGGAGCCAGCCGGCCGCCGCAATGGGAACCAGTGCAAGCGCGGGCCGCACCGTCGCTGCCGCCAGTGGCCGGAACCGTAGGCGTCCCATCAACCAGGCGAGTGACGCTCCGCACACCAGCGCCTCGGTTCCGAGCGTCAACCACGCGGAAGCGATCACTCCCACGCGTGGCACCAGCAACACGTTGCCGATGACGTTGAGGCCGAGCGCGACCGAATTCTGGACGAGCATGACCGCAGCCCGTCGCTGCGCAACCAGAACATTGCCGACGACGTTCGACAGCAGTGCGATGACACCCGAGGCCAGGAGGATGCGGAGCAGCCCGACCGCATGCGCATAGGCCGGGCCGAAGATGACTCCCATCACGATCGGTGCGAAGACCAGCATGCCGATCGTCAACGGCAGCAATGTCGTGGCGAACCAGTGCCAGACCCGAGCGGTCAGCTCGGAGAGGGTCGAGGGGTCGGAGGTCTGGCGCGACAACCCGGGCAGCGCGACGCCCATGACCAGGCCGGGCAGCGAGAGCAGGATCGTGAGCACCTTGACGGCGGCGGCGTATCCCGCGAGCGCGGCGGGTCGCACCAGGAAGCCGTCGATGCTGATGTCGACCATGAAGTAGGCGGACGCGAGGATCGACGTCAGTCCCAGCGGGAGCGCCATCCGCAGGATCAGCCGGTGGTTTGCACGGTCGCCGGGGCTCCTTGGCACTTCCCGCACCGCCATGCGGGCGATGACCAATGTGTCGGCGATCGTGGTGACGGCGATCCAGACAGCGAGCAGGGCGGTGGGAAAGCCGGCCAGCGCGACAAGGCAGAGCCCAGCGGACTGCGCGATGTTGGCGACCATGTCGATCATCGCGATCCGACGTACGTCGTACGTGGCCATGAAGACCTGGCGCGTGACCGTCATCCCGGTCAGGGCAAGAGCCGGCGACAGCGCCAGCATCGTCTGGCCGCGAAGACCACCCGGCCCCGCGGCCAGTCCAATGACGAGGAGTGCGCCGCCGATCACGAGCGACCAGATCAGCGCAAGCTGCGTCGTGATCCGAAGCCAGCTCGCGTGGCCGGACGGCCGGATCGCCAGCTCGCGGACGAGGACGGCGTTGAAGCCCAGGTCGCAGGCCGACAGCAGCAGGTAGTACGTCGCCAGCCCGGCGGAGTACGCGCCGAAGTCCGAGATGGACAGCCGGCGGGCGAGGATCACGGTCGAGAGCGCGGACGCCGCCGTGACGACGATCCGGCGTACGACGAGAACCGCAGCCGAGCGCCCGACCTTTCGGCTTACGTCGGAGAGCGGCTCGCTCGCTGCGACCTCGACCGCGTCGACGGCGGTGACATCGGTGGTGGTCATGCCGGTGCTTCGGCCTCCTCGTCGGACCGCACCGCCAGCCCGGACAGCAGGCCGAAGACGGGGGCGATGCTCGCGGCGACCGCGATGTAGCGGACCGTGTCGTCCGAGACCCAGCAGATGGCGAGGGCCACGAGGCTGCCGACGAGCGCGGCCCGGCCAACTGCAGCCAGCCGGTCGGAGCGCAGGTCGCGGATGACCCCGACCGCGAGTGCAACCAGGGCGGCGATGCCGAGAATGCCGGCCTCGGCGGCGATCTGCAGGTACGTGTTCTGCGCGTTCGTCGTGGGTGTGACGTCCGCGATCATCCGGCTGAACGCGCTCACCAGCTGGTTGATGCCGACCCCGAACCACGGATGCCGTGCGAAGACGTGCGCCGCCGAGCCCCACAACATCAATCGCACCTGGTCGCTGTCGGGGTTCGAAGGGTTCATTGCTCCCGGGTGGAAGATCGAGCCGAACCGGCTGGACAGCTCGCCGCCCGCGACCGCGACCGCGATCACGGCGCCGACAGCGGCGGTGACCGCGACCCCAGAGACAGCACGGACGCGGAGCCGACCAGGCAGCGCGAATGCCGTGCAGGCCACCCCGATTCCAGCCCCGATCCAGCTCATCCGCGAGAAGGACAGCACCAGGCCGGTGAGGATGACGAGCGCAGAGACGATCGTCAGCGTCGCGGCGACCGGGCGGCGTCGCTGCACCATGATGATTGCTGCGCCGACCGCTATCGGCAGGCTCAGCGCAAGGACGTTGCCCAGCGAGATCGGGTCGAAGTAGCTGCCAACCGGTCGGTCGGTGCCGTTGAAGTTGTAGAAGTAGTTGCTGGCGAGCGCCGTCGTACCGGAGCCGTAGAAGTTCACTGTGCTCTTCGACGCGAACTCATAGATCGCGAGCAGGGACTGCAGTGTCGCTGAGGACAGAATCGATGCCGCCACCAGTTCGGGACCGCCGCGCTTTCTCGCGAGCCGGGCGGTGATCCAGCCGATCGCCGCCACGGCGAGCACCAGCGTCAGGGTCTCGCCGACGTCGCTGCCGATGATGACGGCCGGCAGCAGCAGCGCGAGCGCCAGCACTGCTCCGTGCGCAGTCGCCGAGCCCGATGTGGTTCTGCTCTCTCGGCACAGCGTGACGAGGACGGCAAGCCCGGTCACGACGGCGAAGGCCGACATCGGCACGCCGCCGGCCGTCATCACGAGCGGCGCGAACGGCGCGGCGAGGATCGCCGCCGGCACCAGGACCCGGTCGGGTGACGATGCCGTGGCGAGCAGCAGCAGGACCAGCGGCGCGGCCACGCTCGCGGCGTACTTGAGGGTGGTCGGCTGGGCGAACGCCTCGTGCGCGGCAACCCCGGGTAGCGCGAGAACCAGGCCGATCCCCGCAATGACGGCGACGGCCACACGCACCTGGTGCTCGGCCGGGGCGGACCGGCCGAAGGCCGGCATCGTCATGACAGGGCAACCGTCCGCCACTGCGCGGTACGCCGGCGACCGGCGACCCAGGCCAGCTCGATCCCGACCAGAAGCGCCACCAGGGCGGCGATGCCGGCGAACAGCAGCGGCTTCGGGTACGCCTTGCTGGCGGCGCTCGCCGGCGCGACGATCGCGGCGCTCGGCTGCTGCGAGGTCTCGTCCACGCCGGCCTGGCTGAGGATGTACTGCTTGCGCTGGATCAACGCGGACAGGTTGAGCTGTGCGTTGTTGAGCGTGGTCGCACCGGCACTGTTGGCGTTCGCGGTGTGGGACGTCGACGCCTTGGCGGAGCGCACGGCCTTCCGCGCGTGGTTGATCGCGGTGTCGAGCCCGGCCAGCCGATGGCTGAGCAGCCTGCCGTAGGACCGTTGCTGGGAGTTCGCCGACCCGCCGATGTACTTGACGAGCGCTGCGGCCACCGCACGGGTTTCGCGTTGTGCCTCGGTCGGCGAGGCCTCCCGCACCTGCACGTGGATCAAGTTCTGGTTCGCCACCGTTGATGCCGTGACGTTCCCGGCCAGCGATGCCCGCCCCAGCGCGCTCGACGCCGGGCCCGTGATCGCCTTGGTGGAAACCACCTGCGCGTACTGCGACGCCAGCCCGTCGGAAGCGTTGACGGTGTCCAGCGGCGAGATCGTCGACGAACCCCGGCTGGTGACGACGACCGTGCTCTGCGACTGGTACGTCGCGGGCAGCTGCGAGCTGATCAGGTAGGTCGCTGCTGCCGCAACCACGACCAGTGCGATCACCCAGAACTTCGCCGACCAGAGCATGCTCAAGCGGTCTTCCGGCGGTGGGGTGGATGGCAGCCCGCCGCCCGTCGTCGGTGCGGGTCTGCGCACCCGATCCTTCAGCATTGGCAGGGTCATGACGCCTTCTCCAGGTTGGGTGTCGGATGGAGCTCGGACGGGGCGTTCGATGTGCCGGACAGGTTCAGGTACTGCCGCTCGTACTGTTCGCAGACGTGTTCCCAGCCGAACCGCGGAGCGACGACAGCTCGCACCGACTCGGTCGGTGGTCGGGAGTCCAGCCGGGCGTCGAGCGCCCGGTTGGCCGCGCCCGCGAGGTCAGCGGGAGTGGTGCCCGCGGCGAGGTAGTCGGATCCGAGGCCATCGACAACCTCCGGGTTCGCGCCGACCGGAGTGACCAGCACCGGCGTACCGCATGAGAGGGCTTCCGCGGTCGCGAGGCCGAACCCTTCGAGTCGCTGCGTCGGCGTGACGGCGAGATCGGCGCGGCGGTACCAGCTCGCCAGCTCGTGATCGTCGACCCAGCCGCGGAGCTCGACGCTGTTCGCGAGCGCGAGGTTCGAGACCATCGTCTCGATCTCCGGGCGGGCGGCGCCTTCGCCGAGGACGACCAGCCGGGCCGAGGGATGGCGGTCGACGATGGCGGGCATCGCCGCGACCAGCTCGAGCACGCCGGTTCGTGGCGTCAGCCGGCGGGCGGTGACGAGCAGCGGATCGCCCGGGGTAGCCGCGACCGGGGGCGTCACCTCGGAAGCAGGTGTGAAGCGGTCGACATCGAGGCCGCCGCGAATCAACCCGGCTCGCCGGGCCGCGGCCGGGTGCAGCCGGGCGATCTCGCGGCGAGAGAACTCGCTCAGCACGACCAGCCCGGAGGCGCGACCGAGAACGGCGCGCTCGGCGGCTCGCAAGCCGCGGACCGCGAGCGGCTGAAGCGGTCGCGGCAGCAGGTAGCTGCCCTGGCGCTCGTCCAGCAGCTCCCGGTGCACCGGTGCGTGGAAGGTGTAGAGGTACGGCTGGCGGCGGAGCATCGGGGCGAGCGCGGACGTGACGAAATGCGCGTGGAGCACCGCATCGCGGCCGATCGTTGGCAGCGCACGGTCGACTGCGGTGCCGACCGCGAGCGGGTACTTCACCGCGAAGGCCGGATCGGACTTAGCCGGCACGGCATGACGGATGATCCGGACACCGTCGGCAGCTACCTCCTCGGGCGGGTGGTCGATCGAGACGCGCTTGGCGACGACGCTCACCGGGTGCCCGCGCCGCACCAAGGCGGCGGACAGCTCGCGGACGTAGCGCTCGAGCCCGCCGAGCTGGTCGGGCGCCACCGCGTTCGTGACCATGACGATCGGCGTCGACCTGATCGGTGCCGCGGTCATGCCCTCACCTCCTGACCTGGTCCTCGTACGGCGGCCCACCACTGCGGCCAGCGACGCGGCCAGGTGTTGCGGGCCGCCCAGCCGACCGCCTCTTGCCGGGCGTGCGCAGGTTGCTCGGCGCCTTCGGCCACGGCGCCGACGAACTCGACCGGGCCGCTGGCGACCAACGCGCCCGGAACCCGCCGGCGACCGAGCACCGCTGTGGTGGCGACGATCGGCCGACCGCGCGCGGCGTAGTCGTAGACCTTCATCGAGTCCTGCCCGGCGGTGCTGCTCGCCCGGTTCGGAACCAGCGCAACGTCGGAACCGTCGATGACCTCGGGTACGTCGGGTCGCGGCAGCGGGCCGTGCCAGCGCACCCGCTCGGGCGCCTGTGCCAACAAGCCGAGCAACTCGGCGTCCGGTCGGTTGCCGCGGCGGCGGTAGGCACACGGTCCATACAGGTCGAGCGTCCACGAGGGGAGCGCGCGCACGACGTCGGTGAGCAACGGCACGTCGAGGCGTTCCGACAGCGTGCCGACGTACACCATGCGGCGGCGATCGGGCGGAGCCGTCGGTGGTGAGGCGATCATCGAGGGATCGACACCGTTCGGGATCACCGTCGGGATGCGACCGGGGAAGGCGCCGACGAGGTCCGCCGAAGCGAGCACGATCCCGTCCGCGGTCGCGGCGATGCGGGCGTAGAGCGCGGCGACGAGGTCGGCACGGTCCGGGATCAGCGCCGCCCAGTCGTCGCCGAGGTCGATGACGCGACGCGCCTGGGTCAGGCCTTCAACAGCAGGCCATGCCCACGGTGAGCAGGCCACGACTACCGTTTCGGGCTGGTCGAATCGAGCGAGATCGTGGGCCAGTCGTGCGGCGTCCCATGCGAGGGCGCGTGGCCCGCGATGCGGCGGCACGACGGTGCTGCGGGACCACAGGTCGACACCGACGGCATCAGGCCCGCTCGGCCGGCGCCGGGCGCCGCGCAGAAGACCGGTGAGGTAGCGCGCGCACTCGTCGCTGTCGGCGAGCGCGCGGATGTCCGCGGGCGCCTCGAGGTAGATCGTCTCTACCCCGTGCGCCGCGGTCTCCCGCGCAAGCCAGTGCTCGCGCCGAATGCTCGGCGACCAGGGGCTCTTCGCGCACATCACGAGCCGGGTGCTCCGGGCAGCCGAAGGCTTCATGCCGCCACCTGCACGATCCGGACGGCCGGCGTGGCCGACTCGAGGAGCGCCTGCATCTGCTGCGCGGACTCCGCCCAAGACGCGGCAGCCCCGTGGCGCGCGGCGGCGATCACGATCGAGGCGCGGAGGGTCTCGTTGCGCAACCTGCGCAGTCGCTCGCCGGCCGCGGCCGCGTTGCGTTCGACGACCCAGCCTGTGCTGCCGTTCAGGACGGTCTCGGGCAGGCCGCCTTCGTCGGCAACGATGACCGGGCAGCCGCAGGCCTGGGCTTCGAGGCTGACCAGACCGAGCGGCTCGGCGCGGGCGAGATAGACGGTGGCAAGAGCGCTTCGGTAGTGCTCGACGAGGTCCGCATCGGAGATGCCGGTGCGGATCCGGAGGTCGACCCGATGTGCGGTTGCCAGCTCGGTCAGGCGGCGTTCCTCGGCCTCGGCCCGGCGCGGCGCCACGACCACGAGCGGCAGGTCGCGGGCTCCTCGGGCCACCGCGGCGATGGCGAGGTCGTGGCCTTTGCTCGGAATCAGCGCACCCACCGAGAGAACATGTTGCGGCGGGATCGTCGGCGGCGTTGCCGGGGTGAAGCAGGCATTGACACCGCAGCGCACGACGGACGCGTCGCGCCCGTACGCCGATCGGATCGCGGCGGCCGAGTAGGAGGAGTTCGTGGCGATCCCCGTGACTCGACGCACGCTCGCGCGGTCGAGCCGGCGCTCGCGGCGCCGAAGTGGTGCGTACACCCCGCGCGTGGCCGGGTTGGTTTGCGCAAACGCAGCCGGTTCGTAGTCCGCGCGTCGCGGCTCGTCGCAGTAGTAGACCGTCGGGATCGCCAGATCGCTCGGCAACTTTGGTGCTTGGAGGAACTGGCAGGGGTTCAGCCAGACGACGTCGGGTTGCCAGCGGGCGACCTCGGCGAAGCAGCGCGTCCACGCCGAACCGATCTGCCACAGGTCGGTGTAACGCCGTACCGGTCGCCGCCAGCGCGGCGACTGCGGCGCCCGCGTGGAGACCGGCACGACCACGGCGTCGTTGCTCAACGGTTCGGCAGTGTCGAGGGTGAACTCGCGCACGGTGCCGTCCAGGTGTGCGACCTGCGCCCGCAGGCGGCGGTGGGCACCGCCCGGCTTCAGGTTGTGCGCCACTGCGACCCGCAGCGCTCGCGAGGTCATCGCGTTACTTGCCACGGGCGCCCACCACCTCGCGCACCGTGCCGGCCATGATCTTCACGTCGAGCCAGAGTGACCAGTTGTCGATGTAGAAGTTGTCGTAGCGCGCGCGGTCCACGATCGAGGTGTCACCGCGCAACCCGTTGACCTGTGCGAGACCGGTGAGCCCGGCCCGCATCCGGCAGCGCAGCGCGTAGTCGGGGATCTCGTCGGTGAAGGTCTGGACGAAGTGCGGGCGCTCCGGCCGGGGACCGACGAGCGTCATGTCGCCGCGGAGGATGTTCACCAGCTGGGGAAGTTCGTCGATCGACGTACGTCGAAGAACCCGCCCGACCGGACCCATCCGCTCGTCGTCGGAGATATTCCACCGGGTCGCCGACTCGGCGTCATCACACGGCGCCAGCGTCCGGAACTTCATGAGCTGGAACTCGCGGTTGTCCAGGCCGACGCGCGTCTGCCGGAAGATCACGCCCGGCCCGCCTTCTCGGCGCACCGCCAGAGCGACGACGGCGAACAGCGGCGAGAGCAGGGTCAGCGCAGCGCTGCTGACAACGACGTCCAACGAACGCTTCAGCAGCCACGCCGTGCGGCTCAGGCGCGGGCGCCAGATCCGGACCACGGGAATCGCGCCGATGTGATCGGTCTGGCCGTAGTTGTAGATCTCGAACAGCCGCGGTACGACGAACACGTCGCAGCCACGCCGCTCGGAGGCGCGCAACACGGGAATCAGGTCCGCGTCGCTGCCGTCCGTGAACGCGACGATCACCACGCGAGCGTTCGTGCGGTCGAGCTGTTGCGGCAGCTCATACGTCGAACCTCGAAACGGAATCCCGCTCGCCACGAGCTGGCGGTCGGAGTGGTGGTCGAGGAAGCCGATCGGCCGCAGTCCGTAGCTCCGGTCGGCGCGCAGCCGCCCGACGATCCGGTCGGCGACCGCCCCGCCGCCGACCACCAGGGTCGAGTGCGCCACGGAGCCACGCGAGCGCGCGTATCTGATGATCGAGTACGCGATTGCGCGGCTGGCGAGATGTAACCCGACGGCCATGACGGCGAGCAGGAAGAAGTCGCTCAGTACCGGCTGGTAGCCGATTACGGCTGTGATCGCGCCGACGAAGATCGCAGCGGCTACCGATCGCGTGACGAGCTTCGGTGCGTCGTCGAGCACCGACAACTTCAGTTGCGGCCGGTAGAGCCCGCCGGCTTGGAAGAGCATCGCGCTGACCACAGCCATCGACAGCAGCTCGAAGCGCCCGTGCGACAGGAACGGCGACGGCGCCATGATGCCGAGCACGTCCACGGTGAGCAGCAGCACCCAGGCCGGGCGGCGCAGGAGGCGCGCTGGTTCCTTGATTGCGGGCATGCGAGGGGAGGGAATGGTGCTCACGGACTTTGTCTCCTCGATGCGTGGGTTCCCCGGGCAGAGCGACTGTGCGTTCCGGCGCGACAGCCGTATCGCCACCACGACGGCGAATGATGGGTGTGCGTGATGTTGTGGAGATGCGCCCGCTCGGTCAGGGCTCGTGGTCGCCGTCCGCGGATGTCACTACCCAGGGCCGCGCGGGGCCTAATCATCGGGTTCGGCGTGTTACCGGGTGAACTCTCGACGGCTTGCCGCGCAACGGCGCGTGACGAGATCGTTCGGCGGCGTCGGGACGGGGAACAACGCTGAGGTCGCTCCCCTCGCGCAACAGGAAACTCACATGAACTGGCTGCAGTTGTTCAAGTCCGACGTACAGGCGTACTCCAAGTACGCCGATCGGCCACCGCGCTCGACCCTCGGGTTGGTGGCCAGGATCGCGTTGCTGCAACGGTTACAGGCCGTCTTGCTGTTTCGGTTGTCGCAGTCGGCCGGCGCCCGCTGGGGTCTCGCAACGCTGATCAAGTGGGGGTCCGGCGTACTGACCGGTAGCGATATCTCGGCGAGTGCTC
>Ga0335074_10015989_pt1 | contig 10558 bp, 8 predicted proteins | sample Lox_Sample_23_FD_206715 | JGI IMG/M metagenome (GOLD analysis project Ga0335074, IMG submission 206715) | Soil microbial communities from Loxahatchee National Wildlife Refuge, Florida, United States - Lox_Sample_2.3 | ecosystem: Environmental > Terrestrial > Soil > Wetlands | place: USA: Florida...
GGCCTTGTCAACCGGTTGCCGGCTGCTTCGATCATGCTGTGATCACCGCTGCGGGCGGCCTGTTCCCTCTTGTCCTGCGGCGATACGATTGAGCCTCCGTTTGTTTCGTGACAACGGCGCGTCCGCTTTGCCGGATTAATGGGTGGAGGACCGGAATGACAGAGAGTCCCGAGACACAGGTGTCCGAGACGCAGATTGCGGTGCACTGGCGCGAGGAGGAGTACGTCTATCCTCCCCAGAGCTTCATCGACCAGGCAAACGCCAACGACCCGGCCATCTTCGACCGGTTCAGCGAGGAGAATTTCCCGGACTGCTTCAAGGAATACGCGAACCTGCTGACCTGGGACAAGCAGTGGGACACAATGCTGGACACCAGCAACGCCCCGTTCTGGAGGTGGTTTGTCGGGGGCAAGCTAAACGCCTCCTACAACTGTGTGGACCGGCACGCGGAGGCCAACCCGGATAAAACGGCCATCGTTTTCGTGCCCGAGCTCGAGGAAGACGAGCACGTCCACATCAGCTATTCGGACCTGCTCCGCCAGGTAAACGAATTCGCCGCGGTGCTGCGCGACGAGCTGGGCCTGAAGACCGGCGACCGGGTCACGCTGCACATGCCGATGGTTCCCGAGCTGCCGGTCACGATGCTGGCCTGCGCGCGGCTGGGCGTCATCCACTCCCAGGTGTTCGGGGGCTTCAGCGGCAACGCGTGCGGCACTCGGATCGCGGACTCGGGCAGCCGCGTGCTGATCACGATGGACGGCTACTACCGGGCCGGCAGCCTCATCGACCACAAGGTGAAGGCCGACGAAGCGGTCGCGGAGGCGGCCAGGCAGGGCCAGGAAGTCGACAGGGTCGTGGTATGGCGCCGTCACCCCGGCCAGTACGCGTCGGAAACGCCGATGGCCGACGGCCGGGACGTGTTCGCAGACGACCTGCTCGCCGGGCACCAGGGCGCGACGGTCGAGCCGGTATCCCAGCCCGCCGAGGCGCCGCTGTTCCTGATGTACACCAGCGGCACCACCGGCCGCCCCAAGGGCTGCCAGCACAGCACCGGCGGCTACCTGTCCTACGTGGCCGGTACGTCCAAGTACTACGAGGACATCCACCCGGACGACGTGTACTGGTGCATGGCCGACATCGGCTGGATCACCGGCCACTCCTACATCGTCTACGGGCCGCTGGCGCTCGGCACCACGACGGTCATCTACGAGGGCGTGCCCAACTACCCCGACGCCGGCCGCCCGTGGCGGATCGCCGAGAAGCTGGGCGTCAACATCTTCCACACCTCGCCCACGGCGATCCGCCAGCTGCGCAAGATCGGCCCGGACGAGCCGTCGAAGTACAACTACCACTTCAAGATCATGACCACGGTCGGCGAGCCGATCGAGCCCGAGGTGTGGCGCTGGTACTACTCCGCGGTCGGCAAGGGCGAGGCGGCCATCGTCGACACGTGGTGGCAGACGGAGACCGGCGGCTTCCTCGGCACCGAGGTGCCCGCGCTGAAGCCGATGAAGCCGGGCAGCTGCGGGCCAGCGGCGCTCGGTATCTTCCCGGTCATCTACGACGAGGGCGGCGAGGAGGTCCCGGACGGGAAGGCCGGCAACATCTGCATCCGCAACCCGTGGCCGGGGATCTTCGAGACGATCTGGGGTCAGCCCGAGCGCTTCGTGTCCACGTACTACGCCAAGTACAACAGGGACCCGGACAGTAAGGACTGGCACGACTGGCCGTACTTCGCCGGTGACGGGGCGGTGCGCGCCCCGGACGGGTACTACCGCATCCTCGGCCGCGTCGACGACGTGATCAACGTTGCCGGGCACCGGCTGGGTACCAAGGAGATCGAGTCGGCGGCACTGACCGTTGATGAGGTCGCGGAGGCCGCCGCGGTGCCGGTGATCGACGACATCCGGGGTCGCATGGTCGAGGTGTACGTCTCGCTCAAGCCCGGCATCGAGGCCAGCCCCGAGTCGCAGGCCAAGGTCAGCAAGGCGATCGAGACGGAGATCGGCAAGATCGCCCGGCCGAAGAACGTGTGGATCGTGCCCGACATGCCCAAGACCAGGTCGGGAAAGATCATGCGGCGGGTCATCGCGTCGGTCTCCAACTTCACCGACGTTGGCGACGTGACCACGCTGGCCAACCCGGAGGTTGTCGACGGCATCCGGCACCAGGTGCAGACCGAGAAGGTGGCCAAGAATGAAGTGCCGCGCGAGCTGACCGAGATCGAGCTCGAGGAGATCAAGAACTTCGGCGCCGAGTCCTGACTAGCGCCGGAACTACCGGGCTGCGGGTGGCTAAACGGCTGCGCGCAGCCCGGTAGCGTGCGCGCGGTGAGCGGCACGGTCCTGGGCCCGGCGGCGGTCGCCTGGCTGCGCCGCGTCCTGCCCGGGCGGCGGATCACGTGGGCCGAGCGGCTCGGCGGCGGCTACCGGAACGAGAACATCCGCCTGATCGCCCACGACGGCGAATACGTTCTGCGCCGCTACGTTCGCGATGACGCGGCCCTGACCTGCGCAATCGAGGCAGCGCTCGCGGCCAGGCTGGCGGCTGCCGGCGTGCCGGCCGCCGAGGTGATCGCCGCCGATCCGGACGGCGCCGCGGCCGGGGTGCCGTTGCTGCTGGCCAGGTTCGTGCCGGGGATCATGGTCAGCGAGGCCGTGGCGCGGGATCGTGCCGCGGCGGCGGGGCTCGGCGCGGCGGCCGGGCGGGCGCTGGCCGCGATCGGCCAGGTCACGTTCCCGCGCGGCGGCGTCTTCACCGGCCCCGGCCTGGTGCCAACTCCGGAGGGGATGCCCGGGAGCCTGCCAGAGTTCCTCGAGTCCTGCCTCCGGGCCGGGCACGCGGCCAGCGCCCTGTCCCCGGGCGAGATCGGCGGGCTGCGGGCCCTCGCCGCGGCGGCCGACCCGCTGGCCCGCAGCGTCGGCCGGTCCCGCCAGCTCGTGCATTCCGACTACAACGGCAAGAACCTGCTCGCCACCGGCGGCGACGGCCGCTGGTCGATCTCGGCGGTGCTGGACTGGGAGTTCGCGTTCAGCGGCAGCCCGCTCACCGACATCGGAAACATGCTGCGGTTCCGCGGCGAGCTTCCGACGGGCTTCGCCGACGGGTTCATCGCCGGGTACCGCGACGGCGGCGGCGAGCTTCCGGCGCGCTGGCGCGAGATCAGCGAGGCGCTCGACCTCTTCGCGCTCGCCGACTTCCTGACCCGCCCTCCCGGGCACCGGTACTTCGGCAAGGCCGTGGCCGCACTGAAGGACCGCCTGCAACGCGAACGAACCGCCCGTCACACCGGTCTCTAACGCCTCAGTTCCCCCTGGCAGGCCGTGTTCGGGGCAAAAGGTTGCACTCCCGTGATCACACTCGGCCACCTGGGCGCGAGCGGATCGCTACGATGCCCGATTATGGCGGCATTGTTCAGCAGGATCATTCCGATCCTGTTCGTCGGCGACCTTGCAGCCGAACGCGATTTCTACATCCGGCTAGGCTTCCACGTGACCTACGAGGGGCCCGAGTACCCCGACTTTACTTCGCTGGGCCACGGGTCGATCGAGTTCGGCATCGAGCGCCGCCCGGGGTTCCGGGCGGGCGCCCCGGACCACGTGCTGACCTGGCAGATCGGTGTCTCGGACATCGATCTGGCGAAGAAACGCCTGGCCGACGCCGGCGTCCCGTACCGGGAGGAGCTGATGAGCCCGGCGGCGGACTGGGAGTACCGGGTGCTGCACGCCCGCACCCCGAACGGGTATCACCTGCTGCTCGAGGAGGGCAGCGGCTGACGCCAGGCAGGCCGGGCACGCCGGGGTCAGCGGAGCAATTCCCGGAACCGCTCGCGGACCGTGGCCGCTGTGTCGTCGGGCGGTGCGTCCCAGATCCCGGCGTTGAAGATCTCAACCTCGGCATAGCCGCGGTAGCCGGCCTCCTGCACCTGGGCGGTGATCAGCGCCAGGTCGATGTGCCCGTCGCCGAGGTGGCCTCGGCCCAGGAGCACGTCGGCGGGAAGCGGCAGGACCCAGTCGGCGAGCTGGAGGGCGGCGATCCGGCCGCGGGCGCGGGCGAGTTCGGCGGGAAGCTGGGAATCCCACCACACGTGGTAGGCGTCCACAACGACGCCGACGGCCGCCTCCGGGTACTGCAGCGCCAGGTCGACCGCGTCGCCGAGCCTGGACAGCACGCACCGGTCCGCGCAGAACATCGGGTGCAGCGCCTCCACCCCGAGCCGGACGCCGTGCCGCTCGGCATCCGGGACCAGCTCACCGATCGCGTCGGCGACCATCCGGCGGGCCAGCCCGAGGTCCCGGCTGCCCGGGACCATCCCGCCGCCGACCAGGACCAGCACGTCCGCGCCGAGCTCCGCGGCCTCGGCGATCGCCGCCCGGTTGTCGGCCAGCGCGGCCGCGCGGGCGTCCGGGTCGGCGTGCGTGAAGAACCCGCCCCGGCACAGGCTCGAGACGTCCAGCCCGGCACCGCGGACGGCGGCGGCGGACCGGGCCAGGCCATGCTCGGCGACCTTGCCGCGCCACAGTCCGATCGCCGGGATCTCGTGCCGCACGCACAAGGCGACGGCCTCATCGAGCGCTAGGTGCTGCACCGTCGCCTGATTGAGCGATAGCCCCCGCACCCCGCCCGCCTGTCCGTGCCCGCTCATGGCGGCCCCTCCGTGAGGTACTGGGTCATGCGCTGGATGGCCAGGTCGGGGTGCAGGAGGGCTCCGGCCGCGGCGGCCAGCTCGAAGACCCGGATGAGGTGATCGCGGCTGCGCTGGCGCTGCAGGCCGCCGAGCATCGCGAAGTGGGGCTGCAGCCCATTGAGCCAGGCCAGAAACGCCACGCCGACCTTGTAGTTGAACGTGGGCTCCTCGAAGATGGCCCGGCTCAGCGGCATGGTCGGCCCGATCGCCGCCCCGTATCCGGCCAGGTCCCCGGCGTCGAGCGCGCGCAGCGCCGCGGCGGCCGGCGCGGTGACCGCGGCGAACGCCCCGAGCAGCGCGTCGCTGTGCCCGTCCGCGTCGCCGCGGATCAGCTCGTCGTAGTGGAAGTCGTCCCCGGTGTAGAGGCGGACCCCGGCCGGCAGCAGCCGGCGCAGCGCCGCCTCGTGGCCGGCGTCGAGCACCGAGAGCTTGACGCCGGCTACCTTTCCGTCCGCCCGCCCGGCCAGCTGGGCCACGAGCTCGGCGGCGGGCCCGAACCGTGCCGCACCCCAGTACCCGGCGAGCGCCGGGTCGAACGCGGTACCGAGCCAGTGCAGGATCACCGGCCGGTCGGCCCGGCGCAGCAGGTGCAGATAGACGTCCAGGTAGTCGCGCGGCGACCGGGCGCTCGCGGCGAGCGCCCTGCTGGCCATCAGGATCACGTTCGCCCCGGCGGACTGCACGAGCTCGAGCTGCTCCTCGTAGGCCTTGACCACGTCCGGCAGCGGATGCTCGCCCGGCGGCAGCTGGTCGGTGCCCGCGCCGCAGGCGATGGCCGCGCCCCGCTCAGCGGCGCGTGCCGCGGAGCGCGTGATCAGCTCCTTCGCCCGTGCCCAGGACAGGCCCATGCCGCGCTGCGCGGTGTCCATCGCCTCTGCGACTCCGAAACCGTGGTCCCACAGGAAGTCCCTGAATCTCGCCGTGGCCTCCCAGTCGATGTCACCACCCGGCGTCGCCGCGACGTGCGCCGCCGCGTACACGCTCCGCGACACCGGGGGCGGGTAGCCGCGTTCCCAGCCGGGCTCGGCGACGGACAGCGGCTCCGGGCGCCCGGGCAGCGAGATCGCCGGGCTCACCCGGCACCGTCCGGCATCGTCGGCGGCGGGACGTCGACCCGGCGGCCTTCGGCCGACGACTGCAGCGCCAGCGCGGCGAGCTGCACTCCCCTGGCCCCCTCGGCCAGGTCCCAGCGCAGCGGCGTGCCCTCGGCGACGGCACGCAGGAACTGCTCCCACTGAACCTTGAACCCGTTGTCGAACTCGGTGTTGTCCGGAACGTCGGTCCACTGAGCCAGATAGCCCACCGGGTCGGGCAGATCCGGGTTCCATACCGCGCGCGGGGTGCAGGACCGGTGCTGCACCGCGCAGTGGCGCAGGCCGGCGACCGCGCTGCCGTGCGTCCCGTCGACCTGCAGCTCGAGCAGTTCCCGCCGGTTGACCCGGACCGCCCAGGACGCGTTGACCGAGGCCATCACGCCGCCCGGGAACTCGAGCACCGCGTACGCCGCGTCGCCGGCGGTCACGTCGTACGGTGCACCGGCCTCGTCCCAGCGCCTCGGCAGGTGCGTCGCCTGCCGCGCATACACGGCCGTGACCGGGCCGAACAGGTTCTCCAGCAGGTAGCTCCAGTGCGGGAACATGTCCAGCACGATCCCGCCGCCCTCGGCGGCACGGTAGTTCCAGGACGGCCGCTGCGCCGGGATCTCGTCACCCTCGAACACCCAGTAGCCGAACTCGAGCCGTACCGAGAGCACACGGCCGAAGAAGCCCTCCCGGACTAGACGCCGCAACTTGATGACGCCTGGCAGGAACAGTTTGTCCTGCACCACGCCGTTGATGATCCCGGCCTCGCGGGCCGCGCGGGCGAGCGCCTCGGCACCATCCAGCGAGCTGGCCACGGGCTTCTCGGTGTACACGTGCTTGCCGGCGGCGATCGCCTCGCCCAGGCTGGCCGCGCGGGCGCTGGTGACCTGTGTGTCGAAGTACACCTCGACCCCCGGGTCGGACAGCACGTCGTCCAGGCTCGTCGACCAGCGCGGCAGGCCATGCCGCTCCGCGATCGCGCGCAGCCGCTCCTCGCTGCGCCCGACCAGGATCGGCTCGGGATAGACGGTCCCGCCGCCGGCCAGCGGCACCCCGCCCTGCTCGCGGATGGCGAGCAGGGACCGCACCAGATGCTGCCGGTAGCCCATACGCCCGGTGACGCCGTTCACCGCAACCTGCAGCACCCTGCGTGCCATCGACCGCCCTTCCGCGCCGCGCCACCCGCCCCCCTGATCGGGCGGGAAACCCCTTTCCACGTTAGGCTGATCCGAAATGCTGGGTCAACCGCTGAAAGTGATCGCGTGGATGTACCAAAGGACGGCCTGTAGCCCGCCGAACGGTGCATTCATGCGCGGGTGAGGTGGGCGCGTGACCGGCAATGGCTCGCGGGTGACGCTGCAGGACGTCGCGGACCGGGCGGGCGTCTCGATCACCACGGCGTCGCGGGTGGTGAACGACGCAAAGCGCGGGGTCGGTGCGCATCTGGCGCAGCGGGTGAACCAGGCCGCCGCCGAGCTCGGATACACCGCAAATCTGCAGGCCAGGGCCGTCGCTACCGGGCGGAGCAGCATGGTCGGCGTAGTCGTTCACGACATCGCCGACCCGTACTTTTCCTCGATCGCGGCCGGCTTCATCGAGACCGCAAGCCGCAGCCACCTGCTCGTCTGCATGTCGGCGGCGGCGGCCAACGAGGCGGCCGAGCGCGAGTACGTGTCGCTGATGCGGGCCCAGCGTGCCCGGGCGGTGGTCCTGGTCGGCAGCAGGACCGACGACGCCGCGGGGCGCGCCGCGCTGGGCGCGGAGGCCGCGGCTTTCGCCGGCCAGGGCGGCAGGGCCGTCTGTGTCGGGCAGCCGCTGCTGGGCGTGGACACGATCACCCCGGAGAACACCGCGGGCGCCGACGCGCTGGCCCGGGCGCTGGCCGGGCTCGGGCACCGCCGGTTCGCGGTGCTCGCCGGGCCGCGCAGCTCGATCACCGTACAGGACCGGGTCGAGGGCTTCCGGGCCGGGCTCTCCGCCTGGTCCATCGGCCTTGACCCGGCCGCCATCGTGCACGCGGCGTTCACCAGGGACGGGGGGTACGCGGCCATGAGCGCGATCCTGGCGTCCGGCAGGGAGCTGCCGGACTGCGTGTTCGCGGTCAACGACGTGATGGCGGTCGGCGCGCTGGCCCGGCTGCGCGCCGCCGGGATCTCGGTGCCGGGCGACGTCGCGGTGGCCGGCTTCGACGACATCTCGACCCTGCGCGACGTGACGCCGCCGCTGACCACGGTCCGGCTGCCGCTCACCCGGATGGGCGAGATGGCCGCGAGCTTGGTGCTCACCGACGGGGAGCCGGGCCGGCCGCGCATCGTGCCGGTGCCCGGCGAGGTGATCATGCGCGACAGCACGCTCCCCCGCGGGCCGCGCGGCTGACCGGCCCTTGCGCCGGCCCCGCGCTGGGGTTACGGTCGTCCCAGTCGGAAAGCGCTTGCCAACCTGCGGATGTTGTTACGTCCCGCTATCACCGCTGATAACGGGTGTGTCGCGGCCCTTCCCATGTGCCGCGCATCGCCCGACAATTTCAGGCAGTACCGCGCACCGCGCGGCCGGGCGAGGAGGCCAGGAAATGAGCGAAACCGCACCTGTTCCGTTCTCGGAAACCAAGGCCCCCGAATCCGCCGACCGGCTGCACCGCGGCGCCCTCGGCCTGGTGGACATCGCGGCCTCGACGATGGCGAACATCGGCCCCGCCTACAGCTTCATGTTCGGCTTCGGCCTGATCGTGGTGACCGCGGGCATCGCGGCCCCGCTGACGATCATCGCGGCCGTGATCGCGATCGCCCTGCTCGGGAACACGCTGTCCCAGTTCTCCCGGGCCCAGCCGTCGACCGGCGGGTTCATCACGTTCGTCGGCAAGTCGTTCGGCGGCACCAGCGCGGTGACCACCGCCCTGCTGTGCGGGGCCGGCTACATCATCGCGATCTCGTCGGTGCTCGCCGTGTCCGGCTGGTACCTCGAGTACGTCCTGAACTACTACTTCGCCTGGAACGTTCCGTGGATCATCTGGTCGGTGCTGCTCACCGGGTTCTCCGTGTGGATGATGTACCGCGGCGTGGCCGTCTCGACCAAGCTCGCCGGGTTCTTCTTCGGATTTGAGATGCTGATCCTAGTCATCGTGGCGATCGCCTCGCTGATCAAAAACGGCGGTCACCTGTCCGCCGCCCCGTTTGAGTGGAGCCACCTGAACAACGGGTTCAGCGGTCTCGCCCCGGGTTTCCCGCTCGCGGTGTACCTGTTCATCGGCTGGGAGAACTCCGCGGCGCTGGCCGAAGAGACCGGCAACCCGCGGCGCAACGTGCCACGCGCCGTGTACCTGTCGATCGCGCTGATGGCCGTGCTCTACCTGCTTGTCGCCTACGGCACGGTGAGCGGCTTCCACGACAACGCGACCAAGCTGGCCGCGGCGCCGATCCCGTTCATCACCGTCGCGCACTCCACCCTGGCGAAGGTGGCGATCCTCGCCTACCTGGCCGGGCTGACGTCCACCGTGGGTGTGCTGATCGCCGCGGTGAACTCCCAGGCCCGGCTGGTCTTCAATGCCGGCCGGGAGGGCCTGCTGCCGCGCTGGATCGGCAAGGTGCATCCGACCCGCAAGACCCCGATCAACGCCATCTACGTCTTCGTCGGGGTCGCCGGCGGGATCATCCTGGTTTGGGGTCTCGCCCACCTGATTGGCGGCGCCAGCGGCAGCATGGACGGGCTGAACTACTTCGACGAGTCCGGCACGATGGGCACGATCCTGATCCTGGTCGTGTACTTCCTGTCGAACCTGGCGCTGCCGTTCTACTACCGGAAGTACCGGCCGCAGGAGTTCAACGTGCTCAAGCACCTGATCCTGCCGGTGCTCGGGATGATCGTGATCGCCGTCCCGGTCTACTACCTGTGCAAACCGCCGCAGCCACAGCCCTATGACTGGTTCCCGTACGCGGCGCTGGCCATCGTCGTGATCTCCGTGATCTACGCCTACATGCTCAACCGCCGTGACCCGCAACTCGGCGATCGGGTCGGCTCGATTGTGGCCGACGAATGACCGACACCGAGACCCGGCAGGCTGAATCACCGGAGGCTGCGGCGCATCCGCTGGACCCGGCGAGCGGCGCCGAGTTGCTGGCCGGGCGGGGCATCCTGGCCGCGGTCGGCCTGCTCGGCGAGACGGTGAGGTTCGCCTACTATGGCCTGGACGAGCCGCCCAAGGATGAGGTGCTGGCCGGGCGGCCGGACCGGCGGCTGCGGGCGTTCCTCATTGACGGGGCGACCGGCGAGTCCGCGGACGTCATCGTGTCGCTCGGCGAGGGCCGGGTGGTGTCGCGCCGGGTCCTCGACACGGCCGTCGACGGCCAGATGCCGATCTACAGCGAGGAATTCGGCATTGTCGAGGACGTGGTGCGCGCCGATCCGGGGTGGCGGGCGGCGATGGCCCGGCGCGGCCTGACGGACGTGACCAAGATCCGGGCCCTGCCGCAGACCGCCGGATCGTTCGACGAGGGCGACGACGAGCGGCGCCGGTTCGTCCGGGTGCTGGCGTTCCGCCAGGAGCGCGACCGCGACTACGTGTGGGCGCACCCGGTGGACGGGATCGCCGTGTACGTCGACCTGGTCGAGCGCAAGGTTTTCAAGATCGTCGACGAGTTCGAGCGGCCGGTGCCGGCCGAGGCCGGCGACTACGACGACCCGGAGGTGCGCGGGCCGCTGCGCGAGGGCCTGCGGCCGGTCGAGATCACCCAGCCGGAGGGCCCGAGCTTCACGCTGCACGGCCAGCGGCTGGACTGGCAGGGCTGGTCCCTGC
>Ga0335074_10015990_pt1 | contig 10557 bp, 10 predicted proteins | sample Lox_Sample_23_FD_206715 | JGI IMG/M metagenome (GOLD analysis project Ga0335074, IMG submission 206715) | Soil microbial communities from Loxahatchee National Wildlife Refuge, Florida, United States - Lox_Sample_2.3 | ecosystem: Environmental > Terrestrial > Soil > Wetlands | place: USA...
GAGAACGGGAACTCCCAGCCACCCGGCACGCCCGGCACTGTCTACATGAAGATGGGCCTGTCTGACTTCGAGTACTACGGGGACAAGGCCAAGACCGAGGCGAACCGGCTGCTCGGATACTTCACCGTCGGCGACATCGGCTACCTGACCGAGGATGGCTTCCTGTTCCTCTGCGACCGGAAGTCGGACATGATCATCTCGGGCGGCGCCAACATTTACCCGGCTGAGATCGAGGCCGAGATCATCATGAACCCCAGGGTGGCGGACGTTGCGGTCTTCGGTATTCCGGACGCTGAATGGGGCGAGCAGATCAAGGCAGTCGTCCAGCCGGCTGCGGGGGTGGAGCCGGGCGACGAGCTGGCGGCTGAGATTCTGGCTGGCCTGGAAGGCCGGCTCGCGAAGATGAAATGGCCGAAGTCCATCGACTTCACCGACGGCCTGCCGCGGGACCCGAGCGGGAAGCTGCTCAAGCGCCGGTTGCGTGACCCGTACTGGGCGGATCAGGCCAGCAAGATCTAGCCGCCCAGGCGCTATCCGCCTAGTCTCGCCGCCACGCGCTTGAGCATGTCGATCAGGCGAGACGCCGCCACGGGATCAGGCGGCTGGCCGTAGGTCACCGCGAAGATGTGGCGGCGCGCGTCCGGCAGCGGGATGCTGGCGATGCCGGGATGCCTGGCTACTCGCAGGCAAAGCTCCGGCAGCGTAGTCACACCGAGGCCAGCCGCCACTAGGGCCTGCACGGCGAGATAGTCGTCGGTCGTGAACGAGATCTTCGGCGTGAACCCGGCCGACTCGCACTGGCGGACGAGGTAGCTGCGGCACCGCTCGCAGCCCGCGATCCACCGGCTCTGAGCGTAGGCGGCCAGGTCGGGCACCGGCTCCTGCTCGCCGCCTGCCACCAGATGCACGGCTTCGTCGAGCAGCAGCGTTCCCCGTGTTCCCTCGTCGGCGGGCTCGGGCGGGGTGGCGTCGAGACCGGCCTGGTAATGCTGGAAGATCACGGCCACGTCAACGTAGCCGGCCCGCAGCATCCGGAGCGCTTCTGGCGGCTCAGCCTCGGTCAGCACGAATTCCATCCCTGGTGCCTCGGCCGCCAGCATGGCCGCCGCGGTGGGAACAAGGGTGCCGAGGGCGGACGGGAACGCGGCCAGCCGGACGCGGCCTTGGCGCAGGCCGACGTGTGCCGCGAGCTCGGTCTCGGCGGCGTCGAGCCTGCCGATGATCTCCTCTGCGCGCTCGGCCAGCAGCCGCCCGGCGTCAGTAAGCCGGATGCCGCGGCCGACTCGTTCCAGTAGCTGGGCGCCGGTCTCGGCCTCGAGCCGGGCGATGTGGTGACTCACCGACGGCTGCGCATAGTTCAGTTCTCGTGCCGCCGCCGTAACGGAACCGTACCTGGCGACCGCGACGAGTACCCGCAGCCGGGTCACGTCCAGCATTCACTAACTATAGATGGCCTCGTTACTATCCCCGCATCCCATCAACCTGGCCGCTGGTTGGCGCAACCTAAGAGCCCGCGTCCCGGTGCGTACGCGAAAGCGACGACCACCAGGCCGCCAAGCATGATGGCCGCTCCGGCGATGACAAACCCGAGCGCAACGTCGCCGACCGTCTCGGACCTGTGCAGCTCGGCCACTCCAATGCTCACCACAGCCAGGACGAGCGAGGCAATTGCTCCGAAGATCATCAGCACGGCGCCGTGCAGCAGCCGGACGCGCCGGGTCATCGTCGCTAGCTGCTGGTCGATTTCAGGTAGCTTCTCGGGGCTCGAGGTTTCGGTCCGCTCGCGCTTCAGCGCCCGGATGCGATCGATTTTTACCGTGTAGGTCGATAGAAGTCCGTTTGCCAGCAGGACGCCCGTCGTAATGAGCACGACAGGCGCAACCATGTCCGCGATTGCCGTCACGGGCGCGAGCTCCATCGCCGTCATGCTGCCCGCGGCCGGAGCCGCGCTAACGTCGGGCCGTTGTGACTTGCCCCCCGTGGGTGGGTATAGATCGTTCCGGGGGCGACATGGCAAATTCAGCGGGGAACGGGGCGCCCGGGGCCCGTCGGGTCGACCCGGGACTCATGCGCCGTGTCACCGGCGGAGCCGCGATCACGGCGCTCGGCGGCTTGCTGTTCGGCTACGACACCGGAGTGGTTTCAGGGGCGCTGCTGTTCCTGCGGACCCAGTTCGGCGGCCTGTCCAATTTCAAGCTTGAGCTGATCACCAGCCTGCTGCTCATCGGGGCGATGATCGGCGCCCTGCTCGCCGGCCGGCTGACCGGCCGGATCGGCCGCAGGCCCACGGTCGCAATCACGGCCGTGGTGTTCGTACTGGGCGTGCTGCTGGCGGCCTTCACCCCGACGTACCCGGTACTGCTGCTAGCCAGGGTGATCATCGGCTTGGCGGTCGGCTCGTCCTCGATGTCCGTGCCGCTCTACATCGGGGAGATCGCGCCGCCGCGCCTGCGGGGCGGCCTAGTCAGCCTCAATCAGCTGGCGATCACACTCGGCATCCTCATCTCCTACCTGGTCGACTACGGTCTTTCCTCGTCTGGCAACTGGCGGCTGATGTTCGGGCTGGCGGCTCTGCCTGCAGTGCTGCTGCTGGCCGGCATCCTGACTCAGCGCGAAAGCCCGTACTGGCTGATCGAACGCGGGCGTGACGATGAAGCGAGGTCGGTACTAGCGAGGCTGCGGCCCGCGGGCGAGATCGACCAGGAAGTCACCGAGATCAAGGAGATCATCGGCCAGGGTCGGGTCGGCCTGCGCGAGTTGTTTAGCCGCACCGTTAAGCCGGCCCTGCTTGTCGGTGTGGGGATGGCCGTGTTCCAGCAGGTAACTGGGATCAACACGGTCATCTACTACGCGCCGTCGCTGCTGCACGACGCCGGCCTCGGCGCATCCTCGGCACTGCTGGCCAACGTGGGCATCGGCGCGGTGAACGTCATGATGACGATCGTCGCGATCAGGCTGCTTGACCGCAGCGGCCGGCGGCCATTGCTCATCAGAGGCAGCGCAGGCATGGCGGTGGGGATGATCGCCGCCGCGCTCGCGTTCACCGGCGGCGCGCATCTGACCGGCGCGCGGGCGGCCGTGGCGATCGCCGCGCTGGTGGTCTACACCGGCTCGTTCGCGATCGGGCTCGGCCCGGTGTTCTGGCTGATGATCTCCGAGATCTACCCGCAGCGAGTGCGCGGCACTGCGATGAGCGTGGCCAGCCTGGCGAACTGGGCCGCCAACTTCGTAGTAACGATCTCATTCTTGACGTTGCTGAGCGCGATCGGCGGCACCGGCGTGTTCTCGCTGTTCGCCGTCCTGACGCTGGTAGCCGTCTGGTTCTTCATCCGTCGCGTGCCGGAGACCAAAGGCCGCAGCCTGCAGGCGATCGAGGCCGACCTGCGCGGGTCCGGCATGCCCCGTCCGCCAGGCGGACCGCCGGGAGAGCTTCCGGAGGGCCCGGTCGGGCACGCCGCCTAGCCTGACTGCAGCATGATTGGTCGTGTGCGTCCGCAAAAGATGACCTGGCGGCCAGCACCCGGATGGCCAGAAGCGCCGCCGGGCTGGCAACCCCCCGCGGGCTGGCAACCACCGGCCGACTGGCCGGCTGCGCCGCCTGACTGGCAGTTCTGGGTGCCGGCCGGGCCGCGCTTCCCGGTGCGGTCCAGCGAGTTGACCAGAGGCGACCTGGTCATTGAGACCAGGCTGATGATGATCGCTCTGCTGGCCCCGTGGATCATCAGCGCGGTCCTGACGCTGGCCGTGCACGAGATCTCCCATGCCAGCCTCACTCAGCTGCCGACTTACGACCCGCATCAGCCGGTCGCCAACGTCGTACTGGGGCTGATCAGCTACCTACCGGTAGCCGCCGTCGTCCCGCTCGCGCTGCTCCTGCTGGCCAGGACCGGCCAGCGTCCCGCTGACCTGGGGCTGACCGGCGCGCGATGGCCTGACCTGGGTGTCGCCGTCGGACTGGCGGCGGCGGGCCTTGGCTGTGAGTTCGTGCTTGCCGTCCCGTTCGCTCAGCTGAAGAACTCGGCGCTGGTCAACACCGCAGGCCCGCTCCACGTGCCGGTTTATTACGTGATCTTCGGGCTGAGCCAGTCGCTGATTACCTCGATCGCCGAGGAAACCGCCGTCAGCGGATACCTGCTCACCCGGCTGGACCAGCTCGGGTGGCGGCCGTGGCCGGCGTTCTGGCTCAGCCTCGCGCTGCGCACCAGCTATCACGTCTACTACGGCCTAGGGGTCGTGCTGACGCTGCCGCTCGGGTACTTCCTGACCCGCTCCTTCCAGAAGCATGGCAAGCTCAGCCGGCCGATCCTGGCGCACTTTCTGTACGACTCAGTGATCTTCCTGATCTCCATCGCGGTGCATTAGTTGTCTCCCGCACCGGGGTTTGCAGCACCGGGGTTTGCAGCACCGGGGTTTGGAACACTGCCCCGGCCCGTGAGCAGCGGGTCGGCCGGGTTCCGCCGCAGGCGGCCGGGGTCATGCGGGCGCCGCCGCCAGGCGATGCCGGATAGTGCCTCAAGCACGACCCGGTTGGCCAGGTAAGCCGTGACCTCAGCGTGGTCGTAAGGCGGGGCTACCTCGACGATGTCGATGCCGGCCAGCGGAAGCTCCATGGCGATGCGGCGGACGGCGTCGAGCAACTGACGGCTGGTGAGACCGCCCGGCTCGGGCGTGCCGGTACCGGGCGCCATGCTGGGGTCTACGACGTCCACGTCGACGGACAGGAACACGCCGTCGCATTCGTCGGTGGCTATCGTGAACGCCTCGGTGAGGCACTCGTCCAGCCCGCGGAACACGACCTCAGTCATCTCGTAACTGCGCATCCGCTGGCCGGCCATCCAGTCCAGGGTCTCTGGCTCAGGCCAGTAGCCGCGCAGGCCGATCTGCAGGAACCGGTCGCCACGGACCGCGCCGGACTCGATCAGGCGGCGCATCGGGGTGCCATGCCCGTACAGGGAGCCGAACTGCGTGTCGCCGGTGTCGGCGTGGGCGTCGAAATGGATCACGGAGACCCGGCCCCAGCCGACATGCCTTGCGACGCCAGTCGCGTCCGGCAGGGCGACGGTGTGGTCGCCGCCGAGCACGACCGGGATAGCGCCACCATGACAAGCCTGGTGCACGGCCTCTTCGAGGCGGCGCAGTGACAATTCGGTGTCGCCTGAGGGCATTTCGACGTCACCGGCATCGGCGACCTTTAGCTCGACCAGCGGGTCGACGCCGAGGGCGAGGTGCGGCCTGGATCCGTCGTGCGGCAGATAATCGGTGAACCGGATTGCCTGCGGCCCGAAGCGGGCGCCAGGCCGGTGCGAGGTCCCGCCGTCAAAAGGAGCGCCGATGATCATGATGTCCGTGCCGCGCCAGGATGCCGGGTCAGCCAGGTCGGCGCGCGGGACGCCAAGAAACGTGGCGTCCGGGCCGTACATGCCGCCAAGTCGTGTCATCGCTGCTTCCCTTCCACAGTAAGAGCGGGCCTGCGGAAACGGCGGCGGGCCTGCTCGGCTGCCTCGTTCACCAGGTGGCCAGGGGCGCGAAGCTAGCATGCAACCTACCTGTGAAATCGTGCGAGTGCGGACCAGCGAGGACGAACGGAGCACTAGGTTGACGCAGCCGGGAATATCCAACCTGTCGGTGGTTGAGGCACTGACGACGGCAGATGGGCGCCATATCGAGCTGCCTGGCGTGCTCAACCTGCGTGATCTTGGCAGTTACCCCGCCGCGGGCGGTCGCACCGTGCGGTGGCGAGCACTGCTGAGGTCTGACGCGCTGCACCAGCTCGATCCGGCGGGGCTGGCCTTCCTGGCCGGCCTGGACCTGCGTACCGTCCTTGACCTGCGCACGCTGCCAGAAACCATGGCCGCGCCGAGCCGGCTGGACGGGCTTGCCGCGCAGGTGACGCGCGTCTCCATCCTGCGCGGCGACCTCCAGTCGCTGCCGCTGGAGCTGGAAGCGATCTACCGCTACATGGTCGGCGACTGCGCAGCCGCCATAGCGGAAGCGATCAAGGTGCTGTGCGCTGCCGATGCGCTGCCGGGCCTGGTGCACTGCAGCGCCGGCAAGGACCGGACCGGCATCGTGGTCGCGCTGGTTCTCGCCGTGCTTGGTGTCCCAGACGAGGTGATCGCCGCCGATTACGCACTGAGCTCGCAGTACCTCGATCCTGACAGTACGCAGGCAATCGGGCAGTTGCAGGCCAGCACCGGTCTCGGCGACAGCCTGACGCGGCCGCTGCTCATCAGCCCGCCGGAGCTCATACTTGGGGTGCTGAGCTGGGTACGAGCCGCCGCCGGCTCTGTCGACGGCTACCTGCTCGATCACGGGCTAACCAGGGCAGAGCTGGATCAGCTGCGCTCCGCGCTGCTGGTCTGACCGCGTGACCGGCTGCCCGCAGCGCTAGCGTCAACCCATGGTGCGTCCTGGCAAGCTACCGATGACGATCGATGATCTGGACCGGCGGATCGTGGCCGCCCTCGTCGCCGATGCGCGCGCGACGTACGCGGAGGTGGGTGGGCAGGTCGGGCTCTCCGCCCCGGCCGTCAAGCGCAGGGTCGACCGGCTCCTGGCCTCGGGCGCGATCACAGGTTTCGCCGCGCAGGTCGATCCCTCCGCGCTGGGCTGGACTACAGAGGCCTACGTGGAGCTGTTCTGCCGCGGTCGCACCTCGCCAGCCGAGATCGCGGCGGCCGTAGGCAAGCACCCAGAGGTCATCGATGCCTGCACCGTGACTGGGGAAGCTGACGCCCTGGTGCACATTCACGCCGCCGACGTCAGGCATTTCGAGCAAGTCGTCGAGCAGATCGGGGCTGAGTCATTCGTAGTCAGGACGCGCAGCGTGATCGTAATGTCCAGGCTCGTGAACAGGCCTGACCGGCTCCCGCCTGGCGCGGGCGGCTAGGCCGGCAGATTCGCGGTTTTGGGCCGAACTCGGGGGGTGTTCGCCTCAGTGTTCGGCTACAGTCAAGGCCATGACGGAGCGTCATAACGAACCAGTGACCAGCGGTAAGCCGATGACTACCGGCGAATTCCGCACGACCCGCGACATCTCCGCGAGCACAGCGCAGTTTCGTGCGTTCGCCGCGGAGGCGGAGGCGGACGCCGCCTTCGAAGGCGCGCCGGCACGTAGTCCGGCGAGGATCGCCGTACTGATCGCCCTCGTGATCGTCGTGCTGGCGATTGTCGCGGTGATCGCCTACGAGATGAAGGGCTAGCAGCTCCCGCAATCCGCGCACTTCGCGGTGCCGGCGTTGGTGGGTCTGCGGTTAGCCGGCTAGTCGTAGAGCGGCGTGCCATGGCGGCATGTTTGTATTGGCAATCATGACCGCAGGGGCAGAAACCGCAGCTGCTGCTCAGCCACCCGCTGGCGGGGCGTCACCGGACGAAGAAAAGCACAGGCTCACGGCCCTGGAGGGCCTGGCCGCACTGTCCTTGGACGCTCTGTCCTCAGTGGCCTACGGTCCGCAGGCCATCATCATCGTGCTGGCCACCGCTGGCGTGGCAGCGCTGCATTTCACGCTGCCGGTGACGCTGGCGATCGTGGTGCTGCTGACCGCGCTGGTGATCTCCTACCGCCAGGTCATCGAGGCATTCCCGACTGGCGGCGGCGCCTACGCCGTGGCCAAGGCGCACCTGGGCGTCAAGCCGAGTCTCATCGCGGCGGCTTCGCTGGTGGTCGACTACGTGCTGAACGCGGCGGTCGGCGTGTCAGCCGGCGTCGAGGCCCTTACCTCGGCATATCCCGAGCTTTACCCCGACCGGGTGTGGCTGTGCCTGGCCGTGCTCGGCGTGATCACCGCCGCGAACCTGTGGGGCGTGGCCGAGTCAGCCCGGTTGTTCATCGCCCCGACAGTCCTTTTTATCCTCGCGATCTTCGCGGTCATCATTGCTGGCCTGATCCGCCCGCATCCGCTCCCGTTTCCCGCAGGGTCGGCGTCCTCGATTCCGCTGACCGTAGGCATTCTGCTGTTGCTGAAGGCGTTCGCCTCCGGGTGCTCAGCGCTGACCGGGGTGGAGGCGATCGCTAACGCGGTGCCGGAGTTCCGGCTGCCACGGGTCCGCCGGGCCCAGCACACCGAAGTCGGGCTCGGCGTCATCCTGGGCCTGATGCTGATCGGCATCGCTGTGCTTGCCGACAAATTCAAGGCCAAGCCATCAACGACCGTGACGACCCTGGCCCAGCTCAGTCAGGGCGCACTAGGGCATAACGCCATATTCTACGTAATTCAGCTGCTGACCACCATCCTGCTGGCGCTGGCAGCCAACACCTCGTTCGGCGGACTCCCGGTCCTGGCCTCGCTGCTCGCCACCGACAACTTCCTGCCGCACTTGTTCTTCCTGCGGGCTCAGCGCCAGGTGCACAGGTACGGCGTGGTGGTACTCGCGGTGCTGGCCGCCGCGCTGCTGGTGGCCAGCAGAGGCAGCACCCAGGCGCTGATCCCGTTGTTCGCCATCGGAGTGTTCGTCGGATTCACGCTGTCCCAGGTCGGCATGGTGCGGCACTGGCGGATCCAGGGCGGCCAGGGCTGGCGCGGGCGGGCGGTCATCAACGGCGTCGGTGCCATCTTGACTCTCGCGGCGCTGATGATCGAGCTGCTCAGTAAGTTCACCGAGGGCGCCTGGCTGGTCGTGATCGTCGTGCCGCTGCTGGTGCTGATGTTCGACCGGGTGCACACGATCTACGCGCAAATGGGGCAGGCGCTGGAAATCGGTCAGGTGCCGGAGGCGCCGGACCGCCGCACCTCGACCGTCGTGGTGCCGGTCGCCGCGATGTCCAGGCTGGTCAGGGAAGGCATCTCCGCTGCTCTGTCGCTCGGCGACGACGTGATAGCGGTCACTATCTGCTTCGGCGATCCCGATGATCAGGCGGCCACCGACAAACTGCGCGCGCAGTGGGAGCGGTGGGACCCTGGCGTGCCGCTAGTGACGCTGTATAGCACCCGCCGGTCGCTCGGCGAGCCGCTGGTTGACTACCTGCGCACGCTGGAGCGCACGTACAGCAACGATCAGCTGGTGGTGCTGATCCCCGAAGTCCAGCCAGCCCGGCGCTGGCAGACCATTCTGCACAATCAACGGGGCTTCGTGCTCGAGCAGGCAATCCAGCACGGCGGCGTGAACGCGGTGATCTGCCGCCTCAGGTACCGGCTCTCCGCGGTCGCGACCCAGGGCCCAGCTGCAGGCGACGGTCCTAGCGGCCAGGAACTGCCGCCGTACCAGCCGCCGCCAGGCCAGTCCCCTTCAGGCCCGCACAGTTCCGGCTATTCCTCCTGGTCTGGCTGATAGCGGTACCCCATGCCTGGCTCAGTTAGCAGCCACCGCGGCCTGGCCGGGTCGGGTTCCAGCTTGCGGCGCAGCTGGGCCATGTAAAGCCGCAGGTTGCCGGTTGCGTCGGCGTAGCCGGGTCCCCATACCTCGGCGAGCAGCTGCTGCTGGCTGAGCAGCTTGCCGGGATTTCGCAGCAGCACCTCGAGCAGGTGCCATTCGGTAGGAGTCAGCCGGACGTCCACGTTCCCGGCACCGTGCTTGTCATCGCCGGTTGCATTGGGCTGGCCGTCGCTGGTCGCCGTGCGCATGACGCGCTTGGCGGCCAGGTCGACGACGAGGTCGCCGAGCCTGACCTGGGGTTCGTCGCCGTCGGCCGTCGCCCGCCTGCTGACAGCCCGCATCCGGGCGAGCAGTTCGTCCATCCCGAACGGCTTGGTGACGTAGTCATCGGCGCCCGCGTCCAGCGCCTCGACCTTGTCGGTGCTATCAGCCCGGCCGGACAGCACGATAATGGGCGCGTCGGTCCACCCACGCAGGCCGTGAATGACTTCGACACCGTCCAGATCGGGCAATCCGAGGTCGAGTATTACCAGGTCAGGGCGATGGCGTGCGGCAAGCTCAAGTGCCTCGCCAGCAGAGCCCGCGGTGTGCACGTCGTACTGGCGTACGCGCAGGTTGATCCGCAGCGCGCGGACTATCTGCGGCTCATCGTCGATTACCAGAACGCTCGTCACGGCACAACCCTGCCATGTCTGCCCATCGGCATCAGTCAGCGGCGTCCCTAGGCCGTGCTTGCGTCGCGGTCGGCGCTGACGGCGAGCGCTTGCGATGGCGCTGGAACCGCGGGCAGCGATAGCGTCATCGTCAGCCCGCCGCCGGGCGTCTCCTCGGGTTCCAGCGTGCCGCCCATCGCCTCGGTCAGACCGCGGGACAGCGCAAGCCCGAGTCCGACCCCGGTGGTGTTGTCGGTGTCACCGAGCCGCTGGAACGGCACGAACACGTCCTCCCGCTGCTCCGGCGGGATACCGGGGCCGCGGTCGATCACCCGCAGCTCCACCCGGTCGTTCAGGATGCTGCCGGACAGCGTGGGCGGGGTACCGAGCGGTGAGTACCTCAGCGCGTTCGCCGTCAGGTTGGCGATCACCCGCTCCAGGATGCCAGGGTCTACCGCTACCTCCGGCAGGTCGTCCGGGATGCTGACGTTGACCGCACGGGCGGCCGGGCCGAGGTCGTCTAGCGACCGGGCGATGATCTCAGCCAGGTCAGCGGGCCGCGGGAACACCGCGAGTGCCCCGGCCTGCAGCC
>Ga0335074_10015991_pt1 | contig 10557 bp, 9 predicted proteins | sample Lox_Sample_23_FD_206715 | JGI IMG/M metagenome (GOLD analysis project Ga0335074, IMG submission 206715) | Soil microbial communities from Loxahatchee National Wildlife Refuge, Florida, United States - Lox_Sample_2.3 | ecosystem: Environmental > Terrestrial > Soil > Wetlands | place: USA: Florida...
TCAGCTCGATGCGGCGGCAAGGCGAAGCCGCGACACGCCATGCTGCGAATAGCCCCACCGCGGCTACTCCAGGCCAGACGAGACCGTGCCCGGCGCCGCTAACCGCGGCGAGCCAGACGAGCTCGTAGGCGACTAACGTCGTCCAGAAAGCCATCAGCGTCGCTCCCGGTCCGCGATCGACTCCGACCGCCGCCAGCCTGGCTTGGCGAGCAGCAGGTGCGCGACACCGATCGAGCGCTCGCGAAAGCCCCCTTCGCAGTACGCAAGATAGAACTCCCACAGTCGGATGAACCGCTCGTCGAAGCCCTGAGCGCGGACCTCGGGCAACCGGGCGATGAAACGCTCGCGCCAAGCCGCCAGCGTGCGCGCGTATGAATCCCCGAAGTCCTCGAGCGCCACGAGTCCAAGATCGCTGACCTGAGCCTTCGCCGCCAGCATCGCGCTCACCGAAGGAATGAAACTGCCGGGAAAAACGTGGCGCTTGATGAAATCCACCGAGCGCAGCGCCGTGAGGTAGCGATGGTCCTCGATCGTGATCGCCTGCAATAGCGCGAGTCCGTCCGGTTTCAACAGGCGGTCGATCGTGCGAAAGTACTCCTCGAGGTAGCGCGCGCCCACCGCCTCGATCATCTCGATGGAGACGAGCTTGTCGTAGCGACCGGTGAGATCGCGATAATCATCGAGCCGAACCTCGATCCGCCCCTCGAGGCGCGCCGCGGCCACTCGCGCCGTCGCCACGGCGTGCTGCTCGCGCGAAATCGTCGTCGTCGTCACCCTGCAGCCGTAGTGGCGCGCGGCGTGGAGCGCGAAGCCGCCCCACCCGGTGCCGATCTCGATCACGTGATCGGATGGCCTCAATTGGAGCTTGCGACAGATCGTCTCGAGCTTGCGCGCCGACGCCGCCTCCAGCGTGTCGCCGCTCCCTTGCCAGAGCGCCGAGGAGTACATCAGATCCTCGGACAGGAACAGCTGGAAGAAGTCGTTGCCGATGTCGTAATGCGCGGCGATATTGCGCCGGCTGCCCTCGCGGGTATTGAGCCGCGCCGCATGCCAGATCCGAAGCGCCGCTCCCCCGAGTCTCGCGAGGCCCGATTCGAGGCCATCGATCAGGTCCCGATTCCGCAGCAGCAGCCGCATCAGCGCCACCAGCGATTGCCCCGGATCCAACCCCGGGGCGCTGCAGCGCCACATTCCGTCGATGTAAGCCTCACCGGCGCCGACACTGCCGGCCGCGGCGATCAGCCGGTAGAACGCGGGGTCGAGCACCTCGAGCCGCACGCAGGGCAGCGCCGCATCGGCGGCCGCGCCGAGCTCGACCATGCCGGAGGAGTCGCAGAGTTGCAATCGGCCGTGACGCAGCGGCGCGAGGCGCGCGAGCAGCAGCGCCCGCAGCAAGCGATCCATAGGGCCAATGGCCGATGTTGCAGCAGAAGTAGCGACGGCGTTCATCAGGTGCCCTGGAGGTTTCTCGGGTGGTCGTGGATGGGAGTGCGCTTGAGCCAGAGGCGCAGCGCCTCCCAATGGATGGCGCCGATGACCTGCGCCGTCATCAGCGGATAGCGCCAGAGGACCCGTGCCAGGCTGGCGCCGTTCAGCGGCCGCCGCTCGAGGCTGAGCGTTGCTTCGAGCTCGGGCCCCTCCACACCCAGCACGCTCATGTGCACGCGCAGGCGCTCCCCCGGTGCCGAGAACCGCCAGGCGTATTCGCGCATCGGCGCGACGAAGGGGGAGACGTGGAACGCCTTGGCGAAGGTCCACTGCCAGTCCCCGGCGACGTGGCACGCGGACTCGGTCGGCAACACGTAGGCGTGGCGTTCGCCCCAGGGAGTGTTGGTGATCTCGGCGACGATCGCGCTGAGTGCGACCCCGTCGGCGCAATAGCAGTAGTAGAAGCTGACGGGGTTGAAGATGTAGCCCGCATAACGCGGATGAGTCAGCAGGCGCACCGGCCCCGCGGGGCGGCGACCGGTATGGCGCTCCACCAGCCGCTTGACCGCCTCGGTGAGCGGCAGAGCGCTCGGCCCAAGGTAATCGCCGCGGCGGAACTCGGCGAGATTGTGCGACTCGCGCGACCAGAGCCAGCGGCCGGCGAACACGCGATCGATCTCCTCGAGATCGAGATACAGCTGCGCGAGCCGGTAGCTGAAGGCGTGGGCCCGTGGGGCGAGACGGTGGTGCCGGACCACTCCCTCATAGACCGCGCTGCGCAGCACCGGTGACTGTGTGCTCATGCGGCCACAGCTCCCGGCGCGGCGGCGATCCAGCGCGCGCCGAGACCCGCGGCCACCTCGACGGCGCTGCGCACGCCATCCTCGTGGAACCCCCAGCCCCAGTAGGCGCCGGCGAACCATACGCGATCGGCGCCCTGGATCTCCGCGCGGCGGCGCTGTGCCGCAACCGCCGCGTGGGTGTAGAGCGGGTGGTGATAGCGCATGCGCCGCAACACCTTCGCCGGGTCGATGGCTCGGGTGCGGTTCAGCGTCACCACGAGCGGCTCCGGCGAGTCGATCCCCTGCAGCAGATTCATGCAGTAGCTGACGGTGCAGGGCTCGGTTGGATCGCGCGGCACGAGCGCGTTCCAGGCGGCCCATGCCTTGCGCCGCCGCGGCAGCAGCGCGGCGTCCGTGTGCAGGACGACATCGTTCGGCTGATAGGTGATGGCGGCGAGTATCGAGCGCTCGCGCTCGCTCGGTTGCGCAAGCAGCGCCAGCGCCTCATCGCTGTGGCAGGCGAGCACGACCTGATCGAAGCTCTCGCAACCGCCGTCATGGCTCACCAGGACGTGCCGCGGGCCGCGTGAGACTCTCCGCACCGGACAGTTGAGCCGCTCGCCCACCCGCCAAGCTGCGCGCATCGCATGCACGTAACTCGCCGAGCCCCCCCGCACCACGCGCCACGCCGGACGCCCGCAAACATCGAGCATCTGGTGGTTGGCCATGAACTGCACCAGATACCGGGCGGGGAACTCGAGGATGCGGCTCGGCGGCGAAGACCAGAGCGCCGCGGCCATCGGTACCAAGTGCTCGTCCCTGAACGCCTCGCCGTAACCGCGCAGATGCAGATATCGTCCCAGGGTCGGACCGTCCCCTGGATGTTGCAACAGCACGGGCGCTTCGCGGTAGAAACGCAGCAGGTCGCGCACCATGCCGAGGAAGCGCGGCGACAGCAGGTTCTGGCGCTGGCAGAACAGACCGTCGAGCGAGCCGGCGTTGTACTCGAGGCCGCTCGCCTCGCTGCGCACCGAGAAGCTCATGGTCGTCGGCTGCGAGTCGACACCGAGCTCGGCGAGCAAGCGTGTCAACAGCGGATAGTGCCGCGGACTGAAGACGATGAATCCCGAGTCGACCGCGTGGCGGCGGCCTGCGGCTTCGACCTCATGCGTGTGGGTATGACCGCCGAAGTAGTCGTTCGCCTCGTACAGCGTCACCTCATGGATCCGCGCAAGAAGCCAGGCGGAGGCGAGCCCGGCGATGCCCGAGCCGATCACGGCGATGCGCATCGCTCAGCTCCCCACCCGGGCCAGCACCTTCGCCGGCAGCGGCTTCAAGTGGTGCACCAGCCCGAGTGCCGCCATCAGACGCAGGCCGTACCAGGTCACGTCGATCTCCCACCAGAGAAAGCCCTGGCGGGCGCATCCGGGGAAACCGTGATGGTTGTTGTGCCAGCCCTCGCCGAAGGTGAGCAGCGCCAGCCACAGATTGTTGCGGCTGTCATCCGGCGTCGCGAAGCGGCGTGAGCCGTACCGATGCGCGAGTGAGTTGATGGTGACGGTGGCGTGGAAGAGCACGACGGTGGAGATGAAGAACCCCCACACCAGCATCTGCGGCCCCGTGGTCTGCAGGCGGGGATCGATCCGGTGCAGCAGTGCTCCGAGTGCATACGTGGCGGCGGCGAAGATCACCGGCACCGCGACGTCGAAGCGGTCGAGCCAGCGCAGCTCCGGGTACCTGGCGAGATCGGGCACTTGCCGCAGATCGGTGCGAAAAGCCGCCGGGGTCAGGAACCAGCCCATGTGGCTCCAGAGAAAGCCGTGAATGCCGGGGGAATGCAGATCGCGCGGCGTATCGGCGGTGCGGTGATGATTGCGATGATGCGCGGCCCACCAAAGAGGTCCGCGTTGCACGCAGGCGGCGCCGATCAGCGCGAATACCAACTGCACCGCGCGCGGAGCGCGGAACGTGCGGTGGGAGAAGCCCCGATGGTAGAAAGCCGTGAGGGCGAACATCCTCACCGCGTACGCCCCGGCCGCCACGACCAACGCGATCGCGGATACGCCTGTCCACACGACGGCGATGCAGCCCAGATGCAGCAGGACGAAGGGCGCAGCTCGCAGCCAATCGATGCGCTCGGCACGCCGCGGATCGGAGGGCTCACCGGCCGCGCGCGTGTCGTACCAGCGGCGCAGGGTCTCCCACCTCGATCGGTGGGTGAGCGCTGCGGTTGGGGTGCAGTTCGAGTCTGAATCGGGCATCGCACGGGACCTCTGGGTCGCGACGGTGCCTTATACGTTCGGCGCGGCTCGACGGATGCAGCGCAGCGGCCGGGCCGTGATTCTCAGTCCCTCGTGAGAGCGTTGTAGCTCTCGAGCGCCAGCTCCCGCGAGGCCTTGAGGTCGACCATGGGCTCGGGATAGCCACAGGCAGCCAAGGCGGCGGGCTCGCGCCAAGGCTCGTGCAGCACTCTCACCGGCAGGCCGGCGAGCTCAGGCAACCAGCGCTTCAGGTAAAGCGCCTCCGGGTCAAAGCGGGCGGACTGGGTCAGGGGGTTGAATACGCGAAAGTAAGGCGCCGCGTCGGCGCCGCTACCGGCGACCCATTGCCAGCCGAGGGTGTTGTTGGCGAGGTCCGCATCGACCAGAGTGTCCCAGAACCAGCGCGCGCCATGCAGCCAGTGCAGGCGCAGGTTCTTGGTGAGAAAGCTCGCAACGATCATCCGCACGCGGTTGTGCATCCAGCCGGTGCTCCACAGCTCCCGCATGCCGGCATCGACGAGCGGCACTCCCGTCCGGCCGCGCTGCCAGCGCTCGAGCACGCGCTCATCGGCCTCGGCCCAGCGGAAAGTATCGAAGCGGCGATTGAAGTTGCGCTCACAGGTGCCGGGGTAGTGGTATAGCATGTAGTGGGCGAACTCGCGCCAGCCGAGCTCGCGCAGATACGCCCCGATGCTCGCTTTGGCTGCGGCATCCGCGCGGGCGGCGCGCTTGTGCAGGGCATGATGGATCTGCCGCGGACTGATCTCGCCGAAATGCAAGTGGGGAGAGAGGCGCGAGGTCCCGGCCGTGCCCGGCCGATCGCGAGCCAGCGCGTAATCCGCGAGCGCATGATTCAGAAAGGAGCGCAACCTCTCGCGCGCGCCTGCCTCTCCCGGTTGCCAACTACGCGCGAGGCCGCTGGTCCAGGCAATGCGCGGCTCGAGCTCGAGAGCCTCGAGCGGCACGCTTCCCGCAAGTCTCGCCCAATGACGCGGACGAGACTCGGGCAGCGGACGTAGCGGCGTCAGCTGCGACTCGAGCTTGCGCCAGAACGGCGTGAATACCTTGTACGATCGCTGTTCGGAGCCGCTGACGCGCCAAGGCTCCGCCAGCAGGTTGCCACGCTGGCTCTCGACGCGGATGCCCCGCTGGCGCAGCGCCGCCTTGATGCCCGAGTCGCGCTCGATCACCGCCGGTTCGTAACAGCGCGTCCAATAGACCGCGCTCGCACCGCTTTGGGCGATCAGTCGCTCGAGAGTCTCGCGGGAGTCGCCCGCGGCGAGGTGCAGCCGCCCTCCCCGCGCCACCAGCGCCTCGCCAAGCGCGCGCAGCGTCTGATGCAACCACCAGCGGCTCGCCGCGCCGGGACACCAGTTCCCCTCCTCCTGCGGCGCGTGGATGTACACGGGCAACACACGCTCATGCGCCGCGCAAGCCGCGGCAAACGCCGGATGATCCGCAAGGCGCAGGTCGCGCCTCAACCATACCAGCGCCGTGCTCATTCCCGCGGCGTCAGGCCCGTGCGCCGCGAGCGTTCGACAGCCTCATGGCGGTCGCCGCGCCCGCGGGTTGGCTGCCGGCGGCCGCGGCCCCGATCGTGCCTTGGCCGATGACCGGTCCGGTGGGCTGTCCGGTGGGCGAGCCGCCCAGAGGCTCCACCGACACCGCGAGGACGGCTGTCGGCCCGAGTCGCGCAAGCAGCGCCGGGCGCAGCTTGATCGCGATGGGCGCCGTCGCGGAGATGATGCCGACCGCGATGGGCTTGCCGCCGTGCGGAATCAGCCAGAGCTCGGGAGAGTGCCCCGCGCTCACGGCCTGCGGCGAGGCCGGTACGACGATCATGCGAGCCTTGCCGATGTCCATGGTGGCGGTCCAGCCTACGCGGCCATCGGTCTCGGTGATCGTGGAAGCCATGTACGGGATGACCGGCGGCCTCGGCCGCTGCACGATGAGAACCACGATCGCGACGCAAGCCGCGGCGAGCAGCGCGCCTGCCGCGAGACTCAATCGCCGCCAGAACCTCACGCCCTCGCCTACGTCCGGCCGCGTGCTCCGCGCCGCCGGCGACCGCGACGCATCGAGTTGCAACTCCTCGCGGATGCGTTGCCAGATGCGCGCGGGCGGCGACTCGGGCGCAATCTCCTCCACGAGCGGCAACAGCCGGCGCCGCCAGCGCTCCACGGCCGCAGCGGCCGCTTCGCTCTCGGCCATCTCGCGCTCGACGGCCGCCCGGGCATCCGCATCGAGCACGCCGAGGACGTACTCGGCATAACGCAGGTCGGGAATGTCGTCGGAGGGAGTGCTCATTTCAACGCGGTCAGGCTTCCAGGCACGTACGCAATTGCGCCAGGGCGCGGCGGATCCAGCTCTTCATGGTTCCTACCGGCACCTGGCAGCGCTCCGCCAGCTCCTTATACGTATTGCCCGAGAAGAAAGCTTCACGGATCGAACGCCGATGCTTGGGATCGAGGGCGTCGAGGCATCGTTGCAGGCGGCGGAATTCCTGGCTCGCCTCCGCGGCCGCCGGCGGTCCCGGCCGCTCATCCCCGAGGGTATCGAGATCGATGGAGGCGAGCGGCACTCGTGCGCGGTGGTGACGCAGGCGATCGATGGCCTTGTTGCGTGCCAGCGTGATGAGCCACGTGGTGGCCGCGGCGCGCGCCGCATCGAAGTCCCGCGCCCGCCGCCAGACTGCGACGAACACCTCCTGCAGGACCTCCTCGGCTTCATTCCGATCGCGCAACATCCGCAGGCAGACACCGAATAGCCGGGTGGCCATGCGCTCATAGAGCTCGGCGAAGGCGCTCGCATCGCCCTGACCCGTTCGGGACAACAGGTGCTCGAGTGCCAAAGGCTCATCCGATCGATCGTTCATTCTCGTGGTCGCGTGTTGATGCGATCATCTCATGCGCGGCGCGCGGAGCGCCGCCATCACTCGCGGGATCTCGGTGAGCTGCGCGACGAATCGAACGCCCGGCACGACGCGCCGCGCCCGCGTCCAGCGCTTGCCGCCGGCCCATAGCTCGACGGCCGCCGGCAGACGGGCCCGCAGGTCTTCCAACATCTCGCAGACGACATTCAGTCTGAGCGCTTCGCTGAAGGATACGCCGACCACATCGATGGGTTGGCGCCGAACAACCTCGGCGACATCCCAGGCAGGCGTCTGAACGCCGAGAGGAATGCAGCGCGCACCCTCCATGGCAATGCACACCTGCGCCATCAGCAGCCCGAGCTGATGCTCTTCGCCGGGCAGAGTTGTGAGCAGCACAGTCGGCGACTGCGCTCCTGGAGGGATCGAGCGGATGCCCTGGCGCAGCAGATGCTGCATCTGCTCCGCATAGATGTGCTCCTGGCCGATCGCAATGTCCCCGCGCGCCCAGGCATCGCCGATGAGCTCATTGAGCGGGGCCGCGAGCTCGATCACGAAGCGTTGCAATCCGAGGCGCAGCAGCGCCCGAGCCAGGTGCGCCTGCAATCCGCACTCGTCGTAGCCTTTCAGCAGTCCGATCGCCTCCTCCATCACGGGCGCGGGCGAACCGCCCGCGAACTCGCCGCCGCCCGTTGCCGCCGTCGGCTCGCGCGCCTCGAAGCGCTCGATGAGCTCGGCCAACGGCAGGCTCATCAACTGCCCAGGACGCATCCCTCTGTCCAACAGCCGACCGATCACCCGCAGCTTCTCGACCTGCTCGGGCGGATACACACGCTCGCCCCGGGCGTCCCTCTTCGGCAGCGGAAATCCGTAACGCCGCTCCCACACACGCAACGTGTCCTTGGCGAGACCCGTCTGCCGCTCGACCGTGGCGATCTTCGCCGGGATCGCCCGAGGCTGTAGCAACTTTGTCCTGGACATACCGTAACTATTTTCCCACATTTTGAGGTTCCATACCATAGGTATTGCCATTTGTCCATGACACGGCGCGTCAGGTCGCCATCGCATCCACCCAACATGAACTGCTGATGAACGGGTGGCGCGGGGGAACAAGAGCCTCTGTCGAGACGTATTCTCCGCATAGAGGTTGTCCGCGAAAGGGTCGTGATGAACGATGGCGATATAACCTGGTTTCGTCTTCAGCTGACTTTGATGCGTTGGCATCTCGACGCAGCGAGAAACGCCGCTACCGAGGTGGTGCACCATTACCTCCAGCGCGTACAGAGCGCATACGAGATGTCGGAGCACGCACTCAACAGGTGCCAACTGACACACGATGAGCGGACGGAAGTCGAGATCGAACTCGCAGCTCTTTCGACCGAGCTCGAACTCATAGGATCGCCTTGACGGTCAAGGATCGCCGCGGGCGCCCGCCGCCCTTCGGTTGCGAATATTCATGGCGCCAAAGCTCGCAAAGGTGCGTCTCACTCAGATAACTCACTGATATTGCTGAGAATCTCATTCTCCTGCATGACCCTGAAACGCCGGGGGATCGTGCGCCGAACCGGGCACCGGGAGCCATGCACGAGTGCGTTTTGGCCCAAATTGCGATTAAATGGTGAGGCGAAGGGATTGCAGTGGCCTGGAACGCCGATGAGAGCCGCCGCGCGCCACCGCCCGCGGCACACTGAAGAAGAACATGAAACCTCAGAAGACAACGGCTCGACCCTCCGTCGACCTCGACGCCACCGACGAGTTTCCGGTCCTGGATACGACTGCCTACGAGGCAGAGGTCCTTTCCGGGGACCGGGCCGGGCCTGGCGACGATTGGCAAGACCCGACTGAAACCCATCCGCCCGATCATCGCCTCCGCGACGCCACGCCCCCGGCGGCCGACGCGGATGCCATGTTGGCCATCGAGCACTGGATCACGCAGAAGACGGAGGAGCTGCAGGCTCATCACAACGCCCTGAGCCTCGCACAACGTGAACGCACCGCAGCGCTCGCGCGCGCCGATGAGCTCAGTCGCGAGCTCGCGCAGATGAATACTCAGATCGAGGATCTGCGCCTCCGCGAGCGAGCGCTTGCGGAGACGCTGACCAGCGAGCAAGCGACGGCGCAACGCCGTGCCGCCGAGTTGGATGCGGCGCGGTGCGAGGTCGCGCGGCTCGTGCAGGAACTGGGCGATGCGAGTGCCGCTGAAACAAAACAGGCCGCGGCGCTGGCGGCTTCCGCAGCACTCCTCGAACAGCGTTCCGCGGAGCTTCAGGCGCTGCAGGGCGCGCACCAAGCCCTCGTCGCGGAAGGGCAGCGTGCAACGCGCGCGCTGGCCGAGCTCGAAAACCGCCTGCGTGACACCGAAGCTCGCGAGCGCGCTGCGCAGCGGGCCATTGAGGCGCGGGACCACGCGCATGCCGAACTGACCCACCGCGTCCAGCACGCGACCGGCGCCCGCGAGCATCTTGCCGCCGAGGTGAAAGCCCTGCAGGCGCAGCTCGCGACCTGCCTGGAAAGCCTGCATAGCCGCGAGTCCTACCGGGCGATCTACGAGAGCACCATCCGGGAGTTGGATGCGGAGCTCGCCGCCGCGAGGCTCCGGATAGCCGCGCAGGAGGCGCGGGCCGATCAGCTTTGCGCCGAGCTCGAAGCGCGCGACCGGCGGCTGCAGGATACGGTGCAGGAGCGAGACGAGGCACGACGTTTACATGACAGGGAAACGACGCAGCACGCGGCCGAGCGCGGCGAAGGCGAGCAGAAGCGCGGCGCGCTCGAATCGCGACTTGCCGAATTGACCGTCGCGCATGTCGATTCGTGCGCGCGACTCGTTGCGATGGAGGCGACCCTGGCAGACGCGCAGCAGCGCGCGGAGACCGAGGCCCTCGCAAGGGGAACTGCCGCCGAACGCCAGCGCGAGCTCGAGTCCGAGATCGCATCGCAGCAGGCCGAGTTGTCCGACGCGCGACTCGAGATCGAGCGCAACCGTGCACTGCTCGAGGACCTGACGGCGGTGCTGCTGAAGAGCCAGAGCATGTTCTCCGACCAGGGTCGCCTGCTGGAAGAACGAGAGGCCGCGGCGAGCGCCATGGCCGCGAGTCATGCCGAGCAGGGCGCGCTGATCAAGATGCTGCGCGGTCAGATCGAGGAGCTGACCGGGCGACTGGCGACGCCGGAAGCGGAGCGTCGCGCTCTGGAGGAGAGAGTCGCCGCGCTGACCCAC
>Ga0335074_10015992_pt1 | contig 10556 bp, 9 predicted proteins | sample Lox_Sample_23_FD_206715 | JGI IMG/M metagenome (GOLD analysis project Ga0335074, IMG submission 206715) | Soil microbial communities from Loxahatchee National Wildlife Refuge, Florida, United States - Lox_Sample_2.3 | ecosystem: Environmental > Terrestrial > Soil > Wetlands | place: USA: Florida...
GCCAACCAGAGTCGGAAGTCCACCGACCGTCAGGATTTCGCCAACTAGTGTCGTAGTCGTTGTTTTGCCGTTCGAACCGGTAATCGCGATGATCGGACCCGGCAAAAACTGTGCTGCCAACTCGATCTCACCGATAACGCTCTCGCCCAGCCCACGGGCTTGCACGAGCGGAGGCGCATCGAACGGGACCCCGGGGCTGACCACGATCAGATCCTGTCCGCGAAACGTGCGCTCACCGTGGCCGCCCGTCTCGACCGTGATGCCGTGATCGAGCAGGACCGGAATCTCATTGCGCAGTTCGTCCCCGCTTTTCGTGTCGGAAACCGTGACACGCGCGCCGTGGGCCTTCAAAAACAGAGCCGAGGCCACGCCGGATTTACCCAGCCCCACCACCAGCACGTGCTTTCCGTTCAATTCCATTTGCAATCATTTCACCACAGAGGCCCGGAGACAGAGAGGAAATTCCTTTTATCTGATCTTCTCCGTGTCTCCGTGGCGAAAGCCTATCTCAATTTCAGCGTGGTCAGCGCGAACAGCGCGAATACCAGTGATGCGATCCAGAAACGCACAATAATTTTCGATTCCGACCATCCCAGCAACTCGAAGTGATGATGGATCGGCGCCATCTTGAAAATGCGCTTCTTGCGCAGCTTGTAGGAGCCGACCTGCAGGATGACAGAAAGCGCTTCGATCACGAACACGCCTCCAATGAACGGCAACAATAATTCCTGCTTGATGATCACGGCCACGGTGCCGATGGCGCCGCCGAGCGCGAGCGAGCCGACATCGCCCATAAAAATTTCCGCCGGATGCGCGTTGTACCACAGAAATCCGAGGGACGAGCCCACCATGGCGCCGCAGAAAACCGTCAACTCTGCCACTTGCGGCATGCGTTGCAATTCGAGATAAGTCGCGAATGTCGCATGGCCGCTGACGTAGGTCAGAACCGTGAGCGCCCCCGCGGCGATCACTGTGCAACCAATGGCGAGCCCATCCAGGCCATCGGTCAGATTCACCGCGTTGCTCGAGAACGTGATAACCAGCGCCACAAATGCAATGAAAGGCAAGAACGCCACAAACCAGAGATGCGGCGAATGCTCCAGACTCTGTACCACGAGATCCGGATGGAACTGCTTAAAGAACGGCACAATCAGGCGCGTAGAATACAGGTTGTAGGCCTGCATAGCGATCAGCATGGAGGCCACGATGATGCCGGCGGCGATCTGCAGGGCCAGTTTAGCGCGCGCCGTCAATCCCAGATTTCGCCGGCGCGTGACTTTCGTATAGTCATCGGTGAAGCCAATGGCAGCGTAGGCACAGAGGGAAAACACGGCTATCCAGATGAACCGATTGCTGAGATCCGCCCACAGCAGAGTCGGGATGACGATTGCAATTACAATCAGCAATCCGCCCATCGTCGGGGTCCCGGCCTTCTTCTTATGCTCTTCCGGACCTTCTTCGCGAATGTATTGTCCGATCTGAAACTCGCGCAGGCGGCCGATCACCACGGGACCGACGATCAACGCGGTGAAAAGGGCGGTCAGGCTGGCAAACGCCGTCCGAAACGTGACGTAGCGGAAAATTCTGAATGGTCCGACATAATGCTGCAGCTTGAGAAACAACAACCAATAGAGCAATGGCCCTCCGTCCGTACCCTAACCAACATTCAATCCGGATGAACCCGTGAGTTGCGTCATCCCGAGCGTAACCGTTCTTCAGGCGGAGCGAAGGATCTCCCGCTTAAGGGAAGCTTCTGCACGCGAGATCCCTCGCCTCTCGCTGGCAAAAGCGCGAGGCTTCAGGATGCCCTCTGAGCGGTTGCCGCGCTTAGGCCACAGCTGCCGGCGCAAATGAAATCAGCCAATCGATCCTGCTTGCACCGGCATGCGCGCCTTCCACGCTTCCAGCGCCTTTTCGAGCTTCACGCCGCGCGAGGCCTTCAACAGCACCACGTCGCCGTCACGCGTTTCGCGCGCCAGCCATGCGCCCGCCTGCTCCGGGGTTTCGACAAATTCCGCTCGCGCGCCGACTTTTTTCGCCCCATCGACCATCGCCCGAGCCAACCCGCGCACTCCCAACAAGGCATCGACTTTCTGGCCAGCAATCTCCCGACCGGCGGTGCGATGCAGTTCTTCGCCAGCGGGCCCCAGTTCCAGCATTTCTCCGGCGACCACGATGCGCCGCTTGGCCTTCATCGCCGCTAAAGCGTCCACCATCGCGCGCAACGCCTTTGGATTGGAATTGTAGCAATCGTTCACGACCGTGATGTTACCCAAACGGAGAACCTGCCCCCGCTTATCGGCCGCAGCGAGAGTAGCTAGGGCTGCAACGGCTTCGCTCAGACTGAGACCATAAGCCAATCCGACAGAAACTGCGGCCAGCGCGTTCAGAACGTTATGTTGCCCCATCAGCGGTAGCACGGCGTGAAGACGCCCATGATTCGTAACTACATCAAACTCCGCTCCCCCCGCCTCGCCCGGCTCAATTTTCTCGGCGCGAACATCGGCTGTGTCCCGGGCGCCGTACAGAATCACCTTGCCGGGAAAGTCGCGCCCGAACTGTGAGACGTATTCGTCATCGGCGTTGAGCACGGCCGTTCCATTCGCGGGCAGCGATTCGATCAATTCATATTTCGCGCGCGCAATTCCGGCCAGGGAATCGAAAAATTCCAGATGCACCGGAGCGACGTTGGTCACAACGCCGGTTTCCGGCTGCGCGATCTTCGCCAATGCGCGAATCTCTCCCGCATGCGACATGCCCATTTCGATGACCGCGATGTCGTGCTCCGGTTCGACCTGCAGCAGCATTAGGGGCAGCCCGAAATGATTGTTGAAATTGCCTTCAGACTTGAGCACGCGGAAGCGCGACGCGAACACATGCGCAATCGCTTCCTTCGTCGTCGTCTTCCCCATCGAGCCCGTTACGCCAACCAGGGGCTTGCTCCAGAGCCTGCGCACGGCCGTTGCCAGAGTTTGCAGCGCGGCCAACGTGTCGTCGACGGCAAGCAGACGTTGTTTCGAATCGAACCGATGCGCTTGATCGCGGCGGATCACCGCAGCCGCTGCGCCTTTTTCCAGCGCGGAGCTGATGAAGTCGTGTCCATCGAACCGCTCGCCCTTAACGGCAAAGAAAAGTTCCCCGGGGCGAATTGTGCGCGAGTCAATCGAATATCCTTGCGCGATGGCTCCCGCCGGAAACTCTCCCGACGCGGAAATGAATTCGGCGATCTTGGAAAGAGCCAGTTTCATCCCTCAGTCCCTGTGGCCGGGGGCGCTTCGGTGGTGCTCGCAGACTGGCAATCGTATCCCGCGGCACGCAGTTCCTCACGCGCAACTGCCACGTCGTCGAATGGCGATGCCCCGTCGCGAGTGGTCTGCACCTTTTCGTGTCCCTTGCCTGCGAGCAAAACAATATCCCCGGGGCGCGCTTCGCGAATCGCGGCCGCGATCGCTTTCCGCCGATCTGGCTCGATCGTGTACTTCGTCCTGGTCTTCTGCAACCCGACAACGGCATCGTTAATGATTGCCAGCGGATCTTCACTGCGCGGATTGTCCGAAGTCAGCACCACGAAATCGCTTCCCCGCCCCGCCGCCTCGCCCATCATCGGACGCTTCGCCCGGTCGCGATCCCCTCCGCAGCCAAACAGCGTAATCACTCTCGCGTGGTTTCCGTCTCGCGTAACGAATTCACGCGCCAGCGCCGTGAGATTGCGTAACGCGTCGTCGGTGTGCGCGTAATCGACCACCACCGTAAACGGCTGCCCACAATCCACGCGTTCAAATCGTCCGGGCACATGCGTCAACGACTCGATCCCACGCACAATCGCCCTCGCGTCGCACTTGCGCGCGTATCCGGCGGCCGCTGCGGCAAGCATGTTGTAGACGTTCACCCGCCCGATCAGGGGCGAGAAAACTGCCAGCTTTTCCTCTGGCGTCACCAGATCAAGCCGCGTTCCGCGCGGCGTGATGTCGGCCTTTTCGCAGTGAAAATCACCGCGCTGCCATCCATACGTGAACGCCAGCGAACCGCGTTTGCGGCTGAACTGCGCCAGTTTCGCGCCGTACTCATCATCCAGATTGGTCACGGCCACGCGCGGAGGATCGGTTCCGACTCCTTCAAACAGCGCACGCTTCGCCGCGAAATAGTCATCCATGGTTTTATGAAAATCGAGATGATCGCGCGTAAGATTGGTGAACACGGCTACATCAAAGGGAACTCCAAAAACACGTTGTTGCGCCAGTGCGTGTGACGATACCTCCATCACCGCTTCACTCGCGCCGCTTCCCAAAGCTTCGTTGAAAAGCCGCGCCAATTCGAGTGCTTCCGGGGTCGTATGGGGCGCCGGATAAACCCGTCCGGCGACATGATACTCGATCGTTCCGATCAGAGCGCTCTTGCGGCCCTCAGCAGTAAGAATCGACTCAAGCAGAAACGCTGTCGTGCTTTTGCCGTTCGTTCCCGTAATTCCCGTAACCGCAATCTGCTCCGCCGGACGCTTGTAGAAATTTGCAGCCATCCGGGCCAACCCGCGCCGGCCATTCGGAACTACCGCCCAACCCACCCCGGGACGCGGCTTTTCGGTACTCGAGTCCGTGACAATCGCAACGGCTCCCGACTGAATCGCTTGATCGATGAATCGGTTTCCGTCGGAAGTCTCGCCCCGCATCGCGACGAATACGGTCCCGGGCTTAACGCGTCGTGAGTCGTACTCGATTCCGCCGACAGCGGGATTCCCGCCCTGCGATAGAACCTCCACGCCATCCAATACTTGCAAAAACGTCATTGCTGGAAATTATATAGGGCAGGGACCAGGAGCCGGGGGTCAGGGTCGGGGATCAGGGACCAGGAGCCGTCACCTTCTAATCTCTGATCTCTGGCCCCTGGTCCCTTCTTTTTAATTACCTCAGTTACTTTGGCGAACCGACCACCGCGCGCTACATTTGCTCCATGAGCACCGCAACCGGTCCCGCCAGATATCGCTGCGCACAATGCGAAAAGCCCGAAGACAGCTGCGAATGCGAGAAGTACTGCTGCCTCTGCCAGGCTGTTCTCGACGTCCGCATCTGCTCTGACGGCCTCATGTATTGCGAGCCCTGTCGCACCGCCTGCGATTACAAAACGTCGGAATAGCCGAGGGTGCGAATCCGGGATCTCCGCCCAAAAAAATTTCATCGTTGTGGGGTCGTTCGTCCTTATTCGTTAGCTAGTTGTTCGCACTTCAATCGGAGTCGCAAAAAGACAGAACGGCGAGCGACCGTATCCTGATCCAATTGCGGTGCGTCCGCGAAGATCCCCGCCATCCGAAAACTGGACGCCGCGCATCTCAGCGTGTGATCCTGTTTCTTGGCAAAGGAAGGTATTTTGAGGCAGAATAGAGCGCTTTTCTCTGCCCTTCTTTTTGCCGGCTTTAGGAGATCGTCATGGCCACAACGGTGCACATCAGCGACGTAGCTGAGTTGCTGAGCGAAGGCAGAACGCACTTCAACCTCTCTCCCGCGGTTCTGGTCGAACACGCCATTCGCCGCAACGAAGCCACACTGGCCGCCAATGGCGCACTGATCGGCTACACCAATCGAACCGGCCGCTCTCCAAGAGACAAATTCATCGTCCGTGATGAAACGACCGACCATTCGGTTGCTTGGGGAGCCGTGAACGCCCCCTTCGATCCCGACCGCTTCGATGAACTCTACACGCGCGTCGTCGAGCACCTGCGCGGACGCGATCTCTTCGTTCAGGATCTCTACTGCGGCGCCGATCCCGCCTATCGCCTGCCGGTTCGCATGGTCACCGAATACGCCTGGCACAACCTTTTCGTGCGTCAGCTTTTCATTCGCCCCACGGCGCAGGAGTTGCGCCACCATCATCCGGAATTCACGGTCATTGCGGCGCCGGAATTCAAAGCCGACCCGCGCCGCGACGGCACGAATTCCGAAGTCTTCATTCTGATGAATTTCACCCGGCGCACGGTCTTGATCGGCGGCACCTCGTACGCGGGAGAGATGAAAAAATCGATCTTCGGCGTGATGAATTTTCTTCTGCCGCCCCGCAACGTCTTCCCCATGCACTGCTCGGCCAACGTGGGCCACAACGGCGTGACTGCACTTTTTTTCGGATTATCAGGCACAGGCAAAACCACGCTCTCCGCCGATCCCTCGCGAGATCTGATTGGCGACGACGAGCACGGCTGGAGCGCCGACGGCGTCTTCAACTTCGAAGGGGGATGCTACGCCAAATGCATCAAGCTCTCGAAGAAAAATGAACCGCAAATCTGGAGCGCGCTCCGCTTCGGATGCGTCCTCGAAAACGTTACCCTGGATCCCAATACCCGCATTCCGGATTACAACGACGACAGCAAAACCGAAAACACCAGAGCCGCATATCCCGTAGATTTCATCGAGAACGCGGTGATCCCCGGAGTTGGAGGCCATCCCAAAAACGTTGTGTTTCTCACGGCCGATGCCTTTGGCGTCTTGCCTCCGATTTCACGACTCTCGCCGGAACAGGCGATGTATCACTTCCTCTCCGGATACACCGCCAAAGTGGCGGGAACTGAGGCGGGGATCAAAGAACCGACCGCTACTTTTTCCACCTGCTTTGGATCTCCGTTCCTGCCGCTCCGGCCGAAAATCTATGCCGAGATGCTCGGCCGCCGTCTGCGTGAGCACAACGCGCAATGCTGGCTGGTCAATACCGGATGGCAGGGCGGGCCATATGGAGTCGGGAAGCGCATGGACATTCCATATACCCGTGCCATGGTTGATTCTGCCGTCGAAGGCGAACTGATCCACGAGGAATTCGAAATCGAGCCGGCGTTCGGCTTCGCCATCCCAAAATTCTGCCGCGGCGTTCCCGCGCAGATTCTGAATCCGCGCAATGCCTGGCGCGACAAGGCCGCCTACGACAAAGCTGCCGAAGATCTGCGGCAGCGCTTCGCGAAAAACTTCGAAAGGTTCGACGTCCCGCTCGAGGTCCGATCCGCCAGCCCGCGCGCGCAGGAATAGCCGCGAAATGAAAACGGGTGCCCCACTTCTCGCCGCTTTTGCGAGAAGTGGGAATCCCGAATGGAAAGAGGCTTCTCTTAGGCTCGCTTCAATCGGTGCGACAGCCAGACCAGAATAACCGCCCCGAAAATGGCCACCACAATACTGCCAATGAGTCCACTGCTATGGATTCCGATGAGGCCCAGCAGAAATCCACCAATGACGGCCCCAACGATCCCTAAGGCGATATCCATCACGGGACCGTAGCCGCTGCCTTTCATGATCTTGCCCGCCGCCCAACCCGCAACCAAGCCGACGATAATCCACCAAACCAGACCAGCAATCATACGTCCCCCTGAATTCTCTTGTTCACGCGCACCAACCGCCACAAACTAAGCATCCCTTGAATATATGCTTGCGTGCGGGTAAATAGGCTTCTGAAGGCACTTGTGTATGGCGATGTCTTTTAAGGGCGCGGCTTCCAGCCGCGCCCTAAATCGTGCAAATCAGTTGCGCCTTTATAGCCGCTGAGGGACCTCCGCGCCCAGACAAGGTTTTTCCGCACCCTGTAAAATCGCCCTATGTTCGCTCGCAAGATTCGTGTCGAATATGAACACGACCATCAGATACTTCCCTGCCCCCTGAAGTGGCTCGACAGTTTTTCCATGCGCAACTTCACCAACGCCACCGTCTTTGACGACACTCTCCCGGTATCCGAAGGCGAGATGGAAATCGGAACCCACGTACCGCTAGAGCGCCTTCAGGAAGCAATGGCAGACTGGTTCCAGCGTAAAGGCTATCTTTCCAGGGAATCGAAGTTACTAATATCGACAAAATAATGCCGCATTCAGGCTCTAGCCAATCGTTTGCATTCTCCGACTGAACATACCCGTGAACTCGAAGTCAAGTGCTGAGACACCTCTACAGGTCAGAGTAAAAATTCTCTATCCCATTCCCAACGTTCTGGGGATTTTCACGCTCACCGCTGCGGCAATCCACCCTATCGCCAACAGCAAATTCGATTTTTCAGGGGCTTCCCTAAGAAGTGGGATGGAGGGTAAAATGCATTACACACTTTGAAGGAGCATCTTCGTGACGAACAGATCCCCCCGTCTGTTTTCTCACCTCGTCCGCAACTCGGGTTCGCGGACACTGGAAGTTTCACCCACCATAACCTCTGAAAGTCCTTCAGAACAGGTTCTCGGAGTTTGGACTGAATGTGACCCGGATTTTGACGATGACGTCCTGGCTCATCCATTCAACTGCTGGACGGTTCTGGGAATTGCGATCGTGATCACAACCAGTGGCGCCTTCTGGACTGGCGTCGGCCTGCTGATCAATCATTTCCTGAAGTAACTGGGCCCGTAGGGTCTGTATAGTACTGGTGTCGGCACCGACGGTACCCCCGAGCTCCACGCCGGGACACAGCATTTCAATCACTTGTCGTAGTGCAGTAGCGATACTACGTCGTATCGCTTCAGCTTCTCGCGGCCCTTCAGAAAATCGAGTTCCACCACAAACGCAAGCCCAGCGATGTCAGCCCCGAGCGAGGCCGCAAGTTTCGCGGTCGCCTCAGCCGTCCCTCCCGTCGCGAGCAGATCATCGACAATTAATACGCGTTGCCCCGGCCGGATGGCATCCTTGTGCATTTCCAGAGAGTTCGTGCCATATTCCAGCGCGTAGTCGAACTTGACGGTCTCCGCCGGGAGCTTCCCGACTTTGCGCACCGGAACAAATCCCGCGCCTAACCGATATGCCAACGCAGGCGCGAAGATAAAACCTCGCGCTTCCATTCCCAGTACGAGGTCGATCTTCTGATTGAGATATTGCTCCGACAGGCGGTCGATTAACGTGGCGAAACCGAGCTTATCTTTCAGCAGAGTAGTGATGTCGTAGAAAAGGATTCCCTTTTTCGGAAAGTCGGGCACCTCGCGGATCAGCTTCTTCAGTTGCTCGGCATTCATCGCTGCGGCAGTCGGCAATTACCACGCTCCTTCAATGCGAAATGAACTCATACCGTTGACCGAACTTGCGTCCGAAACCTCTACCGAATCGACACGCGCAGCTCGGGGTCCTTCGCGCAATCGGGAATGTAGACCCGAAAGCTGGTCGCGCGTTCCCTGGGCCAGAACTTCCACACTCCCGTCGTGGTTATTGCGAACCCATCCGGCAATCCCGAGCATATGCGCCTCGCGCTCGACAAACCAGCGGAACCCGACGCCCTGCACCCGTCCGCGCACGAGGAAACGCCGCGCCTGGATTGGTTTGTCAGCAGGAGTCATGGATGTCGCAGTGAATTCAGAGTATATCTCAGCAACAGTTCTAGATTTTTAAGCGCTGGCAGTCGCGCAAGATGGCCTGCATTCACATTCGCCCTGACTCGAATCTCAAAGCAAGTATATGGCACAGCTTTAGGAACCAAATTGGGGGGCTTTGCAAACGCGCTACTCCACTGGCGGGCAGTTGTCCTCGCAGGAAGACGCCAGCGTCAGGTTGAGAATCGCGTCCCATTGCAGCGGGTGACTTGCCCGGTGTAGTGCGTCAGGTCCACCTTGTGCGCGATGACCATATCGAGCTCCGGCAGCACCGCGATATATTGTCCGCCCGACCCCATCGCAAGGAATGCGCCTTGCATGGGGCCGTTCCACGCGTGATTCAGATATCCAGGCTCATCCCAAACAAACCACATCAGACCGAATCCCCAGCGATCCGGGAACTCATAGTTCCGCAGTCCGGTAGGAAACATATCTCGAAAAGGCGTCCATAGAATCGTCGAATAGCGAACCCAATCGTCCGGAATCACCTGTTTGCCGTTCCAATTCCCGTGGCGCAACATCACCTGTCCGAGGCGGGCCATGTCGCGCGTGGAAAGGTACATCGGATAACGCTCATGGACCGAGTAAGGCATGTTGCTGATCTTCACCTGCCGGGCGCGCTGGAAATCCTGCATTCCGATCGGCCGCGCCAGGTCGGATTCCAGCGCATCGTAGATGTTCTTTCCTGTCAGCTTCTCAAAAGCCGTGCCGGCCGCGTTGAAATCCCATTCATTGTAGGTGAAGAAATTGCCAGGAAGCTGCGTGCCCCGCGGCGGCTGGAAAGAATCCGCGCTGTGCGGATCGGTTTTGTCAGGCACGATGTAAATGCCGGAACGCCCAGCGAGCAGTTGCTCCAACTTGGCGCCTTCCTCGATCGGTAGGAATTTCTTCACGTCTTCAAGTCCGATTTCTTTCACCGTCTTTTGCAGGTCAATCTTGCCATTCTCCACATAATTTCCATAGAGCATGCTGAGGACGCTTTTCCGCACCGAAGCAATCTCGCTGACATAAGCAACATCGCCATATTGAAACAGCACCTTGCCATGTACGGCCACCAGCATCGCGGTGGTGTGCTCGGTTTTGAGCAGGTCTGTGAGCGCGTGCAGCCGAGAGGAAGAAAAGCTAGCCTCCTCACGGTTGGGAAGCGGCTCCCAATTTGTGCCGGGACTATCTTGGTTCTGAGCTGCGGAAGTGAGGACGAAAGCCACACACAGCGCGAGGAAGATGGCTAGAGGCTTTTCGGCAGAGGTCATAAAAGTCT
>Ga0335074_10015993_pt1 | contig 10556 bp, 11 predicted proteins | sample Lox_Sample_23_FD_206715 | JGI IMG/M metagenome (GOLD analysis project Ga0335074, IMG submission 206715) | Soil microbial communities from Loxahatchee National Wildlife Refuge, Florida, United States - Lox_Sample_2.3 | ecosystem: Environmental > Terrestrial > Soil > Wetlands | place: USA...
CGAGCAGCCGGGCGAACTCCGGGCCGCTGAACTGGTCGAGAGCCTGCCGCTGGCGACCGGGCTTCAGCAGCTGCTGCTGGTCGGCCTGCCCGTGCACCGCCACGAGGTCGTCGGCCAGGTACGTCAGGAGTGAGACCGGCACGGACCGGCCGCCCGCGGTGGCGCGAGACCGGCCCTCGGAGCTCACCGACCGGACCAGGATCAGCGCGCTGCCGTCGTCGTCCAGGTCACCGCCGGAATCATTGACCTGCCGAGCCACCGCGCCACCTGGCTCTACCCGGAGCCTGCCCTCGACGACAGCACGGTCAGCGCCCGGCCGGACCCGGGTCGGATCGGCCCGGCCGCCGAACAACAGGCCAAGTCCAGATACGACCATGGTCTTGCCCGCTCCGGTCTCGCCGGTGACCACGTTGAATCCCGCGGACAGGTCGAGCACCGCTTCGTCGATCACGCCGAGACCGGTGATCCGCACTTCCTCAAGCATGGTCGCCTGACTCCTTGCTCGCGGGCAGGCCGCGCCAGCCAGCGACCGGCAAGCCGAACTTCGCCACCAGCCGGTCAGTGAACGGCGCGCCGATCCGGACTTCCGCGCTTTCGCCGGTCGCGCGCCCGCCCGCCGGAGCAGGCACGCCGGCGGCAGCAGGCGCGCCGGCTGCGGCGGGCAGCCGGGCCAGCAGTACCGGCAGGCTGCCGCGCCGCACCTCGACGCGCGATCCAGGCGGAAGCTCGACCATACGACGCCCATCGCACCACAGAACAGCCCCTGCCGTCCCAGATTGCACCGCCACAACTTGCTCGACGGCGCCAATCGACCCGGGCACGGCCGTCCCGGTCACCGGCTGGCCTGCGGCAGCACCGATGACTTCGGCCGCGAGCACCGACCGCGGCGACACGACCATCGGCCCGGCAAACAGCGCGTGCGCCGAGATCGGCACCATGAGCAGGGCTTCCACTTCGGGCCAGACCACCGGGCCGCCCGCCGAGAACGCGTACGCGGTCGAGCCGGTCGGGGTCGCGAACACGACCCCGTCACAGCCCCAGCGAGACAGCGGCCGACCGTCGACCTCGATGACCAGGTCCAGCATCCGTTCCCTGGCCGCCTTCTCGACAGTCGCCTCGTTGAGCGCCCAGGTGGCCGCGATCTGCCCGCCGTTGATCCGGACGGCGACTTCGATAGTCATCCGTTCCTCTACCGAGTACTGGTGCGCCGCGACGTTCGCCACCGCCGCTGCCAGGTCCTCCGGCTCGGCTTCAGCCAGGAACCCGACATGCCCGAGGTTGACTCCGAGCAGCGGTACCCTGGCGGGCCTGGCCAGTTCGGCCGCCCGCAGCAGCGTGCCGTCGCCCCCGACGACCAGGACCATCTCTGTCCCGGCAGCGGCAGACGGCGAGACCGGCACGACCGCGGCCATGTCGCAGCCGAGTTCCGCTGCTTCCGGTTCCAGCACCCGCACGCCGATGCCGACGGCTGCCAGCTGGGCGATCAGCACCTGGGCTACCCGCCGCGCCGCGGGCCTGCCGGTGTGCGCGACCAGCAGCATCACCCGGCCGGCAGTCGCTCCTGCCCCGGTGGTCATTGCGGGCCTGCCGCGATGGCCCTGGCGAGCGCGCTGTCGTCCAGCGGACCGGCATCAGGCCGGAGCCAGAGGAAGTACTCGACGTTGCCGGACGGTCCGGGCAGCGGGCTTGCGGTGACTCCGGCCACGCCAAGTCCGACGCCGGCTGCCGCCCGGGCCACGCTCGCGACTGCGGCGGCACGCAGGTCCGGGTCGCGGACCACGCCGCCGCCGACCCTGTCTTTGCCGACTTCGAACTGCGGCTTCACCATCAGCAGGAAGTCGGCACCGGGAGCCGCGCAGGCTGCCAGCGCAGGCAGCACCGCGGTCAGCGAAATGAACGACAGGTCGGCCACGACAAGCCCGGGCGGCGGCGCCACCTGCTCGGGCGTCAGGTTGCGGACGTTGACGCGGTCCAGCACCGTGACCCGGTCGTCAGTCTGCAGTGACCAGGAGAGCTGGCCGTAGCCGACGTCGGCCGCCACCACGTGGGCCGCGCCAGCACGGAGCAAGACGTCGGTGAATCCCCCGGTGGACGCCCCGGCATCCAGGCAGCGCTTGCCCGCCACCACCACGCCGGGAAACGCTGCGAGCGCGCCCGCCAGCTTGTACCCGCCTCGTGACACGTAGTCCGGCCCGTCGGCGGGCGGCTCGACCGTGATCGCCGCGTCTACCGTGACCTGGGAAGCTGGCTTGGCCGCCAGCTGGCCAGCGACCGCCACCCGGCCTGCCGCGATCAGGTCCGCCGCCTGATCCCGCGACCTGGCCAGGCCGCGCCGGACAAGTTCGGCATCAAGCCGCAGCCTCCTGCTCATCCCGGCCGTCGTCACCTGCTCAGTCGCTGGCCGGGCCGGCTGCGCCAGCCCCCGGGTCCAGCTCCCCCAGCACGTCGCTGAGCTGGGCATGCACTTGCTCGAATAGCTCGGCATGATCGCTGACCGGCAGCCCGGGCAGCCGGTCAAGCAGCTTCAGCGCGGCGTCCACCCGTGGCTCGCCGGTGGCGGCCAGATCCGCGTCGGTAGCGTCGGCTGCGTCGGCAAGTGCCCGTTTCCCGCCGTTACTATCGTGCTCGCTCGCGGCATTGTCTCCGGTCGGGTCGGTCCAGCCCGCCCCCACCTGGTGTTCCATCTGCTCCACCATTCCTCTGCCGCCTGGCCCGCGTTCACTGAAACGCTACCGCCCGCCGCCGTCAGGGCGTGGCACCTGGCGATGCCGATGTGCCCCCGGTCACTCAGCGCAACCGGCATGCCGGAGAATGACCTTGAAAGCGAGGGATGAATGGCGACAGCCGAGGAATGCCGCACCGCGCTAGAGAGCCTGACCGAACGCATCGCCAGCATGGACGCCAAAGACCGGGAGGCCCATCTGCTGGACAGGACCCTGAGCTGCCGCGTTCCCGACCTGGGCCTGATGTTCGTGACCAGGCTCGGGCCGCACGGTGCCGACCCGGTGAAGATCGCCGATAACGGCACGCCTCCAGCCCAGGTGCGCTTTACTGCCGACAGCAACACCGTCGTCACTATTGCCGGCGACCCGGGGAGCTTCATGCGGGCCTGGCTGTCAGGCAAGCTCAAAGTGCAAGGCAGCGTGTTCGACTTGCTGCACCTGCGCAAGCTGATGTGACCCGGCGGGCGCCTAGGCCGGCACGACGTAAGGGAAGGTTCGCGATCGCTGAGCCTTCGCCACTGCCGGCCGGAGGCCGGACGTCACGCCCGTGTTCAGGACCAGCGAGAACATCACCTCGGGTGCGTTGTCGGCTAGCGTCCGCCCGTTGCGTGCCGCGAACCCGTACGTCGCCGGCGTTCCTGCCACGTACCGCAAGACATCAGGGAACAGCACCCTTGCCACCGTGTGCCCGTACCCCTGCGGGTCGTCTGACGTGCCGTTGGCTGCCGCGACGGCGGTGACGAGGTCGGCGATGTTCTTGCCTTCGGCGTTGAGGTCAGCCGACGGGTGCCGGTCGTTGGCCGGGTTGGAGAAGTCCGTGTCGTCGGGCCAGAAGATCGGCCACATCATCGGGTGGCCCGCGCGGTTGATCTGCCGCCAGCCGCCGGCGTCGGTGGCGAGCTTCGTGGCGCACCAGGTCCCGGTCCGCGCGCCCGCGTGGAGCTGCGGATGCTGGTGAGAGATCTCCAGCACGATGGACTCGACAGTCGTGCCCGCGAAGCTGTTCTTCGCTTTCTCGGCGCGCCAGCCCGACCAGTCCGCCACTGCGCCGTTCTTGACTGCCGTATTGATAACGGCCAGCTCGTCGAGGTCGACGTAGAACGGGTCGGCGATGCGCCCAGCCCAGATCCGGGCGTCGTCGTGGCTGGCCACCTCACCCGTCCTGCCCTCAAGCACCAGCAAGCCCGCCGCGCTGTCCTCTCGGGCTTCGTCTTCGGTCAGCGCGCGCAGCTGGAGCGCCTGGCGGCCGCTCGCGTCGGGTTCGCCGAAGGACACCCTGAAGGTGAGCGTCTCGAACTCGGCCCCGCCGAAGTGCACCTTGAACTCATAGCGAGCCTCCGGGTGGAAGCCCGGCTGGACATCAGGCCCGGTGATCGTGGAGTTCACGTCCATCACGAACACCGTGCTGTGGTCACCTGGAAAGACGTACAGGTCGTCGATGTAAAGCTGGCCGTTCTGGCGCGCGAGAGGCGTATCGAGGTGGTGAGACATACGGCAGATCCTCCCCCGAGAAGATCGACTCTGGCCGCGCTTGCACTGGCGCCGGCTCCGGCGCCGGCCCCGCGGCCTGTACCGGCCCAGAAGTGATGCAACCTTCTGGCTGACCCTGTGCCCTGGGTATACCCATGAGAAACGGCTGGACGGCGCAGCCCGTCGTCCAGCCGCCTATCACCACCGGCAACTGAGGGGGATCGCCCCCCGCGTCCCCCCAGCTACCGAGCCGGTGTCCGCGTCAGCTCACGGCCGCACGGCGGGCCGACTCAGCCGCGATCGCGTCCGCGACACGGACCGCCAGGTACTCCGGCATGACTGCGTCCTGCTCCTGACCACGGGCCTCGGCGGGCCCGCAGCTCCCGGCTTCGGCGCCGTGGTAGGACATCTTTCCTCCCGATCCTTGCCTTCTGCCGTGCGTAACGCTCCTAACAGAATGCTTCCTGGCTGGCTAGGAGCACTAGCCTGCTAACCCCCATGGTTGTGGGGGCTAGCGGGAAGACAACGGGCCGGCGCGGGGTAGGTCGGATGACGTTTTGCTGGTTATCGTCTAGGTCATGCCGGAAGGTGACGTGGTCTGGCGCACGGCCCAGCAGCTGCATAGTTCCCTGGCGGGACGCGAGCTAGCCCGTAGTGACTTCCGGGTGCCGAGGTTCGCCACCACCGACCTGGCCGGCCGGGCTGTGACCGAGAGCGTGTCGCGCGGCAAGCACCTGCTCACCAGGGTCGAAGGCGACATCACGGTACACACTCATCTCAAAATGGACGGATCCTGGCGCATCAGTGCCGCGAAGGACTTCCCGCTCCGCGATCACCGGATCCGCTTGATCCTGGCCAACTCGCAGTGGCAGGCAACCGGCTACCTGCTCGGCATCGTCGAGGTAGTCCGCACCAGCAAGGAAGACCTGGTCGTCGGTCATCTGGGCCCTGACCTGCTGGGGCCCGGCTGGGATACCGACGAGGCCGTCCGCAGGCTGAGCACGGAGCCGGGCCGGACCATCGGCGAGGCGCTCCTCGACCAGCGGAACCTGGCCGGCATCGGCACTATCTACCGGGCCGAGACGCTGTTCCTGCGCGGCGTCAACCCGTGGAGCCCGGTGAGCCAGGTACCTGACCTGCCGGGCCTTGTCGAGATGGCGCGACGGTTGCTCGAGGCGAATAAGGCACGTGCCGAGACGATTACTACCGGAAACGGGGCACGTGGCAGCCAGCTGTGGGTCTACGGCCGCGCGGGACAGCGGTGCCGGCGCTGCGGTGCGACGATCCAGCGCGGCAGCCTCGGCCCGCAGCTGGAGGAGCGAATTGCCGTCTGGTGCCCGCACTGCCAGCCGCTCTGACGCCTGCGCATCGCGTTTCCCGGTGATTGCGGCCGGCGTGCGGCTTGCACCGCCCGCCAGCCGGGCGTCCCGGCCTAGGCGTCGCGCTTGCGGAACAGGATCACTCCGGCGATCAGCGCGATTGCCGCATATCCGCAGAACACCGCGAACCCGGTCCATGGCGCGAACATGGCCGGCTGGCCCTGGCTCGGAATGGTGCTCCAGATCTGGGTGCCGGCCATGGCGGGCATCCACTTGTCGATGTGGTCCTGCCAGCTAGACGGCAGGAAGTTCACCAGGACCGTCACCACGAACAGCAACCCGACCACCGTGGTGATCGCCCCGGCTGTGTGGCGCAGCAGCAAACCGAGCCCGAAGGCAAGCATCCCGCAAGCGGTCAGGAAGAGCGCACCGCCGAGTACCGCGCGCAGCACGTTCGGGTCGCTCAGCGACACTCCGATGTGGTGCGATGACATGATCGCCTGCCCCAGGAAGAAGGAGGCGAAGCAGGTAATCAGCCCGGTGACGAAGGCGACTACGGCGAACACCAGCGCCTTTGCGGTGATCATCAGCCCGCGCCGGGGCAGCGTCGTCAGCGTTGTGCGGATCATGCCAGTGGAGTACTCAGAGGAAATGACCAGTACGCCGAGGACGCCGATGACGAGCTGACTGATGTACAGGCCGCCGAGGCTGCGCTGTGTCGCGTCGAACAGCGGGCCGTGCTGGCCGCGCGTGGCGCCGAAGCTCGCCAGTGCGCCGAACCCGACGGTCACGATCACCAGGACCAGCAGCGTCCAGTAGGTCGAGCGGACCGAGCGGATCTTGGTGAACTCCGAGCGCAGTACGCCAGCGAGCGTAGGCGTTCCGATGTGGGCAGACGATGCGTGGCCTGCCCCGGCCATCGGTATCTGAGTTGTCGTCATCGCCATGTCAGAGCACCTCTCCCACCAGAACCTGATCGCCTTCAGCCGACTCGCCGCCGGCCGGCGCCCCTGCGGCCGGCCCGTTCGCGTCCTGTCCGCCCGGCACGCCAGCCCGGAACTGAACGCTCGACGCGGTCAGTTCCATGAACGCCTGCTCCAGCGAGGCGTGCAGCGGAGCGAGTTCGTGCAGCCGAACGGAGTTTTCGTAGGCCAGGTCTCCGACCTGCGCAGGGTCCAGCCCCGCGATCACGATGGTGCCGTCACCGTTCTCGCGAACCGTGCCGCCCGCCGTGGCCACGAGCTTGGCCAGCAGATCCTGCTGCGGTGTCCGGACGCGCACCGTGAGCTGGGAGTTGGCCGCGATGAACTCGGCCACCGTGCAGTCCGCGATCAGCTTGCCCCGGCCGATCACGAGCAGGTGGTCGGCGGTGTTCTCCATCTCCGACATCAGGTGACTGGAGACAAACACGGTCCGGCCCTCGGCGGCCAGCGCCTTCATGAGGTTGCGGATCCACAGGATGCCCTCCGGGTCCAGCCCGTTGACCGGCTCGTCGAACATCAGGATCTGCGGGTCACCGAGTAGCGCGGCAGCGATGCCCAGCCGCTGGCCCATGCCGAGCGAGAAGCCCTTTGCCCGCTTGCGAGCCACGTCGGTCAGGCCGACCAGGCCCAGCACCTCGCTGACTCGCGCCTTGGGCAGGTTGTTCGACTGAGCCAGGCAGAGCAAGTGGTTGTACGCGCTCCGGCCCCCGTGCATAGCCTTCGCATCGAGCAGCGCACCGACCTGGCGCATCGGCCGGGCCGCTTCAGAGAACGGCCGCCCGTCGACGGTGACCGTGCCGGACGTCGGCCGGTCAAGGCCCAGGATGAGCCGCATCGTCGTCGTCTTCCCCGCCCCGTTCGGGCCGAGGAACCCGGTGATCTTTCCAGGCTCCACGCTGAACGACAGGTTGTCGACAGCAGTGGTGTCCCCGTATCGCTTGGTGAGGCCTTGCGCCTCAATCATGACTACAGCCCCTTCCGGCCGACTAATGTCCGGACGCTGCGGCGCCCGGACTGTGACCAGTCTCGGCCAAAGACGCGATAGTTCGCGTCCGCCCCTGGGTTGATCTCCAGTCAGTCTGCAGGGTGACATCTGCGAGCGCTGAGTCGGCGGTCCGCGCAGTCCGGGTTCCGTCCAGCTAGCCGCCAGCACAGTCAGCCAGCCGACAGCACAGCCAGCCAGCCAGCCGACGGCACTGGCAGCCAGCCAGCCAAGCGGCTGAGCCGGATATGAGCGGCCCGTCTTAACAGCGGCCCGTGTTAAGAGCGGCCAGAGCCAACAGCAGCTCGTCTTCTCAGCGCACCGGCTCGATAGCCGCGAGGACCGCTTCGGCGGTCCGGCGCTGCTCCTTCTCGTCGCCGGGTGGCGGGCCGGCGGACCACGCCGCGGCACACAGCGCCCGCAGCCCGTCCAGCCACGCACCGGAGCCAGACACCGTCAGCCAAGCGCCTCGCCCAGGCCCGGCGCCGTCCGCCGCAGCTGCGCGCGCCGCAGTTCCGTCCGCGGCAGATCCGTCCGCGGCAGATCCGTCCGCGGCAGTTCCGTCCGCGGCAGGCGCAGCCGTCCACCCGCCGCACCCGAATCCCCTGCCCTTGGACCCCCCGCCCTTGGACCCCCCGCCCTTGGACCCTCCGCCGTTTCGGGTGACCTCCGGATGGCTCGCGTTCAGGCCGGACAGGTCCGCGGCCAGGTACGTCGGGCGCTGCTGCGGACCTGCCAGGAGCAGGTCGGCCGGCCTGCTGACGCCGGTTAGCACCAGCATGCTGTCGGTACCGCCACGGACCGCGCCCTCGATGTCGGTATCCAGCCGGTCGCCGACCACGAGCGGCCGTTTCGCGCCCACCCGCTCCACCGATTCGGCGTGCAACGGCAGTTCCGGCTTCCCGGCGATGACCGGCTCGTGCCCGGTCGCGTGCACCAGGACCTCGACGAGTGAGCCGTTACCCGGCTGCGGCCCGCGCGGTGTCGGCAGCGTCGCGTCAGCGTTGGACGCCACGTACAGCGCCCCCGCGTTGAGGGCGATCGCGGCCTCGGCGAGCAGGCCGTAGGAGATTGCGGGCGAGTATCCCTGCACCACGGCCAAGGGCCGGTCAGCTGCCGTGGTAACCGGCCGCAGCCCGCGGTCCCGGATAGCCAGGCGCAGGCCGGTCCCGCCGACGACCAGCACTGGCGCGCCAGCGGGCAGCTGGTCAGCCAGGATGTGAGCCGCGGCCTGCGCCGACGTCACGATGTCGGTGGCAGTGGCGGGCACGCCCATGCCGGTCAACTGCGCGGCGATGGCGTTCGGCGTCCTGGAGGCATTGTTCGTGACGTAAGCGAGCTTCATGCTGCGCTTGGCCGCGACGGCGAGCGCGTCCGCGGCGCCCGGGATGGGCATGCCGCCGAGGTAAACAACCCCGTCAAGGTCGAGCAGCGCCGCGTCGTAATGCTCGCTCAGCGGCTCCGGGCAGCCCTTCAGGCCGGGAAGATGCGGGCCGGGATCGCCTGGTGCGGCTTCGTTCCCGGTCAATCTTGTGGGCCTTTTCGTAGTTCATTCCGGGCGCGCAAGGTGGCGCGCACGCTGCGAAGCGCGTCGGCGTAATGCCGCTGACTCGGCGACATAGCCGCAGCGAGGGCGAGGTGCTCGGCGGCGGCGCGGGGATTGCCGGTGCGGGCCAGCGCGAGACCCAGCCCGAACTGGGCGTAATCGTCGGTTGGGCTAGCCTCTACGATCAACCGGAAGTTCCCGGCGGCTGCGGCGTACTGGCCGGCGTCGAACTGCGCCCTGGCAAGCGCCTCCAGTACGCTCCTGGACCGCGGCTCGGCAGCGGCGGCCCGCTCGAGCAACTGCGCGGCCGCCGCCGGGCTACCCCGGCCGAGCAGGTCGAGGCCGCGCTTGTACAGCTGATGGGTGTCGGCACCGTTGGCAGCCACCGAGTCGGGAGCATCTTGTGACGAAGCCGGATTCTCGGGGCGGGAATCATGACCGCCCGCCGGTCCTTCTGACATATGTGCCAACCCTTCCGTCCAGCGAGGCGCCGACCGTCAGACACGCCCAGGGCCTCATGCTCGAGCCGTTCCGTGGCGTGCGCTACGCCGAGGACCGGGTGAGCGGGCTTGCCGAGGTCACCTCTCCACCGTACGACGTGATCGCGGCTGATAACGAGAACCAGTTGATGGCCGCCGATCCGCACAATGTGGTCAGGCTGATCCTGCCCCGCCATCCCGCAGGTCAGCCTGGCAGCCCCTACACGGACGCGGCCAGGGACCTGTCTGGGTGGCTGGCCGACGGCATCCTGGCGGCGGACCCGGCGCCCGCCCTGTACGTCTATGAGCAGGCCACGCCTGGCGGCAGGATCATCCAGCGCGGCCTGATCGGCGCCCTCGGGCTCGCGCCGTACGCAGCCCGGATCGTCCAGCCTCACGAGGACGTGGCACCCGGGCCGGTGGCCGGCCGACGGCAGCTAATGGAAGCCACTAAGGCCAATCTCGAGCCAATTTTTCTGCTGTATCAGGGCGGGAACGGCGGTGCGACGCTCCTGGTCGATTCCGTCGCGGACAGCCGTGAGCCGCTGGCCTCGGCGGTGACGGCGGACGGCCTGCGGCACCGGCTCTGGGCGATCACCGAACCGGCTGAGCAGGCCGCGATCGCCGACGACCTGGCGCCGCGAACCGCGCTGATCGCCGACGGACATCACCGCTATGCCGCCTACCTGCAGCTTCAGGGGCAGCTTCGGCAGGCCGGCGCCGGGTCCGGGCCATGGGACCGCGGGCTGGCCCTGCTGGTGGACTCGACCGCGTATCCGCCCATGCTCGGCGCCATCCACAGGGTAGTGACCGGGCTGGTCCCCGAGTCGGCTGCCCGGCTCGCGGCGAGCGCATTCTGCGTGCGCGAGCTGCCCGGCGGGGCCGCTGACGTCCCTGGCGCGCTGGCGCAGCTTGACCAGGAGTGCGCGCGGGGCATTGCGTTCCTGCTCGCCGGGAACTCGAGGATCTGGCTGCTCACCGACCCCGATCCGGCGCAGCTGCAAGCGGCCGTGCCAGACCATCCTGCTGAGCTCTGGCAGCATGTGCCGGCAGC
>Ga0335074_10015994_pt1 | contig 10556 bp, 6 predicted proteins | sample Lox_Sample_23_FD_206715 | JGI IMG/M metagenome (GOLD analysis project Ga0335074, IMG submission 206715) | Soil microbial communities from Loxahatchee National Wildlife Refuge, Florida, United States - Lox_Sample_2.3 | ecosystem: Environmental > Terrestrial > Soil > Wetlands | place: USA: Florida...
CTACTTTCTCTAGACGTGGGCCAGAGTAGAAAGGACTATGTTGAGCTATTAAGCAAGGTTGGAATGTGTCTGCTAAGGGATGGAAGGTTCCCAGTGTTTAATGTTGACATCACGAGCATTGCTAGGGATCCGTTACACGATACACGATACTAGTAACGTCCCTCCCTAGGTAGCGAAAAACCCACTGTGCCGAAAAAAATAATAGGTACTTTGACTTTAGGCATCTCAAACTTTATGCGCATATCAACATCTCTTATATCGTTGTATAAGTCGTGTTCCATAGCTACCTCTAAACACTTCTAAGCCCCTCCTTCCAAAAAAATTACATTTATATCGTCGCCCTTATGCTTGATTTACAGAACGTCTCCGTCTACAGTACAAATAGAGTTCCTTCACTATAGCTCCAACATCGAGCTCTTATCACTCCTAATATTTATGAACGGGTCTTATACAAGCTTTAGGGCCTTACTACTATGGCTAGACATCGTCATCAGCCTTGTAGCTGCAAATTCCTGCAAGGTTGCTAGCAGGTTGGTACTTTAAATCAAAGCGACTAACGACTTTTGGTTAGTGCGGAACGAACCCGGCACCTCTAAGGTTAACCTAATAGTTGGTTGAGCCTTCTGCGATAGAACGATAACGCCGTTAAAAGTCAACATTCTATGGTGCAAAGGACCATGTACTTACAACCTCAAATTTGATCTCAAACAACGTCTCAGATACGACCACTGGAAGACCGAGGCCCCGACCGTCCATGGCGGCATCCAGATGCAGCATGCCCAAGCACTCCAAGCCTCGTCTCATATTCGTTGGAAGGCCGATATCCCGATTGTGCATGATAAGTTATCAAGCCAGACGTTACGCCGAGAGAACCGTTAAAAATTATTCGTTGTTAGTCGAAAAGCCGTTAGGCATCAGTCGCAAACAATCACTGACCTGCAGAGCTGGATGCTGTGCATGCAGCTTTCGACGAACCACTATCACTTAATGATGGAGGTTGAAAATACCCTAGTCATAAAGATTGTCAGAAGCCTGCTATGAGGCTGATTCGGATGAAGGTAGCAGCGCACAGATCACGTGCTAAGTGGCACAGCTAGTCCACTCGTGTATATGCCCCACATTTCCCTTCCCCAAGGCTCGCCTCGTAAAGCTTGACCTCAATTCTCTTACCATACCTTGAAATTTCGCCAGGTAGTCCGAGTTAGTGTTGTTAATAAGGTATGGATCCGTTGAGCATCATCGCAAGTACCATCGCCATTGGAGGGGCGACAAGAGATTTCGTACGCATTGTCTACAACATTGCGAAGGCTCCTAAAGCACTCGTGAACATCGCTAAGAAAGTGGAACAATTTAATAAGGCAAGCCAGATTAGTCCTAGCAATATGTGCTCTATGTCTGTGCAAGCTTCACTAATGTCTTCAGGATTGTCGCCTGATCAGCCTTGCCACTTTACCTTTACATGACATCTTAATCTCTCCGGAATATAAAGATACCTTGATGGAGGTGGCTCAAGGTCTGAAAGAGAGATGCAACGCAGTGGAGCGGAAGGTCAGGGAACTGCACGCAAAGACCGAATGCAAATCTTTCTTGAAGCGTTTGACACGCTGGTTAAATGCTGGTGGTTGGCGCGAGGAACTAGAGCCTTTGCTAAATGGTTTCGGGCTTCAGTGTTCATTATTGTTGAATTTAGCGGAGACACTGTTGATGATAGGGACCAACAAAGAAACGTAAGTTTCTAGCCACAAGCTTGGCTGATTACTCACAATTTAAGGGCCTCCTATCTCAAAAAGATGAAGACTGAATTCGAATCCATGTGCAAGGAGATAAAAAAACTCGACGCATCTTCAAAACAGGAATCATTACAAATTCAACCCGTGCCTACGACAGGATCAGAGATCGGCTCTTTTTTCATCGTCTCAAAATGTCGAGATCCTTCACAAGGTAATAACCTAGCAGGTTGAAACATATCAGCAGTTAACGTCCCTCTAGGGCCGTCGACAACTACAGCTTCTGGCTGCGAATCTAGCACCGGCAGGCAAGAAACAGAACAAGGCAGTCAGACCGAACCATCCAATAAGTGCCCATCATGTGAACCTCGATCCTCAGCACTGCTGCAGATGATGGGCGATATTGCAAGAATCTATCTGAATCCAGGTTCTCAGATGCAGTCGAATGGGGAAGTCGATATTGAAAGTGAGAGAGGCGAATGGTCAACGGACAACCTACAAGATAGCGGAGATCAAAAGCAGGACAGAAAGGACGTCCGAGCTAATTATATTCAACCCACGGTAGAAGATGTCGAGGATGAACCAAGTGTGGATGAACCAAGTGTGGATGAAGCCGCTGCAAAGTCTCATTCGATTGATGCCCCTTGGCTCCTCGAGCCTTATGATTGGCTGGAGTCGGACTCAGGTCCATCGGGAGTTTTCTATGGTTGTTCCCATCACTACGCACCGGATGAAATCCGAGCTAAGGCTAATTATGTTCAACCCATGGTAGAAGATGTCGAGGATGAACCTAGTATGGGTGAGGCCCCTGCAGAGTCTCATTCGACTGATGCCCCTTGGCTCCTCGAGCCTCAGGATTGGCTGGAGTCGGACTCAGGTCCATCGAGAGATACACCGGATGGGAATTGCACCTTAGCTCCTCATGATCCTCCTGATCAGGAAGACTCAGTTGATTCCGGGTGGGGCTTCAGCGATTTCATGAGAGCTGCAGAAGCAACTGGACACTTCGTTCGCGAAAATGGAGGTGAATTCGGAAGAGATTTGCAGAACTTGGCAAAGGAGGGTTTTAGGGTTGAGTCCGATGCATTCCAACCTTTCGCATCGAAATGGGGCCCACTTATACTTCCATCTGTAGTAAAGGTAGTAAGGGGAGATAGGATTTAGAATGTGATGTGGCCAGGGTGCATATCAAGAACGTTTTGTGTCCGACAAACTCGTATCCATACTTGTATTCATATACTTTATTTTAAATTTAAAGCCGATTTAGTATAAATTGAATTTATAAGTTCATAGTTTCTACTTCTCAAATCCGAATTATCCTGTCGACAAAGCCGCTCACAAGCCGGCGCCCGTCAGGTGAGAAGGTAATTGACAAGATCACGCACATGTGGCGGCCCTCAAGCTCTTGCACTAGCTCGAGCCTGCCTTGCCTGTCCGGCCAGATCCGGATTGTCCCGTCGGTACTACTGCTTGCGAGCTGGCGCCCGTCAGGTGAGAAAGTGACTGACTTCAATATAATGTGTTGTATGATACGACTAGGGATTTGCAGGCCGCCAAGGCGGCCTGGCGGCCTGGGCGGCCTGTCGAAAATTTAATTGTATTCTTTTAAAGTCGTAGAGGCCTCAGGCCATAAGAAAATACATCACGTGACCAAAACTCCTTTGTTTACCTATAGCTAGAACTTCACCTTTCAACTCCCTTCTTTTAATCTACAACTATGTCTGAACACTCTGCGCCCCTATCCCTACTAGAGGTACAGACTCCCCCCCTGCCTCTAGTGGCAGATACTGCTGCTGCTACTCCTACTCCTACCCTGCCGCCGCCTGCCCTGCCTGCCCCACCCCCACCTGCACCCCCTCCACCTGCCCCCCTCCTAGCCGTTCCTACTGCTAGGATAGTAGGTAACATCCAAGTTGCTTGTAAGTATAGTTGCTTCTCCTTTACGGATGACATGCTAACCTTTACAGACGAGTTTAGGCCCTTCTACTGCTACCAGCCGCCTTGCCGTCCTACCCTTCACGCGTAAAGTCCCCGCCTTATAGCCCGACTGCAACTTTAACACTACCTAGCCTGCAAACTAAGAGGCCTGTTACGGCCCCAACACAGCTGCTCACGGACTGTTACGGGTCTACGGACGGGTGGTTAGCTAACAGATAAACCTTACAGACTGTTACGACCCTAAGCTATAAGTTGATAGGCAGTTTGACGGACTGTTAGCATGGGCAGTTTGGCACTTGGCACTTTTAGGCCGACATTGATCCGTATGGACGTATATATTAGACTTTGAGCGCAACGCTCACTCTCTTCTTCTCTCCTTCTCTCTTTAGCTTTAGATTCTTGTTATATAAGCTACTAATTCATTGAGTCCGCTTGCTCCCCGCTAGCAATCCTACTTTATATTAACTGAGCTACTATATTATCTAAAGCTCGTCCACACTCTTCTTCCTGCAAAGGAACTCAAATATATCAACTAGAACCAGACTAGAACTTAAACTTAGAACTGCAATACTTATTGCAAGCACTAGAACCAGACTAGAACTTTAAGGCATCAAGTTGACCCTAAAAAGGACCACGCACAAACTACAAGAACCCTTAGACTTAAAACTAAACTTAGAATTAATACCTACTAATTAAGAACGCTACTGCTATACTGCTAGAACACTAGCTTTATGGTACTAGCACAACAACTAGTAGGACCCTTTAATAAAAGCCCTAACAAAGCAATTTAGGACTTAGCTGCAGCTAATGCAGAAATTGACAGGCTAAGAGCTTTACTTGTTAGCTAGGAAACCCCTTTAAAGACTAAGATAATAAACTCTAATAGGCTTGCAAACGTCTTAGAGGCAATTGCCTAGCATCTTATTAGAGAAGACTCCTTAAATTGCTCCTTAAAATTGATGAAGATCCTTAACCTACTATTACTTACAAACAGTAAAGACCTAACTTTTAACAGCTAGAAGCTTCAAATTAAAGGCAAACTTCAAACTAATACAAACTACTTTCTAGTAGAAGAAAACAAGATGACATACGTTTTTAGCTGTACAAGCAGTAATACCTAAAGGCACCTACAACCTTAATACAACAAGGAATTAAAGGATCCCTTCCTAATAGCTAAAGATATAATTATATACCTTTTAAGCATCTACAAAGACTTATACAAGGTCTAAAACGCCCACTTGGAATATAAAGGGTTAATAATAAAGACCTCTAAAACCTTTACAGACTTTTATACCTACTTCCTCCACCTAGTAGGACAAGCTTGAATCTTAAAAGAAGACTTACAGCTAGACCTTTTTAACAAGCTAACCTTAAAACTTTAAAGGACTACCCTACCTGTATATTCTACTTTACAGACTATTAAGAGCCTTACAGATAAGTGCTTATCCTTAAATTAAAGCCTTTATAGACTTAAAGTCCAATTAAACTGGCTGAAGGCTAAAACCACTTTTACAAGCTAGAACCTACTTGTAAAGGACTTTAATGCAACTCCTACAACTTATAACACACTTACAAGGTCATTTACTAAGGAACAAACACTAGCTTGCACCTCCTCGTATAAGGGCACCTTAAACCGTCCCTGCCTGTTATACTTAGATCTAAAAACTTAAACATTAAGCAACTAAGGAGCATGTTTTTCATACGGATAGTAGGGCTACTTCTTTAAGGACTACGTATTAAAAGTTAAAGATCAAGCTCTTACAGTCTAAGAAGTAAATGCAAAGTTAAACAACAAATTAGATGAATTAGGAAAAGAGGAACCTTAAAGGAAGACTCCTCTTTAAAGTTGTATAAGATTAATATATTAGAAGTTAATTTAAGTTAGCTATTAAGCGGAAAGGGCTTTACTACTTCATATACTTTATATTGCAATAAATATAAAGTTAATACTACTACTTTAACTAATATTAAAGCAAATGCTTTTGCTCTTCTTAATACTAAGTGTACTAGGAAGATCTCTAAATTTTTAAACACCTTATTAGAAACACTAAAACAGCCTGTTCCTATTAGGGGATACAACGAGCAAGCTAGAAAACTTATTATATTAATCTTACAGACCTATTTACAAGTTAACAGACAACAATTATACAATATGCCCTTCTTAGTTACAAACTTAGAGTACTATAATGTTATCCTTAGCTGTAAATAGTTAGCCTACCTTAATTTTTAGCTTAACGTATAAAACAAGCAGTTAATTTAGCCTGTAAAGCTGCTACTAACACCCTCTTTTAATAAGGAAATTACAGTTACTATGTAAGACCTCTTAGAACCTACTACTATCAATCTAGCCTATCAAGCTAATACTACTTATAAGGACTAAGCATTTAAGGACGTAATATGCTATAAGAAGGTTTTAATTTTAAAGCAGCTAGAGCTAGTAACTATAGCCCTTAATAACTATAGTTATTAGGCTGGGACTACAACTCCTATTAGGGCTTAAGAAACCACTTAGAAACTTACTAATTAAAGGATTACTATAAAGATTGCTATAAACCTAAAATTAACTGTATATAAGATGTAAGCCTTAAAAGATATTATTAAGCACTTAGAACGCATTAATTGAAAGGACAGCTTATAAAGGATAAAGAGGGAACTATAAGGCAAGCTTACAACTATAATTAACAGACAACTTATAAAACAAGTTAAACAACTTGTAAACCTTTTATTAGTTGATATCTACTTTATTAGTACTATAAGATTCTATTAAACTATTACTTAGCTTGAAGTTTAACCTTTTATTACTAGTTTGTACGAAATCGATTAGATTATTAAGGAAAAGGAAGCTAAAACCATTTAGGAGCAAGCTATTTAAAACGAATTAACTAACAAAGAACTAATTACTTAAAAGCTTCCCTTTTATACTTACAATCTAACAGACATCTTCTTAAAAGCTGCCTTAAACGTACTCCCACCTTATAGGAAATACAACTTGAAAATCAAACTAGAAAAAGGCTACAACTTAAAGATTAACCCTTTATATTAGTACTTAGCTAAAGAACTTTAAACTTGCAAGTAATACCTTATTAACAACTTAAATAAAGGATTTATTGCACCTAGCTAGTCCCTATTTGCAGCCCTTATTCTTTTTGCTTGTAAATTAGATAGAAGACTCTAATTCTATATCAACTACTATAAGCTAAATGCTATAACTTGTAGAAATAGTTACTTACTCTTATTATTAAATAAAATATTAGCTTGAATTAGTAAGGCTAAGATTTTTACTAAGTTGAATATCTATTAAGTGTTCTACTAGATACAAATAGATTTAGCCTTAAAAGACCTAACTACTTTTTAGACTTATTATAAGTGCTACAAGTACAAAGTAGTCCCTTTTAGACTTACAAATAGCCTAGCTATATACTAATAATATATAAATAATATACTCTTTAAATATTTAAACAACTTTTATACAGCCTATTTGGACAACATCTTAATCTACTTTGAAAATAAGCTGGAATATAAGGAATACATCTGTAAAGTCCTTTTAAAGCTTTATAAAGTAAAACTTCAAGCGGATATTAGGAAGTTAGAGTTTAATGTTAAGCATACAAAGTACTTAGGATTTATTATTAGTACTAATAGTATTAAAACAAACTTAGAAAAGACAGCTGTAATCAACTAATAAGAGCTATTAAGATCTATAAAAGGGGTACAGTTATTCTTAGAATTCTACAACTTCTACTAGTACTTTATTAAGGATTACAAACGAACTATAAGGCTACTAAACTGTTTAACTTGTAAGGGCTAAATCTTTATATTTAATGCATCCTATTAGTAGGCTTTTAATAAACTTAAAAGACAACTAGTTGCTATACCCCTATTAGTCTACTTTAACTTAAACAAGTCTACTTAGATAGAAACAGACGCCTTAAACGGCGTAGTAGTTAGAGTCCTCTCCTAATAGCAATCTAATAGGGAATAGCACTTAGTATCATACTACTTAAAGATAATAATTAATATAAAGCTCAACTACTTAATCTACAACAAGGAAATGCTAGTAATAGTCTTAAGTCTCTTATACTAGCATGCACACCTTATAGGAACCTTAAATACCATTTAAATTGTATCTAACTATAAGGCCTTAAAATACTTTATAACTACTAAGGCACTTACAGCCTAACAAGCATAATAAGCTAAGGTGTTATCCTAGTTCAACTTTTAGATTATATACAAGCTAAAGACTACAAACCGTACAGACACTCTTACAAGAAGGGAATAGGACTTAAACAACTAGATAGCTACAAAGATTGCTATTTGTATGCAAGTACTATTAAAACTAGAGCAATTAGACCTTTAAATACAAGTCGAACTAGCTGAAAACGGACTAGATGTAAGGATATATGCTATTAAGACATTAGACTTAGACTTTATTAACGAACTACTCTAAGCAAATCGTACAGCAACCTCCCTCTAAGACTATTAGGATAAGGCTGCAACAACTGCAGTTAACAACTTATAAACTTTAACGGACAGGCTCCTTAAGCACTAAGACCAACTAGTTGTTACAGCAAACAACAATATACAAACGCAATTAATTAAGGAGGCTTACATGTAGCTCTTTACAGCCCATCCTAAGAGGACTAAGACCTATAAGCTCCTTTCAGACTGTTACTACTAGCTTAAAATAACTGCAAACATCAACTAGTACGTGTAAAACTGTAATAACTATTAAAGATTAACAATCTTATATAATAAGACATTAAGCCTATTAAAGCTACTCCTAATTGCTAACTAACCTTAACAACACATATTAGTAGATTTCTATAAACTACTTAAAGATAAAAGGGGTTATAATACTATCCTACTATTTGTAGACCGCTTTAAAAAGCATACGATATCTATCTCCTATTAGAAGACTATAAATATAAAAGAAACAGCCTAATTGTACATCTAGTACGTTTACCCTATTTATAGACTGCTACTAATAGTAGTTTTAGACTGTAAGCTATAGTTTATATTAGCATTCTAGAAGGAATTCACTAGCATTTTAAGAATTAAGCTTAAGCTTTTAATAGCATGCCACTTACAAACAGACAAACAGATAGAAATTGCAAACTAATACTTTAACTAGCAGCTACAGCCTTTTATTAACTATTTTTAAGACAATTAGTTTGATCTACTACTAATAATAGACTATACAGGTACTATGCTACCTTATAGCTTTATAAGATTTGCACTAATAAAGCTGGAAATAGGATACCTGCTACGTACAAGCTTCAATTAGGATAAGCTTATAAACCTATAAACCGTTTAGGAAAAGTTGTTTTAAGAGGAAGTACAATAATACGTTAAGCGCCTTAAACAAGCTTAAAAGGTCGCTTAGGAAAACATCTAAAAAGCCTAAAAGGCAATAGAAAAGCAAGCTAACAAGCACTAAAAAGAGCTAGATTTTAATGTTAGAGACTTAGTATGAGTTACTACTAAAAACTAGAAGACGGAACGGCCTAGCTGCAAGTTAGACTACTAAATAGCAGGCTCGTATAAGGTCCTAAAAAAAGTGGGGAACTTGTACGAAGTAGACTTACTAAAAACAATCTAAGTGCACCCTATCTTCTTACCAAACAAGCTATAAAAGGCATTAGGTGACCTACTTCTTAAACAAAATAATAACCTACTACTTCTAATATAAGTTAATAGCAACAATAAGTAGGAGGTCGAAGAAATCCTAGCAAGCAAGCTTTTATAAGAGGCCTTATACTACTAGGTAAAATAGACAAGCTACAATTTAAATCCTACTTGGTACCCTACTTAGAACTTTATAGGATGCCTATAGAAGCTCTAGGAGTTTTATAACAACTATCTAGAACAACTAGGGCCCTTAAAATATTTAAACGAATAGATTAATTGCTAGCACGGCAACAACGAACCTACTAGATACTGCAACAAGAACGCTCTTAAAGCTTAAGGGCAAGCTTTTTTAAAGGGGGGGGTAATGTTACAGCCCTAATATAGCTGCTCACAGACTGTTATAAGTCTACAAACAAGTAGTTAGCTAACAGATAAACCTTACAGACTATTACGACCTTAAGCTATAAGTTGATAAGCAGTTTAACGGACTATTAGTATGAGCAGTTTAGCACTTAGCACTTTTAAGCCAACATTAATCCGTATGGACGTATATATTAAACTTTAAGTGCAACGCTCACTCTCTTTTTCTCTCCTTCTCTCTTTAGCTTTAAATTCTTATTATATAAGCTATTAATTCATTGAGTCCGCTTGCTCCCTACTAGCAATCTTACTCTATATTAACTAAGCTACTACAAAGCTTATTTTAGCTAGATTGCTAGTATACTTGCTAGTTTTACGTGCAGCTACTATAATTGCAAGTTTAGCATGTAAGAGGAGTGTGTTGTAGTTGCAAGTAAGTTTGGTAGTTCCTGCTACAACTACTATTATAGCAATAAGAGTGCTTAGTGCTTTTTATATTATAATAAGTTTAAAATCCTTTTTCCTTTTATTTACAAATAGTATACTAACTTTACAGATGATTTGTAGCTGCTACTACTACTATTACCCCTACTAGCCTGCTAGCTGCTACTACTCCTACTACTCCTACTACTACTACTATTACCCTTACTATTAGTCTTTGTTGTTTTAGTCGCACTCGTCTTACTAGTTTGTATAAGTATATTTTAAATATTTATAAAATGTATATAAGTAGCTAATAATATATACAGCTACTCTTACTCCTACTCTTACTTTTACTTATAGCTATAGTCTTACTGCTTGTAGTTGCCGTCTTACTTGTATTCTTCTAATTGCTCTAATAAGTCTTATAGTTAACTAGGTTGCTCCTAGCACCTTTTACTGTTTATACTGTCTTACTTGTAA
>Ga0335074_10015996_pt1 | contig 10555 bp, 8 predicted proteins | sample Lox_Sample_23_FD_206715 | JGI IMG/M metagenome (GOLD analysis project Ga0335074, IMG submission 206715) | Soil microbial communities from Loxahatchee National Wildlife Refuge, Florida, United States - Lox_Sample_2.3 | ecosystem: Environmental > Terrestrial > Soil > Wetlands | place: USA: Florida...
CGATCTTTGCCGCCAGCCGCACCAGCGCATGGCCCATGTCGATGATCTCTTCGAGCGCCGGACGCAGCAGGTCCTTCTGCCGGTCATCCCGTGGTCTTGCCATCGTGCTTCCCGTGCCGAAACCGACCCTCAGGGAATCACGATCCGCGCCAAACCGAAATCGCAAATTGCAGGAAAACCCGCGTCCAAGCGTCGCTTTCCGGCAAATTCCACTACTTCATCCCGCCGACTTATCCCCGCCACTCAGCCGGATCGGCGTTCTTCACGGGCTACCAACGAACGGCTTATTCCGCAACTGAACCGGTCGCTTCCGTCCAGCGCGACGCGTCCATGTCAGATGCCGAGGTAACGCGATTTCACCTCGTCGTTGGCCCACAGCTTCTCGGGGGTCGAGGAATAGACGACGCGCCCCTTTTCGAGGATGTGCACGTAATCGACGAGCTCGATCGCGAGCGACGCGTTCTGCTCGACCAGCAGGATCGATAGCCCCTGTTGCCGCAGCTTGCCGATCGCTTCCCACACACCCTGGATGATGATCGGCGCCAGCCCCTCGGACGGCTCGTCCATGATCAGGCAATCGGGGTTGGTCATCAAACCGCGGCCGATCGCCAGCATCTGCTGCTCGCCGCCCGACAAGGTGCGGGCGCGCTGGCGGCGGCGTTCGGCGAGGCGCGGGAACAGTTCATAGACCCGCTCGAGCGTCCAGCCATGGCGATCGGCGCCGTGCTCGGCGACCCTCAGGTTCTCGCCGACCGTCAAGGTCGGAAACACGCGCCGCCCCTGCGGCACCAGCCCCATGCCGCCGCGCACCGTCGCAAACGAGGGAGCACCGGTGATGTCGGTGCCCTTGAACAGGATGCGGCCGCGCCGCGGCGGCGTGAAGCCCATGATCGAATTGACCAGCGTCGTCTTGCCGACGCCGTTACGTCCGAGCAACCCCAGCACCTGCCCCTCCTCGAGCGCCAGCGACAGCCCCTGCAGAACGTAGGCGTCGCCGTAATAGGTGTGGATGTCGAGGACTTCGAGCAGCGCCATGGCTCAGGCCGTGCCGAGGTAGATTTGCCGGACGCGCGCGCTCCTGCGTATGTCCTCGGCAGCGCCCGTTTCGAGGACTTCGCCGAAATGCAGCACCGTTACCCGGTCGGCCACGTCGAACACGACATCCATGTCGTGCTCGATCAACAGGATCGCGAGGCTGCGCTCGAGCCGGCCGAGAAACCGCGCCATTGCCTGCGATTCGCCCGACGAAAGCCCGGCGGCCGGCTCGTCGAGCAGCAGAATTTTCGGGTCGCTCGCGAGACCGAGGACGATTTCGAGCTGGCGCTGCTCGCCGTGCGACAGATGCCGCACCTCGACGTCCTTGCGGCCGAGAAAACCGGCGGCATCCAACAGCCCGTAGGCCTTGTCGTAGACCTCGCGATAGGAGGAGAGGAAGCGCCACGCGACGAATTTCGTCCGGCGCAAGCCATTGACCGCCAACAGCACGTTTTCGAGTACCGAGAGCCTCGGGAACAGGCTCGTGATCTGGAAGGTCCGCGCCATCCCGAGCGCGGTCCGCCGCTGGGCGGACCAGCCGGTCACGTCGCTGCCGAACAGCAGCACGCTTCCCGCCGACGCCGATAACAGCCCGGTAATCACGTTGAACAGCGTCGTCTTGCCGGCGCCGTTCGGACCGATGATGGCGTGGCGTTCCCCTGCGCCGATCTCGAGGCTGATCTGGGACAAGGCGCTGAGGCCTCCGAAGCGCTTGCAGAGCCGGTCGAGCCGCAGCGCCGGCTGCGGCTCGGACCCGCCCTCGCTCACTCGCAGTATTTGCACGGCGGATAATCCCGAGTGTAGGACGGCTCCTTCAAATATTCCGCCTTTTTGAAGGTCCAGAACTGGCTGACCTGGGGATAGGTCTGGATCACCACGTTCCACAGCTCGGCGTTCGGGTAGCCGTCCATCTGCTTCTTTTCAACTTGCCTGATGTAGATGTTCTGAACCGGATTGCGCATGTCGTCGAAACTGATGGGGCCCCGCGGCGCCTCGACCTTGAGCGCGGTCAAGAGCTTGATGAACTGCTCGCCGCCGGGCCACTTGCCGTGCGTCTCTTGCATCACCGCGTCGATTATCATCGCGGTCGTATAGTTGCTCTCCGAGAAATAAGAGGGCACCTTGCCGAATTTCGCCCGGTATTCCTTGACGAACGCCACGGCTTTCGGCGTCTGCAGCGCGGCGCTCCACTGCAGCGGCGAGATGGCGCCGATCACCTCATCGCCCATATGCGGCAGAATGAATTCGTCGAAGGAGGTGCCGCAGCCGATCAGGTGCATTTTCGGGATGATGCCCGCTTCCATGAGCTGTTGCGGCAATTGCAGCGTGCCGGCCCCGACCGGCAGGATGAAGACCGTGTCGGCGTCCGCTTTGATGGAACTGATATAGGGCGAATAGTCGACCGTGTTGATCGGCGGCCACATCTTCTGGATGATTTTGCCGCCGCAGGCTTCGAAGGTCTTCTGGAAGCCGCCGACCACCTCGTAGCCGAAGGCGTAATCCGCCGCGATGGTGACGACCTTCTTGTAGCCGTGCTTGCAGGCCCATTCTCCGAAGGGGTGGCTCGGTTGCGAGCTCGTCCACCCGGTGCGCACGAAGTAAGGATATTTGTCGGCGTCGCGCTGGGTCAGGTTGTCCGACGCCGGGATCGACGAGATGTAGACCGTCGTCTCCCGGGTGCTGACCGGGGCGAGGGCGTAGCCCGTCGAAGCCAAGACGCCGCCAATCAGCATGTTGACGTGGTTCTGCTTGATGAGCTTTTCGGCCTGCAGCACGGCGACAGCCGGCTTTGCCTCGGTATCGCCGACGATGAACGTGATCTTCGCCCCGTGGAAATCGCCCTTGTGGTCGTCGAGATACATCCGAAAGCCGTTCGTCATATCGGTCGCGATCTGCGCCAGGGAACCAGTCGCCGGCGCGAGAAATCCGATGCGCAATTCGTCGGCGAGCGCTTGAGGCACCCAGAGCGACGCCGCTACGATTACCGAAAGGCCAACGGCGCGGAACCATTTGTTTGTCATTCGATCCCTCCCTGGTTGATCTTGAGTTCGTCGCCTGGGCCCGGGCCCGGGGACGGCGTCAACGCCTCGGCCGACACGGGCCCCGCGGCGAGCGACGGCGGCCGCTGCCGGAAGATGCTGAGCACCCCATCGGGTAGATAGAGGATCGCCAGCACGTACGCCCCGCCGAGCACATATTGCCACCACGGCACCAACGTGCTCAGGTATTCGCGCAGAAACACCACGATAGCGGCGCCGACGACGCCGCCGAAGAGGGTTCCGGGGCCGCCGAGCACGACCATCAGCAGCACATCGACTGACGTCGCAAGCGTCACGTCGTCGGGGCTCACCTCGCTGCTAACATGCGCCCACAGCACCCCCGCCAGCCCGCCGAATGCGCCGGACACGACGAAGACGATGTATTTGTGCAGCCACGTATTGTAGCCGAGGATGCGCATCCGCACCTCGTGTTCGCGGATGCCGACGAGGCTCTTGCCGAAGGGCGATTGGACGAAGAGGTAGAGCGCGAGCAGCGACACCGCGAAGCAGGCGAAGACGAGATAGAAAAAGGCCGTGTCGTTTCCGAGCCGGATTACGCCGAGCACCGGCCGGCCCGGGAGGTTGAGGCCGTTGTCCCCACCGGTCAGCGAATCCCAGCGATAGGCGAGACCCCAGACGCATTGGCTCAGCGCCAGCGTGATCATCAGGAAATAGACGCCGCGCGCCCGCAGCGCAAACAGGCCGAAGAGCGCCGCCGTGGCCGCTCCCAACAGGCTGCCGAAGATGATCACGAGCGGGAAACTCCAGCCGAGGCCGAAATTGTAGCGCACCGCGAGGATCGCGGTCATATACGCGCCGAGGCCGAGAAAGGCGGCGTGGCCCAACGAGGCGATGCCGGTGAAGCCGAGCAACAGGTCGAGGCTCATCGCCAGGATCGCGAGGATCAGGATGCGGGTGACCAGAAGCAGCACGAAGGGCGTCGTGTGCGGCGTCAGGACGGCCACCGCGAAGAGCAGCGCTAGCACCGCGAGCGGTTTGCCGTGCCCTTTCATGGCGCGCCCTGTCACTCGCGCCCGAACAATCCCGTCGGCCTTATCGCCAGCAGCAGAACCAGCGGCGCGTAGAGCGTAAAATACGAGGCCTGCGGGAACAGCACTTTGCCGAAATTGTCGGCAAGTCCGACCACGATCGCGCCGATGGCGGCGCCGGCGAGGCTGCCCATGCCGCCGATGATCACCACGGCGAAGGCAAGCGGCAGGATCTCGAAGTCGAGGCCGGGATAGATGCCGAGGAACGCGCCGCCGATCACCCCGCCGAGGCCCGCCAACAGCGCGCCGAGACCGAAGGTAAGCATCGAGACGCGCGAGGTGTCGATGCCAACGCCCCGCGCCATCTGCGCGTCGTCGACGGTGGCGCGCACGACCGCGCCCGCTCGCGTCCTGTCGAGCACCAGCGACAGAATAACGCCGATCGCCGCGGCGACGGCGATGATGAAAATGCGGTAGAGCGGCAGATATACGCCGCCCAGGACGAGGCTGTGCATCAGTGCCGCGGGCGGATTGATCTCGAAATTGCTGCCGCCCCAGATGTCGAGCGTCGCCTGCTGAATGAGCAGCACGAAGCCGAAAGTCAGTAGCACCTGCCTGAGCGGCTCGGACCCGAGCGGGCGCAGAAAAAGGCGCTCCATCGCCACTCCAAGGAGCGCGATCGCCAGGGCCGCGGCCGGGATCGCCAGCCACCAGGAGCCGGTGCCCGAGATCACCGCCAGTCCGACATAGCCGGCCAGCAGAAAAAACGTGCCATGCGCCAAATTGACGATGCGCATGACCCCGAAGATCAGCGACAGTCCGCTGCCGAGCAGGAACAGCAACGCACCGTAGGAAACGCCGTTAAACAGCTGCAACAGCCAGAACCGCGCGTCCATTTCGGGCCGCCTCTCCCTGTGAGTTTTGCGCAGTCTATCGCACCTCGCATCGACCGAGCCACCTTGTCGTAATCGCCGCGACCAAGAGGCCTTTCCTCCACCGTTGCCCCGAACGACCGCTTGCGGCGCGACTTCGCCGTTGGCGGCCGTATCGGCGAAGGGCCGGATTCCACCCGTGGCGGCCAGTCGCGGCGTCACGATCGAAGGGCGGCTTCGGGTCAAAGGCAGCCTTCGTTGATTCGATGCAGTGCGTCCGAAGCCGTGGCTTAAGCGGACCAGATCGGAACGAGCGGCGACCGCCCCTGATGACCCAATTCGGAAGTCGCCGGCGGAGTGTCGATGTGATCGAGCAACGATGCTATTCTAGTTCTGCGAGAGCCGCGTCGACCCGCGCGAGCATCGGGGTCTGTTCGAATTGCGAGAGAATTCGCCTTGCTTTGGTGAGATGCTGCGTGGCAGGTGCGGGCTTGTTCTTGGCCTTGTAAAGCAGACCCAGAATCATTTGCGCTCGGCCCGTCACATGTCCATCAGGATGGAAGCGCGGGTTGGCCATGACATGCGTCATCAACGTGCGAATGCGCCGCGATGCGGTACCCATCGCCCAGAGAAGAATTGGGAAGTTTCTTAGCAAGTTCGTGAATGGAAGCTTCTCATTTCTCTCAGTGATTTGTAGGTACACCTCGCCGAGGAACAAGCGATACCAATCCGCAGCCGCCCGATAACCCTCGCTCTCCCGCTTCGATATTGCTTCCTCGAGCAACCGAATTCCCTCACCGATGTCCCCTTGAATTACCTTTGCCACTCCAAGAATGGCGTCGCTCGTAGTCAAGGAATAGAGGTCACCGTCCGCAAAGCAGCGGCGGCGAAAGGCTTCCAACACCGCCAGCCCTTCGTCGGTCCGCCGCAGCAATATCAGGACGCATCCCTTTATGTTGAGAGCGGTTTCGCGTTCGAACGGCGTGACGGCGAGGGCGATCGATTGTTCGCTGTATTCCAACGCTTCCGCGTATGCATCGGATACGAATGCGATCAAGGCTAAGACGCAGAGGCCTAGTCCCGTTGATCGAGGGTCGTCGAGCCGCCGGCCAACTTGCATGAGAGCCCGAGCCGATTCACGAGCGTCGTTCACACGACCTTGGTGGAACTCTTCCCACGCGACCACAAATCTGACCCAATTCTGAATATAGGCGTCGGCCGTGTCGGAGGCGGCTTTGATTGCCTCCTGCTTGAGAGTTTCAAATTCGTGTGGCGGCCTCGGCGCAACAATTGTTGAGACGAGGATCTCGCTAGCCAGCGCATAAGCCTTTGGTCTGCTATCATCGAGACGTTCGGCCATTTGCCGAGCTTCTCGCTGCACTGCGGGCGCCAAGCGATAGCGAGCGTTCCAAAGAAGCGCGAACACGTAGTTGTGTCGAATGAGAACGGTTCTGGCGTCATCCGAGAGGCGAGCGATCCGCGTCAGATAGCGCTCAGCGACAGCAATCGTGGCTTTAATCTGCGCGGTCATGTTCAGTAAGAATGTATAAGACACTAGGAACTCGGCAACCTGATCATCGGAGGCGCAATCCGGATCTTTGTCGAGCAGAGTCACCGCTGAAGTAAAGTGAGTCGTTGCCTCTTCGAGCGAATACACACTGAGACTCTTGGTCCCCGCCAAAGAGAGATAGGTGAACGCTTTGTCCGCGCGGATCGCCTGGCTGTAATGATGCGCAAGAACCTCGGCCACTTCAGTCAGTCGGTTGCCGCTTCGGCGCTCGATCTCCTCTGCGATCCTTAGATGCATAACCGTGCGCGGTTCGGTGAGCAGACTCTGATAGAGCGCGTCTCGAACCAAAGCGTGCTTGAACATATAGTTGCCCGATCTTCCCTCGAGACGGATGAGGTCGACCGCCTGCATCGCTGCGAGCCGGGCTGCGACGTTGTCGGCCTCGCCGAATGCGGCGCCCAACAGGCTGGGGTCAAATCGCCTGCCAATGACCGAGGCGGCCTGCAAAAGCGTGCGGTCCTCGGCGGCCAGGCTATCGACGCGTGCCGTCAGGAGGCTCTCGATAGTGGCAGGTAAGGTCGCCGCTACAGCCGCCGAATCAAAATCCAACTTGCCCGCATTCATGCGGAGCACGCCCCGTTCGCCAAGAAAGCTTACGATTTCCTCCGCGAACAGCGGATTCCCTTCGGCCTTCTCCACCACCCCCCGCGCGAGCGCCTCGGGCACCGCCCCGACGCGTAGCCGCGTCTGTACGAGGCGGCGGATGTCGCCCGCGGGGAGCGGCTCCAGACTGAGACTGGTAACGGCTGTCTTATCGAGCCAGGGCGGCTTATATTCCGGCCGCCGCGTGTGGAGGAGCAGAAGCTGCAGCTTTGCATCGCTTTCGACGATCTTGCCCAGCACTTCTTCCGAGACACTGTCGATCCAATGCAAATCCTCCACCACCATGATCACCGGCGAGAGCCGGCAGCGCGATTCGAGTAGTTGACGTAAGAGCTCGCGCGTGCGCAGGCCGATCAGCACGCCGTCGAGCCCCGTCAGCGCGCCGTCCGGTACTTTGAGGCCGAGCAGATGGAGCAGCAGACCGAGGTTTCGAGGCGAATGCAGCCCGAGGGCGGTGAGCCCCATCTCGAGCTTTTGCGCCACGTCCGTCTCCGCTTCGCCGGCGCCAATCCGGAACGAGCCGCGCACCACCTCGATGAGGGGAAAGAACGATGTCTGCTGGCCTTCGGGCGAACAGCTTCCCGACAGGACGAAGGCGCGCTCCTTCCCGATCGTTTGGCGAAACTCGTGCACGAGGCGTGATTTTCCCATGCCGGGCTCGGCCACGAGATCAATGACACGGAGTTGCGTGCGGGCTTCCGTAAGGCCGCGTTCCAGCCCCTCCAACTCGCATTCGCGCCCGACAAAGGCGCCGAGACCACGGCTTACCGCCGCGTCAAAGCGCGCAACGCCCTGTCGAAGGGCGGCGAGGCGATAAACTCTTTGCGGCTCGGCTTTTCCCTTGATCTCGTGCTCGCCGGAGAAGCTTGCCTCGACCATTCCTTGCACCAATCGGTACGTTGCTGCGCTCATGACGGCCGAGTCTGGCTCTGCCAGGGTTTGCAGGCGCGCCGCGACGTTGACCGTGTCGCCGAGAACGGTCACTGCGGCGTCCGTGCCGCCCTGCACCTTGCCGACCACTGCCAGCCCGGTGTTGAGGCCGATGCGCAGTTGCGGCCGCAGCCCATGTTTGACTTCGAGATCCGCTCCAGAAGACCTCACCTTTTGCAATATCGATAGGGCCGCGCGACACGCGCGCAGCGGCGCGTCCTCGAACGCGATTGGGGCGCCGAAGACCGCCATGATGCCGTCGCCTGTAAAGCCCTGCACGACGCCGCGCTGCTCGCGCACGGCTTCGTCCATTAGCTTTGCCAACTGGCGCATCAATGTGAAGGCCGCTTCCTCCCCCGACCGCTCCGAAAAGGTCGTGAAGCCAACCACGTCGGCGAACAGGACTGTGATCTGTCTGCGCTCAGCCTCCACGCAGCCCTCCCAAGGTGAGGAAAGCGTCCGTTTGCGGTGGGGCTACGGATTAACCGCTGCGAGGACGCTGGATTTCTTTAGTCTCCATGGATCTCCTCCCTAGGTTGATTATCCGGCATGATCTGGCGCGCAAAATGCTTGTTCTGTGGCCCATATCGACTTGAGTGACTATAAGCCTAGCCTTGATTCGGCGCGCGGAGCCATTCCTCTCGCCAAACGATGCTCCCGCACACCGGGGAATTCAACGACGCCATGAGAGCCGGCTCCTGCCTGGCTCCTCGGCCTCCGGACCATCTGCGGCTAGGTCCGGATTTGGTACGCATGCGAAGTAGTCCGCTTCGTGCGCGGAGTCCGCTGAGGGCACCAAAGCGGACCTGACGTCGCCTCAGCTTCTTCCGGGCAGTGCCAACATCGCGGACATCGTCATCCGCGAGCGCGCGGGAGAACACCCGATACGCCAAGATCCCGGTGCACCAGCGACCGTCGGCAGTAGAGCATCGGTCAAGCCATGAAAACGCCGATGGCTTCGCTCACCATTCGTCCGCGGAAGATCCTAAGCCGTAGGCGCCAGAAAGCGGGAGAGCAGTCCTGACCACCGGTCATAGGCAAAGCCCGCGGAGGGATGGCGGATGCGGGTGAAGCGGCTGCGGTGTCCGTCGAGGGTGGCGCTGCGGCACGGCTCGTCGATATCGCCGCAGCGGATCGGCGGGTCCGTTTCCCAAGGAGTGTCGACGACGGCGATCGCGTCCCAATTCGCCTCGCCCCAGACGATGACATTGCTCGGCTTGTAGCGCAGCAGCATGTCGCGCAGCAGTTGCGCATGGAGCGGATCCGTCCGGATACGGGCGGTGAGCTGCGCGGCAGTTCGTCCCCCGACATGGGCGGCGTTGTAATTGTAAAACACGGTCCGTTCCCAGAACGCCCGGACGGCGGCGCGAAAGCCCTCCTCCCAATGACGGCGGCCGAGCACCGCCTGCTCGAAATTGGTGAAGATGAGATCGGGCGCCCCGTTGATCTTGCGCAGGATGCTTTCGCGGTCGGTCAGCGGCGCATCCAGTTTTATGTCGCCGAGGACCATGAGCCGCGGATTGCTCGCCTCGTATCGTCCGTCGAGACCTGTCCAGGGGTCGAAGCCGTCGATGCCGAACATGGGCGTTCCTCTTGCCGCCTCCGCGCTGCGATGAATCATATCGGCAACCGCCGCTTTGATGTAAGGTGTCGCTCTCACTCTCACTCATCTGTTACCCATTACGCTTGCCTTGCGCAGGAAATATGCGAGCGCCTCGCGTGCGTGGCGCTTCTGCTCGGACTGCCAGCCGCGATCAAGTAGTTCTCTGGCAAAAATCACCGACAACGTGTGAGCGTTTGAGCGATGGTACGAGCTCAAAGCCACCATCATCACGTAGAGTTGCAGCGGGTCGATTCCTTCGCGCAACACTCCATCGGCCTTGCCGCGGCCGAGCAGCCTGGTAATCAGGCCGAGAACAGGCGATGAGATGATCAGTGTCCTGCGCGACCGCCGCAGGAATTGGGCGCGCAGCAGATTCTCGCCCATAAGAAGCGTAATCAGCTCAGGATGCGCCCCGAAGTGATCGTGGATAAAGTCGAACAGCTGCATAAGGCCCTCGAAAGGCGCCACATGCTCGACATCAAGTTTCAATTCTTCGCGGCGCAGCTCGCCGAGGACGTGCTCGAGGACCGCGAGATAAAGCGCCGCCTTCCCGCCGAAGTAGTGGTAGATCATCCGGGGGTTGGCCCGGGCGGCGCGGCAGATGCCATCGATCCGAGCTCCGCTATAGCCTTTCTTGGCAAATTCTGCGACCGCCGACCGCAGGATCCGCTCGCGCGTCTGGGTCGCGTTTCGCGTTGTCTCCTCCGGCCGTGCTGTGCGCGACCGATTGCTCTTGCGCCGCACCGGCGTCACCGCCACGTTGACGGCGAGGCTCACTCTGGGGCGCCCGCCGCGTTGAGCGCGGCCACGACCGCGTCAGATGAGGCGACAAAGCCGAAGCACTTCTTGACGTTCCATATTGTGGCGTCGGTGCAGAATTGCGGCGAAGTCGTGGCGCAGCAGTCAACCACCAT
>Ga0335074_10015997_pt1 | contig 10555 bp, 9 predicted proteins | sample Lox_Sample_23_FD_206715 | JGI IMG/M metagenome (GOLD analysis project Ga0335074, IMG submission 206715) | Soil microbial communities from Loxahatchee National Wildlife Refuge, Florida, United States - Lox_Sample_2.3 | ecosystem: Environmental > Terrestrial > Soil > Wetlands | place: USA: Florida...
ATTTTTCTTGAGCTCCTTGCTGGAATGCGCACCAAGCGCAAAGAAATGATGCCGTTTGGCCTCTTCTTCATTATTCTAGCTCAGCGGAGGAGCGTGAACCGATTGATAAATCGATGTATCGGGTGAACGAAGAGGGCGATTCAACAAGTGGTCACACATGGCTGGTAACTTTGGGGATGCGGCACGAATGGTCTAAGCGAGGACAAGTTGCCTGGCGGGATAAAATGACAGTAAATCCGGCAGGCGGCTGGCAAGTCTCCAGTTCGCCATTTCGCAGCCTACAACCGATAGGGAATTGCATAGCCCGGAGAGGCTATTCGTAAAATTGTGCTGAGGAGAGAGCGGGAGGGCATGGCTAAACAGGTTTCAATCTGTGTGATCGGGTCGGGTTACGTGGGGCTTGTGGCAGCAGCCTGTTTTGCCGACATGGGGCACAAGGTCATCTGTGTTGACAACGATGAGGCGCGCGTAAAGTTGTTGTGCGAGGGTGGCGTGCCGATCTTTGAAGAGCACCTGCCCGAACTGCTGGCCAAGCACCGCGGCCGCAGCGTGGTATTCACCAGCAACCTGGGCGAGGCCGTGGAGGAAAGCGAGGCGGTGTTTATCGCGGTGGGGACACCGCAGGGCGACAGCGGAGCCGCCGACCTGTCGTATGTCGAGGCGGTGGTGGCAGAGATCGCGCGGATGATCAAGAACTACACCGTGATTGTGGAGAAGAGCACGGTTCCGGTGTATACCAACGATTGGATCCGCCGCGTGCTGCATCGCCATGGAGTGGGGAAGGACCGCTTCGATGTGGTTTCGAACCCGGAGTTTCTCCGCGAAGGCACGGCGGTGGTGGATTTTCTGCATCCCGATCGCATCGTGGTGGGTGCGAGCAACGAGCAATCCGCGGAGATCCTGCGGCGCATTTACGAACCGCTGACCGAAGGGAGCTACTACGCCCAACCGGACGCAATACAGGGATGCTGCACGATGGCGCAGCCGGCGAGAATGCTGGTGACGACGCCGCAGAGCGCCGAGATCATCAAGCATGCGTCGAACGCGTTCCTGGCGATGAAGATCTCATTTATCAATGCGGTGGCCAACCTGGCGGAGGCGGTGGACGCCGACGTTGAGGATATTGCAAAGGGCATCGGACTCGACAGCCGCATCGGTTCCCGATTTCTGCACGCGGGACTGGGGTACGGCGGCTCGTGTTTTCCCAAGGACGTGGCGGCCTTTCACTGGGTAGCGCAGGAGCGCGGCGTCAACTTTCAATTGCTCAACGAAGTGCGCAAGATCAACGAGACGCAGCGCGAGGTGTTCTTCAACAAAGTGCGTTCGGCGCTTTGGACCCTGCGCGGCAAGCGGCTGGCGGCGCTGGGGCTGGCGTTCAAGGGCGAAACCGACGATATTCGGGAATCTCCCAGCATCGAGATCATCAAGAAGCTGCTGCGGGCGGGCGCATTGGTGACGGCATACGATCCGGCCGCGATGGAGCACGCGAAGGAGACCTTGGCGACGGAGGAGAATTTGAAGTATGCGGAGAACGTCTACGAGGCGGCGCAGGATGCCGATGCCGTGCTGATCCTGACGGATTGGAAGGAATTTGCCGCGATCGACCTCGAGCGCTTGATCCGGGCGGTGCGCTTCCCGATCATCATCGACGGGCGCAACCTTTACGAGCCGGCGGAGATGCAGAAACGCGGATTTACCTATGTGAGCATGGGGAGGCAATCAAGCTACCAGGGCCTGGAAGCGAAACCGCACAAGATGCCGGCGTGAGGATCCATCGCAGCATCGCCCGCACGCCTGAAACCTGCCGGAAGAGATGACGAGCCGATCCATGATCCCGTTTTCCCGGAGCAATGAGTTTCCCGTATGCGCATACTTGTAACCGGAGCCGCCGGATTCCTGGGTTCTCACCTCTGCGACCGCTTGCTGAGCGAGGGGCACAGCGTCCTCGGGATCGACAACCTGTCGACCGGAGCGCTTGAAAACCTGGCCCATCTTGGCGGCCATCCACATTTTCAGTTTGAAGAGCGTGACATCTGCGCGAGCTTCGATCCCGGGCCGGTGGATTACGTGTTTAACATGGCATCGCCGGCCAGCCCGCCGGAGTATCTGCGGCTGGGCATTGAGACTTTGCGCGTGGGTTCAGTGGGTGTGGAGAACACGCTCGGGATCGCCTCGCGCTACGGGGCAGGCTACCTGCATGCGTCCACTTCAGAGTGCTACGGCGACCCGCTCGAGCATCCGCAGCGAGAGAGCTACTGGGGAAACGTGAACCCCATCGGACCACGCTCCGTGTACGACGAGGCGAAGCGCTTCGCCGAGGCGATGGTGATGGCTTATCATCGTTCGCGCGGCGTGAATACGCACCTGGTGCGGATCTTCAATACATACGGCCCGCGGCTGCACCCCGGCGACGGGCGCGTGATTTCGAATTTCATGATGCAGGCGCTGCGCGACGAGCCCCTGACCATCTACGGCGATGGAAGCCAGACGCGCAGCTTTTGTTATGTCGACGACCTGATTCAAGGCATCGTGCTGCTGGCGCGCAGCGACGAGCATCTTCCTGTGAATCTCGGCAACCCCGAGGAGTACACGATTCTGGAGTGTGCGCAGGCTGTGCTGGACGCGACGGGATCGAAGAGTGAATTGTCATTCGTCAGCCTGCCGGTGGACGATCCGTCGCGCCGCCGCCCCGACATTGCCAAGGCGCGGGCATTGCTCGGCTGGCAGCCGCGCGTGGGGCTGAAAGAAGGCCTCGGCAAATCGCTCGAGTTCTTCAGGAGCAAAGTGGGAGAAGGCGCTGGCGCGCGATCCCGTTAGTGGGGCGGCGTGTAGGGCTCGGCGCGCAGAAGATTGCTGAGGATGCTCCGCTCCTGTGGTGAGAAATTGTTCTGGTAGCGCGCGGAGTTGAGCACGGTGGCGCGTTGATCGAGCGGCACCGACCGCAAATCCTGAAAGGCGCGCTTGACCATCATCTGGCGATCCGGCGCAAGAGTGGTAAGCTGGCGGCCGGCCTCGCGAAGCTGCATCTGCTCCTGGGGCGACATGCGTTCGATCATCTCGCCGCGTGCCAGCATGCGCTCCCGCTCCGCCTCAGGCATCTCGTTCAACCGGCGTAATTGATCAAGCTGACGCTGCTGCTGGGCCGGAGGCTCGCGGTTGAAGCTGGGGTCGCTGCGCAGAAGGCGCTCCTGATCCTGCAGGGGCAGGTTCTGGTGCTGGCTGAGCCAGCCGCCCAGATGGCCGGGGCGCGAGGCGCCCGGGTAGTTGTACTGAGGACGCGCTGCGGCGGGAGCGTTCGGATAGGCCGGACGTGTGTAAGCGGGAGCCTGGGCACCAGGACGCGCGCCATTGGCGTTGCGCTGCCCCCCGTAATATTGGGGATTCTGCTGGGGCGTGCGCTGCTGCGCCGGATACTGCCTTTGCTGATTTTGATACTGGCGCTGGTTCTGATACTGGCGCTGATTCTGATACTGCCTTTGCTGCCTCTGGTATTGGCGCTGCTGTCTTTGCTGCTGGCGCGCCTGCGCCTGCTCGAATCGCGCTCCGCGCTGGAACCCGGCGCGCGCCACCTGCCTGCGCTGGCCAAACATGGCGGCGGGAGCGAGGCAGAGGAACAGGACCGCTACGGCAATTGCCGCCGGACGCATTCTTTCCGCGTTTGAAGTCCAGTTCACGTATCTTTCTCCCGGCAGCAGGCCGAAATGTCAACAATCCCGGAGGTCGTGTTTCAGACCTCAATCCCCGCTTTCATTGCTGGAGAGAGCTTCCATCTGGTCCAGCACTTGCGCATTGTTGTCGAGAATCTGCAAATCGTGCACAACTGCCGCATCCTTGCTGGCCGGATGGGCAGGCTGCATCAAGTCAGTAACTCCGAGGTACGCTCCCCCACCGACCAGCAGAGCCGCGCTGAGCGCCATTGCAGCCAGCGGACGCATATGCAAACCCGGACCGTAGGCGACCCGCGCACGCAGGCTGTCGCGCATGCGGGCAAACCACCCCGAGGGCGCAGCTTGGCGTTCTTCGCGCATGCTGGCGCCTAGGCGCGTGAGGAAGTATGGGCTCGGTTCGGGAGCTTCCCAGGCGTCGAGCAGATTCATGGTCGCCTTCATCTGCTCAAGCTCTTCCTGGCAGTGCTCACACTTCGCAACGTGCTTCTGAACCTTGGCAGGAGCCGGACGTGGATCGAGAAGAACTCCAGCGAGTTCGGCTTCGTTTCTTCCGCAATTGGTTTTCATCCGCTTCATGGCTTGATACCCCGTATTCCGCCGGTCGATTCTCACTGATAGTCCGGCTTATTTCTACTCCTTCACTTACACAAAATCCTTCAGTTTTTCCCGCAGCGTCTGGTAGGCGCGGAAGAGCAGCGACTTGGTTGCCGACTCGCTCAGCTTCAGCACCTCTCCGATCTGGCGGTAATCCATCCCCTGGTACTTGTGCATCAGCACCGCCATCCGCTGCCGTTCGGGCAGCGCCATTACGTGGCGGCGAATGGCGGCCATCCGCTCATCGCGCAGCAGATTCTGCTCAACCGTCGGCTCATCGTCGGCCAAATCGGGAGTTGTGCCCGTCTCCTCGTCCGGCTGATCGAGGTATACCGTTTGCGCGGCCCGTTCGTGCCGGGTATCGCGCGCGTGATTCACCGCCAGGTTGGTGGCAATCCGGTAAAGCCAGGTGGTAAACCTGGCTTCGGCCCGGTAGCTCGACCTGGCGCGATAGACGCGCAGAAAAACCTCCTGCGCCAGTTCTTCGGCAACCGCATGATTCCCCACCATCCGGTAGAGGAAGTGGATCATCGGCCGGTGGTACTTTTCCGCCAGATAGGTAAAGCCGGCTTCATCGCCCGCGGCCACGCGCAGCATAATGGCTGCGTCGCTCTTGGGATCCAGCTCCACGCCCTGACCGGAAACCGGCCGGAAGGCCGTACCCGCACCCAAGGCCGGACTGTTCAGGACCAAGGTCGCCATATCCTCTGGAACCCCGTCCAGGCCGGAAGGTTGCGCCCCGTAACCGGTTTCTTCGCTGGAATTTCCGGGTTCTTCGTCCTCCGGAGCCGGGGAATCGGCGCGGGCGAGGGCGGACGGGCGAGGGCGGCGGTTTTCGGCCCCAGATGACAACAGAGAAGCGCCTGACCCGGAAACCGGGGGCAGAGACGCCTCGCCGTCCAACGGAAATTCGTATTTCTGCCGGATTGAGCGCGATCTCCGGAACATAGCCGGTGTTCGCAGGACGTGCGCGGCCGGCATGGAGACGCATCGGGCTGCCGGTACGGCTGGCGAAAAAAACCAGCGAACGCAGCGGACAGACATCGCGCCCAATTGGCCGTAAAGCCCTGCTGGTGTTACTCTATCCTACAGGAAGCGCTTTGCGGCGCTCTTGCCATCTTTTGACCGCGTCCGCCGTTCCCGGCAAGCTGGGAAACAGACAGACAGCGTGATTTCGGTTCCGGGCTCTTTTCTGGCCGGAAAATCGACTCTCCAAAGCCCATTCCGGGCGCTTAACTCAGCGGTAGAGTGCCATCTTCACACGGTGGAAGTCGCAGGTTCGAATCCTGCAGCGCCCACCAAAATCAACGGGTCTGACCGCTCGCGGCAGTGGGTGGCAGAACCGACGTATCTGCCAGACAGGCAATAACTTATGTCCGAGCCGATTTTCGCTCGACCAAACCATCGAGCCTCAGGACCGAAATGTCAATGCCCGGCGGCTGTGGCAGGCTTGATGGCGTTGGCGGCTGCGATGATGTCGCTTATGTCGCTCGCGTTCAGTTGATAAAGAGCGGGACCGTCGCCGCGCCTGGCGATGTAATGGTCGCCCGACTTCGAAATCAGCACTTTTTCCACCTGCTTGCCCTCGCCGGAGGTGACTGTCGCCTCAAACGCGGGGCTGGAAAAGCCCGAGGCGGGGAAGGCGGTCGCTGTCAGGTCACGCAACTTCTCGATCAGAGATTCCACAGCGGAACTGTCCATCTTCCTGCCATTCGACCACCAGTCATTCCCGCTGCGCACGAGAAACCAGGACTTCGCGCCTTGATGCATTTCGAGCTTGCCGGGATCTTCAAATCCAAAGTCGAAGAGCTTCTTGTTGCGGAGGTCATTCAAGCCCTGGTTAAGCGTTGTGCCCAGGCTGGGATCAACCTTGTAGGCTCCTTCAACCGCGCTGGATTTGGCGAAGAAATCGTCTTTATTCTTGCGCAGCTCAAGGGCCTGAGCGCCTTGATCGCCGATCAACGTGACCGTGGCAACCGGGGTTCCCTTGCTGAATTTGGCGGCGGCATCGTTGTTCCCGCCGTTGCTGAGATCCATGCGCGCGTCGGCGACGCTGCGGGCCAGCTCGTCGACCGCAAAACTGTCAGCGCGCAATGGCTGCGGCTTCAAGATCTGCCAGCCATCCTTGATCCGCGCGAATTCGATCGTCTGGCCTTTCTTCTGGAGCGTGATGCGGCTGACTTTGTCGGGTTCCATCGTCAGCAGGCGCTTGTCGCGCAGGTCGTTCAGTCCTTTGTCGATCGCGGTCTTGTTGTATTCGGCGATGGTAAAAACGCGCGGATCACCGGCCAGCATCGCGTAAACGTCGTCGCCTGCCGGCGTCGAATCACCCAAAAGCAACTGCCGCTGCTTGTGATCCGAAGTCGCTATGTCAACCGTGACTGCAGGATCATTGAGCCCATACTGCCCCAAGCTGGATGCCTCCTGTTCAACCACGCGGTCGGCATCGAGGCTCGAGAGGCTCGAAAGGAGCCCGGAAACTTCGTCCTGGTCGGCGCGCCATTGCTTCGGCGCGGTGATCTTCCACTGGCTGTCGTTTTGCTTGACCAATGTAACCGGAGGAGACCCCTTGTCGCCAAGTGTGACCTGGGTGATGCTCGACTGGTTCAGTTTGAGAATTGAAGGCGAGGCAGGCGACGAAAGCGAAGCGCTTTTTTCGGACGGCTTGCGGTGATTAGACCAATAGAGGACGCCGCCCAAAGCGAGCAGAACAACGGCTGCAATGATGAGGCCACGAAACTTCATAAGACATATCGCGATTCAAGTGAAATCGAGCGGGGATCTCTTTTCACCGGCGCTTCCACCAGACCCCGACGCCGAGAATGATCGCCACGAGCGGAAATCCGAACTGGCTGCTGAGCCGCACGCGATTCAATTGCGCGCGCGTCATGGTGATGCTGCGATTGTCAGGCGGCTTGGGGTGGATGGAGATCAGATCTTCATCGGAGGAGAGCCAGTTCACCGAGTTGAGGGCAAGATCGCTGTTGCCGTTGAAACCGATGAACCGGTTGGCGACCCAGTCGGAACTGCCAACCACGACAAAACGGCCCTGGGAGTTTGGCTTACCGGTGTCATAGCTGCCGGCGGCGGCAAGCGTGAACGGCCCTTTCTTGTTCTTCGGGTTGCGGAGATCGACGGACGGAGAGTTCAGATCATCGGTGGCGAGACTGTTGTCGGAGGAGTCAAAGAGCTTTTGAACGGTGGTGTTTCCGGTGTCTTTGGTTTGAAGCGAACGCGTGATGGGAAGCCCGACGGCGGTGCCCTTGAGCTGATCCACGATGGGTTGCGAATCGTATTGCGTGACCAGGGCAACCTGAGGACCGAGGCCGACCACCTGGCCGATCGGATTGAAGTCAAGAACCAGGTCTTTATCGAGCGTCACGCCCCAGCTTGCCAGCAGGGTGGTGAGCGCGTCGTTGTCGGCGATCGGCGAACTGCCCATCTGCAGCGGCGGGTCGAGCAGAAAGAGCGCCCGGCCGCCACCTTCCACGTATGTTTTGATGGCATCGACTTCGGGCTGGAGGTAATTGCGGGTGGGGCCGGCGACGACAAGCGTGGTGCAGTCGTCGGGGACCTGGGCATTCTGCAGCAGGTCGACGGCCTTGGTCTGGTATTCTTCCTTGCCCAGCAGGTCGCTGAATTGCGAGAGGCCTTCCCGTTCGGTGTCGCTGATCTGATGCTCGCCGCTGCCGGTGACAAAGCAAACCGTACGCGTCTTGCCCTTGAGATCGCGAATGAAGGCGCCCGTAATGCCTTCCTCGGTCATGCTCTTGGCGGTGTCTTTCTTATCGCCAATCTGCACCACCGCAGTGCCGTAGTCGCGTACGCCATCCTCGCGCGCGAGCTCGGGATCCTTGTCCAGGTCGACATAATCGACATGGACGCGCGGCGACAGATTGGCATACTCGTCGAGCAGGTCTTTGCCTTCAGCAAAGCGCGTGCTCTGGTTGAAGTAAGTGATGGTCGCGTTCTGCTTGAGGCCCTTGACGATTTTGGCGGTCTGCGGAGAAAGGCTGTAGCGCTTATTTGCCGTCGTGTCGAGAGATTTGTTGTAACGATTGCCAAGGATGTTGGCGACAACCACTGCGGCAATGACAACGACAACGTAGACAAAAGCGTAGGCGGCATAGCGGGTTTGCCGTGCTTTGAGCCAGTGGGCCGCCATCCTATGACCTCCAGCGCAGGGACTCGAGGGACCGCGCGGTGGCGAAGAGTCCCAGGAAAATTCCCGTGAGATAAAAGATCACATCCTTGGTGGCGATGACTCCCCTGGCGAAGGAGCCGAAGTGCGTAATGACGGAGAGATACGAGCACACCGTGGCCCAGGTAGCGGAGTCATAGCTCGAAGCCCACTCCAGCACCCAGAGCAGAAGGCAGATACCGAAGGTGACGGCTCCGGCGATGATCTGATTCTTTGTGAGCGTGGAAATAAATGCGCCGATGGCGAGAAACAGGCCGCCCTGCAGAAGCAGGCCGAGATATCCGACGGCGAGCGGCTTCCAGTCAGGATTGCCGTAAAAAAACAGAAAAGCGAAGTTCAACGCGGTAAAAAGCAGCATGCACGCGTAGAGGATGAGCGCGGCAAGCCATTTGCCGAGGATGATCTCGATGTCGCGAATGGGCGAGGTGGCCAGCAGCTCGATGGTTCCCGAGCGCTTTTCTTCGGCGAAGAGCCGCATCGTGATCAAGGGGAGAAAGAAGAGGAAGATGACGCCGACATTCATGAGCAGGGGAGTGATGATCTGCTCATTGACGTTCATGGGGAAGGTTTCACCGCGCATCTGCATCTCGATGCCTTCGAGCACAAAATCGCGAAGCAGGACCCAGAAGAAAAAGCCGGAGACCAGGCCGGCCATGGTAAGCAGGAGCCAGGCGATGGGAGAAACGAAATAACTTCCCAGCTCCTTGCGGCAGATTGTCCAGGTGTTTCTCATCCCTTTGGCTCGCTTGAGGCTTCCGGTTGGCTGACTGGCTCCAGGTCTTGTTTGGCGGCCGTGCCGGCATCGGCGGCGGATTCTTTTCCGGTGAGCTCCAGGAAGATTTCCTCCAGACTCATGCCGGCGGCGCGGAGCTCGTTGAGATCCCAGCCCGATTGAACAATAGCCCGCGCCAGGTCTCCCCGCACCATTTGCCCCTTCTGGCTCTGCACTTCGAAGATCAAGCGATGACCCTGGGGATCTTTGCAAAGAACCTGGGCGACGCCGGGGACCTGTTCGAGCTTGCGCTGCACAGCACCGGGGTCGGCAGCGCCGTCGCGCGCGGCCACTTCCACCTGAACCGATTCCACGCCGCGCGTGCGCGCCTGCAAATTGCGCACGGAATCGGTAGCCACAAGCTTGCCCTTGTTGATGATGATGACCTGCTCGCAGGTCTGCTCGACCTCAGGCAGGATGTGGGTGCTGAGAATGATCGTGTGATCGCCGGCGAGGCTCCTGATCAGGTCGCGCGTCTCGTTGATTTGCTTGGGATCGAGTCCTGCAGTCGGCTCGTCGAGAATCAGAACCTCAGGATTGTGGATGATGGCCTGCGCCAGGCCCACGCGCTGGCGATAGCCTTTGGATAGCTTGCCCAGCAGTTTCGTCTTCACATCCGCGATGAAGCAGCGCCCGAGGACGTAGTCGACGCGTTTGGCGAGGTCGGCGCCGGACAGGCCTTTCAGCTTGCCGACAAACCGCAGGTATTCGATGGTCTCCATCTCCGGATACAGTGGAGGCGACTCGGGCAGATAGCCGATGCGCTTCTTCACTTCGCGGGGCTGTTCGAGGACATCGAATCCGGCGACCGTCGCGGTGCCCGCGGAGGGCGGAAGGAAACAGGTGAGCACGCGCATGGTGGTCGTTTTGCCAGCGCCGTTGGGACCGAGAAAGCCGACAATCTCGCCCTTTTCGACTGAGAATGAAATGCGATCAACGGCCGTCGTGCGCGCGTACCGTTTGGAAAGATCTTTAACTGCAATCATCGTTCCAAGGCTTCGACGTGCGAGGATTCAAGCTCGTTATCAGCATGTGTGGAATCTGCTGAGAGCTTCATTCGGACAATTGCATCCTACAAATCGACCTTTCCCCGTGTCAAATTTGCGCGCCAGAATGCGAATTCCTGTGGGTTGCCACAAACTTCGATTCTGTCAGAGAAATCGCTTTCTATGCGCTGCATGAATTGTCGGGGCGCGGGCACGGGCAGATCTGAATTTCCAGGGAGGGGACGGGGATGGAGCGCCGCCATCAGAACGTCACGAGGTTCTGCTTTGCGGCATAGATGACGAGCGAGATCCTATCATCCACTTCGAGCTTTCG
>Ga0335074_10015998_pt1 | contig 10554 bp, 8 predicted proteins | sample Lox_Sample_23_FD_206715 | JGI IMG/M metagenome (GOLD analysis project Ga0335074, IMG submission 206715) | Soil microbial communities from Loxahatchee National Wildlife Refuge, Florida, United States - Lox_Sample_2.3 | ecosystem: Environmental > Terrestrial > Soil > Wetlands | place: USA: Florida...
CGGGGGTCGCCCAGGCGGTGGTGATCGCCCGCGAGGACACTCCCGGCGACAAGAGACTGACCAGCTACGTGATCCCCGGCCAGCCCGGCAGGGACGGCACGGACGGGCAGCCCGGCCAGCCCGGCCAGCCCGGCCCGGACGGCCAGCCCGGCCCGGACGGCCAGCACGGCCCGAACGGCCAGCACGGCCCGGACGGCCAGGACGGCACGGACGGCCAGGACGGCACGGACCTGGCCGCCACGGTGCGGCAGTACGCCGCGGCCCGGCTCCCGGACTATCAGGTGCCCGCGGCCATTGTCGTGCTCGACGAACTCCCGCTGACCGCCAGCGGGAAACTGGACCGCACCGCGCTGCCCGCTCCGGACTACACACCCGCGACTGGTAACGCGCCGTCGTCGGTGGCCCTCGAAAAAGCCCTATGTGAGGCGTTTGCCGAGGTCCTCGGGGTGGAGGAAGTGGGGATAGAGGACAACTTCTTCGCGCTCGGCGGGCACTCGCTGCTGGCCGTGCAACTGGCGGACAGGTTGGGAATGCGCGGAGTATCCGTCTCCGTGCGTGACGTTATCGCTGCACGGACGGTCCGCGGGCTCCTCGATCGAATGAACTTGTCATCGGTACAGGGCGCACTCGATGTTCTGCTGCCCATCCGGACCGAGGGAGAAGGGCCGGCTCTGTTCTGCATGCATCCCGCCTCAGGACTGAGCTGGTGCTACATGCCTTTGGCGCGGTATGTGCCGGACGGATTCAGGATGTACGGGCTGCAAGGGCGCGGAATCGACGGCATAAGTGAGTATCCAGATTCCTTCAGTGAAATGGTGACGGACTATATCGCACAGATCCGGACCGTGCAGGAAAGCGGTCCGTATCACCTTCTCGGATTCTCTTCCGGCGGCCTCGTCGCGCATGAGGTCGCTGTCCAGCTCAGCGCTGCGGGCGAGGAGGTCGCCGCCCTCATCCTCTTGGACGCGTTCCCGCCGTCGGCGGTGCAAGAGCAGGAGATGCGAGATGCCGGAACCGCCGGAGGGGACGGTATGCCTGGTGAAGGACCAGACCGCCGCGACCGGCAGCCAGAGGATCCGGACGCGACGATGGCCCATGCGGTCGAACTAGTCCGCCGGGAAACGGGCAGGCTACTCGGGGCGATCACAGACGACGAGATAATGATCCTCGCGCGATCCTTCCAAAAGAACTCGGAGCTCGTGCACAACCATAATTTCGGTCAATTTGGCGGACGTGCACTGGTTGCCGTCGCTGCAAAGGGGATGGAAGATGACGATATACCGGCTGCTGAAATGTGGGCGCCTTACATTTCAGGAGAAATATCCGAAGCCTTCCTCCAGTGCACGCATCACAATATTCTTCTGCCCGAGGGGCTACCGGAAGTCTGGCGTTACATATCAGACTGGCTTGTCGTGGAGGATGGCTGAGAGCCGGGCTTCGGCGGCCTTCGAGCCCAGAGGCCCTGACCACTGGGCAGGGCTGGCGGGCGGGTTCCATGCGGCGCTCATGTCATCCAGCCCGCTGGTGATCCGTCCGGAACGCCTGGCCAGCAGCACCGGGTCGGAGCAGCCCGCCCGGTCTCGTAGCGGCTTGTTTACTCATAACAGTCGCGTATATTTCTTCGGTGCGTTTGGCCATGGCGATATCGCTGAAGAATGAACGATGCCTGGCAATCACCAATTCCGGCTCAAAACGTCCGCTCTTGACATCACGCACGGTTGACTCTATGGCGTTAGCAAGCTCCGTGATCGAGTTGACCGCCACGATGCGCCCGTATCTTTTATCCGGCAGCATTTCGGTCACTTCTCCGACGCGAGAAGTCACGATCGGCATTCCGCGGCTCATTGCCTCCAGCACCACCAGCGGGCCTGATTCGTTGCGCGAAGCTACGATCAGGATGTCTCCAGCCGGGCAATCCCGCAATATGCCGGGCCGACTCCCGTGGAACGACACGATATCAGCGAGGCCGAGCACCGCTGCCATCTCTTTATAAAAGTCGACCCACGGGGCTTGACCTGATCCGTAGACATTTAGCGTCGGGCAGTCTTGACCGAGTCTCAGGCGCAGCCGGAACATGGCCGAAATTGCGGCATCGACCCCCTTGAGGGGATGGAGTGTTCCCACCATCATAAGGTTCGGCCGATATGGCCTGCGGCTGTTTGTATTCTCCGGCGGCATGGTCTGAGTTCCGTTTGGAACCAAATAGAGGTCAGTGCCAGGGGAGACTACGGCCTGTGCTTTATTGAAAACGAGAGTGGAAACTGCTATAACCGCGAAGCGAAGATGCTTAGACTGGGAGAAAAATTCGGGTTTCGGCTCGATGTGAAGTGTGAGAAAACATGGAATATGAGCTCTATTGGCGGCTGGGATCGCCAGGGACGCCGACAGAGGATTATGGCAATGGATCAGGTCCGCACGGAAGTCGGCGAGTTGAGCACCCAGGCTCTTTATGGCATTTTCCATTATTTGCGCATCCAAGTACAAGCCATGGTCATTCATTGGCTCTAGGCGAGGGTTCACCGTTACCTGTATACCATTTGTCCTGCAGGCGTCGGCAAATTCGGCATCGATATTGGTCATCGCCATAATGGAATGTCCGCGTTCCTTTTGAGCGCCCGCCAAGGTCAGGACGTGCCGCTCTACTCCATAAATGGGGCCGTGCCCATTGAGTACGTGGACAATTCTCATGCCAGCCGTCCTGCAGTAGATGGGTGTGGAACTGCTTCGGTTTGCTCATTTCGGCCGTGCGGCAGACGTCGTGAGGTCAAGCCTCGCACTTCAAACATACTCGCGGCGCATGGCAATCAGCAGGATGATCTGATCGCCGGCTAAGAACAGATCCCGGAGTAGAGGTCTCATTCCTGGATGATCGGGCAATCGATGACCATGGTACGGATGCGATCCCCTTAGTTTATCCTGTGCCCGTTGGGAAGTACCGGCTGCCTGGCAGCATCCTTCGCGTTCAACTGATAAGGAATCACAGTTGAACGCGAGATGGCCCCGGTGGCGATTCGGTGCGCGGATGCGAATGCGTCTGCCATGATAGGCCCCCGGCTGAAGGGTGACGCAACCATGAGCCCGATTCCGAGGAAGCGCAGTCTGCTTCTGGTGCACGCTCACCCCGACGATGAATCGATCTTTACGGGCGCGACCATGGCCAAGTATGCGGCAGAAGGCGCCCGGGTCACCTTGGTCACGTGCACGATGGGCGAATCGGGGATGAACCGGCTGACGCGTTCTTTCCGGCCCGGCCGGGGCGGTGTCGCGGGGCGGCCGCGCACCGAGATGGCAGGGCAGCCGCGCACCGAGATGGCGGGGCAGCCGCGCACCGAGATGGCAGGGCAGCCGGGCACGGAAATGGCGGGGCGCTGGCACGCAGAGATAACGAAGCGCCGGCGCAGAGAGATGGCGGAGATTCGGGGGAGAGAGCTGGAAGCAGCTTGCGCCGCGCTAGGCGTGGCGGATCACAGGTTCCTCGGCGGTCCGGGCCGGTGGCGGGATTCGGGGCCGATGGGTGGTGCTGACCCGAATTCGTCAGACCCGCATTCGTTCGCGCGGGCCGACGTGGAGGAGGCGGCCCACGAGATGGCTGCTGTGATCCGCGAGGTCCAGCCGCAGGCGGTAGTGACCTATGACGCGAACGGTTTCTACGGTCACCCCGACCATGTTCAGGCGCACCGGGTGACATGGCGTGCGTACCAACTGGCGTGTGACTGTGGGCTGACGAAGTTCTACGCCACGACCATGCCCAGATCCGTCCTCGAAGCAGCCATCAGGCGCCCGGCTGGGGCCGCCGTGGGCCCGGCTTCGAATCGGGGGCGCCTGCGAATGGGCAGCTCCGACGAAGAGGTAACGACCGAAATCGATGCGACGGCTTTCCTTAATGCCAAACTGGCAGCGCTGAGGTCACATGCCACGCAGATCTCGGTGGATGAGCCGTTCTTCCACGCCATGGGCTTGGTCGAGATGCGCGCGCTGGGCACCGAGTACTACGTTCGGCTAGCCGGGCCAAGCGACACCATACCCAGTAACGGTGGCCACTTTCGCGAGGGCGACCTTTTCTCCAAGAGCGGGGCTGCCAGTGAATAGAATAGCTAATGACACTGCGGGTAAGAGCTCACAGGGCTCTTCGGTACGGCAGGATGCTTCCCTGCAGGAGCAATACGAAGTCCTATGCGACATACGGGACACCATACGGGGAGCGTCCACGCAAATTCTTAGCGATCGCCTCTCCGCCGCGGGCTTTGATGATATTCCAGGGGACGCCCTGCTTCTTTTGTATACGATCTACATGAGCGGCGCGGCGGCGCGTGTGCTGATGCGGCGGCTAGGCATAAACGGTCAGGCGGCAAGTCAATCGGTAGAAACGCTGATCATGCGTAGGTATCTGGAGTTCCGGGACAATCCCAATGACCCGCGCCAGCCAACGGTCGTCCTCACTGAGCGGGGTCGCGCGGTGGTTGGCGAAACCGACGCGGGCCTCCAGGCGGACCGGTGGGCTCAGTTTCCGTTCCGGTCGGGCGACATCGTCATCAGCACCGTGCCGAAGAGCGGCACGACATGGATGCAGATGATCTGCGCGCTTCTAATCTTCCAGACCCCCATACTCCCCGCGTCGCTGCCAAGATTGTCTCCGTGGCTGGAGGCACCCGCTACGTCGCGCGCCAAGTGCTATGCCGAGCTCGCCGCCCAGCAACACCGGAGATTCATAAAAACCCATCTAACTCTGGACGAGCTACCAGCCGACCCGCTGGTCACCTATATCGTGGTCGCCAGGAACCCCCTTGACATGGCGGTCTCATGGCATTATCACACGCATGAATTGCTGAGCGGAAATAATCCCGGGGAGCTCAGCGAAAACGAACGGCCAGTCGAGACGGCCCGTCAGTGGCTACTTGATGGGGTGGACAAGATGGGAGCCGCCCCGCCTGGGCGTGATAACTACTTTGACAGGCTGTTGAAGAGCCTGTCCCGCGCGTGGGAACGCAGGACCGAGCCAAATGTTGTGCTCGTGCATTACGAAGACCTGTCCGCCGATTTGCCAGGCGAGATGCGCCGATTGGCAGGATGCCTCGATATCATCGTGCCAGAAGACAAGTGGCCTAGCCTGATACAGGCGGCAACATTCAAGCAGATGCAGGCCGCCGCCAATCAGCTTCAGCCGATGCAAAACGTGCCAGCGCGGAACGTCAGCAAGGAGCATACGGCCTTCTTCAGGCGGGGTTCCTCCGGAGAGGGTCGGGCTCTGCTCACCGGGGCCGAAGCGGCCCGTTACTACGCCCGTGCCGCACAGGTAGCGCCACAGGACCTGCTGGCCTGGCTGCACCGCGACGATGAGCGGTTAGATCCGGAGACATAACAAGATAGCCATAGTACTTTATGACTGCGCCGATATTACGGGATACTGGAGTTGCGTGCATTGAAGATTCACGTCGATACGGAGAAGTGTCAAGGGCACACGTTGTGCGCTATGCGGGCACCGGAGTTGTTCCAGCTCGACGAGATCGACGGCCACTCGTCGGCCGTCGCTGACGAGGTCCCGGCGAGCCAGGAGACGGCTGCGCTGGAAGCTGTCCGGTCCTGCCCCGAGCAGGCTATTGCCCTCTCCTGATGCATGTTGGCCCGCTGGAACAAGAGACAAGGGCGCTTCCAAATGACAGCCGAAGATGTCAGCGACTCCGACCGCAAGAGAGAAGCTCATTATCACTTCGACCGGCACGCAGTCGGCTACCGGGAGCGATTCGGGGAAATCACGAAGGAAATGCAGACGAAGTGCCCGGTCGCCTGGAGTGACACTTACGGCGGGCACTGGGTGGTGAGCGGCCACCAGGAGGTGTTCGACATCGCCCGCCGGGTGGATGTGGTGTCCAACGATCACGACCCCGAAGGCAAGCGCCGGGGGTACCAGGGCGTTACCATCCCCTGCACCTTCCTGACGCAGAGCGGGTTCCTCGAGATGGACCCGCCGGAGCAGCGTCATTACCGCCAGGCGCTGAACCCGTACTTGTCACCCGCTGCCGCCGCGCGCTGGAAGCCGTTAACCGATGAGGTCGTCCGGGCAGCCATTGATGAGATTATCGAGACCGGCTCGATTGACTTCGCCCACGACCTGGCGAATATCGTGCCGGCGGTGCTCACGCTCGCAATTGCCGGTCTGCCCATAGCGGATTGGCCGCTGTACTGCGAGCCGATCCACGCCCTGGTTGCCACCCCGTTCGGCTCGCCGGATCGGCCTGAGCTGACCCAGAAGATGTACGAGATCATCACCAGCCTGGCTGCCGCGATCGCCCATGGCCGCCAGCAAGCCCGGCCTGGCCTGATCGACGCGCTGATCAACGCGAACATCAACGGCAAGGCGCTGGACGACAAGGAGATTATCGCCGCACTGGTGCTGATCCTGATTGGCGGTCTTGACACGACGGCCGCGCTTACCGCACACGCTCTGGAGTACCTGGGCGAGCGCCCCGCCGAACGAGAGCGGCTGAGCAAGGAACGAGACACCCTGCTGGACTCGGCGACCGAGGAGTTCCTGCGGTTCTTCACGCCAGCCTCCGGTGACGCACGGACAATCAGTGCTGACTGCGAGATCGCGGGCACGCGGTTCATGGAGGGCGAGCGGGTGTGGCTGTCGTGGGCGATGGCCAACCGCGACCCGTCGGTCTTCCCGGATCCCGATGTGATCGACCTGGCGCGCACCGGGAACAGGCATGCGAGCTTCGGTCTCGGCATCCACCGCTGCATGGGCTCGAACGTGGCCCGCATGACGTTCAAGGCAATGCTCACCGCCGTGCTCGACCGGCTGCCGGACTACGTCATCGATCCCAACGCCACCGTGCATTACGAGACGATCGGCGTCGTCCAGGGGATGGTGCATCTGCGGGCGAGGTTCACTCCCGCCCAGCGCGTCGGCCCTCCTCTGGCGGAAACCCTCGCCGCCCTGCAGCGAACATGCGACGAGCAACGCCTCGCCGGTCCGGTCACCAGGAAGGTGCGGTAAGCGGCCCAGGCCCATACCCCACATGGCGCCAAATCATCAATCAACTCGTGTGCTCGTGCGTTCAACCGCCGACCGGCATCAGTTGATTATGCGATACTGAATGACGAAAAATTTAATAAGCATGCCCAGCGTAAGGACGCGAGGCGTAAGGAGCGGACATGGTCGATGAGCCGAGGTTCCTGCGGCCGGATGTGATCATTGAACCGCTGGTTGACAGATTCTATGCGTCACTCCTCACTGTGGCGCCGGTGCAGGCTTCCATGAATCTCGCATTCATGCAGGTGCCGCTCCTCGAGTCGTATCTGCAATCCCCGCAGGTCCACGTTAAAACTAGCCAGGATCCGGGATATCGCGGAGGGTTTTTCGTCAATATCGACGAGGACCGTAGTGGTGAAGTGCGGGACCTGCTCGCCGCGATTAAGCATGATCGAGCCGGGATGCTAAGTTTTGCCGAGGCGATCTGCAAGGCCGTGGAAATCGTGCGGCAGGAAGCAGCAGGATTTACCCTTAATCCGCTGTATTCCAAGATTCCCGCGGAACTTGCCGGGCTCGCCGAACTTACCTATGACACCAGCAATCAGCCTTCTGTACGCTTCATGGAACCACTTGTCTACGAGAGCAATGCATATACAGAGGGCCGGCAGTCAGTTCAGCTTTCGCTGGAGAGCGGCACCGAGCGTCCATTCGTTCTGAGCACTCCGCGATTGCCGTCTCCGGAGATGCTGGACCTGCCGGTCCCGTTCCGGCATCCCGGCCTTCGGGAGCTGGCCTTGGCTCGGGTGCGGCCCAGCACGCTAGGACGACTGCGGGAGGCGCTGGAACTTGACGATGCGCGGACCGCGACGCTATCCCGCCTGCTGAGTAGCGAGCCCCGCCTGGCTGCTGACCGGAACATCGATAACGGAGCCCGGATCCGCTACTACGGGCATGCCTGCCTGGTAATGCAGACGCCACAGGCGACTCTTATAACCGATCCGTGGATCAGCGCGGGCGCCGGGGCCGCAGACCGGTACACCTACGCGGACCTTCCTGACCACATCGACCTAGCGTTGATCACTCATGGGCACCAGGACCACATCGTGCTGGAGACGCTGCTGCAGCTGCGGGGCCGCGTCGGCACCGTGGTGGTGCCGCGGTGCTCGCGAGGAAGCATCTGCGATCCGTCCCTGGCGCTCTACCTGGAGCACGTCGGCCTGCCGGTGGTAGAGGTGGACGATTTCTCCGAGGTCGAATTCCCCGGCGGGCGGGTGATCGCGACGCCGTTCCTCGGAGAGCATGCCGACTTGGACATCCGGGCCAAGACGACGTACTGCGTGTGCCTGGCGGGCCGGACGGTATTCGTGGGAGCGGACTCATCGGGCATCGACCCGATGGTCTACCGGTACATCCGCGGGCACGTGGGAAAGGTCGACATGGCTTTTCTGGGGATGGAGTGCGCCGGGGCCCCGCTGACGTGGGCATATCAAGCCCTTCTGACGGAGCCGGTGACGAGAAAGATGAGCGATTCGCGGACGCTGTCCGGGTCGAACGCGGCCCAGGCCAGCGCGATAATGACCGAGCTGGGAGCCAGCGAGGCCTACGTCTATGCCATGGGTGAGGAGATCTGGCTGGTTGGGCATGTCATGGCTACCAGCTATAACGAGGATTCTTACCAGCTGAAGCAGGTGGACGAATTCTTGGCGTGGTGTGCCAGTCACGGGATCAAGGCTGACCATCTCTATGGTCAGCACGAGTGGCGCTGGTAGCTAAGACGGCCCGGGCCGGCGGACTCGGCGCCGTCGGCCCGTTCGGTGCCAAGCGCGATCGCGGGCGGATGGCGCCGTCACTCAGCGCTCGCCGCGGCTTTCTCCTCCACCTTCAGCCTGCCCGCGCCCTTGAGCGTCGCCAGGTCGATGTCGGCGATGCAGCGCACCGGATCGTCGTTCAGGACCAGGTGACCCTCGACGTGTACCGTCCCGGTGCCCTCGTCGAAGTTCGCCCCGCTCAGATCGGTGGCGTCGCGGTCCAAGGGGAAGCCCAGCTCGGTGCCGCCGCGAGTTTCGGTGAATTTGACCAGCAGGTATCCCATCTCTCCGGTTCGCTCGTGCAGTTCTTCTACCGTGGGATCCGCTCCGCCCATAATGATCGGCTGCTCGACGGTCAGTCGCTCGGTCAATTCATTCATGAGTTACCTCCCGAGGGTGACGATTGCTTTCCTGCGGTCAGAGGATTAAAAAGCCATCGTAGTGCCACAATTTACAGAGCATCTTTAGCGATCGGCAACGGGGTGCTCACCGTACCCACGCCCTGAAACAGCGATTCCGGTCACGCGGCCCGTCGGTCTCCGCCGCAATAGCCCGGTCCCGGGCCCTGCTAGCGGATCGCATAACCACTTATCATTGCGCGCAGCCTGGTCAGCAGTTCTCGCGGCGCCACCTGCGCGGTCAGCAATTCCGCTGCCCGGCTGCGGCCGGTGAGCTGTCCAGCACGCGGGCCTTCCCAGCCCTTCCACTCTTGCGTTCGACTGCGGCACACCATCGGTTGAACGCTTCCTGATAGTGGCCACGATCTTCGCTCGCGCGGCGCCGTCGGCTAGATCAGCCACCGTGGCGAGCTGGATGACACCGATCCTTGAGCCGGGCATGTGCCCGTGCCACGATGAAGCGGGCGCCTGGGACCGGCATGTCCCGCCCAGGTCTGGCCATGGTCGAGTTCGCTGCCGGGCCTTCCGGTAATGCTTGCTGACCGGGTGGACCCGCTGGCCATTGCGGCGTGCGCGAGCCGGGGGCGGCTGAGCCGCGGCCAGGGTTCTGGCTGCCCGCATCCTGCGGGTCACCGCAGGCCTGCTCCCTGGCCGGTGTGTTTCATGTTTTGGTCCGGGTTGGGGTGTGCTGGTGGTTGGCGGTGATGGCCTGGGCGAGGGGGATGCGGCGGAAGGGGGCGGGGATGGGGATGGTGAGTTTGGCGAGGTTGCGGGGGGTGGGCGGGAGCCAGGTGATGGTGGCTGTCTGCCAGGGCCCGGGGGTGCCGGGGGCTGGGTGGGAGATCACGCGGATCGGCAGGTAGGTGCCGGGGCTGACCCAGATGGTTTCGGGGGTGGGGCTGCCGGGCCGGCTGGTCAGCTTGATGGCTTCGGTTCCGTTGACTTGCTGGTGGCCGGTTTCGGTCAGGGTTCCGCAGGTGACCGCGGCGCGCAGGGCTCTGGCGACGGTGGCGGGCAGGGTGGTGGCGGGCAGGCCGATGGCGGTGAGCCCGGGGGTGAACAGTAGTGGCAGGCCGGCGATGACGGGGCTGCAGCCGGGGGTGGGGGGTGTGAGGGCGGGGGGGTGGCTGGTTGTGGTTTGGCGGGCCCAGGTGCGGGTTTGGTAGCTGACGATGGTGTAGGCGGATGTGGTGGTGAGGCCTTCGTCGGACAGCGGGTGGCCGGCTGGGGTGTAGGTGATGGTGCGCCATTGGCTGGCGTAGGACCATTCTTCGGCGGTGGCGGTCTGGGTGTGGCCGCTGGTGGTGGTGTGGGTGGTGACGGTCATCTGGGCGATCGCGCCGGGTTCGGCGGCGTCCAGGGCGCGGTCGACGCG
>Ga0335074_10016000_pt1 | contig 10554 bp, 4 predicted proteins | sample Lox_Sample_23_FD_206715 | JGI IMG/M metagenome (GOLD analysis project Ga0335074, IMG submission 206715) | Soil microbial communities from Loxahatchee National Wildlife Refuge, Florida, United States - Lox_Sample_2.3 | ecosystem: Environmental > Terrestrial > Soil > Wetlands | place: USA: Florida...
TTCTGGAGCGCCACGTCCGTCCCGGTGTTCTTCAACTGCACCGTCACGCGCATTTCGTCGCCATGCCTCGCAGCCGTCGCCGTCGCGCTCACGGTTGCCTGCGGCAGCCGCGCCAGCTGCTGGAAGTCGCGGCTCTCGCCGGCCAGCCAGTAGAGATTGCGCGAGACCACCTGCCCGCTCGCATCCTTCAGCTGTAGTTCCACCAGAATCACCGCATTCGGTTCCAGCGGCGCCAGGTTGAGCGTCATCGGGGAAGCCACGTTGTCCGCCGCGACGTTCACCGCGGCGTCCTGGTGCAGCAATAATTTGTTCCCGAGCGAGTAGACATTCGCCGTCGCCGTCAGCGGTCCGGGCGCCTTCAGCGTCGTATTCACAACATCGACGGCGTCCGTTGCCAGATCCAGCTGAATATGGATCGGTTGCAGTGCCTCTTTCTCGCCGTAATACGACGACTGCGTATCATAGTCGTAGCTCAGCACCTCCCACATGTTGCTGGGCCACGCCGGTTGCGTCATCCACAGCAGGCGTCCGCTGTTCGGCTGCCACAGGTGCGCATCCATCCCCTCGAAAATCGCGCGGTAGTCGACGTAATCCATCATCTGCGCCTTGCGCTCGAAGTCCTCGAGGCTGGTGGGCGCGCCGAACTCCGCCTGCATCTCCGCCATGAACGGATGTACGTCGCCGCCCGCCATGAAATGCCAGTCGTGATACGCCCAAACATCGTCGATGGGCCACCAGTCGGCCTTGGGCGTCCACGCCTCAAACGACTCCAGCGTCGACATCGACGGCGACCCTGTCTCCACCGAGAAGCCGTGATTGAGCGTCGTGTAATAGAGCGTCGGATCCTGATACTTGTAGGGCCCGCTGCCCTGCAGATCCACTTCGTTGGAACTGGGAGAATAGTAGCGCGTCCCATCGAGCGTCCGCACCAAATCCGCCAGGCCCTGGTTGATGATCGGCTGCGGCACGCCCTCATTCCGCCCGCACCACACAGCAATCGATGGATGATTCCGGTAGCGCAGGATCACGTCGCGCGCGTTCTTCAAGAAAAGCGCCGGGTTCTGCGGCTCAATGTTGTAGTTCTGCGTTGATTCCCAGAAGCCGTTCCACACCAGGAAGCCGTACTCATCGGCCAGGTCGTAGAACGTCTCTTCGGTGCTCTGGCCCACCCAGTTGCGAATGACGTTTTCGCCCGCGTCGTGATGCAGCCGGAAATACGGCTCCAGATGCGCGCGCGACACATTCTTCATCGCGTCGTCCATGCCCCAGTTGCCGCCCCGCACGGCGATCCGCACGCCGTTGACCAGAATCACCAGATACGGCGCGGTTCCCAGATCGCTGCTTGGCGTAATCGCCGCGGAGTGCTCGCCGGCCGGTGTCAGCGATTCCACCCAGGCGTGCGCGAATTCCCTCCACGAGGGAGGCGCATTCGGCGGAGGAGCGTCGGCCACCGGAATGTCGCGAATGCCTGCGCGCGTGCCGTCGACCATCGGCTCCATCTCGCCGGCATCAAGAGCCGCCGTCGGCGAGAACGTCACGCGATCCAGATGTCCCGCCGGATCGAGCAAACTCAGCTCATAGGTGATCTCGCGAATCCCGAACTGCATCTTCTTCGTGTCCGAGACGCGCCCATCCACCGCCGCTGTCAGCTTCAGATGGTAGAGATTCGCCGGTCCGTACCCATTCGGCCACCACAACCGCGGATTTGTCACAGTAAGCTGCGCAAATTCCACCGGCGTCAACTTCACGGTGTTGTCGCCCGGCTTCAAATCCACCTCTTTTGTAACCGTCACGCCTTCAAATTCCGCCGTCAGCTTCGCATGTAGCGCCTTGTCGTCCGAATCCGTCAGCGGAACGGTGATGTCCACCTTCGCGCTTGCCAGGCTCGGCAAGGGCAGCGTCGTCACCACCTGCGGATCGCCGATTGTCACGTCTTCCGTCGCGCGCAGCACCACCGGCTGCCAGATGCCTGTGTCACGGTCGCGAATGGCGGGAATCCAGTCCCACCCCTCGGTGTCCACGAACGTCGGCCCATCCAGGCACATGATCCCGCCATTCTCGCCGGGGCCGCCTTTGATCGACTGCTCCTGCGGAATTCCCGGATGCGGCGGCGGCGAGACACGCACCGCGAGGATGTTGGTTTTTCCCGGCCGCAAAATGCCCGTCACGTCGAAGACGCCGCGGATGAATGCCCCCTTGATGGTGCCCAGCCGCTGCCCGTCCAGCCACACCTCGGCCTTGTAATTGATGCCCTCAAAGGTCAGCGTGAGGCGCTTGCCCCGCGCCGTCTCCGGCCCGCGAAACTCCGTGCGATACCAATAGTCCTGCTTGTTGAGCGTCTCCGGTATCGCCAGATTGTTCAGCCCGTAATACGGATTGGGATAGACGCCGCGATCCACCAGCGTCGTGAGCACGGTGCCCGGCACCACGGCCGCGTACCACCCCTTCGTGCTGAAGTCCGCGCCGGAGACCTGCGCGCCCTCCGCCGCCACCTGCGGCGCGGCGCTCAGCTTCCATCCGCCGTCGATCTGCCACCGATCATCTCCCGCGGCCATGATCGCCGGCCCGCTCGGCGCCGGGATCGCCTGCGGCTGCTGGAACGGCGCGCGGCTGTGCGGCATCTGGTCCGGGCTCTGCGGGGCGCGATAGCCGGCCTGCCCGCGCGTCTGCACCGGCCACGGCTTCGATCCCTGGTCGTAGACCGGGAGCGTGAAATCTGGATGCGTCCCGGCCATCGCCTGTATGGCATCGGCTCCCAGTGCGTCGCGCAGAATCTCGAACCCGTACACTCTTCCGCCGAAATGTCCCAGATGCGCCTCGTCGGGCGGCCGCAATCCCTGGAAGTAGGCCGGATCGGGTGCGGGACCAATCTCCACTGTCGGGCTCACGTCGCCCAGCAGCAATCCGCTGCTCGTCTGGCCCGGCTTTAGCAGGCCGCCAGCAGCGATTTGCGCGCCATCCATATAGAGGCGGAATTGCTTTCCGTCGAAACTGGCCGCCAGCAGATGCCATGTCCCCGGCGCAATCGCTGCTGGACCCTCCAGCGTGTTGTCCTCGCCCAGGTAGAGCACCGCCTTGCCCGGCGCCAGCGCCAGATAGCGCGAATACTCATCTATCGGATCGCCGATGCCCGCCACCAGCTCCGTCGCGCTCGGCGCGTCGCTCGCCTGCACCCATGCCAGCAGCGTCCAGGGAGCGTCGGCCTTCAGCAGCAGATCATCATCGGCGATGCCGTAGATGAGCCCACCGCCGCCTGCCGCAATCTCGCCGTTCCAGGGGCCATAGGCCTCCGGCGGCGCATTGGTCGTTCTCGCCTCCTGCGCGCGCGCCATCCCCGCGGCGGCCAGCAGGCAAACAACGACGCAAAATCCCGAAGCAATCTGAGAAAGCCGAACTCGTATCTTCATCGCGAATGAATCCTTCTTACCACCGCATCAATGTACACGGTTCCGCCGCTGAATCGCTTCATCTGCGGGATGCTCAACCATCTCCGGTAACACTTCCGCGCTGCTAAACTTGAAAGTGACATGATCCTCCCGTTTGTCCGCGAGCTGCTGGCGGACCTGGAGCACTCACCTTCCTTTGAGCAGGCAAGACGCCACCTCGCGCTTGCCCGTGGGCGTTGTCGTGTGTCCGGACTCACCAACACCGCCCGCGCCCTCTATCTTCCGCTGTTTGCGCGCGCCGCCGGCGTCCCGGCCGTTGTTCTCGTCGCCGACAACAAAGCGGCCGACGCGATGGACCTGGCCCTGCGCGCGGGTTGCGAGCTCACCGGCGCCATCGCTCCGGATCGCGTCCTGCGCCTGCCCGCGCACGATGTGCTTCCCTTCGAAAATCTCTCGCCCCACCCCGACATTCAGGAGCATCGCGCTAAAACGCTGTGGAAGATCGCTACCGGCGAGGCTTCCATCGTCGTCGCGCCCGTGGAAGCGGCCGCGATGAAGCTGTTTCCCACGCCCTTCTATGCGGGGCTGGCGCAGGTCCTGCGCCGCGGCGAAGAAGTCGACGTGGAAACGCTGCTCGCCCACCTCGGCTCCATCGGCTACACGCGCATGGACGTGGTGGAAATGCCCGGCCAGTTCACGCGGCGCGGCGGCATCCTCGACGTCTACTCGCCGGAAGCTGATCGCCCGGTGCGCTTCGAATTCTTCGGCGACGAAATCGAGTCCATTCGCAAGTTCGATCCCGAAACGCAGCGCTCGGCCGCGCCTTTGGACGAAGCGCGCCTGTTGCCGCTGACCGAGACGCCGGTCACCGAGCGCCTGCTCGCCGCCGTCCACGCGCGGCTCAGCGGGGCCCGCGTTGAAGCGAGCGACGACGATCCCGAGCTCGTCGAAGAAGCCATCGCCGCGGGCGGCGTCAGCGTCTTTCCGGGCTGGGAATTCTTCGCTGGCGTCTCGGGTGCGACAGGCACGCTGCTCGATCTCTTTTCCCGCTCCGTACTCTTCGTCGAAGAGCCAGCCATGATCCGCAACCAGATCGATCGCTGGTGGAACAAAGTCGAGCAGCGGCACGAGCGATCGAGCATCGGCTCGCTCATTCGCCCCGAAGACATCTACGTTCGCCCGGAGCGGCTGCAGGCGCGGCTCGCCTCGCATCCCGGGCTCGACATCGATCAGCTCGGCGCGGTCGATGTTCTCGACGAAGACGAAACCCTCGGCGAAATCGAATTCACCTCCCGCCCCACGCTGCGTTTCCACGGCTCCATCCCCGCGCTCATCGAGCAGATCCGCAATCTCATGGCGCAGGAAACGCGCACGCTGCTGGTCGCGCCGAATCAGGGCGAAGTGGAGCGCCTGGCGAGCCTGCTGCGCGAATACGAGCTGCCCTACCGCCTCGGCAGCCGCATGCAGCACACGGGCAGCGAGACCGTCTACGACGAATCCAGCTACCTGGCCGGCGACATGCGCACGCCCGTCATTCTGCGCGCTGCGCTGGCTTCCGGCGTCAGCCTGCCGGACGCGCGGCTGGTCCTCTTCGGCGCGCAGGATTTCTTCGACGAAGCCGATGTGGCCGCGCGTCCCGCGCCGAAGAAATCCAAAACCGCGGCCTTCGTCTCGGATTTTCGCGATCTCACCGTCGGCGACTACGTCGTCCATGTCGAGCACGGCATCGCGCAGTACCAGGGTCTGCGCGAGATCGAGCAGGACGGCGTCTCGCTCGAATTCATGATCCTCGAATTCGCTGAGAGCGCCCGGCTCTACATTCCGCTCACGCGCCTCGATCTCATCCAGAAATACCGCTCGACGGAAGCCGGACCGTCGCCCGTCCTCAATCGCCTCGGCTCGCAGCAATGGGCCAAAACGAAAGCGCGCGTGCGCAAGGCCATGGAAGACATGGCCGACGAGTTGCTGAAGCTCTACGCGCAGCGCAAGGCCGCCGAAGGCCACGCCTTCCCCGCGGACAACGAATTCCAGCGCGAGTTCGAGGACGCCTTCGATTACGCCGAGACCGACGACCAAATCTCCGCCATCGCCGACATCAAGCGCGACATGGAATCGACGTTGCCCATGGATCGTCTGCTGTGCGGCGACGTGGGCTACGGCAAAACCGAAGTGGCGATGCGCGCCGCGTTCAAGGCCGTGCAGGATGGCCGCCAGGTTGCGGTGCTTACGCCGACGACCGTTCTCAGCTTCCAGCATTTCGAGACGTTCAAGAACCGCTTCCGCCAGTTTCCGATCAACATCGAGATGATCTCCCGCTTCCGCACTGCGAAGGAGCAGAAGGTGATTCTGGAGCAGGTGGAAACCGGCAAGGTCGACATCCTCATCGGCACGCATCGGCTGCTCTCGAAGGACATCAAGTTCCACGATCTCGGTCTGCTGATCGTCGATGAAGAGCAGCGCTTCGGCGTGCGCCACAAGGAGCGCCTGAAGCAGATGCGCCGCGAGATCGACGTGCTGGCCATGAGCGCCACGCCCATCCCGCGCACGCTGCACATGTCGCTCGTCGGCCTGCGCGATATGAGCGTGATCGAAACGCCGCCGCGCGACCGCATGGCCATCCAGACCGTGGTCGCGAAATTCGACGAGAAGCTCATCCGCTCGGCGATTGAAGTCGAGCTGGAGCGCGGCGGCCAGGTCTACTTCGTGCACAATCGCGTGGAGACGATCTACGAACTCGCCGCGAAAATCCAGGAACTCGTGCCCGCCGCCCGCGTCGTTGTCGGCCACGGCCAGATGGGCGAAAGCGACCTCGAAAAAGTCATGCTTTCCTTCATGCACCACGAGCACGACATTCTCGTCGCGACGACGATCATCGAAAACGGCCTCGATATCCCGCTCGCCAACACCATGATCGTCAACCGCGCCGATCGACACGGCCTGTCGGAGCTCTACCAGCTGCGCGGCCGCGTGGGCCGCTCCAATCGCCGCGCCTACGCCTACCTGCTCATTCCGCCGGAGCAGGAGCTGACTGACGTCGCGCGGCGCCGCCTCGCTGCCCTCAAAGAGTTCTCCGACCTCGGCGCCGGATTCAAAATCGCCGCGCTCGATCTGGAGCTGCGCGGCGCCGGCAATCTTCTCGGCGGCGAGCAGAGCGGCCACATTGAAGCGGTCGGCTTTGAGATGTATACCTCGATGCTGGAAGAGGCCGTGGGCAAGCTGAAGGGGCAGGAGCGCGTGGAGCGGCCGTCGGTGCAGCTGTCGCTCGCCATCGCCTTACGTATCGATGAAAGCTACATAACCGAGGAGAACCAGCGACTGCGCATGTATAAGCGCATCGCCGGCATCGACAGCGAGCAGGCTCTGGCCGACGCCCGCGCCGAGCTCGAAGACCGCTATGGTCCGCTCCCGGCGTCGGTCGCGCACCTGCTCGAAGCCACGCGCCTCCGCATCGAGTGTGAAAGAATCGGCGTCTCGCAGATCGACCGCAAGCGCGACCAGCTCCACATCCGCTTCACGGAGAGCGCCGCCGTCGATCCAGGCCGCCTGATGAAGCTGGTCGCGAAGAACGCGAAGCGCGGCGCTCAGTTCACGCCCCAGGGGATTCTGAAATTCCCGCTGACGGGGTCCAAGCCTGAAGAGGTGCTGACGGAAGTGCGCGCCCTGCTCGAAACCCTCGCCGCCCAGCCCGCCTTGGCCTAACCGCCCCTCGCGCCTTGCCGGCCTTTTCACTTGAGGGTTTTCTGATCACTGATCACTTGCTCTTCAAAACCACTTCCCCAATTCCCCAAAGCTTCCCACTTCCAGCAGCCGCTGCCCCGCCGGCGCCGCGTCCAGAGTCTCATGTTCCAGCACCCAGGTGTGCGGGTGGTGGATGTACACCGCGTGCAGCCCGCAGGCGAGCGCGGGATTAATGTCTGACCGCGGACTGTTCCCGATCATCCACGTGGTATGCGCCGGCAGCGAGTATTTGGCGCAGACCGCGCGATACGCATCCGGATCTTTCTCGCGCGGCACCTCGACGCCGGAAAAATGCTGCGCCAGTCCTGAACGCGCCAGCTTGTCGGCCTGCTCCGCCTCATTGCCCTTCGTTACCAGGATCAGCTTGTGCCGCGACGCGAGCTCCGGCAGCGTCTGCGCCACGCCTTCCAGCAAATCGATCTCCTGGTCGGCAATGGTTTGCGCAAAGCTCATGATCTTGTCGTGCTTCTCCGGCGTGACCGGCTCAGTGGTCAGCCGCTCGTAACTGGTCGCCAGCGCCCGCCGGAAACTGGTCAGACCGTACCCATGCTGCCGCACATTCTCGCGCTCCACCTCGTTCAGCTTCGCGCGCACCTGCTCCTCCGTGTAGTCCTTGTGGTCTAACCACGAGATAAAGGCTGCAATCGCGCGCTCAAAATAGATATTATTTTCCCAGAGGGTATCGTCGGCGTCGATCAGCAGCGTCTGCCCCGGCGCACAGCGAGATGCGTTTGGTTGCCTGTCGCTCATCCTCTTCGCAGCCTATCAGCAAGTTGGACAGGCTGTGCGTGGCGGATTCATCCGCAATTTACCCCAGACGTGCAACATTTAGCCCGGAAACGGGTTCTTCTCTGGTGACTGACCGGGTTCGCCGGCCTTTCCCGGAATCGACACTCCACAGTTCGCGTCAATTTCAATTTCCTGCTCGTTGGAGGGCCACAGTTCCTGGTGATGAATCGGCTACGCAAGCTCAGTTCCCTGTTCGCGGCAGCTCTTCTGCTGCTTGGCGCGTGCGCCGTCGCTCGCGCTGACGCCGGTCTGCTGCTCGAAGAGCCCTTCGGCGATTTCGGCGCGATGAATCCCACCGGCCACGCGGCCGTTTATCTTAACCACGTTTGCGCCGACTCGCCCACCCACCTCCGCCTCTGCCGTCCCCGAGAAATCGGCGTGGTCATCAGCCGCTATCACCGCGTCGATGGATACGACTGGCTCGCCATTCCGCTCATCCCGTACCTCTACGCCGTCGACAATGTCGACGAGATTCCTTCGACCGCAACGCCGCGCCTCGAGCGCTACCTCCGCGAACGCTATCGCGTGAAGCATCTCGAGTCCATCGTTCCCGACGACGCGAAAACTGAAATTCCCCGCGGCGACTGGATTCAGCTGATCGGCGCCTCGTACGACCGCCGCATCTGGGGCTTCGAAGTCGCCACCACCGAGCACCAGGATCGCGCCTTCATCCGGCGCTTCAATCATCGCCGCAATATCTCGCACTTCAATCTCTTCTTCAATAACTGCGCTAACTTCTCGCAGAAGGTCATCAACTTCTATTACCCGCACGCCATCCGTCGGAACTTCATCGCCGACGCCGGCATGATGACTCCCAAGCAGGCCGCGAAATCTCTGGTGGCGTACAGCCGTCATCATCCGCAGGATGATCTGCGCACCTTTGTTATCCCGCAGGTTCCCGGCGCCATCCACCGCAGCACGCCCGTCGATGGCGTAATCGAAGCGGTGGTGAAATCCAAGAAGTACGTTGTGCCGCTCGCCTGGCTCAATCCTTATGTTGCCGGCACGCTGGTCGTGGTCTGGCTTGGCGACGGCCGATTCCATCCCAATCCCGGCGCGCAGGTCTATAACCCGCTGGTGGACTGGGAACCCTGTGAACCTGCGTCGAGAAACAGTCTCGAACCCGACGTCTCTTCCGGGTTTCAGGAGACCCCTGCGGACAGCCAGAGTTCGTCACCGTCGATGGTGAATCGGCGATGACCAATTCGGGACAAACAGCCGCGATTTCCCCGGATCGGTCGAACCTTCGTAAATGGTTGATAAATAAAATATTAGTGAGCGCGGTTCCGCGTGCGGATCGCTCGCCATCACTGGGGTGCCTTCCAAAGCCTTACTTCAGACAGAGTATTTTGAAAAATTCTTGTACAACCGTATTGCACGCCCTTTACTCTCAAAGATGCGCACAATAAGCGCAAAAAGGATACCTCTCCCATGAAGAAAGCAATGCGGTTGCTGGTTTTCTCTGGAGCCCTCGCCTTGATGGCTTCCCCAGTTTTTGCAGACGGTGGCAGTGGCAGCGGCAATGGCAGCGGGCCCGGCGGCACAGTACCTCCGCCCCCTCCCACGAATACCACGACCACGACCACAAGCACCGGCACCAGCGGCACGACCATCATCGTGACCGAGATCCTGACGGTCCTGGGAGCTGTTGGCTTATAAGCCTGGAATCAAATCGCGAACTCCGGTTTCGTAAGGAGCTGGAGTTCGCTCTGGTGGGCTCTCTGCTGCAAACCGCGTGCATGGGTCCCATGGCGCTGAACCACGGGCGTCGGTTTTCCACCGATCGTGCTTTCAGGTGATTCCTGTCGGACGGGTTGGCTGTACACTGGCTGCACACACTCCCCCCGGGTGCCCGAAAGGATTTCCCCAGGTATGCAGCAGCCTTCCCATGCGGGCTGCCGGTCGGCCTTGCCGATCCCGCTGTCGCTTCCCGAGGCGTGCCCCTTCGGCGCGATCCAGCGGTGAAGTTGTCCGTTCTGGATGACCTGCTATGGGCTGCGGGATTCCTGTCCGGCCTTGGTCTCATCGTCGTTGTGCTTTGGCGCGCCCGCTGGAAACGGTTCCCCATCTTCACGTTCTGGATCGCCTTTGTAACTGGAAAGTCAGCGCTCTCTTATCTGATCTATCGTTTCTTCGGGTGGGGACATCTGTATGCGCAGGTTTTCTGGATCAGCCTGTGGCCTGAGTTCTTTCTTCAGATCGGCACTGCCGCGGAACTCGCCCGCGCGGCTCTGCGCCGAAAGGGAAAGTGGGTCGGCGATGCTGGGAAGTTGCTCCTGATCGCGGGCGGCTTTGGGATTTTGGCGTCGGCTCTGCTCTGTGAGTGGATCGTCCCGCCCCATGGCGCTTATGCTTCCTGGGCGCTCCGCGGCGACCTCTTTTCGAGCCTGGTCGTGTGTGAGCTGCTGGTGTGCATCGGTTTGCTCGCCAACTGGCTCGGACTGGCCTGGGAACGTCACAGTCTGACCTTGATGCAGGGCCTGACGGCGCTGAGCGTGGTCTGCCTGGCGGTGAACGCGCTGCAGAGCTATTTCGGAACGCGGAACTTCAGGCAAATCGAATATTTCCAGAGCTACGCTTGGATTGGCGCCACGGTTTGGATCGCGATGGAGTTTGCAAGCCGCGGATCAGAACACGGATT